>ENA-OQVM01000941-OQVM01000941.1-marine-metagenome-genome-assembly--contig:-NODE-941-length-41442-cov-8.333059_pt1 | contig 41442 bp, 34 predicted proteins | sample MGYA00237776_ERZ505498 | MGnify/ENA primary metagenome ERZ505498 (study PRJEB26159, sample SAMN06265151) | marine metagenome | isolation source: Helgoland LTER site | place: Germany:Helgoland, sampling...
GCCGTCCGGAATTAAGCACTGCAGCCAAAAAATGTTTTGAAGAACGTTTGCACATTAATCAGACGGTTAAGAGGTTGGTTGGGATTATTTCTGAAAGCTCCCCGTGAGAATCACGATTTTACAGGGAGCCTTTTTGCCGGTGCCTGCGATTCGCGGAGGGGCGATTGAAAAAGCCTGGCAGGTACTGGGTGAGGCTTTTGTCAAAGCGGGACATGATGTTACTCATATTTCACGATTGTGCGATGGATTACCGGAGCAGGAGTCTATTGAAGGAGTTCGCCACTTGCGTATACCTGGGGCGGATGCGACCAAATATTCATACCTACTAAAACTTCGTGAAATCTCTTATGTTCTTAGAGCACGAAGGATATTACCAGAAGCAGATATCCTCGTTACTCACGCATTTTGGGCCCCCCTGTTTTTTCCTGCTGAAAAATTTGGAAAGATTTATGTCCATGTAGGTCGCTACCCTAAAGGCCAGTTGCGTTTGTATAGAAAAGCCAGTCGCTTACAAACCCCAAGCGAAGTTGTTTCAGCAGCAGCAGCAAAGGAATTGCAGGATGGAAGTGAGCGTGTACGTACCATTCCATACCCTCTACCATTTTCTTTATCAGGTAATGGATTTGCTCGTTTAGAGGATCGGCCTAAAAGAGTCCTCTATGCTGGACGTATTCATCCTGAAAAGGGAGTACTCAACTTAGTAGGTGCATGGAAGAAGTTGCCCGAATCTTTTCGAAATGAATGGGGGTTGAGAATAATTGGCCCATGGAGACAAGACCAGGGTGGGGGGGGATCGTCGTTTTTTGAGCAACTTAAAAAAGAAGTTGATTCATCCATCGAGTTTCTGGAACCAATCTTTTCTGAAAAGGAACTAATGGAAGAATATAAAAAGGCTCGTATTTTTGTTTATCCATCGATTGCCAGCAAAGGAGAAACTTTTGGATTGGCAGTCTTGGAGGCTATGAGTTGTGGCTGCGTGCCTCTAGTTTCCTCTCTTCCATGCTTTGATGATTTTATTCGCCCGGGTGAAAATGGGTACAGGTTTGATGAACGATCAAACTTTCCCGAAGATACCCTTAAGAAATGCCTGCAATCTTTATTATCAGATTCATCAGATTCAGGTGTGGGGCAAAATGCATTTGAGACGGCAAAAGACTATAGGGTTGATGGGGTAGCCGCTCGATTTATTGCTGATTTTGAGGCATTGTTAGGAAGGAAAAACTCTTCCTGTCCACCAAAGAATATCCTTGGATCAGTAGGCTGATTTTTATATTATTCACCCTTATGAAAAGAAGCAAAGCCCTTGGTTTCTTGATCGTTTTCGTGTTTGGTTCAGCAGCCTTTGCCTGGCTGACCTCGAAGAATTCGACTTCGCCTGAAAAGACAACCCTTTCACATGCCGGCCTTATTCCCGATACTCTCCTGAACAGGGAAGGAATAGAGATATCGACAGAATCTTTACAGGGTAAATATGTCGGGCTTTATTTTTCCGCGAGCTGGTGTGGTCCCTGCCGTTCTTTTACCCCAGAGCTAATCCGTTTTCGGAACGAACATGCTGAACAGTTCGAAGTTGTTTTGGTAGGTGGAGATGGTACTGCTAAGGACCAGGCCAAGTATGTAAAAAAATACGATATGCCTTGGCTAGCGATGAGTAATCAATCGGATGAAGCGAAACAGGCAAATGAGAGCTTGGGTGTAAAATATATTCCATTCCTTGTCATCCTCGACCCATCTGGCAATGTTGTGAGTAAAGAGGGAGTGAAGGAAATACGGGCTTTAAAAAAAGAGGCAATGAATCTTTGGTCTAATGGATCCAAAGGAGCCTAAGTTTTTTTATCCAAAAAAACCTAAAGCCTTACAGGAATTCCGGCTTCTTTCATAACCTGTTTAGTTTCAGGTATGGTATATTCTCCAAAATGGAAAATGCTGGCCACTAATACTGCACTTGCTTTGCCTTTTAAAATTCCCTCCGCCATATGGGACGGGTTGCCCACTCCTCCAGATGCGATAACGGGAACTTCCACAGCCTCACTGACTGCGCGTGTAAGCTCGAGATCATATCCTTGCTTGGTTCCGTCGCAATCCATACTGGTGAGTAATATTTCGCCTGCTCCACGGCTAACCACTTCCTGCGCCCATTTGACCGCATCTAATTCGGTAGGCTTTCGTCCACCGTGGGTATAGACCAGCCAGCCATTGCCATCTTCCCTTCGCTTGGCATCGATGGCGACTACAATGCATTGGTTTCCAAAGTTATTGGTGGCGTCATCAATGAGGGAAGGATTGAGAATGGCTGCCGTATTCATACTTACCTTATCGGCACCTGCCATGAGCATAGATCGAATGTCGTTAAGTTTACGAATTCCTCCTCCCACGGTTACAGGCATGAAACAGGTGGCCACCGTACGTTCGACAACATCTCGCATGGTTTCCCGCTCATCGCTGGAGGCGGTAATATCTAGAAAGACAAGTTCATCTGCTCCCTGCTGCTCGTAAGCCTGTGCTACTTGCACGGGATCTCCGGCATCACGCAATTCTTTAAAGCGTACTCCTTTAACCACTCGGCCTGCATCTACATCAAGGCAGGGAATAATCCGGGCGGATAGCATGGTCGGGAGGAAAAATTAAGAAATCCGTCCAGGCAAAGCAAATGGACGGGTTGTGAATACCAGATTATTCGTCGGCAAAAACAACATCCGGCTCGTAGGAAAGAATGAGTTTGTATTGCTGACCCGGGCGCATAACCAATGGATGGTCACGGGCGAGGAATTGTACATAGTGAACATTCCCTGAATATCCTCGGTAGTCTGGATTATCAGACACAGTTTCAAAAGCGGACCAACTTGCCTGAAAGTCATCCACTTCCACTTTTGCGCGTAATCCTTCAGGACCTTGGCGCAAAGTAGTGCCCAATCGATGCGAGGAGTGGGGCGAGCCAATAACCAGGGCAAGACGCATCCGGTCCATAGAGATAGGGTTCTTAACCTGGAATACAAATTCGGAAGATACCTTACCGTTTCCAAAGGTCCATTGAACCTGACAACTTCCAATACCATTTGCAAAGGATCCGTCTGTCCGTACAAATTCTGGTTGGTTGAATCTTAGGTAAAGTGCTTTTTTTAATCCAATACCAGTAACACAATTTTTCCCATAGAAGGAGGGAATGATCACATCTTTACCAAAGGTAAGTTCGGGGATCATTACCGGAAGGTATTTGTTTACTGTCCAATCAAAGATTCCGGGGCAATGGGGAAAAGCAAGGTTGTCTGATGTCGTTTTTTGTCCTGGGCCAATCAAAGGCATTTGATACTGAATACCTATGTTCTCATCACGGTATAGAAATAATCCATGCTCTTTCCTGTGCGATTTATCAAAGGGTACAAAACGACCACCAGTTGAGGAACGCTGAGGTGCAGGCACCGCCATGGAACCACCAATCACTTTAGCCAATCGTGACCATTGACAAAGGTAGCGGGCAGCATCGAAATTAGCCATCCGAGTGGTATGGTTGGGTACCGTATTTCGTTCCTCATCTCGAATCACAAGCTCACCTTTTTCCTGATCAAGGTAGGTTACAAAGAAATATTGGAACAACCTGCGCAGTGTATTTAAGTAAAGAGCGTGTTTTTCAGGGGGTATCCAATTGTCGCGCATGGCCTGAAGAATCAAACTAATACAATGCAACTGTCCGTAAGCACCCACGGAACGTCCATAGGTCCAGCCAAGGCCATCCTGTCTGGTCATATCGGGCAGGAGTTTAAGGTATCTTTCGGCAAAGGTACGCAACTTAGGTAGTTTACGATCCTTTAAATGTACATTGGCGTGGAGCTGTAGTGCCTGACGAATGAAGATGAATGAGAGCAGACCGTAGAGGTTGTAAACTCCGTGGGTACCCTTGGGATCGTCATTACAAAATCCGCCAGTGCCATGAGATTCAATACGCTCAACAAAGCGATCAATCACTTTTCCGGTGTCGTCCTTTTTGGTCAGCCCGAAACTAAAACGAGCCACAGACTTGGCTATATTAAAGGCTTGAAAATGGTCTTCGTGATCACTGCGGGATAATAGGCACTCATCGAGTTGCTCTCGGGTAGGATCAGTCAGTCTTTCCCAAACTGGATTTCTTTCCTTGGATGCACCAAAAGACAATAAACCAAGGGCTGCGTAGGCAAGGCCGTTCTCGTGAGAATCTTCGTTGAATGCCTGTTGAGTTACGCAACGTGCGGAAAGATCAAAAAGATCATGCCCTTCGAGTTCGACTTCACCGGAGGCTCGAAAAAATTCTCCAATGGCAAGGGCGGCATGGCCAGGCTCGTCGGCGCGAGGTTGTTCACCGGGGGCAGGGCTTACGGTGCCGTCTGGATTAAGGTGCTTGAGGTTATTGCCGAGTAAGGACCTCGCCAGGTCCAGGCATTGATTAGAAAAATTCTGCATGAAAATACCGGTGCGTGGGTATGTGAATAAAAGGTTAGAAAATGCGGTTTTAACACTCGATTGTCAACGCGTTAAGCCGTCTTGATCAGGTCAAGGAAATCTTGGTTATTTTTCGTCTTGGTCATTCGCTCCAATAAGGTCTCCGTAGCATCGATGACCTTCATCGGAGACATGGCTCGTCGGAGGAAGGATGTTTTTTCCAAAACCTTGGGGTCGAGCAGGTCTTCTTCTTTGCGCGTACCCGATGATGCGAGGTTTAGAGCAGGCCAAAGCCGGAGTTCTGCAATTTTGCGGTCGAGTACGATTTCGCAGTTTCCAGTACCTTTAAATTCCTGAAAGATTAATTCGTCCATTTTGGAACCTGTCTCCACGAGGGCAGTGGCAATAATGGTAAGAGAACCTGCCTCTTCAGAATTTCGGGCGGAAGAAAAAATCTGCCTGGGTTTCTCTAGGGCTCGCACATCGAGACCGCCGGTCATGGTCCGGCCACTTTTCCCAGATGCTGCATTGTAAGCACGGGAAAGTCGGGTGATCGAGTCCATTAGCAAGACGACATCTTTTTTGTTTTCAACCAAACGCTTGGCACGCTCGATAGCCAATTCAGCCATGTTTAAATGACTTTTAACCTCTTCGTCATTAGAGGAGGCAAAAATTTCTGCGGGCACAGTCCTTTTGAAGTCAGTAACTTCTTCTGGGCGTTCGTCGACCAACAATACCATAAGGTGACAATCGGGATGATTTTCTTCAATTCCCTTGGCAATGTCGTGTAGAATTGTGGTCTTGCCCGCACGGGGTGGGGCAACGATCAAGCCGCGTTGTCCTTTTCCAATCGGGCAAAAAAGATCGATCATTCGAGTGGTCATCCGCCCATCCTTGCACTCGATGTTGAGTTTTTCCTTGGGTTGTATGGTGGTTAACTGGTCAAAGCGGAAAAGGGATTTCCTATCCTTAATCGAAAGTCCGTCTACTGTATGTATGAATCGGACTTTTGGACTTGGTCGGTTTGGGTTCTGGATAGCATCGGCTTGTATGAAAGAGCCTCTTTTAAGCTTGAAACGACGAATCAATTCTTTGGGCAAAAAGGGATCGTTTGGGGTGGTCTTGCCACCCCTTGCGGGATCAAGCAGGACACCAGATTTGTTTTCGATTATGTCCAACAGCCCTTCGACTTGAAGCGCATCGGACTCAGTACGTTCATTTTCGCTCATGCTGAGTGAGTTGGGTTTTATCAGTAAAGTAAATGACTGAAAAGAGAAGTGAGGTTGGGAACAAAATTTATTCTTCCCGGAACAGATCAACAACTGATCTGCTATCCAAATAAAACTGCGAAGTAGTATGCAAGTCAACCATGGAAAGTGGGAATAGGTTGGTTCTTTGGCTGATAATCGATATAGCATAATTGTCTGATGAAGAAATTTTATCTCACCACCGCGATCGATTATGCCAATGGTTCACCTCACTTGGGCCATGCTTATGAAAAGATACTTGCCGATGTTATTGCTCGGATAAAACGGTTACAGGGAACGGAGACTCGCTTTGTCACCGGACTGGACGAGCATGGGCAAAAAGTTCAGCAGGGTGCTGATGCTGAGGGGATTGAACCACAACAAAGATGTGACCGGATTGCTGAGGAGTTTAAAGAGATCCTATCCACCCTAAAAATCTCCAATGACGATTACATCCGTACGACCGAGGCGAGACATAAGAAAGTGGTCTGTGAACTTTTACAAAAGTTGTATGATGCCGGAGATATTTATCAGGACGAGTACGAAGGGTTTTATTCGACCCGTGCTGAACAATTTTTGCAGGAAAAAGATAAGGTAGATGGGGAATGGCCCGAGATTTTTGGAGAAGTCACCCGGATAACCGAGAAGAATTATTTTTTTAAACTAAGTAAATACCAAGGTTGGTTGGTGGAACACATACAAAGCTCTACAGATTTTATAAAACCTGACTTCCGAAAATCTCAGGTTCTGGAATTCCTTAAAGAGCCCCTGAATGACTTGTGTATTTCACGTCCGTCTGACCGTTTATCCTGGGGAATTCCGCTTCCTTTTGATTCTGGTTTTGTCACTTATGTATGGTTTGACGCCTTGGTAAATTATGTAACAGCTGCGGGATTTGGGACCGATGAATTTTCTGATTATTGGCCGGCGGACCTTCATGTCATTGGAAAAGATATTCTTGCTCCGCCCCATGCAGTTTACTGGCCCATCATGCTCCAGGCATGCAACCTTCCAATCCCTAAACAAATTCTAGCCCACGGTTGGTGGACGACATCTGGAGCCAAGATGTCTAAAAGTACGGGAGAAACAGTCAGCCCGTTGGCTTTGGCTGATCAATACGGAGCAGATGCATTTCGGTTTTTTGTAATGAGGGAAATGACTGTGGGCCAGGATGCGGAATTTTCTTTGGAGCGTTTTTCTTCCCGCTATAAAGGAGAGTTAGGAAATGACCTGGGTAATTTGGTAAGTCGTTTGTTGCACATGTGCCACCAATATTTTGATGGTATTGCCCCAGATCAGGAACTTCAGGAAGAATGGGAAGAGCGCTTGCAGGAACGCTGGCAGGAAACCTCAACCAAGGTTCTTCAATTGTTTGAAGGATTTCAATTTCACCAGGCTTTGGAAGAAACAATTGGGTTTGTTCGGGCAATCAACAAATATGCAGATGATCGGGCACCCTGGAAATTAGCAAAATCTGATGCCCCCGAAGATGTTCAGGCTTTACGGACCAGTCTTGGAACCATGCTCGAAGCATTAAGGCTGGCCAATGATCTTCTTGCTCCAGTCATGCCTGGTGTTCATGCCCGCATTTGCAAATGCTTGGGGCAAAACCCAGTGGAAAAATGGGAGGGGCGCCTTGATTGGGGAAGGCACTTAACAAATGTGAAACTGGGAGAAAAAATTATCCTTTTTCCAAGAGATTGAACCGCCCCAGCTTTGCCAAGGGGTAAAAACTTAGGAATCTTTCGTTTCCTCGCTGGGATCAAGCAGGCGGACTTCTGTTAGGCCGATTCGAGTCTCATCGGCTTCAAGAATGGTGACCTCCAAATTTTTGAGCCTTAAGGTTTCGTAAGCCTCTGGAATCTTTCCAAACTCTTGGGTAATAAGTCCTCCAAAGCTCGTTACCTCTTCCTCTTCATCATCAATATTCAAGGCCTCGGGTAATTCGTGCAGGGGAGTAAGTCCAGAGATTTTCCAACTTTGTTCGTTAAGTTGTTCGATATCTGCTTCGTCCGCATCGAACTCGTCTTGAATTTCTCCGACCACCTCTTCAAGAATATCTTCAAGGGTAATTACCCCGTCAATACCTCCAAACTCATCTCCAACCAAGGCCATATGTACCTTCCACTTCATCATTTTACGAAGGGCCAGGGGTAGGGGGTCTTCAGCAGAAACACGAGCAGGTGCTTTGGTAATAGACCGAAGGGATAGTTTGTCGGGTTCTTTTCCGAGCAGGCGAAACGCGTATTTTACATGAATAATCCCCAGGCAGTGATCTAAGTCCCCTTCGCAAAGAGGCAGACGGGTGTGACCACAGCTTCGAGCGATTTCCAGGTTTTTTTCCAGCCCGTCTTGCCAGTCCAAAATTTGTACTTGTTTGCGCGAAACCATCACATCCTGAACCTTCAACTGTCCCATCTCCAAGGTATTACCCACAATTTCAGCAATATCTGGATCAAGGTTTGAACCCTCCCTGGATAAGGTGCGTATATGATCGGCGACTTCGTTATCTTCATTATTCCCATTTTCTCCATTATGGTCTGAGCCGAAAAAACCTTTTTCGATACGCAGGAGGAGCGGAGTAAAGGGCAGGGCAAGAAACCGGGCAAAGAGAGTGAAAGGAAAACCAATTTTTAAATGTAAGTGGCTTTTGGATCTGGAGGTTAATAAGCGAGGAAAGATCCCAGAAAAAATACGCTCTGTGAAAAGGGCGACGAAGAAAGCAACGAAGCCGCCAAACAAAGTACTCTCCCCGGTCCAAATGTTAAGGACTGAAAAGAAACCAACAAATACCTGCAAGGCAGAAAAAAGAGCCGATTCCACATGCAATGGGCGGGCATGGTTGGGCTCCTGAAGCATGGATTCGAGTAGTTTTCCAGATCGTGAGCCCTTCCCGGGGGGGGTGGAAATCCCAGCTCGAATACGATCAATCATCGATCGAAAGACACCCAGGTAAAGTCCAATTGCCAAAAAAAGAGCCCAGATGGTAAATAGAGTGAAAGGAGAAAAGAGAGATTCTATCGTTGTGATCATAATTACGCCCCAAAGATCGTCCGAGTTTTTTCAAGAGCGGTCAGGAGGCGATGGTTTTCTTCTTCTGTGCCAACAGAAAGGCGAAGGTAGGGAGCAAGAGACGGGCCCAGGGCACGAGTAATTATGCCCTGCTTTTGTAATTCGGTAAACAATCCCCGCCCGTCTCCGGGCTTGGACAAAATAAAGTTCGCCTGGCTGGGTAGGTACTCGATTTCAAGTGCTTCAAGTCCCTTTGCAAGTTGTTCCAGTCCGTCTGCATTTCGCTTCCGGCACTGCGTAACCCAAAGATCGTCTTCTAGTGCTCCAAGGGCTGCTGCCTGTGCAATTGCGTTTACATTGAAGGGTTGTCGTGCCCGTTGTAGCAAAGCAATCATCTCCTGGGCACCATATCCATATCCAATTCGTAAGGCTGCAAGTCCATGAATTTTTGAAAAGGTACGAAGGCAAATTACTTTACGACCTTCTTCAATCAAAGGTCGAAGATCAGGAGGGGAATCAAGGTACTCCGCATAAGCCTCATCAAAACAGAATATTACATGTTCAGGGAGTGAACGAACGAAGGTATGAATTTCTTCTTCTGTATTTGCGGTTCCAGTGGGGTTATTAGGACTTGGAAGAAAGATAAGCTTTGTATGTTCGTTCACCGCCTGCCTCATCTTATGAAGATCGTGAGTGAGTCCGGGCATTTCGACTTCCACAGGTTTTGCACCCATCAGCAAGGCGACCAATCTGTAAACCACAAAGGCATGCTTGCCACAGAGAACTTCGTCGCCTGGCTGAAGAAAGACATGTCCGAGTAATTCGATGATTTCATTGGATCCATTGCCCAATACAAATTGATCTGAACCGAGCAGATGAAGGCTGGACAGTTTATTGATTAACTGATGACCTGAGCCGTCCGGGTAGAGGTGAACTTTTTCCAGGGAAGTACGGGCGGCTTCTTTGGCAAGTTTTGATGCTCCCCATGGGTTTTCATTGGATGCAAGTTTGCAAATTTGGTCGAGGTGAAGACCATATTCCCGAGCCACCTCTTCGATAGGTTTGCCGGGTTCGTAGACAGGTTGGTCCAGGATGCGAGGATTCGCAAGTTGGGATAAATTCATTGAGTAGGTATAATCCTATCTTTTCCGCCTTTTCGTGCAAGCAAGGAAAGTGGGGGTATTTTCTCACCGGAGTTACACTCTCGGGTTGTTACTTGGAAGATATTTTTTTATCCTAGGCAGGAAATGAAAATTGCGGTTATGGGTGCATCAGGTCTTTTAGGATCGGCGGTCTGTAGGGAATGTCTTGCTCGGGGTCATAAATTGCTCGCTTATGCAAATCGTTCCTGGGAAGAGCCCAAAAAAAAGTATGGGGTATCTTCATTACCAATGGAAAAATTCGATCCGGTAATGCGCGAATTCTTCGACCAATGGCCAGATGCAGTAGTTAATTGTGCCGCGATTTCATCTCCGGACATGGTGGATAAAAACCCGGACTATGCCCGCTTGATCAATGTGGAGGCGGCTCGTCAATTAGCTGAGGTTTCTGCACATTTGGGTGCCCGCCATCTGCAAGTATCGACCGATATGGTATTTGATGGAACCTCCTCTCCTTACCGTTCAACCGATCAGACCAATCCATTAAGTGAGTATGGACTACAAAAATTGGAGGCTGAAAAACAGGTTCTTGCCACCACCGATATAAATTTAGTGGTTTTACGGATTACCCTGCTTAATGGAAACAGTCCGCGGGGAGACCGTAGTCCTCACGAACGCATTCTTTCAGCCCTGGCAAAAGGGGAGGAACCAACTTTGTTCACCGATGAGTGGAGGCAGACAAGTTCGGCGGAAAATGTGGCTCAATTAATTGTGGAATTAATCGAGCGACCAAACCTCAATGGTCTCTTTCATTGGGCAGGAGCCGATACCATTACTCGGCATGAATTGGGTAGACGAATCTTGCAGAGGTTTGGATTTAAGGAGGAAAGACTGGGCACATCTACATTGGCTCAATCACAGGAAAGAGTGGGCGACCGACCAGGCAAACTAACCTTTGAACTTGCACCCTTGGTCAGCAAGGTAAAGACGCAGCCTGCGACTATCGATCAGCAACTCGAAGAAATGCATTTGCCTCTGGCTCTTTATTCTTGGTACCGCGAAAATGTGGACGATCCAACCTGTTATAACCCCCGATTTTAGATGAGTTTATATCATTTACCTTATCGCCGGGAATCGGGCCCGGAAAACATGGCTACCGATTGGTGGATGTTGTCACAGACGAGTCAGTGGGCGGGTCCAATTTTTCGAAGGTATGGTTGGGACAGGCCACAAATTACATTTGGATACGGACAAAAAGCCAGCTGGGCCGAAAGTGAAACTGGAGAGCCTTTGCAGAATATGACCCGGCGCCCAACTGGTGGTGGAATTGTCAGGCATGGGAGTGATTTAACCTACGGACTTGTTCTTCCCGTTGGTAGTTTGGGAGCAGCAATGCCCCCGATGGAATTTTATGGAAAAATTCATCAGCGATGGGGAGAGGCTTTGATCGAGCAGGGTGTGGCCAATTCTTTGATGCCCTGTCCGGAAAAATCCAAAGGGGGTATACCTGGGGATTGTTTTCGCGAACCCGTAGGGCGCGATCTCATGGATGAGATGGGTACCCAAAAATTAGCTGGTGCTGCGATGAAACGAACCCGGAATGGCGTACTGGTTCAGGGAACTTTAGACCTGGGCAAATGGCCCGACCTTAATCACCTTCAAATTGAAATAAAATTTCTGGAATTGATCGCCCGCGATCTAGCAGAAAAAATCGTCGTAGAAGATTGGCCCGAAGAATTAGAGCTCCAGCGCCTAGAACAGGTAAAGACCTTTTCTTCCGTTGAATGGACTAGGGATAGGAAGCGTGTTTAGAGTTTGGAAATTACCGAACCAAGGTAAGGACATTTTCCACATGCCTGGTCTGGGGAAACAGATCAAATGGTTGGGCTAGGATAGGTTGATAACCCGCCTCCAAAAGAATTTGAGAATCCCTTGCCTGAGTCGCTGGCTCGCAGGAAACATAAACAATTCGTTGGGGTCCAAACTCAATGGCCTGGCGAAGAAAATCGGGGTCGCATCCACGGCGGGGTGGATCAATCACGAGGGCCGCAGGCTCTGAAATCCCCTTAAGTTCATCAAAGATGGAACTCGCATCTCCCAGAAAGAATTGTGCATTATCAATTTGATTAATCCGGGCGTTGGTACGAGCACCCTCAAAGCCTTCCCGACTAATTTCAATACCGACAATTTTTTTAAAGCGAGAAGCGGCACTCAGTCCAAATAGACCTCCCCCGCAATAAGCGTCGACCAAAAGCGAGATTTCATCTGTCTTGGATTGTTGAACCACATGTTCAACCAATAGTGGCAGAACGAATGGATTGTTTTGAAAAAATTCACCTGCCTTGAAATGAAAAATAAGATCCCCCACTTTTTCACTGACTAATTTTTTAGGGTCGGTCACCACCCCCTCAATGACTTCTCGGAGCAAGAGGGTGCCTCCACGTTTCCTTTTTGGTGCATTTCTTAGTTCATCACGGGCGGCAGGCAAGGCTTCGTTTATTGCATCGGTTGCGATGGGGCATGCTTCCACATCGATCAGTGCACGACGGGAGCCCTGCCTCAAAAAACCAATATTCAATTCCCTACCTTGGCGACCACCTTGAAAGTGTGGGGTCAGTTTGGAACGGTATCCATATGGCTTGGGGGAAGGAATGACAGGTTCCACCTTAACGGATAATCCACCTAACCGTACGAGTGAGTTTTCAACCTGCTGACGTTTCCATTTTAATTGAGCCTCGTAAGTGGCTCCCTGGTATTGGCAACCTCCGCAAGAACCGTATAATTTACAAACCGGTTCCGTCCGATCTGGAGAAGAGGTAAGTACCTCTAAGAGGTCGGCCTCAGAATAATTTGAATGATTTCTGAAAACTCGGGCTTTCACGCGCTCTCCTGGCCAACAGTAAGGAACTTGAATTACCCAGTCTTGATCTCGGCCAATACCAACCCCAAGATTTGTGACATCCGAAATCTCTAACTCGAGTTCATGATGGTAGGGGTAGGGGTTGGGAGAAAATCCTTTTGGCTCACGTTTCATGCAGTTGCTTGTCTTAACGGGCTCGCCCTTGATCGGCAAAACCCTTTTTCTTATCTTATGACTAATGCAACTATAGAGAGCCCCACTAATTCGCGGATCAAGGAATTGGTAAAGTTGCGAGAATCTCCTCGCCGACGGCGAGAGCGGGGATGTTTTTTTGTTGAAGGAGCCAATGACCTGCTTGCCTTAGTGCGTGCCGGTAGGCAGCTAATCGAATTCTATTTTTGTCCATCTATGGTTGAGCAGTTTGGAGAATCTTCGGCGTTGGAAGAACTTCGAGAAATGGGAATACCTGGTTGCGAGACCTCAGGAATTGCTCATGCCAAGGCTTCTTACACGTCGGGTACTCACGGAATTATTGGAGTGTTAAGGACTTGGGAGCTTGGATTTGATGCCTTTTCAGTTAGGAATGATGCCCCTCTTGTGGTTTTGGACGAAGTGGAAAAGCCAGGAAACCTTGGAGCAATTCTACGCACAGTTGAAGCCTTTGGGGCGGCGGGTGTGATCTTGTCCGATCCAGCAGTAGATTTTTTTAATCCAAATGTAGTACGGTCCTCAAGGGGTTTGTTTGGGGGCATGCCAGTGGCTATGGGAACCAAGGGGGATGTTAGAGAGTGGTTAAAAAAATCAGCCAGGCATATTGTGGGGACAAGTTCGCGAGCCCAAGAAATAATGGGAAATAAAAAATTTCCCGCGGGTACAGCCTTTCTTTTTGGAAGTGAAAAAGTTGGACTTGGTGAGTTTTGGCAAGACCAGCCTGATCAATGGGTTAAGATCGGGATTCAGGGGCAGGCCAGTTCTCTCAACTTGAACGCCAGTGTGGCTTGTTTTTTGTATGAATACAACCGAGTGACTTGATGATGGCTTTGATGACTTGAAATATTCTCGCCAGGCAGTTTACCTTTTTTAAAGAGAAAGTGAAATTTGCATGCAACTAGCCATATTCGGCAGTTCCCCTATGGGATGCTTTTCTTATTCGAATTTTCAGATATACATCCTACTTTGTTATTAAATTTTTTCAAAGTATCACCCTTCCGGGTTTTCCTTTTTTAAATTGATTGTGCTTGTTTTGTAGCGGTAATTGCTGAGCTTGCATGGCCATTACACAATAATTGACGAAATGTAATTACAATGGTATGGAAAATGAATGAAAAAGCTTTTTAGTTTTTTAAGTTTACTGATACTTGTTCATTCTGCATCCGCCTCAAGTGAATGGCTGTTTTATAAACACTACCCTTGGGTGTACGACAATGTATCAGGAGACTGGCTTTACTTAATGGGCAATGAGGGAATGATTTATGCCTATCGTAACAGTACCAAGCAATGGGAGGTTTTTGAAATCCCGGAGAAGAGTTGGGACGAAAAGTATGAGGGTTGGATACTGAATCCCGGGCCCTATGGGGGAATGCAAGTACTCCAGTTGATCAAAAGGGCTAAAGATGAAGCAGTCTCTACCATAGATATTGGTGACATTGGGGTTGAAAACATCCAACCCCTTGAAGGACTTTCCTCCTTAATTGCTCTAGGTATTGGAGACAGTGATATAACCGACATTTCTCCACTGAGTAATTTAACCAATCTAAAAATTTTAATTCTTAAAGATAATAGAAACCTTCAGGATCTAAGCCCATTGTCTAGATTGACTAATTTAGAGGAGCTTGATTTTAGATATAACGATTTAACCCAGTTGGACATCTCGCCAATTTTGAGCCTAACAAATTTACAAAAATTAAGGGTTAGCAGTTATAAAATTACAGACGCTCAAATAAATGAGCTTCAAACAAAACTGCCAAATTGCCTGATAGCTCTGGATGAGGATGGGCATGATATTGTCTGGGATCTTGAGCCTTATTGGCTCGAGTAGATTGGTTTGGTTTTATTGTCATCTTTGGAATTAATTCAGGTTTTCCATCTATGTAAAAGCCTCTAAGTGTTTAGTTGACCAAGGCAAAAATTAATCCCTATAAATTTCGCAGCCATGGAAGAGTTTTTCTTAACGCCTCTTCCATCGAGAGAAGGGGTTGGTAGCCAAGATCCCTTTTTGCAGCTACCTCGGAAAACCAATGATCGTGGGCAAGTTGGCAGGCCACAAAACGGGTCATGGGTGGTTCATCCTTAAGGGGCAAAATTTTCCATGATTGTTCCATAAGCCAACCAATGTTGTAGGCCGTTTTATAGGAAATGAATTTATTTAACGGTGCGAGATGTAATTCGGCAAAAACCTGATTCAACCAATCCCACAGACGCACGGGTTCATTTTGTCCAATGAAGTAGGGGGTTGCTCCCAGGTCGGGATTGGAGATCATGGCATCGAGGGCACAGAGATGGGCGTGTACCACATTTTCAATATGAGTCAGGTCGACCTGATTTTTTCCATCTCCAATAATTCTTAATCTTCCCGCACGGTGGCGTGCGACCACTCGGGGAAGAAGATGGGGGTCGCCAGGTCCCCAAACTAAATGGGGTCGTAAAGCAAGCGTTCTCATCCCCGCAGGATCATCAGCGGCAAGAACTGCTTGCTCGGCCAGAGATTTGGTCGAGGCGTAGGGAGAAAAATCTTCCTTTGAATAGGTCAAAGATTCATCCCCTCCCCGTATGGGGTTGGGAGAAAAAACAACGCTTGGAGTGCTCGTATGGATAAACTTGCAGACCTCATATTCTTTGCAGGTTTGGAGTAGTTTTTCGGTGGCAACCAAGTTTGCCAGTTTGTAATCAAGATATTTTCCACCCACACCAGCTTTGGCTGCGACATGAAAAACAACCTCTGTTTTTTTTAACCAATGTTTGGATAAAGGTCTCTTGGATAGATCGTGGCTATGATAAATTAATCCGGGCAGAAGTTTTTCTTTAGCGGGATTAACGCTCCTGCCTAGGGCATGAACTTCATGGCCTCTTTTAAGAAGTGCATGCGCCAAGGCATTACCCACAAAGCCCATTCCTCCGGTAACCAGAATTTTCATGTTACTTTTCCCAACTTTGGTTTGCGGGCAACCCAGCGGGACCATTTGCGCGAGAGGGCAAGCCTATGAATTTTGGCATTATGTCGGGCATCAACAGGAATTTTTTTCTCAAAAAAGACTCTTTGAATCTGAAACTCTGGAAAGGAATCCTGGCAGGTATCAAGAATTTTCCGGCGCAATACAATTTCACCATGCTGGCGAACTTGTGATCGGACCGGCTCGACGACCAGGCAGGGTTCCTGCATGGGCGACTTCCCAAGTCCAATCAGGGCACAACGTTGAACAAAAGAAAGTTGGAAGATTGCAGGTTCGCAACGTTCAGTCTCGATGAGTCCATTTGCAGTGTGTATGCATTCCGCTTTACGACCTAGAAATCGTAACCTCTTGTGTTCGTCGATATATCCAAGATCGCCCATCCTGTGGTATTCGGCTTTGCCAATTTTAAACCGTGCGTCACAGGTTGCTCCAGGCATTCGATCGTATCCCGAGGTTACCATCTTTCCAGATACGCAGATTTCTCCAACTACTCCTTTTTTTAAACCGTCAAAACCTTCCGGATAATCGGGCAATGGAGCTTGGGTAATATCAAGAATACGAACCTTCGCACCGGGTATAGGTGTTCCGACCAAAGAACCCTTACCTTTGAGTGTCGAGCTCTTACAATCGGAAATCTGAGAGCTATCAGTAGAGGAAACGGGAAGGGCTTCAGTGGCTCCGTAAGGTACAATAACCTGCCCATGAGGTAGGCATTGACTGAGTTGTTCGGCCAAGCTCGGGGGCACGGGGGCCCCGGCGAGAAAAAAGCGATTTATTTTATTTAAGGAAGTGCCCAAATTTTGGCACTCATTTGCAACTTTCTCCCCGATTACCGGAGAGGCAAATGCAGTGGTGACATTATGATCAAGCAGAGAGCGTACAAGTTTGGCGGGATCGGCCTGAGCTGGGCGGCGTGGATCAATATCAGGGAGAACCGAGGTGATACCGAGAGCTGGATTAAATAGGCCAAAAATTGGAAGGGTGGTAAGGTCAACCTCACCAGCTTCCATACCAAAAACATTTTGAAGTGCATTGATTTGAGCGTCAAAGGTGCGGTGTAAATACCTGACTCCTTTGGGGTTTCCCGTAGACCCAGAGGTAAAGACGATAGCAGCTAATTCATCAGGCAAGGTCCTCTTGGGAATGAAGGATTGCTCCTCCTTTTTATTGAAAGTGTAGAGCCCAGGTCGCACCAGGTAGCGGCGACGAACAGTACGAAAGGAACGTGGGAGTAAGCGGCTCAGCCAAAAGGCACGAGAGATACCAACCATGGCGTTTGGCTTGGTTCTTTGAATGCAGGAAAGAAAGGACCGGATCCCCATTCCCGGATCAATGACGACGGGAATGGCTCCCAGACGAAACAGAGCAAATGCCCAAATAATTAAACCTGGTCCCGGGTTTACAAAGAGCAAAGTTTTATCTCCCGCGGATATGCCTGAGTTCACAAGTTCACTCACCGCACCGTCAACGGCATGGTTAAGCTGGGAAAAGGAAAGTGGGGAAAACTTAGGACTGCCTGCACCCGAGACTAGGGCAGGTTGGTCAGGTCGCTGCTCAGCTGTGGATGAAAGATATGTGGCAACGTTTTGCACCACATCTTTCATCTAATGGACCTTGGGGTATGAGTTTCGCTTTAGTTGCTTTCCGCTAACCAACGTTCCGCTTCGATCGCAGATTGGCAACCCATTCCAGCCGCGGTGATGGCTTGTCGGTATACATGATCAGCACAGTCGCCGGCAACAAAGACTCCAGGAATTGAAGTTTTAACCATGCTGCCATTTGCAGGAACAAGATAACCGTTGGTATCGAGATCGAGGATCCCTTCAAAGGGTTGAGTATTGGGTAGGTGTCCGATGGCAATAAAAACACCCTTGCAGGCAATTTCTCCAGCCTCTCCACTTTTCAAATTTTTAGTTTTGATCGCTTTGACCCTTCCATCTTCACCGGGAAGTATTTCTTCCACTGCTGAGTCCCAGACTGCTTCAATTTTTTCGTGGGCCAGAGTGCGCTCAGCCATAATTTTAGATGCCCTTAGTTCATCTCTTCGGTGGACCAGGGTAACCTTTGAACAGAAGCGAGTTAAAAACAAAGCCTCCTCACAGGCGGAATCTCCCCCACCAATCACCACTACTTCCATGTCCCGATAGAATGCACCATCGCAAGTTGCGCATGTGGTTACACCCTTGCCCCCGTACATTTCTTGTTCTCCGGGGATGCCAAGTAGGCGAGGTGCGGCTCCAGTAGCAATGATCACCACTTTGGCTTTGTAAGATTTGTCTCCGGAATAAAGAGTTTTGCAATCGTCAGAGAAATCAACGCGATCAATGAAGGCATTTTCCACGCGGGCACCAAATTTAGTCGCCTGTTTACGCAGGTTGTCCATCAAATCATAACCATCCACTCCTTGTGGAAATCCTGGAAAATTTTCAACTTCCGAAGTAGTGGTAAGTTGGCCACCGGGTTGTTTGCCCTCTAATATTAAGGGATTGAGGTTTGCTCGGGCTGTGTAAATACCAGCAGTAAATCCGGCACATCCAGTTCCTAAAATAATAACGTTTTCCATAATTCTGTTCTGTTGGTTGATCGAAGTTTAAAAAAAAAAAGATTTAGGGTGGCGATGATGGCAAATCTTTTCGTATAGGTCGAGGAGATGTCTTGGTTTGATACACATTGTCATTTGCAAAGTTTCCACAAAAAGGGAGAGCTTGAAAGTGTTCTTCAACGGGCTGACGAAAATGGGGTTAGCAGAATGGTCACGGTAGGAACCTCTCCAGGAGACTGGGCAGATTACCTCGAATTATCGATAAAATACTGTGGAAGAATAGATTACTCGGTTGGACTACATCCAGGATATGTTGATGAAAATTGGGCAGACCAAATTTCGAGCCTTCCTACTTTTTGGCAAAGCAACAAAAGCCCAGTTGCTTTGGGCGAAATTGGATTGGATTATTTTCGACTTCCCAAAGAACCTGAGCTTGCTGAGCAAATTATTAATTGGCAAAAGGAAGCGTTGCGCCGGCAATTGTTATGGGCTCGTCAATTTGATTGTCCGATAATTATTCATTCCCGTGCTGCATTCGATGATTGTGTGGAAGAAATTGATCGTTCTGGAGTAAACTGGGAAAGGGTGGTCTTTCACTGCTTTACTGAAGGTGTTGCTCAGATAAAAAAACTCATGGAGCGTGGAGGTAGGGCATCCTTCACTGGTATTCTCACCTTTCCTAAAAATGATCAATTATGGGATGCGGTAAAATACCAAGGTATAGAAAAATTGATGGTGGAAACCGATAGCCCCTACTTGGCCCCAGTTCCCCATCGAGGAAAAAGAAATGAGCCCGCTTTCATTAACGAGGTTGGGGAGTACGCATGTGCTTTGTTGAATGTAGACGCAGTGGACAAAATCTGGGAAAATTCAATGAATTTTTATCAACTTCATGTTTGACAACTCAAGGTACTTAAATCCTCTTATCAGTTATGAATTTAACTGATTTAAAAATTTTCTCAGTAAATTTAATTAATATATTCAGCCAAATAAATTTTAATGGAATCTTCTAGTGACGAAGAAGAACTCTCAGAAGTTCAAAAGCGCATACTTGCCAAAAATAAAGTTAGGCAAGAAATAGCTGATCATAAAACTAAGCTTCGATTACTGAAGAAAAAATACAAAGAAGGTCATAATGTAAGCCAAGATATTGATGGTGCTGAAGGTTATGTTGAAGTTCTCAAAAAAGAGCTAGTTTCTATTCAGGAAGGTAGCCATTCCACCTTTTTGGCTGCTAAAAAAACCATTTCACCAAAGTTCAATGTTGATACAAAAAAGGGCAAAATCCTATCTAATATTCGCACCTTGGCTAAAGGTATCAGAGAGAGTGAAGCCTTTCTGAGCGGTGGTGACAGAACGCGAGAAGAAAATGAAGATGTTCGTAAGAAACTGGAGGTGCTCAGGGCCGATCATGCTGAGGCCCAGCAAGAGCTAAAAGCTCTGAGCCAATTTAACCATACCAGGTTTCTTGAAATGAAAGAGGCCCAGCAGGAACTGACTGAAAATGAAGATGTAACGGTGGAAAATATCTCAGATGCACCTGAAGCAGTTGAAAGCCTTACACCCGGGGTAAAGCCGAAACCCACCGAGACCATGACAGACTTTAATCCACCTCCGATGATTTAATCTGACCGTCAGAAACCTTCCCCTAGAACTTCTTTTTTTCGTCTGCTAAGATAGTTACCTTTGCGGTTCCGCCTTTTACTAATGATTTTGCCCGCCTGATTGCTTTTGCGGTAGATAAGGTTGGGTTACTGGGGACAAAAGGAAAGATATTCCTTCGATTCATCCGACTAAGAGCACCCGAATTTTTTAGGATACGCAGACAATCCTTACGAATTTCACAGAGAATGACATGGCAGTCTTTTTCACTTAGATATTCTAAAAGTTCTTCGAGGGCTAAGACCGAAGTGGCATCCATATTATGGGCATTGAGCATTTTTAGAACTAATACTTTTTGATTTGGATCTTCGCCTACTCTACGAATTTGTTCATAAAATAAATCGGCCGCGGCAAAGAAGAGTTCACCCTCTACATGAACAATAAATACTTCCGGTTCAGCACGCTTGGTGAGTGCTGATGCTTCAGCAAGATCACCTTTCTTCGTGTAGCCGTATTCAATCAATTGGGGCTGGGCAACTTTTCGTAAAAACAAAAGTACAGAGGTGAGAACCCCGGCAAAGATTGCCAATTGAAGAGAAAAAGCCAGGCCCACCAAGAGTGTAACGGCAAAGGCAAAACCATCAGAACGTGTGGCTCGGGCAACCGTTCGGATTTGTCGGATCTTTACCAGGGAAATACCAATAAAAATGACTAGAGTGGCTAAAGAGCAGATTGGAATAAACCGAACAAGATCATTGAGTGCGAACACGCCAATAAAAATGACCAGTCCTGTGATTAAATTTGCGAGGTTGGTGCGGGCACCGCTTGCCACACTTAAGGTCGAGCGAGTGAGAGATCCAGATGCAGGCATTCCAGAAAAGAGTGAACATCCAAGATTTCCCATGCCGATGGCAAAAGTTTCCTGATTCGAATCAATTCGACCTCCAGCACGGGCAGAGAGAGACTTACCGATGGATAATCCTTCGAGTAAGCAAAGCAGGCAAACCGCTAGAGAGGTTGAGAGAATAAGGGGGCCGTGCTCCATTAGTAAATCGAAGCTGGGAAGCATCAACAAATCTTTACCAATTGAAAAACTTTCTAATCGTATAATCGAAAAACCGGCATTTTCCATGTAGTGCCCAGCGATGGAGGCTGCAATAAGGGCACCGGCTACGCTTGGAAGCGCTGGGGATCGAAGCTGAATTAAAAGATAAACTGCAGCCGTGAATGCGCTTAGAATAATGGCTGGCCAAGCGATTAAATCCAAATGGGTAATAAGGAAAAAAAGAATGCCCAAAAATGTTGAAGGAGGCGTATCTTCGCTTGTCGAGATTCCCATAACATGTCGACCTTGATTGGCAATGATGAGGCAAGCCGCTGCAGTGATGTAACCAGTAATCACAGTACGGGAAACAAATTGAACGATGAAAGAGATGCGGAAGAGGCTGGCTAAAACCAGAAAAAGTCCGGAAGTGAATAAAATCACTGGAAGTAGGAGTAAGGCGGAAGAGTTGGCTAGACCATTAGTTCCAATTAGGCCAACGCTTGCAAACGCACCAAACAAGAGTACGGCAGTTGCATTGGTTGGTCCCAAGGTAATAAACCTCCCCCCGCCAAAGATTCCTCCAATCAATGCGGCAACTGCGGATCCCAACAAACCATAATGAATGGGAAGTCCGGCAACCAAAGCATAAGCCATACCCTGAGGAATCGCCAAGAGGGCAACATTAATACCCGCTTTTAAGTCATTGGATGAAGGGTTCGAAAAAAGCCCCTTTCTCATTCCCGGAATTTTGGGAATGAATAGATTTTGTAAGGGGGTAAACTTTTGCCTCTGCATATTGTCTTCCAAGTAATTTTGATGGGGCAGCCTCGATAACCCTTATTCGGGAGTGCGGTAAAGGGTGTAGGAAGATTTACAGGCAATCCATTTTAAGGATTCGTCTTCATAATCTTTGTGAAGGTTCGATGCCAGGATTTTGATTTGTTTGAACCGTCTGATGTTTCCACTTTGTGAAAGAGCTAACTTCGCATCGGATATATGATCAAAAATAGTCTTTTGCAGGTCTTTTTTTCTGAGCAAAAGTTCAGAAACAGTCTTTTTAAGATGGTCAATAGCTGAGACTACCTGCTTTTCCAAGTCTTGGCTGGTGGAAAGAATGTTTTTTTCGACTTCATCGCGGGTAAACTTATTAAGAGTTTGATCGAGTCTCATGGATTTTAATTGTTCAAGAATATTGCCAAGTTGAGAAACCTGCCCGAAATCGCGAATAGGCGGAATGTGCAAATACTCCATAGGATCAAGCTTATCTTGGTGAATCTCTTCAATCTTTACCAGATGGTTTTTATGTAAATTAACTTCATCTTCCACTTGCATGATTTCAGAACGGATGGCCATCACTTCAACACTTTCTTCCGGCGATCCTTCTGTTTCTTCTTGGATCTTTACTTTCAGTTCTTCCATTTGGCTTTGAAGTTCCTGATGTTTTTTAAACTTTTCACTCAGGCTTAGCGGAAGTGGAGATTCGATAGTCTCGGATTGAATTAATTGATTATAAGTGCGTATCATCATTTCAGATAATAAATCAGCGGATCGATTGGAATGTCCTTTGCAAATCACTTCTAATGAATTTTTGGATCTAGGCCGGATCGAGATAAGTGAGGATAAGATTTGTCGTTCATTGCCGTCTAAAAGTTCGCTAGTAAAGGGGCTAAGGATTAGTTCTTTGGCAACGGGGCTTTTTTCCAAATCTGTATATAAAGTGTTAATTAACCCTGCTGACTCCAACGCTTCTTCATGAAGTAACAGAGCATAGGGCTCGGCGATGCCGGACTCTAGGGTTAACAAGATTTCGGCCCATGTAGTGGAGGTGGGTACTAAAGGTTCTTCGACACTTTCTTTAGAGGTTTCGATGGACTGATTAGTTAATACAAGAAGTGAAGATTTAGACCTTTCTTCGATTTCGTCCATAAATGAGGCATAAAAAAACACAGCTACACTTATGATGATTAATGCGATACAGTGCCACGTTTGCATGGAAGATTATCAAAACTAAGAAAAGGTTGAAAGGCAACCCCGTGGTTCAGGCCTTTTCTATCGTCATTGACGTTGGCTTAAAACCACATTCCTTTAGACCTGTGTCTGAAAACTCCGTTTCTTTTGAATTTTCTCAAAATCTTGTTGGGATCCAAAGAAACCTCTATGCATTTATCCTAAGCTTACTTTCCAATCGAAGCGATGCAGAGGATGTTCTTCAGGAAACCAATTTAATCCTCTGTAAAAAGTCACAGGAATATAACCCTGATGGCAATTTTCGTTCTTGGGCTTTTAATATTGCAAGGTATCAAGTGCTTGCCCACCTCACAAAGAAGCGAAGGAGCAAAGTTTGCTTTAGTAATGAATTGACTGAGGCTCTGGCCAGCGAGGATTTCGATATTCAAAGGCATCAACTTACTCAAAGGGCTTTGCAGATTTGTTATGACCTATTGCCCGATCATATGAGAGAGATTGCCAAGATGAGATTTAAAGAAGATGCACCTATGAAAGAAATTTGCAAAATCCTAAACCGTCCAATCGGAGCGATTTCAGGAACTCTTTTTCGTATCCGTCAAAACCTTATTAAATGCGTTCAATTGAAGATTCCTCAGCTTGAAATTGAGGAAGAATCCTGAAAAATTTAAATTTTCGGTATCATTTTGTGAATAAGTGCTAATTAAGCATAGATTCAACATGAATACACCAACAACAGATGATCAACTAGTTCGCTTAACAAGCAAACTGTTGGATGGAATGATTTCCGATGAAGAACATTTACATTTAAATCAAATGTTAATGAGTTCTCGCAGTAATCGATTACGTTATTTGGAGGTTGTTCGCATCGAATCTTTGTTGCACTGGGAGCCAAGTAGTATGGACCTGCCTGCGCGTGAAGAAAAATCATCTAAACTGATTTCCTTTCCTTTGTTCGCCTGGGTTGGTTCAATTGCAGCAACCCTAGTCGCCATGATTGGTATTTGGTGGGCATTTCGCTCAACCTTTGACCACAAATCTCAAATTGCCGAAATTCATCATCAGTCTGTTTTTTCTGACGCTGTAACTTCTGCCAAGCTTGCCAATTCCTCCTTCAATCCCAATAAACGAGCCTTAGATAAAAAAAACCTATTTAAACCCTTTAACGAATTGAGTATCCGCCCATCTGCTCAAGAGCATGCAAGAGAGGGCATGGAAATTTTGCGTTCGAATGATCGCACGGCCCAAGGTGGAGCATTTGAATTACACGGCTTAGTCAAAAGATGGAATCGTGAACCCTATCTTAACATACCTTCCGAGAAGGGAGTTCTACCGGCATCGGGGTCAAAAATGTTAAGTTTTGAAAAGATGTCGATAAATGTGGAATCTCAAATCGCTCATGTTGAAGAAACTGTACAGGTTTTGGATGTTCGCGCAGCACTTAAAAACAACGGGGGAACAACGGCTCGTATATTTGCTGCCGTCAAATTTAACCAAAGCTTTGGAGCATCCCAAGAAGGAGCCGAATTTGGCCTAACCTTACAGGCATTTAAAGATAGAGGAAATCTTAGCGAACAGTCTCTGGCGAGAGTTGAAAAAAACTTACCTTCCGACCGAGACCCCAGTACATGGAATGAATTAAGTTCTGAATTCGAAATACCGGCTAACGCCGATTACATAGTTGTTTCATTAAGTGCCAAGAAGTATGGACCGGATTCTTTACTTGCAAATACCAGCAGTTATTATTCTGACGATCTGGAATTATCTCTTTTACTTGGTGATCAATCAGTAATCGGACCTATCTAAGTTTCAATTAGTAATTTTCTCTCCGAAAAGCTTTTGCCTTTAAAAGGTTAGGCAAGATTGACTTTAATGTAGTCCAAGTCAATGAATTGACACATGAAGTTGTTTTTCATCTCAACCATACTTTTCTTCATTCTTAAATCTACTCAAGGTTCGGATTGGCCAACTTATGGCGGCCCTGATCGAAACCATCAATCTCAAGAAAAAACTTTGCGATTGGATTGGGGTAACGAAGAGCCTCAGGTTTTGTGGAAGCTTGAAGTCGGGCTGGGCTATTCATCTGTAGTGGAAGCAAAGGGACTTGCTTACACCCAGGGTTACAAAGATAACCGAAATACACTTTATTGCGTGAATTCCCAAAACGGTAAAGTTTTGTGGACTCATACATATGAATCTGGACTCGGAGACAAATATTTCCAGGGAGGTACTCGATCCACTCCAACGATTTTTAAGAATAAGGTTTATTTGCAAGGGCACGAGGGTCCGTTGTTTTGTTTGGATGCCAACACGGGAAAAGTAATTTGGCAAAGGCATCTAGTGGATGAACTTGATGGAAATTGTCCTACTTGGGGATATTCTGGATCACCCCTAGTCGTGGAAAATAAAGTCATTGTTCAAACTGGGTCATCCGATGGATCTTTGGTAGCCTTGAACATAACAACCGGAAAGGAAGTTTGGAGAGGCGGAACCGCGGAAGCGGGTTATGCCAGCCCCTACCTTCGTGCTAGTAATCCTTCTGAAATTGTAGTGTTCAATCAATATGGTTTATCTTTGCACGATCTGCAAACGGGGGAAGAAAAGGTTTCCTACCAGCATAAAACCAGGTACGAGGTCAATGCTGCCCAACCAATGGATCTTGGTGATCAAGTCTTGGTTGCCAGTGGATATGGAAAGGGTGCTGCTTTGTTAGATCTTAAAAGTTCTCAGCCCAAGGTACTTTGGGAATCTGACGGGGTTGCTTGTCAAATGGCCAGCTTGATTCATCTAAATGGGTATGCTTATGGCATTCATGGTCAGACAGGTGCCAATGCAAAACGTGCCACTCTCTTTTGTTTGGAACTTAGTGATGGGAGGAAAATTTGGGAAGAGCGCGGTTTTGGTGTGGGTACAGTTATACTGATTGATAAGACCTTGGCTGTGCTGAGTGATCGAGGTGAGCTTGCCTTAGTCAAGGCTTCTTCAAATGGCTTTAATGAACTTGTTCGTTTCCATGTTCTTGGGGGTAAAAACAACTGGACTCCTCTAAGTTATGTCAATGGCCGCATGCATTGTAGGTCGAGTTCTGGAAGTTGGGTATGCTTATCAATGGGGAAGTGACTAGTTGATAAATTTCTAATTGAAAGTGTTGCTAGAAAATTTACTGACCTTAGCCCAAGCAGGTTTGACTTAAAAGTTCCTAAGGTTACCAATTTCAAATCTGTTTAATTCTTATTTTTTTTAAAATACTGATTCATGAAATCCCAACTGCATTTTTTCTTAGCTATTGTTTTGTTGCTCTCGGTAAGCTCATGCATACGCCTTGGCTCTCCACAGCAAACCACCATTAAGGCAACGAGTACGCTTCGTTTGGAAAATAAATCGTCCGACTGGCTGTTTGCCCGTGGTGATAAGGGCATGGGAGTTTCTACCGAAAAAGGATTACCTGATGAATTAGCTGGTACACTTCTTTGGACACATGAAATACAGGGTGGGGGAGTTCCGGTAGTGGCAGGAGGGAAAGTTTACCAATTTGGATATTATGGAAGCGGAGAACAGGTGGAGGAAAGCCTAACTTGTTTAGATTTGAAAAGTGGTGAATTGATTTGGGACCAGCGGCGGCAAGATTTTATAAGTGATATTGTTTATGATCGATATGGGGTAGGATCAGCCTGTGTTGATCCCCAATCTGGAAATGTTTATTTCCAAACAAGTGCAGGTGAACTTCTTGCCTATGCAACCGATGGTTCTTTGTTGTGGGAGCGCTCCTTAATGGAGGAGTTCTCCCGACTCACTTTTCCAAACGGCCGAACAGGTGGTCCTTGTGTTGACGAAGGATTAGTCATTTTACATGCCATTACTGCAAACTGGGGAACTAATGGACCAGCGAGGGACAGGTTTTATGCATTCGATAAAGAAAACGGGGATCTTGTTTGGACTTCCACTCCTGGTACCACGCCCAAAGACAGTTCTTTTGCCCCATTGGTTTTTGAAAACTTAGAAGATGGCAGAAGGGTTTTTTACAGTGGTACTGGCTGCGGTCATGTGGTCTGTGTGGATGCCCGAACCGGACAACCTCTTTGGCGTTTTAAAATGTCTCACGGTGGAGTGAATGCAGGTGTAGTTCTGCATGAAGATTTAGTCATTGCTGTGCACGGCAAGGAAAATATCGATAGTTCTCGTATTGGCAGGATGGTGGGTATTCGAAAACCATTCAAGGTGCCTGTACTCGGAGAATCCATTCTGGAACTTGACAGGCAAAACGAAGCTTGGCGAAACGACGAACTTGAATCTTTTACCAGTTCACCTGTTATTTATAAGGACCGTGTCTATACCACCGTTAAAACGGGCGAATTATTTTGTAATAATGCACGGAGTGGTGAAACCAACTGGACTCTAAAACTTTCGCCTGATCAGATCCATGCAGCCCCTGTATGGGCAGACGGTAAATTATATGTACCTATGTTCGACGGTCAGGTTTCGGTGGTGAAGGACCTTGGTTCTGAAGCTAAACTCCTTAGCCAACTTGATCTAGGGAGTGCGTGCTTGGCCCCACCATCAGTTGCTCATGGGAGAATTCTTATCCAATCTAAAAAGAAACTTTATTGTTTTGGACAGGATATAAAAGCAAAACCTTTTAGGAAAAAAGAAGTAGATGAAAGCCCCAGTTCTGACAAAATTGCTTCTTTGCAAATTGTACCCTCTGAGTTCGCTTTGCCCGCGGGCAAAGAAATGAATTTTCGGGTTTTTGCCTTGGATTCGGCAGGTCACCGGATCAAACAACTAGGCGATGGGTTGTCTTGGGAAAAGTGGATTCCACCTACTGCTAAAGTTAAGGCGGAATTAGATGGAAACCTTTCAACCAAGGGACCAGGTAATTTGATTGCCTCCCCGCAGGCAAAGCTTTCTGCGGGAGCAATACGAGCTTCCTACCAAGGATTGCATGGAGTTGCCCGGGGGAGAATACTGCCGGTTTTACCTTACGAAGAAAACTTTGAAAACGGATATAAACTTACCCAACAGGCAAGCGATGGGGTGCCATTTTCTTATCCGCCATTGCCTTGGTTGGGTGCTCGTATGCGTTGGCAAGTACAGGACCTCGATGGAGAACGTCTAGCGGGAAACACTTTGGACCGTGTACTTTTTCAAAGAGCCATGAATTTTGTAGGGCACTGGCAGGCGAGTAATTATATCGTGGAGATGGACGCCAAGGTGGATGGAAATCGAAGAATAAAGTCTACCATTGGGGTGGTGAATCAAAGGTATATTTTTGCTCTTGTGGGCAATTCAAACAAACTCGAGGTCGTTTCTAATTACGATCGTTTTCAGAGATCTGTCCCTTTTCCAATCGAGGCCAACAAATGGTACCGTTTAAAAACTCAAATCGATTTGCAGGAAAATGGATCAGGATTGCTTCGGGCAAAAGCGTGGCCAAGAGATGAGCCTGAACCTGAAGCATGGACTTTGGAGGAGTCGCACGCTCAACCCCATAAGCGGGGAGCCCCCGGAATATATGCCCTTTCGCCTCAAAGCAAAAAGAAAGTATATTTTGACAATCTCTCCATTTATCCCAAACCCTGAAAATTGACCGAACCTTAATCAAGCGATGAAGTATCCATCCATTTTATTTTTATTCCTAAATGCCTTTATGGCAGCAACTGTTGTCTATGGCGAAGATTGGCCTGTTTGGGGAAAGGATGGAACGCGAAACATGGTTTCCACTGAAACTGGGCTGACTTTGGAATTTGATCCGGGCAAAATGCTCGAAGATGAAGTCGTGGATATGAAAACCACACAGAATGTTAAATGGGTAGCTAAACTTGGCTCGCAGGCCTACGGAAATGTGACCATTGGAGAGGGAAAAGTTCTGGTTGGAACCAACAACGAATCAACCCGTGACCCCAAGAAACAGGGAGACCGGGGGGTGGTGATCTGCCTGGATGAAAAAACGGGTGCCTTTGATTGGCAGTTGGTCATTCCTAAACTTGGAGCCGGCAAGGTAAGCGATTGGGAATATATAGGGGTTTGTTCTTCTCCAGCTATCGAAAATGGTCGGGCTTATGTTGTGACCAATCGTTGCGAAGTGGTATGCTTGGACTTATTCGGTTTTAAGAACGGAAACGATGGCCCTTACACTGATGAGGAATTATATGTTCGTCCCAAAGGATCGCTTGATTCATTGAACCTCAAATTGGATGCCGACATCATTTGGCGTTATGATATGCGAGACGAGTTAGGCGTCTTTCCTCACAATGTGACCAGTTCATCTGCTTTGATCGTTGAGGACCGATTATTCGTCGCCACTTCTAATGGAGTTGATTGGTCGCATACCAATATACCCAGCCCTCTTTCTCCGAGTTGGATCGCTCTCGATAAAAACACGGGTGAACTTATTGGAGAGGATGGTTCTGGGGCAAGTGAACATGCCTTGCACGCAGCTTGGTCTTCTTTGACATATGGAAAAATTGACGGGCAGGAATTATTATTTTGGGGAGGAACTGATGGGTTTCTTTATGCCTATCCCAACAAGACTGAAAAGGACGAGGAGGGCTTTGATCTTTTTTTACCTTTATGGAAAGTCGATTGTAATGAACCGACTTACCGGAAGGATAAAGAAGGGCGAAAAATTCCTTATGCTACCCCTCCAGGTCCCAGTGAATTGATTGCCACACCTGTTCTTTACCAAGGCAACATATATTGTTCAATCGGTCAGGACCCAGAGCATGGAGACGGGGTAGGGCGTCTTTCCTGTATTAATGCAAAGACAGGAGAAGTTGTTTGGAAAAACACAGATATTGGCAGGACGATTTCTACACCATCGATCGCAGACGGGTTGGTCTACCAAGCGGAATACGCGGGAATTCTTCATTGTTTGGATGCCGAGACTGGAGAGGTTTATTGGACCTACGATTCGTACAGTAGGATATGGGGGTCCACTTTATTGGTGGATGGTAAGGTACTTTTGGGGAATGAGGATGGAGATTTGCTTATCTTTGATCATGGAAAAGAAAAGCCTGAGCCTAAGACTATAAATTTGGGTGCCCCTATTTACAGTTCGCCCGTTGTGGCCAACCAGACCCTCTATGTGGCCACCCAAACTCATCTTTATGCCATAGGCAAGTAGCGGAGGCTTCAGCAAATGTCAGTCCATTCCCAAACTGTACCGATGCGAACCTTTTGGTTATTCTTTTTGGTTTTACTGTTTGTTCATCAAGATTTTTGGAATTGGTCTGATGAAAGTTTGGTCGGGCTGGGTATGCCCATTGGATTATTTTATCATGCTTTATTTTCACTCGCATGTTCGGCCTTGGGGGTTTGGGCAGTCACTCGTGCATGGCCGACCGAATGGGAAAAATACGCTGAAGAAAAAAGCCCACCTTCTACGAAATCCAACCAGATAAGAAAGGGGGATTCTGAACAGTGAATGTTTTACTAATCATTTCAGGCTATCTTTCTTTACTGTTACTTCTAGGATGGGGAAGTGGTCGAATGTTTCGGGGGACAAGCCGTGATTTCTTTGTGGCCAGTCACAGTATTGGTCCGTTTCTTCTGCTGATGAGTGTATTTGGCACCACTATGACTGCCTTTGCTCTTGTTGGTTCGACAGGAAAATCCTTTGAGCGTGGCATTGGCACCTATGGTTTGATGGCATCGATCAGTGGTTTAATACACATGGCGATTTTCTTTCTTATCGGGATTCGTTTATGGGCTTTGGGAAAACGGCACGGTTACCTAACTCAAATCCAGTTTTTTCGGGCACGATTTGAAAGTGATGGGCTTGGTTACATCTTATTTCCGATTCTCGTTCTTCTGGTAGTTCCCTATCTTTTGATCGGGATTATAGGAGCGGGTAAAGTAATTGAGCCCGTAACCGCTGGGGCTTTTCCCGATTTATTCACTAACCCTACGATTCCCGCCTGGGTCGGCGGAATACCTCCCTGGTTAACTGGCTTAGTCATTTGTATCGTGGTTCTAACCTATGTTTTTCTCGGCGGTTCGCGGGGAGCTGCCCTCGCTAATGCCTTTCAGACAGTAGTTTTTATGGCGATGGGAATAGTTGCCTTTTACTTTGTTGTCCAATCTCTTGGTGGACTTGAGCAGGCTGGTAAGGTGCCCATGCGGATAACTGAAGACGGGTCATTGGTTCAGGATTATCGATTTGATCAAAAGGCAGGGATTTTAATGGAACAAGACCCACCAAAAAAAATTGGTCAAGTTCTCAACTTTACTAACTCCAATTTGACCGATCGTCACCCCCATCTTGGTCGTGATCCAATCGTGGTGGAATTTAAAAAGAAAAACCCAAAAACTGGAGAGCTCGTTCCTTTTGAACGCGAACTGGGTATACCTTTTATCACTTTTGTGACTTACCTTTTCATTCCCTTGAGTGTGGGAATGTTCCCTCATCTATTCCAACATTGGTTGACCGCCCGGAATGCCAGGGCTTTCAAACTTACCGTAATTGCTCACCCCCTTTGTATTCTCATTGTTTGGGTTCCCTGTGTGCTCATTGGTTCATGGGCTACCGGCTTGCTCCCGCCAGGCATTCCTCCGCCTGCGGTTTTATCTGCCACCCTGAATATGCTCGTTGGCGACCCCTGGCTTACCGGCTTGCTCACAGCTGGTGTATTGGCCGCTATTATGTCTTCAATGGATTCCCAATTCCTTTGCCTTGGTACTGTATTTACCAATGACATCGTAGTTCATCGTGCGGGAAGTAAGGTTTATTCTGATTCACAAAAATTAAAAATCGCTCGTTCATTTATTGTAATCATCGTAGCAGTAACCTACTTGCTGGCCATGGCGGTCAAAAATGCCAATGTTTTCGATTTGGCAATTTGGTGCTTTAGTGGATTTGCTGCTCTTTTCCCCTTAGTTTTTTCTGCTCTTTATTGGAAACGGGCGACCAAAGCAGGTGCGATTGCATCGGTTTTAACCGCCCTCATTTCTTGGGCATGGTTTTTCCATCAATCCGGATATGGAGGAGAATATTTTGTGGGACCGGGAATTGTACCAGCGGCAATTTGCTTCCTTGTATCAGCGGGTGCTCTTGTGGTCGTATCCCTCCTAACCTCGCCTCCGGCTCAATCAACGATCGATCAATTCTTTCCCTCTCGGTCGTGATTGCGAATCGCTGGGAATGCGACTAGAAATTGTTTCAGTTATGGTAAGCGAAGAACAAATTAAACATGCGGCAAACGATCTCGATCAACATGTCGAGGAAATGATCAATTGGCACTTCTCCCCGGAAAGTGGATGTCCTTTTTGGTTAAACTGGGCGAAGGAACAAGATTTCAATCCCTTGGAAGAGGTTCGTACCTTCGCTGAACTTTGTGATAAATTTCCATACTTTGAAGATGAATGGTTACGGGATCTTCCCAATAAAGTATGGGTGCCACAGGCATTTGCCGATCGACCTTTTAACATTTTTGAAACGGGTGGAACTACGGGTATGCCCAAGCAACGAATTGGATGGGATGATTTTCGCATCGATTATACCGCTTTTTCGAAGACTCTAAATGATGATCATTTTCCCCGCGATCACTACTGGTTGATGGTCGGCCCAACCGGTCCGCGAAGATTGCGCCTGGCTATTGAACACCTGGCCAATGAAAGAGGTTGTTCCTGTTATTTTGTCGACCTTGATCCGCGCTGGGTTAAACGATTGATCGCTACTCAACAATTTGATCAAGCCCGTGCCTATATGGATCATGTGGTTGAACAGGCCCTGACCATAATCAAAAACCGCGAGATCAGTGCTCTTTTTACCACTCCCAAACTTTTAGAAGCATTGGCCGAGCGTCGAGACTTGGTAAGCGCCGGGGTCAAAGGGGTATTTTGCGGGGGAACAACCATGGACCGTCAATATGCCCGTTTTCTTCAAGAAGAGGTATGCGAAGGAGGAAAGATCGGATTTGTCCCGACCTATGGGAATACCTTGATGGGCTTGGCACGCAATCATCCCTTTGGGCCTGAAAATGACTATTCGATTGCTTATTACGCTCCCCAACCACGGGCAGTCCTTCGGGTGATCGATACAGATAGTGGAAAACCGGTGGAATATAATCATTGGGGCAGGGTGGAACTAACTACCCTTACAAAAGAATTTTTCATGCCCCGTTTTTTGGAGCGTGACGAAGCCATCCGCCGAGAACCATGGACTGAAGCACCATGGGATGGGGTCGCAGAAATCCGTCCGTTTGGAGCGATGGAGAAGAAAATTGTAGAGGGAGTCTATTAATAGATATGAAACAAGCACCCCACTTACCAAGTTTGCGACTGGGCAAGCCTTACTGCAGCCTTAATCAATCTAAAGTACTCGACTATCGGGATGGGTCCGTGCGGGCCACCTTGAGCCAGGTAAACCCAGGAGTGATCCGCCGAGATCTTAAAGAGGTCGGACAGGCCAGAGCCGCCTTGCAAAAATTTTCGACTGCCGAACTTCTGGAAATTTCCCGGCAGGCAGGAGAATTTTTTCTTCATGAAGAATTACCTGTCGGGGAAGCAGGAGAACTGCAAAGCCCTCAGGAATATTTAGAGACTCTTTCATCCACCAGCGGGCTTCCCCACATTATGGTTCGTCGGAATATGGAAAAAATCCATCACGCCCTTACTCATATGGATACGATTCTTAATGGATTGACCCGTGGGTTGGATGTGGAGGTATTAGACCGCGGTTATGGCGAACAATCCGGTTCTCCGGTTTGTTTTCATCCAACCACCAAGGCACTTGGTCTGGTCATGCCCAGTAACTCTCCAGCGGTTAATTCACTTTGGCTACCCGCAATCCCCCTGAAAATCCCGGTGATTATGAAACCCGGCAAGGACGAGCCATGGACACCTTATCGATTAATGCAGGCCTTTATTAAAGCGGGATGTCCCGCAAAAGCCTTTGGGTTTTACCCCACAGATCACGAAGGAGCGGCTGATATTTTGCGTCTTTGCGACCGGGCACTCATCTTTGGGGACAAATCAACCACCGATCAATATGCCGGGAATCCTGGTGTACAAGTCCATGGGCCCGGTTTTAGTAAGGTTTTGATCGGGGACGATGAGATCGAAAACTGGCAAGACTACCTAGATCTCATGGTTGCCTCAATTTCGGATAATGGTGGACGCAGTTGTATTAATGCATCTGCTATTATTGTACCCAAGTATGCAAAGGAAATTGCTGATGCCCTTGGGCAGAGACTCGGCCCGATCAAGCCCTTAGCGATGAACGATCCTAATGCCGTCCTATCTGGGTTTGCCAACCCCAAGATGGCAGAATGGATAGATTCTGCAATCGATGCAGACCTTTTGGAAGCCGGAGCGTATGATGCAACGGCTCCATATCGTGATGGTTCCCGCCTGATTAAAGCGGAGGGGGGAACTTATTTGCGGCCAACAATTATTGCCTGCGAATCGATCGAACATCCCTTGGCTAACCGGGAATTTCTCTGCCCCTATGCCAGTGTGGTGGAGGTTCCACAATCGGAAATGCTCGATAAGATCGGACCAACTCTGGTCGTTTCTGCACTGACTAAATGTGAATCTTTTAAGCGAGAACTGCTAATGGATCCAAGAATTGAAAGATTAAATGTTGGGCCTATTTCCACGATGAAAATATCGTGGGACCAACCACACGAAGGCAACCTCTTCGAATTTTTATACAAGCGTCGATCCATAGGGTTGGCCGCCTGATTCGCCTCCCGTTCCCATTTCAATGACAGAAAGTTCCAGCTCTCCATCGTTGGACTCTTCCTTTTTTGCACTGGGCGACCCAACTGAACAACAGGTCATTTATGGCCCTGGGTCCTCGGTAAAAGTCGGTGAGTGTGCGAAGCAATTGGGCAGTCGTGCCTTGGTGGTCACTGACCTGGGGGTAAGTTCGGCCGGTCATCCCCACAAGGTCATGAAGTCCTTGGAGTCGGCTGGTATTCGTACATTTTTATTCGAGGAATCAATGGAAAACCCTACGGATTCAAGTGTACAGGAATGCGCACGGAAAGCGGGTATACTGGAGATTGATCTAATCATTGGTGTGGGAGGAGGCAGTTCACTTGACACCGCCAAGGGGGCAAATTTTATCCTGACCAATGGTGGTTCTATGAAAGATTATTGGGGTGTGTCTAAGGCAACCAAGCCGTTGCTCCCGATGATCGCGATTCCTACCACTGCAGGGACGGGAAGTGAGTGCCAGTCGTATGCCTTGATTTCTGACGATCAGACGCACCGGAAAATGGCCTGCGGAGATCCTAGTGCTTTGCCAAAAGTTACGCTATTGGATCCCGAGCTTACCCTTTCCCAACCCTTTTCCGTTTGTACCGCTACTGGAATGGACGCCCTGGCCCATGCCCTCGAATCTGCGGTTTGCTCGCGTCGGAATGACTTGTCCGGTCGTCATGCCCGGCAAGCCTTTGTCCATTTGATAAAGAATTTGGAAACGGTATGGAAAGACCCTCAAGACTTACTGGCCCGAGGCCATGTGCTATTGGGAGCCGCCCATGCGGGGGCGGCTATTGAACGAAGCATGCTCGGAGCTGCCCATGCCCTTGCTAATCCACTAACCGCTCAAAAAGGAGTCATTCATGGTCAGGCGGTTGGTCTGTGCCTGCCCGCAGTGATGACCTATAATCAGCAAGATTTGAACAGTGCAAAAATATATGCCGATTTGGCCCGTATTGCCGGGCTTGCAGATTCTTCCACAAGCCACCAACAAGCCAATGGGTTGCTTCTCGAAAAAGTTATTCGATTGCGCGAATTTGCCGGGCTTCCCACAAGTTTGTCAGAAGTCGATTGCGTTGCATCCGAACTACCCAAACTTTCCAAAGATGCGGCCGATCAATGGACGGGTACCTTTAATCCACGCCCGATCAAAGAGAGTGATTGGATAAAACTCTATCAATCCATTGATGTCCACGCGGACAATAAAAACGAAGGATGAAAATCAAATCGTTTATCGTTTTGAGCACCTTGCTCTCGATCTTTACTCGTTGGTGCGTAGCGGATTGGCCGAATCATCGAGGAGGTTCTGAACTGCAGGGTATCTCAGCAGAAAAGTTAGGAGATAAATTGGTACTCGAATGGACTTTTGAGGCAGGAAAGTTTTTAAAGTCCTCCCCGGTGGTATCGAACGGGAAAATATTTTTGGGTGGTCCGACCGGAATCTTTTATGCATTGGATTCCAAGACCGGCCTGGTGGTATGGAAAAAAGAAACCGGGTTAGGAGTGGATGCACCTGCCTTAGTCCATAATGGCAAGGTATATATTGGCACCAAAGATGGATGGTTATTTTGTCTCGATGCAGAAAGTGGCAAACAAAATTGGGCTTATGAAACCATGGGAGAAATTGTGGGGGCACCAAACCCTGCCATTCATCCAACAACTGGTCGCAAGTTGGTGCTCGTGGGAAGCTACGATAATTTTGTGCATTGTGTGGACGCAGAGGATGGATCGATCGCGTGGAAGTTTGAGACGATGAATTATGTCAATGGAACTCCAGCAATTTGGGATGAAAGATGGGTGGTGTTTGGAGGATGTGATGCTCAAGTCTATGTCGTTTCTTTGAAGGATGGAAACCTCTCTAAACAAGTCGATTTGGGGGCTCCGATCGCTTCTTCAGTAGGGGTGTACGATTCCTTTGGCTATGTTGGAAATATGGATCGGGCGGTACAAGCGATCGATTTGAATAGCGGAAAAATTTCCTGGTCTTATGAACCGAAAAGTTTTCCATACTTTTCTTCTCCCGCACTTACCGAAGATCTTGTAATCATTGGTGGGCGGGACAAAGCACTCCATGCTATAAATCGAAAATCTGGCAAACAATATTGGAGGTTCTCTGCCCGGGGACGTATCGATGGATCCCCGGTGATTGCAGGCGAAAAAGTGGTGGTTGGATCCATGGACGGCAAACTCTACTTAATTGATTTGAACGGAGGCGAAATGATTACTCGTTACGAAATTGGATCTTCGATCTCATCCACATGTGCTGTGGCCAATGGATGGATTTTCGTTGGATGTGAAGATGGAAACCTTTATGCCTTTAGTACTATGAATAAGCTTCTATGAGCGATTCCACAAAAAATAGTCCCGATCAGAAAACTGGTGAGGAAACCAAGGCGGGGAATTATTTTATCGCCAACTATCCGCCCTTTTCTTTCTGGAACGAAAAGGACTTACCCTGCGTAGAGTCCTTGCTTAACAGTCCATCTCCGGGAAAGGCACCCCTTGGACTCTATTATCACATTCCATTTTGTAGGAAGCGCTGTCACTTTTGCTATTTCCGTGTCTACACCGATAAAAACTCCGCGGATGTTAGAAGATATATCGATGCCACAATGAAGGAATTTGAGGCCTATGCCGCTTCGCCTTACCTGGTAGGAAGAAAGCCCAAGTTTGTTTATTTTGGGGGGGGTACACCTTCCTTTTTGTCCGCTCAGCAATTAACCGAACTTACGGATCGTATGAAAGCGATTTTGCCCTGGGATGAGGCGGAAGAAGTTACCTTTGAATGCGAGCCCGGAACCCTGACAGAAAAAAAAGTACAGGCGATTCGAGACTTTGGAGTTACCCGTCTGAGTTTGGGAATTGAAAATTTTTCTGATCATGTATTGGAAACCAATGGACGGGCTCACCGGTCTGGAGAAGTCTTTCGTGCTTTCCAATGGGCAAAGGATGCGGGGATCGAAAATATAAACATCGATCTGATTGCCGGTATGCTCGAGGAGACAGATGAAAATTGGTCGGAATGTATAGAACGGGTGGTGGAACTGGCACCCGATTGCGTGACGATCTATCAAATGGAAGTTCCTTACAATACCACCATTTATCAAACGATGAAAGAAGAGGGCAAACTTAGTGCCCCAGTCGCCGATTGGCCAACCAAGAGACGCTGGGTGACTGAGGCTTTTAGTCGTTTGGAGTCTGCGGGTTATTCTGTGACCAGTACCTGTACCGCAGTGAAAAACCCACAGCGCACCAAATTTCTTTATCGGGATCAACTTTGGGGAGGTGCCGATATGATCGCCCTGGGAGTTGCATCTTTTGGGCATCTCGGAGGTATCCATTATCAAAACCTTACCCACTTTGAAGATTATTGTTCCACCATTGAGGGTGGGAAGTCGGTACTTCGTCGAGCTTTGCTTACCACTGAGGATGAACGATTTATTCGTGAATTTATATTACAATGGAAACTGGGAAAGATTCGGCCTCTTTATTTCCTGGAAAAGTTCGGAATCGATCTTCAGGAAAGATATGGCCAGATTCTTAAGGATTGGAAAGAACAGGGAATTTTAAATATGGAAGGGGAGGAATGGACACTTTCTCGGGAAGCCCTGCTAAGAGTGGATTCTTTGCTTGATCAATTTTTTCTTCCCCAACATCAGGATGCCCGTTACGTCTAACCTTGCATATGGCTGATCCCTCAAAAAATTTTCCCGGCTTGCTCCACCCCTTAACTTTAATGAGGCGGGCACGTGGACTTCCCGGCTTGGATTATCAAACGATTGAACCCACAGAATTACCCGAGCCTTATCGACAGCTTCTTGCCCATGAGGGGGATATGACGACACGGTTGGAAAATCATCACCGAACCTCGATCGGGGTAAGAAGGTTGCGCTCCTCTAACGATGGAAAAGGATATTTTCGCGAGGTGATTTTGGAAACGGATGGTCCAACGGTCAAGGCGGTGGAATACGGAGCGATCGAAATTCAATTAGCACAGTTACCTCAGGTGGCCGTAGATGCAGTAGTTGCAGGGAAGATGCCCCTTGGCACCATTCTTAATCAGGGAAGAATTCCTTATTCCTGTTCCTTGCGTGGATTCTTTCGCATCAGTCCAGATGCTTCGATTCGAGAAGCTTTTGGAATGGATCTGCCCGGCACTCTGTATGGCAGGAGCAATCAAATTGTTACCCGTACAAATGAGACGATTGCAAACATCGTGGAAATTTTACCACCCGCTTAGTAAAGCTTACTTGCTTGAGTTTACTCGCATTGGGAATTGGATTATATAACTTATACCCATGATTTCATTAAAGACACAGTACGATGCCATCGTTGTGGGAGCCGGTCCTGCTGGTTCGACCACAGGTGCCTTGCTCGCTGAAAAGGGCAGGGATGTATTAATCGTAGAGAAAGAAAAGTTTCCCCGTTACCACGTGGGAGAATCTCTGATGCCCTTTTGTTATTTTCCTCTGGAACGATTGGGATTGGTCGATCAGTTAATGGAATCTGGAAATCCACGAAAATATTGTGTCCAATTTGTCAGGGAAGACGGTTTTCTTTCCCAACCCTTTTATTTTTTCCAACACTTTGATCATCCATCCTCCACCACCTGGCAGGTATGGCGGGAAGAATTTGACCAAATGATCCTAGATAAAGCCCGGGATAATGGAGCTTCCGTCCTTGAACAAACCAAGGCCAATCGCTTGATCAAAGAGGGAGACAAAGTAATTGGGATCAAAGCAAGTTCGCAAGAATTTGGAGACCTTGAATTAACTGCACCTGTAGTTATTGATGCATCCGGCAGAGATTGTTTTGCCGCTCACAAAGAAAACTGGATGGTTCGCGATCCGGAACTTAAAAAAGTTGCCCTCTGGACCTATTATAAAAATGCCAAGAGAGACCCCGGATTGGACGAAGGGGCAACCACCGTGGCCTATCTGCCAGGCAAGGGCTGGTTTTGGTATATTCCATTAAGTGGAGATATGGTAAGCGTGGGAATCGTAGCTGAGCGGGATTACTTATTTAACGGTTCAACCAAGGACCATGCAGAAATTTTCCAGCGTGAAATCAAAAACAATGCATGGATCGAAGAACATTTACAGGGTGCGGAACAGACAGGTGAATATCGCATAACTGGAGAATATTCTTATCGTAATAAATATTGTTCAATGGATGGATTGGTTCTCGCTGGAGATGCCCTTGGTTTTCTTGATCCCGTTTTTTCCTCTGGAGTATTTCTCGCATTAAAAAGCGGAACGATGCTTGCCGATGAAGTAGATGCCGCCCTTTCTGCTGGTCCAGTAAATGCACAATCTTTCGAGCAATATGGTAAGCGTATGCAGTCCTCGATCGAGACGATGAGAAAAATCGTGTATGCATTTTATGATCCCCAATTTAGTTTTGGAGATTTGGTCAAGCGTGGAGATCATTTACGCTCTTCTCTAACCGATTGCTTGATTGGCAATGTGGATGATCAAGACTTTAAGGAACTTTTCGATTCAATGTCTGACCTTGCCCACCTGCCTGAACCGGTGGAGCACGGATTGGCCAAGGCCTCCGGGTGAGGATCGTTTTCCTTACGCCCGGTACGGGCAATTATTACTGCGGTGTATGCATGCGGGACAATTCTTTGGCCCGTCATCTAATCGATGATGGACATGATGTAACCATGCTGCCTGCTTATCTTCCTCATCTTCTGGACGAAGAAAATGCGGGTTCGGACGCTCCGGTTTTTTTGGGAGGGATCAATGTTTATTTACAGCACAAGTTCCCCATCTTTCGCAAGACCCCCAAATGGTTGGATTATTGGTTCAATAGCGAATTTTTACTCCGTTGGGTGGCGGGCAAGAGAGGAATGACCACTCCGCGACAGCTAGGCGAAATTACCCTATCCACCTTTCGGGCAAAGAACGGACCACTTGCCAAAGAAGTGAACAAAGTGATCGATTGGTTTAGGAAGTATGGACAACCGGATATCCTCATTCTCTCTACCATTTTACTGGCAGGAGTCGGGCGGGCAGTTCGGGAGGAATTAAACATTCCTGTAATTGGATTTTTGCAGGGCGAGGATGGCTTTCTTGATTCCCTATTGCCGGAGTATCGGGAAGATGCATGGAAGATTTTGGGAAAGGATGCTAAGGAGCTGGATGCCTGTGTCTCTCCAAGCCGTTCATTTGCCAAACATATGGGTAGTCGGTTGGGCATCTCTGAAAATGAAATTCAATCTTTCCCAAACGGTATATCGCTTGATGGATATGAGAATTCAGCCGAAAAAGCGGATGCACCGACCATCGGATACCTTGCCAGAATATGCCCGGAGAAAGGACTGGATCTATTGGTTGATGCCTTTATTGAGCTCAAAAGATCGGATCAATATAAGGATGTAAAATTAGCAATCGCGGGTACTTTGCCCACAGAAAACAGGTCTTTTTTAGAAGAACAAAAAACCAAAATTTCGAATGTGGGTTTAACTGATTTTGTTGAGATCAAAACGAATTTGTCCCGCTCAGAAAAAATTTGTTTTTTAAAAGGACTTTCCTTGTTCTGTGTACCCGCACGATTACCCGAAGCGTTTGGACTCTATGTGATCGAAGCGATGGCTGCGGGTGTGTCCGTTGTTCTTCCCGACCACGGATCCTTTCCTGAAATAATCAGAGAGACCAAGGCTGGGATGCTTTATTCCGTAGATGAACCTAGCGGACTGGTCAATGCATTGAGTGCCATGCTTGGCGACACCGATCAGGCCAAACAGTTTGGTGAGCAGGGCAGGGCAGCGGTTCA
>ENA-OQVM01000943-OQVM01000943.1-marine-metagenome-genome-assembly--contig:-NODE-943-length-41399-cov-5.231426_pt1 | contig 41399 bp, 58 predicted proteins | sample MGYA00237776_ERZ505498 | MGnify/ENA primary metagenome ERZ505498 (study PRJEB26159, sample SAMN06265151) | marine metagenome | isolation source: Helgoland LTER site | place: Germany:Helgoland, sampling...
CATAGTGGCAAAGTCTCCATCAAAAGAACGTGTTAAGGAGATGTTAGAAGAGCCTGTCTCAACCCAAGAGGAAATTAGTCAAGAGTTTGCTGTAAGGTATTCTGCTGGCAGCTTATATAATGACTATACAGATAAGAATGTTAGACTTGATTCTATTTATTCAGAGGTAAATAGGTTAGAGGCTTTAGATACTCCTCCACAAGAAGAAATTAAGAACTTAAAAACAGAAGCAAGAAATGTTGCAGAGCAAGTTAAGGAAGCAGCAGATAATATAGTTAGACCAGTTGTATCGAAAAACATTGGTAAGTATTTTAACGAAGACAATACACCAAAAGACGAATGGGTTACAGAGAATTTTTATGGCTTTCCTCAAGTAGATGTTGATAAGATTCGAGAAACTCTACCAAAAAACCCAGATGAATTTATTGTAGATGAAAATTTAAGGACAAAGTATATATCTGATATTTCTAATATTATACAGGGGAGAATTGATGCACCAGAAGCCTTGAGAGAGGAAAGGCGTGATCAGATATTTAAAGAAAAAAATGGACAGAGTTTTGATGAGCAAATTGATGCAGATGCAAAAAAAGCATTTAATGAAAGATACGCTGATCCATTAAAAAATATAGCAGACTCTTATAGCACTAAGGTTGATTCTGTAGCAAGTGAAATAGCTGTTGATTATAGAAATTATTCAGATTCTTTAAAAACAGAATTTGATAAAATTTCAAACGATTACAATTCTCAAATTGCAACAATTCAAGAAGAAGCTAATAACGTTACTTCTGGAGAAGACCTTAAAGTTTTACAATCTGAAGCTGATAAATTAACCTCTGACTATAATAAAAAAGTTGACGCTTACATTAGGCAAGACGCTGAATATATTGCAGAGGAAAACAGTAGAGCAAATGAGCTAAATAAACAGTTTTACACAGAATCTAAACAACAAACTGATGCCTTGTCAAAAGAGTTTTCTGAAACTTACAAAGTTCCGCAAAACCTAATTGAGGATTATCAAGAAGCCTACAACAAAGCTACACAGGAATTAATAGTTAAAAATAATAAGGATAAAAAAGCTGTAATACAATACGATACAGATATACCTTTAGGTAGAGCTGCTACTAGCACACTAAGCTCTTTAGGTGGATCACTTTATGCCATAACTAAAGCTTATGGTGGAGAGTTTCCAGAACTCAAAAGAATGGAGCAATACTTTCAACCAGGAGTAGACCCCATAAAAGGTTTTTCAGATTTAAACTTATATAACATTCAAGAGTCAGCAGGTCAGCTTTTAGGTAGCATGGCTCCTTCTATAACGGCAAGTATAGTTACAGCTATAGCTACTAAGAATTTAAGTACTGCTTCAAGAATGTTTGCTGTGGGTGGTGTTGGCTTTGTAGTAGAAACTTCTGACTTATCGGGAAGAGCATATCAAACAGCGTTAGAGGAAACAGGCAGCACAGCAATCGCTAAAAATGCAGCTACCGAAACTATTGATAGTCAGTTGTTGCTTTTTCCGACTTATTTACTTACAGCTATACCATTTATAGGAGGTTTGTCTAAAATAGCAAATAGACCTTTAAGAATGCTTGCTGGGGGAACTGTTGAATTTTTAAGCGAGGGTTTATTACAAGAACTCCCACAACAAATATCTGAAGAATCTATTCAGAAATACGGAGAGTTTGAAAGAGCATTAGAGTTCTTGACTCCTGAAAAAGCTGAAGAAGTTTTAGCTAATGTAGCCCCCGTTTTTGTTGTAGGTGCTGCAGGTTCTTTCAATGCTGACGCAGCCAATAAATTAGGCAATGTAATAGATAGATACCCAGAATTAGCTAGACAACACCTTATTGATTTTACATACAAAAATGGTAAGGAGGGGTCTGCTTTATATTTAGCTACTTTACACTCTAATGGTGCTATAAATATAGAAACGGCTGAAAATCTTTATGAGTTTGTAGAATCTATAGACTTAGACAATACACAAGAGTATACTGCTTTAAAAGCTAAAAAAGATGATCTTGCTTTTTTACAAGAGGGTGAAAAGGATGAGGTAAAAAAGAAAGTAATTGGCAAGCAGATAGCAGAGATTGATACTCAATTAGAGAATATACTAGAGGGTAAAGAAACAAATGTTACACAAACCACTGTTGGTGGCTCTGATTATTTTGTTACTGCCTCTGAAGTAGAGAACACCGACAAACAGCAAGACTTAGAAGATGTTCAAAAAAGCATCGATGAAGCGGAGGGTAAACCTGTTGAAGAAGCTCCATTAGTAACAGATGAAACTACAGCAGAAGAGGATATTGACAATGCCCTTACAGACGAAATTATACCTATAACGGATTTAGAAGTAACGGGATTGTTTACTCATCAAACTAGACGCCCTGATGCAATTATTTCTTGGATTACAGGAGGTAAGGTAGTTGGGAAAAATGAGGATCTTAATGAATTTACAGAAGATTTTGAAACAACTCCATTTGCAACGGGTAGACATAATACAAAAGCCCCTAATTTTCAAGAGGGTGGTTTATATGGTGGAGTATTATCAAAAGGAATGAAATTTGTGATAACAAGGAGTGGTCAAGAAAACTTTACACCTAATCTTGCATTTAGTAATAAAAAATCATTTGATGCTTCAAGAGGGGTCGGTGTACCAAAACCCAACAGTAGAAATATATCAGACTTTACTTTTTATAAGGTAACACAAGACGGCAAATTACAAAAAATAGATATAAGTAAGCTACGCAATAAAGTTAAATCCAATAAAGCGAATGGTAAAGCAGTTGAATCCATTACAAAAACTACAAAAAAAGAGACTACAACAGAAGAAGCTCCATTAGTAACAGATGAATCAGGTGAGGTTGTCACTGTATATCGTGGTGGTAAATCAGCGTCAGGTGTACAGTACTACACTAGTGATCGGAAACTAGCTGAAGGTATAGGTGAAGCTAAGGGTGAAGGTGTACAGAAAGCTACTGTTCGCATGGCAAATCCTTGGACACCTGAGAGTTTAGATGTAAACAACGCCCCACAGTGGATGCAAGATTGGGTACGTAGTCAAGAGGAGTTTACTACAGTGGACGAAGAGACTATGGCAGCGGAAGAAATCCCAATGGAACAAGCTATCCAGGAGATTAAGGATATGCAGTTGTCCTTTAGGGATGTTGGTCTGTGGCAGAGTTTTGTGAATGAAGCACTTGAGCATCATGATGGTATTATTGCTTTTGACCCATCTGAGGACATGGCAACTGACAAAAAGATTTATATAACAAAGTCACCAGAGCAAATAGTAACAGAAGAAGCTCCAATAGTAACAGAAGACATTACTAAAGGTAAGAAAGAAATAACCGAAGTAAAAAGTGGTACTCACACTTCATCTAACCCTATAAAAATATTCAAGGGACTTGGTGGTAAAGTAGACCTTAAAGGGGTAAGGATAAACGCCCATGAAGGAGCTAAAGGTGTATTTACTGCTGTGGATGAAGACTTAGCAAAAGAATACGCCAAGGACAAAGGAATGTCTGAGACAACCCTTCCCGCAGGTACAACATTTGAAGTTGTTGAGGTTGATGGTACAGGTATGACACCTGGACAGTATAGAGCTGCTGAAGTAAAAGCTATTAACGATTCTAAAGCAGATGTTGTAAAACTAATAACTGTTGATGGTAAAATAAAAGCAGGGACAAAGAAACAAGAACAGTATGTAATTAAGAACGAAAAACTAATAGAAGATGCCATTCAAAAGCAAAACTCCCCACCCTTATCAAAGAAGTTTTCAAAAGGCTCAGAAACAGCATTAGTTCCGATTGAACAATTGTACGAGTATCGGGGTGAGGATAGGTTGGGTGAAGATGCTTTACCCGACTCAAGAGAAAGGATAGATAAATTGAAAAAGTCTATCCAAGAACGCGGATTAGATGAACCTTTAATAATGTTCTACGATGAAGGGAAGGCTTCTATTATTGAAGGTAATCATAGGTTGGAGGCTTTAAGAGAATTAGGGTATAAAGAAGTACCTGTGGACTTACGTACTAACAAAATACCAGATAGACTGAGGTTCAATTTCACTCCAAATACACCAAAGATAAAGAGAGGCTCTGCCACATTTGAGGAAGTTGGAATAGAGACAAAACCAATTAAAACACAAGAACAAGATGCCATTCAAAAGCAAGAGGTTACTACAGAAGAGACAGCACCTAGTAAGAAACGTCTTGATGAACAGATTGATGGTATTATCAAGAAGGTAAAGGATAGAACATCTGATAAAGCTGACCCAAAGAAAGTAAACAAGAGAGCATTTGATGATGCAGTAGAATATCTTCAGACCTCATTATGGTATGAGAAAGCAAATGATCTTCAAAGAGAAGCATCTGTTATAGAGTTGATGGAGAAGACAAAGCAACCAGTTAAGAAGTCAATGACAATAAAGGGTGCTATTAAGAAAGTATTCCCACCCACCCCGGAAAAGAGGGTGTCAATGACATTATTAGCTGTGAAAAAGAACCAGTGGTTTGACTTTAATCGTGGTATGCGAGAAGCTGCTAAAGATCAAAGAGCTACAGTAAAAAATGCAAATAATTTACTTAAAGAACTTCAGAAGTCTGGAGTAATTACAGCAAGACAAGCAGGTGCTTTGACTCGTGCAGCATTAAAAGTAAATTTTGCATCACCAAAAAGTCTTGAAAATTTCACTAATCGGGTAGAGAAAACAATTAAGGACATTGATTATAATACAAAACTATCAGATGCTACAAGTCTAAAAGGTAAAATTAAACCTAAGAAAAATACTTTGGCATCTGATAAAGCTCGTGTTAATGAGTTTAGAAAGATTGATCCTAAAAATGTTGAAGATATTGATGCTTACATTGAAAAGGCAAATGAAATTATTGCAGCAACAAAATCTCCAAGAAGAACAGCAAAAGGTGTCTCATTACCAACAGCAATGGATTATGCTGCTATTGACGAGTACAACAAAACTACTTTAAAGGAACAGGATAAAAAGGCAAAGCAAAGTATCAAAGATCAGTATGATTACCTTGAAGACTTTGACCTTACTGTTGAGGAAATGAATGAAATAATTTCTTTGTTAGAGCAAGGTAAAGAACCTCAGTTAACTGATGCCCGCAAAGAACAAATAAATGAACGACTAAATACACTGTTCACTTTTTATAAACCTGCCTTAGAAGAAAAGCTAACAGATAAAAATTTAACAAAAAAAGAAAAACAAATTTTAAAAGCACTAAAGGATGGTAATATTAATGACCTTCCTTTTAATGAAAAGGCAAGAACGATAAAGGTTGCTGAAAACATCCTACAGAATAATGATTTTTCTGCTGCACAACAAGTTGTAAATGCAATAGATGCTCAACAGTCTGTAGCTGAAATACAAAAAGCGGATATAAAGTTTGATTTACGTAAAGGTTTTTTTGGACTCTATAATGAAAAAGCATATTTTCAAAAAGTTGCATCTCTAACCCAATCTATGAAATTTATTTTTCGTGGTGCAAAGGCAGCAGATAATTTTGCAGTGAAGACGGGGATGACTGACTTTGATATTGGTGCAGTAAATGCAACGAACAGAGTTGATAAAATAATTGATAAATACAATGATATGGTCAAAAATATGGATTACCATAACACAGCAGTAAATATCGTAAAGAGAAGGGTATATTCTTTCTTAACTAGAAATGATGGTACAACAGCTACAGAAAAGAAAGCTGAATTTGATAGAAGAAAAGGTTTAATTAATGAGCAATTAGAGTATCTCAAGCTAACCGATGGTGAATTTGCAAAAGAACTAGAAACAGTATTATCTGATTTAGATATTGATAATGCACAAACATTAGAGGACATACAGATAGATGAACTAAATAAAAAGATTGTTGACTTTTTTGTTCAAGAGTTTGAAGACTTATATGATGAACACTCAGAGGTAGCTAAAGTATTATACAACAAAATTTTACCTCAGGATTCTAAATATTTACCAGATGTTTTTGAGAAGGTGGATAAGTCTGATATGTTTGTTAAATTAGATGAGTCTGTTTATTTTGAGGATGCAATTGATACTAAAGAAACATCAATGTTACAGGATGTATCAAAACCTAGTTCTTTACCTAAGGTAAATGGTGAGGTAACTAGAGCAATTAACCTTGACTTTGATCGTATAATGATGCGTAAGTTGGAGGATGCTATCAAAGAAATAGAAACAGCACAATCTGTAGATAAATTAAAGAAAGTTTTAACTACAGAAAATCTAAATAAGTTTCTTAGTCCAACACAAGCAGACCTTTTAAAAAGTAAAATAACAAATTATGTAAATGCTATTCGTGGAAAGAGCATAAAACAAAAAGAAATAGCAGACAGCAAAACTGTAAATAAAATTATTGATGGTATAAGTAACTTTGCTGCAACTAAAATTCTTGGAAGTGCTACCCAACCAATTAAGCAGACTATTCCAGTATATGTGCGATCTGGGATAAATATGTCTTCAAAGGGAAGATCTGCAATGAATAATGCTCTTATTGGTCAAGCACCAGAGTTAGTAGAAATAGCAAATAAATATGGTGAGGTTTCTTTAAGAGGAAAACAATCTGTTGTTGATGTTGATGCTCTAAGTTCTAAAGTAAACTTTGATAAGTTAAGCGATAGTGTAATTAAATTAGTAGGAATTAGTGGTGCAAAAAATATAAGAGATGCAAAAAAGGCATTAAGTAAAGCGGGTGAAGCTCCATTAAAGTATGCTCTAGAAAAACCAGATAAATGGATGGCAACAGCATCTTGGGCAGGATATTACACAGATTATTTGTATAAAAACAAACCTGATTTTAATTTAAAAGAAGAACTAGAAAACCCAACAAAAGAAGCTATACAATATGCTAATTCTCGTGTATCTGAAACACAGAATGAATCTCAACGAGAAAAAATGGGTGATTATTTTACATCAAAATCTACTACTGCTAAAGTATTGAGAAATGTAATTTTACCATTTGCATCATTCCAGCAAAATTTAAGAACAGATGTATATACTAACATAGGTATTGCTAAATCTAAAACAGCATCAAAAGAAGATAAAAAAATTGCACAAAAATCTATAGCTAGTGCGATTACAGAGATGGCGATATTCAATATTTTATCTGTTAGTTTGAGAGCATTAACAACAGTTGGTATAGGTACACTACTTGGAATGGGTGGTGATGAAGATGAAGAAAGAGAACTAGATCCAATTCTAGGAATACCTTTAACTAAAAAGGATAAAAAGATTCTTTACACAAATATTATTTCTGATGCTGCACCACTACCTCTTGTAGATGATCTTGCTTTATTTGTTTTTGAAGCAACAAATAAACTTTACAAAACTGGGAATGGTGAGCAATACGATAAGTATAAGGACAATATAGTTTATGCCCCAGGAAGTATTGAAGAAATTATTTTAAACAAGGGAGGTAAGTTTGGTTCAGCATATGATATTATCACAGATACTAAAACAAAACTAGATATGTCAGATTTTTTAAATGAAGATGGAACATTTACAAAGAGTAGTATTTATGGGGATAAAGAATATCCTATACCAGAATATCTAGAAAATGACATTAACCTAATGATAGGGTTGCAAGCTCTATACTTAATGGGTGCACCAAAAGAATTTAAAACAGCATCTGATGTAATTAGAAAAGAAATTGAAGCTGAAGCTAAAATTAAAAGAAAACCAGCATAATAAAACTACAAATCTGTTTAACCCTAAATAGCGAAATTCGCGAGAATATATAAACCCTAATACTTGTAATGGATTTGAACGACCTAAAACTGATGTTTATCAACATAACCACACTAGGTATTAGTATGAGTGGTATAGAGATGTCATTAAAGATTTTACTGTTAGTTGTGTCTATAGGGTACACGTTACACAAGTGGTTAGGTATAAAGAATAAAAAATAATTACATGGAACTAAAGGTTGTTAGATTTGATGACAGTGGGGATGCCACATTAGGTTTACTGTTCATTGATGGTGAGTTTGAATGCTTTACCCTGGAGGATGAGTACCGGGAGAAGAAGGTTAGGGGTGAGACAAGAATCCCCGCAGGAACATATGACATAAAGCTAAGAACAGTTGGTGGTTTTGATGCTAGGTACACAAAGAAGTTTGGTGAAGAATTCCACAAGGGGATGTTACACGTACAAGACGTACCTAACTTTGAGTACATATTAATCCATATTGGAAACACAGACGAGAACACAGCGGGGTGTCTACTAGTTGGTAAATCATCAGACATGAAAGGTTTTATTGGTAACAGTGGGTCTGCATATACAGATATGTACCCGAAGGTTGCTAAACAGCTAGAAGCAGGTAAGAAAGTGACAATTGAGTATGTAGACTTAGACAGAAACCCAGACAAGATTTAACATGGACATAGAAAACGTCATAATAACTCTTTTTGGTGTTGGGGGTGTCGGTGGTATGTTGTTGAAGTATTATCTAGAAAAACAGAACAAGAAAGATAATTTAGAATTAGAAGCTCTCAATGATCTAAAGGACGAAATAAAATTACTTGGTGACAAGATAGACGAATTAACACAAGAGAAATTAGAACTGTCTGTTAAGGTAGCTAAGTTAGAGGAAAGGTTACTGTTATCTGCTAAGAATAGAGTTAAGAAGAATGAGCGTACAAATTAAAACAATTCTTGGTTTAATTCTCAGTTGTGTCATCAACATAGTCTTAGTGGTTATAATGTTACAACCCCCCGAAGTACAAGACAACAGTATTCTTTACAATCAAATAGATGCTAGTAAGAAGGTTATCATATCTCAGCAAGAGAGAATAGTAGACTTAAACAATAGACTAGACACATTCACTGTTATCCAGGACTCATTACAGACCAGATTGGACAGTAAACCAATTGAATTAAAAGAGAAAAATAAATCGGTGTATGAAATACCTAGTTCTAGTATTAACGATTCTGTTAAGTCTATACTCTCAGGGATATAAGGCACAGTGTGTACTTACTGAGGATGAGTGTCGCAAGATTATAATCCTCAAGAATGAGAGGGACAGTTATTTAGAGTCATGGGAGATCTGTGATAATCTACTGTCAAACGTAAAACAGCAAATTGTATTAAAGGACAGCATCACCAATAGTTATGTTATCATCGGGGAGCAACAGTTTGAAACAATACAGACACTGAATGATATAAACAAGGTACAGGAGAAGGACATAGTGAAACTAAAGAAGGCAGTACGCTTTCGTAATATTGCATTACGTGTAGGTATACCTATAGGTTTTGGTTTAGGTTTTTTTGCCGGATCTTATCTTTTCTCTGTTGGTCTTAAATAGTTCAAACTCTTCATGGGTTAAGTATTGAACATCTCCATACACTGTACTGACAACAACACCATCATCATTAACAGACTCAACGATATAATCAAACATTATCGTAAGTGATTATCGTAAAACCCTAATTTTTTAAGGATTCTCTCTGATTGTTTATATTTAGGATGATTATCTAGTTTTACACCCCTTTCTATATTATTAGCAACAAACTTAGTTTGCCATTCTGTTACTATCTCCTGTCGTTTACGGCAGTCTTTCCACCATTGCTTAATACTAATCTTCTTGTTGCACCTCGGACACATCATCTCTTTTAATTAAAAATGTTTCTGTTTGTTCTCTAATGTCTTCTGCCATAGTTATGAACTTGTCAACTATGGAATCATGGTATGGGTTATCTCCAACAGCTTGTTCATCAAACTGTCTAAACATTTGATTCAATGCTTTCTTCCCAGAGTTGAGTATGTATTTATCTGTGAACACAGCATCCTCCATGTAACATGGTATTAGTTCTCTGAATGCACTCAGCATACCAATAAATACTAAACGCTGAGACACACTCTTAGCTATTATTTTATCCTTCTCTTCTTTGGTTGAAGACTTAGACTGTAATGTTTCTTCTTTCATTTTTTATTTTGTTTGATTAATTCTATAACTACGTCACACTCTTTTTGGTTCTGAGGTTTATACAGTGTTACACCATTAAGGTGTTCATTGACGTACCTCTTAAATAACTTCCATCGCATTGGAAAGGATTCATTTGCCCGACCTTTTGTTTCTATTATAAAGTCATCACCAACAAAGTCTGGGGTGTATGTTATAGGTAGTATCTTTTTGTTACCCCTGTCCACCATATCCTTCTTACCGTTAGCTTGTCTTTCATAAGCAGAGCTTTCAAACATAAAACCATCTATTAGTGTGAATGATTCACCTTCGTATTTAGATTTTATTTTAGCTTTCTTTAGAGCTAAGTACATATATTTCTCAAGACCTGATGCGAAGTTAATACCATCGTAGGTAACCTTCTTAGCACGTACCGGAGCTTTACGTTTATTTCTATTCTTTCTTAGCATCTAGTTAGTCGTATTGGAATACATCTTTCTCTTCGTACAATTCTTTTGTTGTATTGTGTACACGATTGCCGTAGAGATTATTAAGGATGTTATGTCTGTCTTCAACGTCCTGGACTTCTTTCTTGAATAAACCATTCTCATTATGTTTATACGAAAAGCAAGCAAACAGTAAATTTCTCTTAGCTCGTTCATATGTACTTGCTGAGAAACAAGAATAATATACTCTGTTCTCTACTTGTACCTTAAAGTAATAATCATTCATTGTTGAATTTTTCATATATAAACCCTTGACGTACAGCAAATATAAACATATCGTTCATATTAGTTATACCTAATTCTTTCACCCATTCTTTCTCTAACATATCCGACAAGGATCTGTTTAAGTCTTTAGGATATTTTAATAACTTATGGTGTAGACCATTTATTTTCTTGTCTTGCTTCACTCTTTTTTTATAACTGTTTCCCCACAATAATGTGTCCTTAGATTTTACACCTTTCTTACGACCTTTTTTCTTTGTCTTCTTTAGATCAACATCTTCAATGTCTTCTAGCTTACGTTTAAACGAAGAAAAGTAATCTGTACTATCCATTCTTTAATTTATAATCAACGTAGTATACAGATAATAGTAAAACTGTAAACAGCATAAATAAAAAATCATCTGATGACAGACTATCATTCTCCCATTCAGCTATAGGTACAAACAGTGTCATACCAACAGATATCCATAGAAGTACTGCTTTAAAATAACTGTCAAAAATATAATTATAAAATTTCATTTTTAGGACTTAATCGTAATTCTAATTTTGATTTCTGTTGATACTTTTTTTTATGTTTTTACGTTTGCATTGTCTACAATCATTTATGATTGTTTTATCATTAGTGACTATGACATCATTCAACACATCAGAGAATAATTTTAATGCTGAAAGTTTATCATCATCCCCCCATTTATTCTTAGCAGTGTAATATTGTATATCACTTATGACTTGCTGCCAATTGTCCCACTTGTCTAAGTAGTCTTTTGTTTTAAATATTTCTTTATTCATCTGTGTTCACAATTTCTAGCACCACATAATGTAGTACAGAAGAATTTACTTTCTGGATTCTTTTTAAAATTGTAGGTCTGTATAGATTTTTTTATGACAGGTATAGTCTCCCTGACCCAACTAACAGCGTTGTCGATATTGGACTGTGACCTACGTACACTCTTCACTGATAGTTTGTCTTTGTACTGAGGTATCTTAAAACCTTTAGTCTTAATACCATCCACTTGTTCTTTAGCGAAGAGGTACAGGTTCTGTTGATTACCATACTTACTCTCGTCCCATTTACTTTTCCAATCGTAGTGGTGTTCTCCAGCATCTAAGTCTATAAAACCTCTGAACTTGTAGTCATCAATCTCCCACTTAATTAGACGTTCTACATGGGTTATCCCATCAAAGGTCTTAAAATTATCTATTGAGTCTATTAATTTTGTATACTGTGATCTTGCCCACTTGTTCCTGAATGGGTTATTATTAAACTTTCTCTTGAGTTTTTCTTTCATAGTGTCTTTGACAACACTCATTTCAAGACTCCCCCCGGACAACAGAAAATTATAATAGTCTTCCATTACCTCATGGTATGATGTACCAACATAAGCATAGAAGTTACTTGATCTGTTACCTAGTATGTATGTCTCATACCAACTAAAGGGACACTGTGTGAATGAAGACACACGAGAGTAAGACCATTCGGTATTGTCCCACTCTTCTTCTAGAAACTTATCACACTTCTTTTTATTTATCATCTAATATATCAATTAGTCGTTTTGATATCTTTCGTTTAAGACACTCTAAGTACACCATCATGTCTGCTAGTTCTTCCTGGGCGTGTTCTATCCATTCCTCCGCAGTCAAGTCAGCATCATCAACGTATACCCCATACTTGGATAAACCTTTGTCTTGTTGGGCATCTATAATACTTTTTACTTTGTCTTTTACCTTCATATTTTCTTAACGTATCTTAAAGCATCCTCTGGGATATTTTTTGTGTTATGGTAGTAACCGTAGTCTTTCCAACAGTTCTTGGTCTTGTATTTATCAATAAGCATATTGTAAACATAGTCATGTTCATAGGTATACTTTTTATTACCTAAGGTAGTTATATACAGTAATTTTTTACCATAGTCTTTCTCAGCTATTCTGAAGTAATTTTTGTATATAATGTCCTTCATATTATCTAGGTGCAGTATTAAAATATATAACACTGTCTGCTGGTAATTCTACCCTATAAACAGAGTCTCGTGTTATTACAATGTACTCTCTTAGTCCCATCTTTTCTAACTTTATAGCTTTTTCCATAGCTATTTTTTCTTGAGACTTAAAATTCAACTGCGATTTTAATGTTAATTCCGGTGTAGTACAGCTAGATAATAAAGCAGTGACTATTAATAATTTAATTAGTTTCATTTGATGTTGTGTATAACTGTTGCGATTAATCCTTCGTCTTTATTGTATATAAAACCTTCAGCACCTTTTATTGCACCAACAAATGCTTTCTCTTTGTGCCAGGCATCTGCTGCTGATGGTGATGTAATGTAGCTAATGTTAACAGATCTGTAGTCTTTAGCTTCTTGTGTTAAGTATTTCTGTTTGTGGTGTAGGTGACCTAGTAACCAATAACGGTACAGTGTTGACCCCCACATCTCAGACTCTTCATTTGCCATGATCAATGGTAGTTCTGTTGTCTTCTCATTGTGACCATGTGCTAACCCAATCATGTTGTTACCCCACTTGTAGTACTTCCTTACTGGTGGGGTGTTATTGACTGTTACTCCGGGGTGTGATTCAAAGACTGCAACAAGTGTTTCTCCTAAATAGAACACTCTTTCATGGTCGTGATTAGAGAACACAGTGTATACGTCTACGAGTGCAAACTTCGACAGTCGTATGATTGCCTCAGTCATTAACTGTACACCAACCCTAAACAGTTTCTGCCACCTTAGGTCATCCATTTGTGGAGTACCCGCAGTTGTCTGTGGGAATGGTTTTGCTTTGTCACTGTTGTAGATATCATTCCCCACAGGAAACAGAATACGTTCAACATCATAATGAGATGCTTTGTATATCATGTCTTCAAGTGCTGTACGAAATCTTTCTATAGCTATCTTGTAGTCATAGTCTTCACCTGTCTCCTGACCCCAAGCTAACTTACCAATATGGAGATCAAAAATACATGGTACAAATAAATTCTCTGATGGTTTTGTGATTGGTATTTTACCCCAAGACTTTGCATCAATAGACTTGACAGCTTCCTTGACAGAGTCAACATAACCCTCCCGAATACTTTCAAGGGACAGTGTACCGTTCTTAATGTACACAGATGCAGACTTTGTTTTAATCCAAGCTGTGTTCCAGGTTTCACCGTCTAGTCCATTCTCTTCTAGAACAGAGGAAACAATGTTCTCTCTTAACCCCCACTTAGTTATATAGTTTCTAATAGTTCTACCAGCAATACTATAACCTAATTCTTCAGAAAGAATCTCACTTATTTTTTCACTCTTAATATTTTTATTAAAGAGTTCTTCAATTCTAGGACGAAATCGTTCCATTTAATTAAATTTAATTTCAACAAATTTATAACCTATTTTCGGAATAACCAAATCTTTTTGCCCACTCAGGGTTTTCTTCTATTTTGATATGACATGATCTACAGACAGAAAGGAAGTGTTTTATGTCTGTGTAGTAATCCCCAACCCTACCACGTTTGTGGTGCAAGTCAGATGCATCATTGTTACAGACCTCACACTTAGGGTTTGATCTCATGTACTCATCCCTGACTTGGCGATACATTTTCATTTGCGCCATTCTCTTGTCAGAGATAGGTTTGATGTAGTTCTGTTTTTTCTTGGTTGTTTCAGTTGGATGCCACTTGCACCTATCTTTAGACCAGACTAGGTTGTTACAGTCCTTGTAGTTACAGGTTTTCAAATATTTGTGGTTTCTTTTAACCTAGACTGTAGTGCACTGATTGCATTGTCTAAACTCTTAGGTAATCGTTTTGCTCTTGTGTACATAGACTTCTCTGTTGCAGCGTAAGACTCTGTGTAAGCTAATATAAGACGTTCTCCTCGCTTATCACACACATCTATACCCTCTTGCTTTTTAAGGAGGTATTCATACTCACACCGAGCTTCTAATTCCCCCACAAAAGCTAGGCATGGTATGAGTTGATCAAGTGCTTCCTCAATGTTGTGTTTAGTGATTTGTATGTCTAACCCTTGGATTAGGCAATTTTGTATTGTTTCTTCTATGTCTTCTACGTTCATTTAAAATAGACTATACTGTTTATACTCCACAGAATCAATGATTTCCCTTGCTGTACGAATATAATAACTATAGTCTATCTCATAATTGTCTTTTTGCTCATAGTCATTGAACAGCATGACGTTTTGATCAGCGGCAAGTGATGTCTTTGCTGCTGTGTCCTTGTGAATTTTACACAAGTCACCACCTTGTTCTGATGTAGTGATGTAGTATCTGTTTATCCTTTGTGCTGGGGTGTCTTTATACTTTACATCAAACTGTTTACCCACCTTCTGAGACATACAGAAGTCATAGATGTCTTCATGGTTTGTGATTGTGTCTTCAATGGGTGTGTCATTGACAAAGTATTCATACAGTGACTTCTGAATGACAGGTTTGTCAAAACCTTTACCTAGTTTAGTCTTACGTGTCCAAGCACCTTTCTCTTTGACCTCCCCGGTAGGTTCACCATTTCTGTCACATACTACATTGTAGTAACAGTTAACGTCTCTACGTATAATTTTATTGAACAGGGTGTACTCTAGGTTCATCTTGGTCTGTTTCTCCCATGCCTCACATATCTTGACGTAGTCTGCGTACCTAGACTTCTTGACTCGTGAGGTAACACCGTCAGTGTTGGCACTAATTACCTCAAAACCCCCACGTTCTAGCATCTCACACAACATAGACAACAGTAACTGTCCTGATATTGTAATAGTGAAGAACACTTTAGGATCATACAACCAAGAGTAGTGGTTGTTCAAGTTACCAAATGTGCCATTGAGAGCTAACTTGTATGTTTCATTCACGAGTGTGTCTCCTTCACGCTTTGCTTTCACCCTAGTCTTGAACATATTCTCATACAGTTTTACAAACTCCATACCTAGATGCTCTGGGCACAGGTTGTACTGTATAATTAGTGAAGGGTAGTATGATGTAACGTCTGAGTCAATGAATACTTCGTCATCATCTGCTATGAACATACCTGCATCGTCTTCTGTGTGTAGACCACCTATACCATAACTGTAGACCTTGTCTTTGTACATGACCTTCTGTGATATAGTTTCACGTGAACCTTTCTTGTACTGACTGAGTAGTTGTTTAAACTCATCACTCTCAAACTTAACACTTGGTACAATACAATCACCTAGTGATAGGTTGTCTCTGTTTGTCCTCAGATCTCTAATCCTTCTTTCGGGTTTACCTGTCTTGTTTGCGTAGAGGTGCAGTAACAGAGAAACTCCTGTACCTACACCGTCCTTACTCATCACGTTCAGACCATACTCATTCTCAATACCAACCCTAAGGTTAAGTTGATCCTTAATCTGTTGTGTCAAGTACTTGGTGAATATTACGTCATTGAAGTTATACTCTAGTACAGTCTCAAACATCTCCTCAGGTATGTTCTCGTCTGGTTTGAATGGTAAGTCCTGGAGCTTCTCCCACTTGAGGGTGACCATTAGTGACTTCAACCCCACCCGCAACTTCCTACTGAACAATAGTCTAATAAGGTCTATACTGTTACACTTTAGTTTATACTTCCTCATTAAGTCCCACTTGTCCTTACCATCATCCATGTTTATGAGTTTACATGAGAGGTTGTACAGTTTTCTGTTGGTGTACCCCTTAGATGCAGCAACAATCATTGGGTCATCGTAGCTATGGTTGTTGTAACCAATTAGTGTAGGGTTTTCTTTGAGGAAGTCATCAAGTTCTTTAGACTGATTGACCCTATTACTTATTTCGAAGACCATACCGTCATCACCCTTATACTGCATCAGTACAACAGAGAAGAAGTTAGGTGCTGTTTCTACGTCATATATGTAGATCATGACAACGACATCATTTTCTCTTTTACTTTCTCACACTCAATATAGATATCATCATAATGATTATGTCTGTTGGCGTTCCAGTATGAATTCTTGACTTGCTTAATACCATTCAAAACCGTTGCGTGATTCTTTGGTATAGGTTTACTTATAAATTCACCCACTTGACTCAGTGTAAAATTTGTGTTTTCTTTTAACAGATAACACAGTATGTGTCTGTAAATAACGTGTTCTTTTTTTCTACTAGAACTGAGTAGAATTTTCTTTGTCATACCGGAAACATCGCAAGTAATTTTTATTATCTTTTCTACTAATTCTTGGTCATCGTACAACATACTGTAATCAACCTTGAATGACCCATCACTATAACTACTACTGACAACAGATATGGTGTTGAATAATCTACTGATTCTTAATTTTATTATCTCATACTTCTTGCGTTCTGATGTAATTACATCGACACATTCTTCTAGTTCTTTTGTGTATATAGTTAGTTGTTCTTTATATTCCATTGTGTTTGTTTTTTATAACCTACTACTTCACTTCTCCCATCAATAATAACTTGCCGTAGTATGTATTGTTCTTGGACAGATTCTTCTTGATCACGATAGTGTAAGTAATTACACCACTCCAGGTCAGTGAACTCTTTCCGTAAATCATTAATTGTTAGTTCCATGTAGTGTTTACCACTGAACAATTCCCCACATCTTTTTGATGGTCTTAAAAGATTAGAGGAGATGTTTACAGACACATTACCGGCATTAGCTTTATAATGCTTTGCAATGTCTTGTACAGACCATCCCCTCCAAAACTTTAATAGGAATTTAGTACCCCTACTCAGACTCATTAAAAAGGTAGGTCAGTGATTTCTTCAGACACTAAAGAATTCTTTTCAGTCACTTCAGTCTTAGTCTCTGTACTAGTAGTCTTGTTACCAGAGAAGTATTCTGTTAAGTAGTCTTGAAGAACAACGTCTAGTGCATTAGCTTCTTCGTTACTCTTTTCTGTGATGTCTATGATTTTAAACATAGGTACTTCCCACTTGGTTGCACCCTTCTTACGCTCTTCTTTAGCGTGAACACTGACTGCTTTGTTCAAGATATCGTCCCTGTTCTCTTTGTTGAAGTCAGACCATACTTGAAGTGCAGCACCCTTTAGGTGTAAGTTACCCATCACTACCTCACCATCAATCTTAGTGGCAACATAAATACTAGAAAAATACATCCCACCAAGGGCTTTAATACGATCCTTAATATCTTTGTACAGACCACTGATAAGGTCACCACCTTTGAATGACTTTACATTAAGAACATCTTTGGCGATACTTCTTACCTCATTAGAGTAAATTTTACTACCACTCTTATCATCCCATCCTTTGACAGTTGATAACGAATCTAATACCATGAAGGTAATCTTGTGACCAAGGTCTATTCTTTTCTCTTGTACCTTGTCATAGTATGAGAATGAACCATTTTTCCATTCGATAAAATGCTTCTTAGCAGGATTAGAACTACCGGTGTTTTCGGTTTTTTGTTTTGAACGACTCATAATAATTGAATTTAGTTTTACAAAGTTAATAAATAAATTTTACAGTACTGTTAAAAAGGTGCTTTTTCTGACTCCCACTTCGGCATCCGATTAGATACTTCGGTAGGTTCTGGTTCATACATGGGTGCACCATTCTTTTTCACCCAATGTTCTCTTACAGGATCAACACCATCACAGGTGTAACCACACAAGTCTTTGTTAGCGAGTAATTCCACAGGGTTTTCTTTGGGTGTGTGTTTACCACCTGTCTCTGTGTCCTTTATTTTGTCTACGTGTATTTCTGTTATCATCCACCTAGTGTCAGACTTGTAGTCTCTGTGTGCTATGAGGAAGTCATCTGCCTTGTTAGGTTTCATCTGACCACCCTCTACGTGGTGTTTAGTTGGTACAGTCATTTGTCCACCAACATTCTCTCTTGCTGCATTAGATGTGATATGGTCTGTTATCCATACTGAGGAGTAATTCTCCTTGAATGTTTGCAGTTGATTGAGTGAACGTAGGTTAAGTGAGTATGCGTTTTCCCCAGGTGGTACGTCAAATGCATTGAATGGGTCACCAATTACAGCATCATACTCCCACCCCTCATCATAGACCACTTCACACTTCATTAAGAAACTGTCTACTGTGTGCATCTTCTTTGCTGTCATAAACTTGAAATGATCCTTGACAAACTGTTTAGACAGTTTATGGTCATCTAGGTTGAACAGTTTAATACTCTTACCGATGTAGAACTCTTTAATCTTCTTACGTACTTGACCGTCTCTGTTCTCTTTACTGTAGACTAAGAACTTCCAATCATGGAGTAATGCAACAAGGACAGAGAAGTACCACACAATGTAGCTCTTACCTACATTGTCTCGTGCAGCTAACCACACAAGTGTGTTCTTCTTGAACACGTAGTGTTGGTCTAGTTTAGGCATACCGGTAGGTAAACCCATCTCTAAACAACCATTGATAAACCCCCACTCATACTCATCCATGTCTGATTCATCTGCCATAAAATCATAGTCACCATCAGAACGTCTAGTAAAGTCTACTGTACGTTCTAGTTCCTTGACCTCATTGAGTGGTCTACTCTTACCATTCTCTAAACCATCTTTGATGGTCTTCTTAGCTAGTGAGATGTTGTCGGGTTTCTTCTTGGTGATCTCTTTTAGTAAGTGATTGAATGCTTCTTTTTCTGTTAAGACACCAACAGCAACATAACCACCAAGTAGATTAGATGCATTCAGAAGTGTTTCATGCTTCCCACCGTCCTTACCTGGGCGAGTTACAGAAATCATGGACGTAGTGATGTCTAAAACTTTTTGTTTCCGTTTGTCTGTCTTCTTACTCTTGAAGTCATCTAACTGTTCGTCTGTTAGTGTCTTGTCCCATGTCAATGAACCTTCATTGATGTATAGGTCAGGGTCATAAGACTCAAAGCAAAGTCTAGATATGTTCTTACCCGTTGGGTCAAGTTCGGGATACCTAGACAACATAGCATTGTAGTACAGAGAATGATTCTCAATGTTAGGTGGACACTTGACTAGTGCCTTGACACCATTACCACTAGGTGATACCCATGCAGAATAAATGTATGAGTCTGTAGATAACTGTTGCTTCTTTAGTTTTGGGTCAATCTTGTCGAAGTCTAGTACGAAGTAACCAGAGTGTTGGACAACATTATCATCCTTACGTTTATTTGATTCAATCACCCCCGCAAAGACAACACAAGGTAGCTTAGTCTTATCAACCTCACCTGATCTAACCTTAGAGACTATGTCTTTATTCTGTTCAGACTTGATTCTGTGTATAGCTGTGTCTATATTAGCTTGGAATGGTTTATTGTCCATCATGGACTTATAGAATGTAATCATTTGTTTATTAAATTATATGTCTGTTTCCATGTAAAACACATAGAGTATAAATATTATTATAGCGATCATGTTTATTTTCTGTTAGCATATATTAATAATGTTAGTATAATTATCCAAATCATATAGTGTTATTGTTTATCTACTTTGTAAGATTAAGAAGGTTTGTTATAAGGTCAGTCTAAGCAAGTTACCCCCCACCCCCCGGATGAAAGGTAACATTTGCTCTAACCAAATTCTACTTCGTTGAGTTAGTCAGGAAGTCATACAGGCTGATAGCGGGTAGCAAGTTACAGAAAACCCATCTCTATCTATTTAACAGATAACACAGCTTGTGTCGCTTCCATCGGTTGTTTCTGCATGAGGTTACCGATCTACCTCATTTGGCAAATGTATAATTAAAATTTAAATTCCAAAATTTATTTTACTTGACCACCCCATTGTTCTGCCATAGCTTTTGCAATTCCACTAAAAGTTTTACTGCTTTCCTTTTGGCTTATATTCTTAAATTGATATTTCTGTCCTCGTTTCTTACCACCTGTATTACTTGGCAAGTACGGCTTATAGTCGCTTACTATTTCAGTAGGGCTTAATAGTGGTAAATTTTTAAGCCATAGCAGGGTTCTTTTGCTGTAAGGGTGTCCGTACTCGTAAGGTTGCACCACTTGGCTTTGTTTAGGTAATCCAACTACTTTTAATGGGGTTGGGTTTTCAACTGCAATGTAAGGTATTGGAGCGTTTAATAGTTTCATAAACAAATCCTTCGCTTCCATTGCTTTATCAAATCGTTCTTGGCTTAAATTCCCTGCTGTTGGGTACATCCATCTTGCACCTGCTCTGCTAATATAAGTACAAGGTGGGTGTGCTATCATTAAGTCGTATTTACCACTATACGCTTCCGCAACTGCATCGCCTTTTATGTGCCATTCAGGTTTATCGCCACTACACTCTAGTATATCGCAACTATAAGCGTCTAATCCTAATTCTCGGAAAGCCTTACAAACTTCTTGGCTCTCTTCACAAGCTATTAATATTTTCATTTTATTTAAGTTTATCGTTAATAATCCAGTACATACTGACTTTTTTCACCACCCCATTGTTCTGCCATAGCTCTAGCGATGCCAGGGAATGTCTTACTCCGCATAGTACTTCTTTCTTCTTTAGGTAACTTCCATGCATCAGCATACCATGCTGGCATAGACTTACCACTCTTGAACTGTTTCCTTGGTGCGGGTTCAACAATGTCTGTTGGTGTTAACTCAGGTAAACCTTTGATCCATAAACAAGTCTTCTTCTCGAATGGATCACCAAACTGCCAAGGGTTAATTATTTGATTAGGTTTCCTCCATGTGGAACTCATAACCCCCACAGGATTCTCAATCACTATCTTGTCACAGTCAGAGTTAGCAATCTTCATAAAGAACTCAATTGCTTCCTTCCTGTCCTCATGTCGTTTGACTGCCTTGTCTCCATACTTGTCAATGTTAAACCATCTGTTACCCGTAACAGTAAGGTATGTACATGGTGGGAATGCAATTATCATGTCCCAACCCCTGTCTATTACTTCAAACAAGTCTCGTTGGTAGTGCCACTCTGGGTGACCCCCACTAGATGGTAACAGATCACAGCTATATGCCTCATGACCTAACTCTCTAAACTCTTTTGTTACTGCTTGACTTTCTTCACAAGCTACTAAAACTCTCATAATATATCTGTATTACTGATTAAACTATAAACTTTATGTCTAACTCTACGCTGTTGCAACTCACCTAAATTATTAAATGAACCACACCTGGTCAAGTGTATACCATACTGTGTTGACAACCTTGTTGCCATCTCATACACATCTTTATCTGTAAGTCTCATATCTCACCAAACCTTAGATCACTAATCTCATTGATTGTTGGGATTTCACCCTCCCAATACTTAGATAAGAATCTATTAAAGTCATATCTATTTGGGTGCATATTCGCCCATACTTCTGCTGCGAATTGTCGTTCAGTCAAGTGAGGATACTTATCACTCAGTTCACTTATTAAGTCTACTATTTCTCGTGTCATGTTGTTATTGTTTAATGTAAGTAACCTTGAACACATTCGTGTACAAAGTCTAGGTCATCGTTTAACAGATCAATCTGTTCGTCTGTCATTGGTTCACCGTTGTAGTCACCCCCCACAATGAATGCATCGCAGAAGTCCGGGTAGTCACTCATGTCTACACCATCTACTTCAATGTTGTCAATTAATTTGTAGTCCATAATTTCTATTTGTTTATAATTGTTTGGTTTAAGATTTTAATTTTTGATTATAGTTCTGGATTATTTTTGAAGCATTCTTTACAGTGTTAGTACCACCTTTTTTTCTACCTCTTTTGGTTTGATAATAATGAGGTGTTAATTCTCCATTGATGGCATAACTTATAGCGTTTACTCCATGATATCTGTCAACTGTATATATTCCATCGTGTTCGTGAACTTGGTAGTAAGTGTTCCAACGCTTGATTGATTCGCTAATTGCGAACTCCTCTGCCTTAATTTTATTAGTAAATTTCATAACTGTTCTCTTTTATATCCGTACTTAGACATCACCCCCATGAGGGTAATCTCATAGTCTTTACCTATGGGTTTAACACCCTTCAACCATCTACTCAATGTAGCTGGGTCAACATCAATCAACCTAGCAATTTCTGTGTTATTGAATATTCTATTGTTGATCCTTAAGTAGTCAATTACCTTCATGATAGTTTATGTAATTTTTTAACAAAGTGTTAAACTCCACCACAGAACTGTAAATATATAGTTTAAGTTCATTAATTATTTCATCTTGTGCCATCATAGAATAGAATTTATTCTTTGAGGCAATTCTCCAATTGATTGGTGTGTTGTCATCAATGTACTTCTCTTTCCAATCATAGATTGAGAAAGGTATTTCATCAACAACAAACTCCCAAGTGTACTTACTGTACCGGTCATGTGGGTCTTCAATGTGTGGTTCACCGAATGTTTCAAACATTTCAGACTTAGTAGCAGTAATATCTACATCGTAGTAAGATATGTCTGATACAGAATTAGTTGTGTTCTTAATCATGATAAGTCAAGTTTTTCTGCAATTATTAAATGAGTTTCTTCAACACCTTCCTTTTCCCTAAGGTATTCATCCACTTGTTCTAGTGCATGGTATTCACTACTTGCTGTGACTAGGTGCACCCTGGCGTGGTTAGTACATTCTTCTGCCACCATGTATGGTGACCATACGTCATCTTGAAAGTCTTCCAATGTGTCGTGTGTGTGATTCATGTGTACAGGTTCATCACCATACTTTGATTGAATCATCAATTCTTCTTTAGTTTCAATTAGTTTCATTGTTATAGTTTTTAACAGCAATTACATTTGCTCCATTCTTTTCCATTTCTACACAAGAGATAAGCCTCATCAAGCTCATCATCAACCCATTCTTTTTCATTAACCCCTAGTTGGGCATAGTCTATACCAAACTCTTTATTTGAGATGTCATCTCTACTTTGATCTGAGCTCATGATACATTCCCCCCCACAGTATTATACCACTCCTCGTCCAGGAGTTGTTGTTTGTAAAAATGATAGTGTGCGATTTCCTCATAGGTCATTGGTCTGATGAATTCACCATCAGTGTCCATCATGTGATAATTCTGTTCCATTACTTCATCGTAGTTAAAAGTTTCCATAATTATTTAGTTAAGTTAAATTTAGTTTTAGTTTTAATTAAATTGAATCCACTGTTCCTTGTTAATTCGTTCACGATGTGGATTTGATCATGATGAACTTTAATACCCATGTCATAACAACTTACCACCATTTCACAAGCATTCTTTTGTAGATCTGTTAATGCATTTTCATCCATAAAATCTCCGCACAAAAACTTTAATGCTTCCCGTCTTTGGTGTTCTGTTGGTATATATTCACCCCCAGCGGTATGATAATCAAACTCACTTTTAGCTCTGTTCTTTTCTGCTTTCTGAGCTTTCCTCTCTCGCCAGGCATCAGCGAATTCTGAATCATTGTTCATTTTCTGAGCGAATTCTTTCGCTTGAGACTTGCTCGGTTTCCATTTGTAACCCATAACAATTTAGTTTAATTTGATGACTGCAATTTGTAATTGTTTTTGATCACAGTCATATAGTTTAACATTTCATTAACGTGCGTTGTGGATGCGCACCCCCCAAAAAGGACGTAGTGATACAGATCACCTACCCCAATTATTTTTAATGGTCACCCAAATAATCGCTTGCAGTTCATAACCTTTTAGGTTAAGTTCTTGAGCAAGTTGTGCGGTTATCTTTTCAACCCGTCTATATTGTACGATTGTGCATGATTCAACACATTCTTTTATACCATCATCAGGTGTAAACATACACGCCCTGAGATGCCACTTATCAATGGTGATATGATCGGAACTGTTCAAACCTACATTCATTGCGAATGCGTGCGTCTTGGGTGACTTCTCACTGATCAGTTGACCATCTAGCGCAAGGAATGCCTTGACTTTGTTGGCATTGTACGTGCAAACTTTGATGGACTCTGGGGGTATACCTGCAATCCAAGCTTTGATAACATTTTCTGCATCAATCTTGTTGCGTTCCCATTTATTATTTGGGGATAAACAACTTATGACTGTTGCACATATATATAGTTCAATGTTATACTTCATTGACAGATACTTTGCATATTCTTGAGCGTCTGTATACCATTGCTTACCTAGCAATATCTGTTCATCTGTTGCTAGATCATACCAACTTTTTAGGCATTGTCCAATCAGATAGTTTTCACACTTTGTTATTGATTTCTTCATGACTAATTTATATTTTTAATTAATTCATCAATCTCTTCTCTATTCTGTCTAGGTATTACATCGTTGTGGTGTTTAGTTGTTACAGTTATTTGTCCACCTATCTTCTCTCTTGTCAACCATCCACTATCATCCCACAAAGCAACTTCAAAATTTAAATAAAAGTCGTGTGAAGGAAGGTTCTCTCTTGGTGTACAATAGGCAAACTTACTAGCTTGCACGCTAATCGTTACACCATTTTCAAATGTATGGTGCGCCCCAACTCCACCTAACTCATTGGGTTCAAATTCTAAGTCTTTAAACTGTTTCATGACTAATTTATGTTATTAATTAATTCAACTAAGTCTTCTTTCAACATCTCATAAGTGTCACCATCTTCTAATGAACACGTGTATATAAATTCATCAACGTCACCACTTGCCTTCAAAGCAATAATGGTGTCGATGTTCCAACAGTAATTCCTAGTTACTGTATTGTCTTCATTGATTTTAAACATTGTAATATTCTTTTAAGTAATAATTAAATAAAGTGTTCAAGTCCATCTCTTTTCTGTACTGAGTACATTGAGTTAGGTAATTATTCGTCCATTCGACCTTCTCCCTGTGATATCCAAGACATACATTGTCTGACTCCACCCACTGATGAAATAATTCAAACCTTGGGAAGAAATAATCTTCGTAATAATTTGCCGCTTCTATGTTTGTTGCCTTCAGCATATAGTCTGACAAGTCTTCAAAGTGCTCTGGATTATAACCCAAGTCATGTATTTGTTGACATACTGAATTCCATTCGTCTGTTAGGTCTGCACCTTCACCTTGGCGAATAGATTGTGTCTTGAAGTCACGAATTGCAAGTTGTAGTTTTGTGATCTGTTTCATAATTGTCTATAAAGATTTAAATGCTAGTTCTGCAATTTCGGTGTCATGATCTTGCTTTCTCATCTCTGCCTTGTAAGTTTTCGATTCTGCTATTATGAACCATTCTGCTATCATGTCGTTTTGCTCCACACTTTCGCTCCCCCAACTGACTGCAACACCGCCTCTATGTTTGGCGAGAATTAATAACTGAACTCTACTTTCGCCTTCAAACGACATACTATTAAATTTAACTCTGACGTTTACTTCCCATTCGCTATTTAGTAAACACCTACCTTTACCTACCTTATCATACTGAATGTTAGATAGTTTAGTTAAGATTTTCTCTAATTCTACATTTGAATTTTTCATGATAATTTAATTTAAGTTAGATGAATGAGGGAGGATTGCCCCCCCGCAAAAAGCATGATTCAAATCATTCATTCATTTTTATGTTTGTCGATTACCCCCACAAAATAGGGTAATCTAATCCTTCATATTGAGTTTTAACTATACAGAAAAACATAGTAATCTATACAGCCCTACCTTTGGAGTCAGTCCCCCACTATTAAGCGCATACAGCTTGTCTCATCAGTATGTAGTAGTCCCCACGACATTATAGGGTATTAAGTTTATTGTCATAAGCAAACCTATAGATTGATAGTCTATAGTAATGAATAAGTGAAGGCGCGACCCTTGACCTAACTAGTTAACCTAGTCTCATTTATTTCAGCGAAGTATGTCAAAGTACACCATCTTCGATATTAAGACTATATGCATTTCGCCAAGTCTCTAAGGCATTGCGCCCTTTTGAATATCTCACCTAAGTAGATGTGTTTAACCTTAGGTATATTTGTGCCCTATGACGATTGCGAATCGTCCAACATCACGCGAATAGGGCAAAAGGTATTACTTCGCAACAACTACCTTGTTCTGCTTGGCAACCTTCGCTTTCGTAGTTTCGACCTTATTAAATTTACGTAAGGTCATAAAGCCGTCATAAACACTATAGAAAGGTTTCTTTGGCAACTTTGCAACGAATGCTTTAAACGTTGGTGTTTCACTTTTGCCTAATATATCCGACAAATGTTCCGATGCAGTTACCACTTTAAAGATATTGGATGCCGTTCTACTTTCGATTTTGTACTCGGCATTCGCCAATCGAACGAAATCAAAACTTGTTTTTGTTTCTTTTCCTTTTAACGTTTCTATAGTGGTTAACGTCTTGCTGTAATTTTTAGATAACTTCATAATTGTTTTGTTTATTTGAATAGGACAATGATACACACATTTTCGAACATAGCAAGTGAAATTCAAAATTTAACATTTCATTAACATTTCTAAATAATACACCATTTGGTATATATGATCCACGTACGCGCGCGAAGGATCTACACAAAAAACCTGGAATTGGATATATAATTTAACATATCATTAACAAAATGGTCTGTAACCCTTGCCATCACTGCGTTTCTCTTATCTCTGTGTAAGTGATGGTGTAGTACCATATATACATTAAACGTCTTAAAACGTCTTAAAACGTGTCATGTCATAACAACTAGATATCCAAATTTAATATGTTAAAAAATGTTAACGCTTTACCTAACAAAGTACTTTGAGTTACAAAGTGGAATTGTAGGGGCGTAGATTAACCGCTAATAACATTCGCGACAAACTGACAAAACAATTTAACAAAGCATTAACAAAGTTTATATAGACTAGTTGGTAGTAATATGTTGGGACATTCTATACACTTGTATTTAATACAGGTACACATATGTCGGTACACACATTCTGATTTTGGAGGGGGATGGTCTGTGGGATCGGTTTTCCTGTAAGACTACGTGGGGTCTGTTATATTATATAATACCATACACAGACCCACACTAAAAAATACCATACACAGACCTGCGGGGAAAATCTATTTTTGGGGTTTTGTTAGGCAGGGGTAACAGATAACTTTTGTTTTGAGGGATGGGGGGATAGGTTTGTGACAGACCTTACAGAGATTGGGCATAGGGGGGTTATAATCAGTAGGGTTGTATTTTGTTGGAAGACTTGTACAGGAGTTCTTTTTTGATGAGGTATGCTTTTTTACTTTGGGTGTCTCCCTTCCCGTAGAATGTAACCCATTGTAGATTGTTTAGGATTATGGTCTGTATTAATTTAGTGGGGGTTATCCATATCATATCCACTTTATCGGTGAAGATCCACCAATCAGCTTTTGTGGTCAGTAGTCCACTAGGTTTGTCATACATTTCTATTTCGACAACAAAGTTACCAGTGTATATAGATTTTCTATCTGTTTTGACTTCTATTTTGGTATCTGTTTCTGGTACAAATATGTCATACTGAGAGAACTTACCGGGTATCTTTACGGTTGATGGGTGTGTTTTCTGTAGTTTTTTAACTACTTCAAGCTCCACTTCTTCACCGTAAGCTAGTGATTCATCAAATCCACTCATAGGTGTGTGCTCTTTGCATTGCTAGATGGAGGTCATCGTAGATGGTGTCTGTTATCATTATGTCCTTGGTGAAGTCATATATTTCTTCGGGGGATATGAATGACATGATACATTTATCCTCTTCGTTATAGATTGTAAGGTGTGTTGTTTCAGAATCGTATACATCGTCTACGATTATACAAGCTATTTCTACGTTACCTCGTCTGATTGCTGTGTACTCGTAGTGTTCTTCATTCTCCATAATAGTTTTTTTCTTATTTCTTTACCCAATTCTTAATCATTGGGGTATTCTGTTATTAGTTTCTCTATTCTGACCAGTACTGTCAATACTTATCATGAGGGCATCCCTCTTGTAGAACTGCTTTATAATCTTTAGGTCTTTTCGTGTTTGTACGTTTGAATACTTTATCGTATCATATCGTATCGTATCGTGTCTTATAGTATCAAATGATGGGTTGGTTGTCCCAAGCACTATGATTAAAATATATGTTTTCATATCTTAGCATTAGGTTTCATAAATACAATAATACAGAATATTTACAGTTCTGTGGTGGAGTTTAACACTTTGTTAAAAAATTACTTTACACACCCCCTTCTGTAAGTCTTACTATGAGAGGGTTTCAGAAACACTACCCGTCGACAATAGGTATATATCACTTAGGGTATGGGTACAGACCATCTATTCCTGCGGTACTAAGAGAACCGCTAGTGTCAAGACTATATGTTTAATTATAGATATATATTTATCTATATATAATCTTTACTACCTCCACTACATCAGCCCTGCATACTGTGGGTTCTATTTAAAAGTTACGTTAGTAACTCCTCCGCTTATGACCAGGTTGACATGGTTGGTCATTGCCTGGATTTAAACCCGTAGTTTATAGTCTAAATTAACTTTACAGTTAATTGCTTGAGTTGAGTTAAGGTCAACTAGTACGTAACACCTATCAATGTTTTGTTTATGTTGCTAAAAAATGGAGATGTAAACATTATATCTACACCTCCATTAAACAAATAATCATGAAACTATTTACAAATATAGTAATTATTTATTTAATTTAGTAAAAAATATATAAAATGAAGTCAGGATATATACCCGAAGGTGGGATAACAGTACCAATCTTCTTAGAGATTATAGACATACCACTTGAGTCTACCTATGACAGGCATGAAGATGGGATATTGTACAGTATTAACACTAAACAAACCCAAGATAATATACTAAGTGTAGTATTGAGGTCATTAGATGAGTATCATGGTGATGAGAGGTATTTAGATGCTTTTACATGGGCGGTAGATGCAACAGACCACCTGTATGAGTTATTACATAAAACTACAAAATAGAGGATACAGCAATTCTTAACTTTGTAAAAACATTATTGTAGCCTATAACTACAGACCTGAACTAAGGACATGGATATACAAAACTCCGAGAATAACTTTCCTTCTTCGTTTGAAGACAAAGAGGTAAAGAAGGACAAGAAGTACATATTACAGTATGCTAAGGATCTTTGGGGTGCAGCAAAGAAGTCATCCACCTCTTATTCTTTTAATGCACGTAAGGACAGGTACATAAATAACAGAAAATACTCTGAGGGTTTACACTCTATTGAGAAGTTCAAGCAACAGTTCTCTGTAACTGGTGACAACACATACTTAAACTTTGATTGGGGAGTGTCCACCCCACTACCAAAACTTGTAGAGGTATTCCGGGGGCAGATGTTGAACCAACCATACAAGATACAGTTCACCCCTGTAGACTCGTTATCATTAACACAGTATGACAGGGAGAAGAAGGTCAAGTTAGCGGAGATGATGATCCAGGATAAACTAGCACCACTAGTTAATGAGGGGATTATACAGAAGAAGACTGACTTACCTGAGGACAATGATGAACTAGAGATATATATGCAGACCAACTTCAAGTTGGCACAGAGTATAGCTATGGAGACTATCACAAAAGCTGTGATGGAGGACAATGACATGGACTATATCAATGACAGAATTGCTAAAGACCTTATAGACTTAAAGATTGCAGCGGTACGTGTCACACTTGATGAGAACAAAAACATTAAGATTGATTACATAGACCCTGTAGATTTGGTCACATCATATGTGAAACAGTCTAATTTTAAGGATGTTAAGCACGTTGGTGTTATGTCTGAGGTCACAGTGGATGATTTAAGGGTGATGGCTGCGGGGCAATTAACAGAGGAGGAATTGTTTGACATAGCTAGTAATGTAGCTGGAAAGTATGGTAATGGTTCATGGGACACAATAAACCGTAGATACTACGACAACAGTTTCGATTGGGACAGGGTGAATAAGTTTAAGGTCATGATACTTGACTTTGAGTTCTTCTCCACAGATGACTTAACTGTGACTAATGTTAAAGCAAAAAACAATGGGTTCAAGACATTGATTAACGAAGAACCCACTAATAAACGTGCTGAGAAGAACACTAAGGTAAAGAAGGTTAAGAATATCTACCTGGGTAAGTATGTTGTAGACACTGACATGATATTTGACTACGGTCTTAAAGAAAACATCATAAGGGAAAGAATCAATGGAAAGTACTCAACTAATACTACTCTTGGTTTTGTGGTATATGCTCCAGATATTTATGATATGGAGAATAAGTCGAAGGTGGAAGAAATGATTCCTTACGCTGACGAACTTATACGTATCCAACTAAAGATGCAACAGATAATTGCTAAAGCTGCCCCATCGGGTTACGCAATGAACGTAGATGCAATTGTTGAAGGATTACAGGGTATGGGTATTGGTGGTATGAAACCAATAGATGCTCGTGCTATGCGGGATCAGATTGGTGATATCTACTACCGGGCGGTACGTGAGGATGGTACACCTATAACACCAGGTCAACCACCAATCACACCACTACCTAATGGACTAGATAACAGTATAATGTTACTAATCAATGCATACAACGCAGCGGTAATGCGTATGAAAGAGGCGATTGGTGTAAATGACGCTATAGATTCATCACAACCCGACAATAAAGCATTAATAGGGGTACAAAAACTAGCGGTGGCAGCACACAAGACAGCAATGAAGAGTCTGTACTCCACCTACCTAAAGATAAACGAAGACGTAGCGAGGCAAGTCTCTATGTTATCACAACAACTTATACGTAAGGGTATCAACAAGAGTACTTTCATAAACATGGTGGGTAAGGAAACAGTGGATCAGTTAGATGTCACTAAACTAACCACTAGTGATTTCTCAATTAGTGTAGATATGTTACCTGATGTTGAGGAAATGGCATACCTTGAGAGTAAGATTGAGTTAGCTCTAATGTCACAACCCCCAATGATAACCCTACAGGACGCTTTTGCTGTACGTAGAGTACTAAAGGAGGACGTAGACAAGGCAGAACAGTTATTGTCCGTTAGAGAGAAGCGTAGAAGGAAAGAGAACATGGAGAAGTCTCAGCAGATGCAACAGCAAAATGCTCAGATGCAGACACAAGTTGCTCAAGCTGCTGAACAAGCTAAACAGCAAACTAAGCAGATGGAGGCACAGATAGATGCTCAGAACACACAGCAAGAGTATGACCTAAGACTACGTAACGATCAGACAATGGAGGACGAGAAGCGTAAGACTATTATACTAGAACTTGATGCTAAGAAAGAATTAATCAGGGAAGCTGCTGATGCAGAAATGGGTAAGACTGATAAAAAACAAGAAGGTGGGGAGACAGCATACGACAGGATAAGTATACCAAAAGTTGCTGGTACAAGAATGCCAGGGGTTACACCAGATATTTCAGGTATGACTAGATAAAATCATCTAATTTATCATAAAAATCTTTTAATGTCATCTCATAAAATGCAAGAATTTCAGAAACAGTCTCAAACTTGGGAGACAGTTTCATATTCTCAATTCGAGACAGATATGCAGCATCCTTACCAATATAAAAAGCAAGGTCTTCAAGACTATATCCGTTCAATAGTCTTAAACCCATCAAACCTTTACCTAGATGTGTTCTGTTTATTTTTGAGTACTGTTTAGGTGACATATATTTTTACAAAATTAAGGATCAATTAGTTAATAATTTTAACCCCGCAAATATAAATAAAATAAAACCGTAATGAATTTAGAGGAATTAGTTGCAAAAGACTTAGCTAATCGTGTTGGGTTTCCTGTAGTAGAGGAAACAGCAGAGGGGCAAGTGGAAGGACAACCAAATGAGGAAGTCCAAGAAAGTTCTTTGACAGAAGAAGAAGATATAACAGTGACTCCACCAAGGGGTGAGGTAGTAGAAGAACCTGATAGTCAAGTAGTTGAGAAGACTGAGGTCGTTGAGAAACAACCAGAGGTCAATATGGATGATATTCGTGAACAGATTCGTAAAGAATTGAGTGATGAATACTCTAACCAAAAACCAAGTTTCGCAAATGAAACTATAGCTAAACTCAACGAGCTTGCAAGTTCAGGTATTGATGTTGACTCACCAGATTTCTGGAAGTGGCAGTACACTGATTTAGATAAATATGATACATCAAATGTTAATCAAGCATTGGAACTCAGAAAACTCGAACTAGAGTTAGAGAACCCAAACTTGAATGAACAGCAGATTAACAGACTATTAAAACGTAGTTATTCTGCTTTATTTGATGAGTCTTATGATGCCGAAGATACAGAGTATAAAGAGGCAATGGAAGATCTATCTATTGATGCTACACGAGGCGTAACTAAGCTGAAGCAGCATAAAGAATCGGTGCAATTACCGAAGGTTGATCTTCAACAAAAAGAGCAAAATGAGGCAGAGGCAAAAGCAGCACATGAAGCGTTTCTGAAAGATGTACGCAAGAATGTTCAGTCTTATGTTGAAGAACCAATTAAGCTTGATAATAATTTGGAGATAAAATATATCCCAAATGATGACACAAAGAAGTTTGTAGAATCGTCCATCGTCAACAATCAAACTTGGTTTGTAGACAACTACGTTAAAGACAATAATGTAGACTACCCAAGATTGAGAAGAGACATGGCGAGAATACATGACTTTGATAAGATCGTCAAAACTGTTTACGAACAAGGTATCTCTGTTGGTAAGGATCAGGTTGTTGATAATTTGGAGAATGCTTCTGACAGTGTTTCTTCACAAAAACGACAAACTGCTAATTCTTTCAAAGACCAAATTCTAGAACAGTATGCAATTCAAAATTCTAGAAAACGCTAAAAAATATAAAAAATGGCAGTTACAACTTTAGCTCCTGCATCCGTAAAGGTTGCATCGGAGTATAATTATTTGAACTCTCTAGCTTTGGCAGAAGGTCTGCACAAGCCAGAAGTAAGTTCAGTGTATGTTCAGCGATATGGTCGCCAGGACATCACAGGTTTATTGGAAATGCTTGGTAACAAGAAAGCAGTAAACAACCCTAAGTTCTCTCACTACGAGCAAGAGCGTATTCATGGTAAATTCAACCTTGCAGCTGCTGTGACCGCAGCAGGGACGGGTGCTAGTGAACATGCGTTTACTATCGCTACCGGTACTTCACAGTACACGTACAGTGGACAGTCTCCATACCCAACAACAAACACACATACAGTTAATCCATTATCTGTTAATGATGTTATTGAGGTCAATGGATACACAATGTATGTTACTGCTGTTAATGGTAGTGCATTCTCTGCTATAAACTCTGATGCAAGTAGTGCAAATGGTCATCCTCCTATAGCTACAACTGATGATATTATCATCAAGGGGTCAGCTTCTCCTGAAGGTTCTGGAGCACCTGATTCACGTAACAGTAGAGTGATTTCTTACAGCAACTATCTACAGATTATGCGTAGAACTCACAAGGTTACTGGTACTGAATTTGGTACTAAGACTTGGATTGAGGTTGAAGGTAAGAGTGGACAGAAAGGATACTTCTGGTATCTTCAAGGTGTTGCTGATGAGTATCACAGATTCCTTAATGAGCGTGAAGCTACATTATTGACAGGTGAAGACTTCCAATCTAACCTTGCAGGTCTTGCTGGTGCAGGTAGTGCTTCTTTTGGAGATGCTAACTCTGTAACATTCACTAAGGGTCTTATTCCTCAGATTTCTGCGGACGGTAATGTTGAAGGATATGGTACTTTAGCTATTACTGATATTGAGAACATGACCAAGGAACTTCAGAAGAATCGTGGAGCAAGAGAATCAATGCTTGCTTGTGGTCACGACTTCAAGTTGGATGTTGATAAACTTATTTATTCTGGTGGTGGAGCACTTGGTGGAGGAGGAGCAGTTCAGTTTGCTGCATTCCAGGGTGTAGAAAATCAGGACATTCGTTTCTCTATTGATGCGATTGAGTTTGGAGGATATAAGTTTGCATTGAAAGTCTTAGATATGTTCTCTGACCCTAACCTACTTGGTTATAAAGATGGAGCTTATTCAAAGATGGGTATGGTTATTCCTATGGATGACACTGTTGTTTATAACAACATGAACTCTAGTACAGGAGTATTAGTACCATCATTGACTCTTAACTACCTTGATAACGATGAAGGTGGAAGAGATTACATGGAGTGGGTTACTGGAAAAGGAATGGGTGCTGCTACAAGCGGTGATGATTTCTTTGAGGTACATATGCTTTCTCACTGTGGTCTTGAAGTATCTGCATTAAACCGATTTGGTTTATTTACTTATGTAGCACCATAATTTACTATAACAAATGCGGGGGGTGTTTTTACCTCCCGCATTTATTTTTATTATTTAAATTAAATTAAAATGAAAAAGAAAGAGATAATTATTTTTGAGTTATGCTCATCAACAACTAGTAACTACGAAGACACTAATGGGTATAGACGTAGTACTGCACGATCATTCAGTTTACCCGCAACATCAACTATATTATTTACAGACGAAGAAGAAGACACATACATAAGAGAAATAAGGTATGTGAAGAGTCATAGGTCAATATTTATAGATGACCAGGCAGAATTTAGTTCAACGTCAAATATGTTAAGGCAAGTAAGTAAACCACAATTTAGTGATGGTATACTTGCTGTTAAACCTTCACAACAAAATCTATTAGATTTTCTACGTAATCACTCATGTAATGAAGCAAATCAACACTGGGACATGGAAGGACAGAAATCTATTTTTCGTGAACGTAACCCTGTAGAATTAGCTCGTAAAGCAAACGAAGGTAATAAGAAGATAATCAATGCATCTAGATTGGTTTACGATTCTGACTTCGTGGGTAAGATTGTACCTATTGCACAGTATTTAGGTTTTGACACAGACAGAGAGAGTGACCTTATTATGTGGGATATTGACAACTATGCTAGGAACAATGCAGAGCGGTTTGTAGAGCTACTAGACAGTCCTGTAATTCAGCGTTACTCTGATGTTGGTAGAGCTATTAAGATGGGTATTGTCCGTATTGATGGTCAACGACTATTATGGGCAGACAGTAGACAGATTCTAGAAACCCCCGCGAACTATGACACTAGAGAATACTTCTCTGAGGTATCCTTTGATGACCAATACAGTTCAACGTGGATAGAAGTTAAACGTCTAATGGATAAGCGTTCTACACCTAAGGAGGACATGGAGCGTATAGCTGCACCAAAATCTACACAAGTTAAAGAACTTAACAGTAAGACTGTTGAGGAACTAACTGAGGAACTTAGAGACACAGGTGTAATTTCTTGGGAAGCTCCATTCTTTGTTATCGGAAACGATAAGATAAAGGGTAAAGCTAAACTTTTAGAATATGTAGGTGATCATAAAAAAGAATTGTCTGCACAATTACTTTAATTACTTACATTTGCGTATCCATTATGGTCGATGGTCGTTCTGTTTCTCTGAACTGATTTACCAAAATCAAACAAACAGAACGAAAAGAAATCCCCGCCATTGTGCGGGGTTTTTTTATATTTGAACTTATGATTAATAAATTATATAAACGTATATCTCGTATAATTGCACTAGTGTGTTCCAAAGACTATGATGGTCGTAAAGACTTTGAGGATGCAGATCGTCTATATCGTTGGTTAACAGAGCACTATGAAAAATAAAAAGTATTTATCTGTTATAGAGAAGTGGTTACACCACGACCATGAGTATGGTTACCAAGAGTTAACAGATTTGCTAGATATTTCAGCAAGGATAGTGTACACTACACACCTTAAAGAACCCTGGAAGCATTTTACAATTGTACAGATGGAAAAGATTGCCTATCTGTTAGATAAAGACATTGTAGAGATATTTTGGGCGTGTTACAAAAGACCATATGCTGACATTGCCCATGATGAAGAGAAAGTAAAATTAAATCAATCACTAGATAGAGCAGGTATAAAATGAATCTAAGAATAGACTTAATAGAGGACAGAGGGTTTAGTAAAACATTACATTTTGCTGCACCCAATAGTAATGAAGTAAAGGGGTACGTAACTGTTGGTGAGTCACACCCTTGGTTTGAAAAAGAAGTTGGGGATCACTTTACTCTAAGTGACCATATATAAACTCACTCTTAATATACCTACCCATATCTATATTTTTAGTTTCGGGTAAAACCTTTTTACCTTTAAACTTACCATCAACTACCGGGGTAAACCTACCAGTGTTTTTGATTATTAAACCATTCTTTTCAATATATTTTGGAATAGGTAGAATCTCATTATAGGTATTAATTATTTCATCACCTTTTCGTATGATTCTATTTGCCCACTGAATGTAGTAGTATGATGTTCTGTTCACAATATACTCCCAATCTAACGCTGACTCGTACTCAATAATATCCCCCGCAGACAGTGTAAACCCAAACTCCTTCTCTAACCACTCATTGTCAGCATCTATTACTTCACCACAAGTAGTGTACTTATTAGTCTTCTTATCTCCCCCATTCATTACAGCATCCATCAACTCATCCTCAGACAAGTCTACTATTATATTAGAGTCATCATCTTCTTTAATTGGGGTAAGTAGTACAGACTTATATGCTTTACGTTCACCGTCTACATCATAAGATACTATCATACCTTCCTTGATTATGTAGTACTCATCACCCCCAATTTTAATAAACGACTCAGAAGCAAGATAGTTAAGATAAACAGTTGACCCAATCGGTATTGTAGCATTCTTTGGTGCATTCGTAAGTTCACCATGCATAGGTTTATTCTGATACATATCACCAGCATTATGGGGATGATAAAATTCCATACCACCTTCCGTAGTATATGTGTGTACAGCTTCCATGTCAACCTTGACAAAGTATGTATCTGTTGGTATAAAGTTTTCAATTGAATCAAACATGATTTAGTTTTTTACAAATAAGATTTTAGGTATACGGATGTTGCTAATATACGAACATTGGTTGAATACATACTCTACAAATAATCCATCAGCAAAGAAACTAGTCCAAGAATCTTGTTCAATTGTTTCACCTTCATTTGTTGCCTTGTGTGGTAACATCTTAACAGACTTTGCATACTCACCAAGTATAGCATAACTTCCCCAATCAACCTTCTTTGCTCTTAGTTGGCAAATAGCAAATGAAGTTTTATAATCAAACTGATGGTGTGTGAAGTCCCAATAGATAAAGTTCTCTTTACGTTCATTAATATACTCCACTGTTTTAGGTATATAAATATCCTCCACACTACAGTTAACTAATAACTCATCATCTTTTAAATCATTCTCAATGAATGCTTTACGATTCAAAGCACCCCAATGACCACTGTTCTCTTCTGTGACTTTAAATGAAACTCTATCGTCATCACCGTAAACAGTAGTAAAGATGTCTTTAAACTCTAACAGTGATTCATCCCCATTAGAACATATGGTTAATTTCCAATTGTCAGATGTCTGTGTCATTAATGATTGCACTAGATTAAGTGTTACATCTTTTTGTTGGTAGTATGTAGCAAAAAAGTGAACTGTCCTCATTATCTATTAATTATTTCTTGGTAGATATCTCTACGTTTTTTATTTAAATTTCTAAGTTCATATGGTTGAACAAGTTTGTACAGTTCCTCCCCACGTTGATGAGCTTCTTCCACTGTATAAGATTCTATACGATCTTTCCAGGATGTACCTAGAGGTATTAAGTCAATGACATCTTTGAAATCATCATGTATCTTTCTATTGTAAGGTTCTATATCAGAACAGATAATCGCTTTCTTTTTAAACCCTGCTTCAATAACTTTTAAGAATGACTTAGAATTATTAAAGGTTGTGTCTATTAGTGGTGCTAGTGCTACATCAATTGCATTATATTCCCAGGCATATTCATTCCAATGCTTTAGTGTAGTGTAGTGGTTGACATTAAGTATGTCTTTATACTCCTCACAAACAACTAATAACTCTCTAGAACTAAAGTCATACTGCATCATCTGTAAATCTGCTTGGTGTCTTGTTGACCCAAGATAACCAAATATAGGTTGATCATTAGCGACAGGGTAATTAAAGAACTGTCTCTCTTTTGAGTCTACACCATTTTCAATTACATAAGGATGCCTTCTTGCACCATACTTGAGGTAATAGTCTGAAAGGTTTTTAGACACAGTTGTGATAGCATCTGCTTGTTTGATACCTTTTCTTACATCCGGGCGTTTGTGATACCTGTCATCAATATCCAAGACAAACTTACTACCCCTTCTTTTCATAAAGTCTAAGAAGTGTGGGATGTGTTCAAACCCGGTATTAGATACAGAAAACTGTACAATATCAAAATGATAGTTATTGATAACTTCCATTATCTTATCCCTATGGTTTGACTCTACAATAACAACTATATCATCTACAAACTCATCACCTGACTCTTCCCAAGCATAATGTGGAGCACGTTGTCTATGGTAGTAAACACCAGAGTCTGTTGTCTGTATAACTAAAATATTCATCACAACAAAAATAAATAAATATAGGGTAAAATGTTAAATTTTGTTAATTTTTTGTTATATTTGTTAAATGGATAGTTTTTATTTTATAGAGAACGAAAATATTCACGAGGTAACTGTGGGTATAAACCCTAAGACTGACATTCGATATACTGTTGGTAATGAGTATACGTGTGGTAGAGATACTAGACTTACAATAACAGGTATTGAGTTTGACCAAAACGCATTAGTTGAGTATGGTATTAGTCGTGCATTAATCTTTGGTAAGAAAAAAGATTGTGATGAAATACTATGGAAAGTGATTGAGAATATACCAATGAGTATTACGTGTAAAGTATGAAAAAGTACAAAGCAAAACCATTAGATGAGCACCTACTAGAATTGTCAGGAAAACCTGAGAAGAAAGTTGAAAAGCTGATAAGTATCCATTACATCTATTCAAAACCAATGACGGAGGTAAACTATAACAAGTACATCCGTACAGAGAAAGATGCAGACTTTGAAGTCTTTGATGAGTTAGATGAACAAGGTAATCGTGTACCACATGGTGTATTGTTTTATTGGGACACACCAATATTCACACAACCAAAAACAATAGGTCAATTTATTTCTGTAGCAGCAGCTTTGGGTAGGGATTTATATTGGGAGGAAGATACCTGGATAAATCACTTATACATCAACGTCAAGTATTAAAAATTACAAATTGAAGCATAGTCAAGATTGTACTTTTACAATCTAAAACTTTGCTATGGCATCCCCCTTACGAATACTTACAATAGGTTCTGAAAAAATACGAGCAGATAAAGTTGCCTACGTATTAGACGATAATACAATAAGAAGAGTTTTTTATGAGGGTGTTTTTATTACCACCACAGACTCTATAGCTACACTACAAGCACTTATACCTGAGTTAATTACATTAAACTATAGTGAGGGTGGAAATGTTTATGTAAACGCAGTCGGTGTAACATCAATCCAAGACACAGTTAATCAAACATTAATAAGACTAAACACAATTGCTGCTGTAACTGTACTTGATTCTGTTAGTGATGTAACAACAGCAATTAACCTTAAACTAGCTACCGGTGGTGGTGCTATTAGTGGTAGTATTAGTATTAATCAAGTTGCGTATGGTATAGGTTCAGACACTATTGGTGGTGAGTCAACATTCACATACAACAGTACAGATGATGTACTTACAACAGAGGGTCATTTACTCACCCCGCAAGCAACAAACCCAGAGACAACAAACCCTAATGATAACCTTTGGATTAATTCTGGAGACAATCACCTATACAGAGGTGACAGAGATGTTGAGTCAACAGTTCATTTTAATGTAAGGAATGATAGTACAGCAGAGGAAGAAAGTTATACAATTCCAGTAGGTGCTCCTTTATATTCAAGAGGAGAGATTGGTGGTTCTAATAGAATATTGGTTGGTGTAGCTGACGCTAGTGATGCTAACAAAATGCCTTGCATTGGTGTTGCTATGGAGGAGATGAATACTACTTCCACGAAAGATGGTAACGCTATAGCTAGTGGTATATTAAATGAAAGCATAAACAGCTTTTCAGGTCTTACAGACAATAAAGTGCTATATGTTGCAGCACATGGTGGTAGTACTTGGTCAACAGTGTCTGATTTACTTACCCCAATTAAACCAACAGGGACAACACATTTAATACAGAATGTTGGTGTATGCATTAGGCATACGGGTGGTACAACCATGAAGGGTTTTAATGTTGCAGCAATTGGTAGAACAAATGACACCCCAAATCAGATATCAATACCTGGTAACATAACAGCAGCATCTTTTGTTACAAGTGGTGGTACAGCAACACAGTATGTTAGAGGAAATGGTTCGGCTACAGAGCTTGAGATATCACAAGATCTCTCCCCACAGTTAGGAGCAGCATTAGACACACAAGGTAATGCTATTACAGGAAACTATGCCACTGACAGTAGAAGAGCAATACTTATAGAGAGTGGTTCTGAACACCAACTATCTATTGACGATAGTGGTGATTTCCTTATCACTACATCAAGTTCCCCAACAAAAGTAGTCATACCAGAAAGTGCAACAACAAACTTTACACTTGGTACTGAAATAGAGATTGCACAAAAAGGTGCAGGCGCAGTTACTGTAAGTGCTGCAACAAACGTAACATTAAATGCATCAGCTACTGGTGCAGTAACAGTACCAAATCAATGGGGTGGTGCATCATTAAAGAAGATTGATGCTAACGAATGGTTATTGATCAAGAAGGGTAGTACTGGTGGTGGTGGGGGTGGTGGTGTAGACACATTCAACACTTTAACAGGAGACGTAACAATCTCAGAGGGTACAAACATCACATTCAATACTGTCGGTAATGACATTGAAATTAGCGCATCAGGTGGTGGTGGTAGTGGAACAGTAACTGAAGTGACAACTAATGCACCTTTATCGGTTACAAGCGGCACTACAACCCCTGACT
>ENA-OQVM01000944-OQVM01000944.1-marine-metagenome-genome-assembly--contig:-NODE-944-length-41384-cov-7.572566_pt1 | contig 41384 bp, 33 predicted proteins | sample MGYA00237776_ERZ505498 | MGnify/ENA primary metagenome ERZ505498 (study PRJEB26159, sample SAMN06265151) | marine metagenome | isolation source: Helgoland LTER site | place: Germany:Helgoland, sampling...
TTGCACTGACTGGATATTTGCTCGGTGGGTCCGTCAAGTCAGAGTCTATTTGGGCGGCCATATTTATTGCCCAGTGCTTGGCTTATGGCTTTGCTTACTATTTTTCTGGGCGTAAGCGATCGTTGAATCAGTCTGTAACTGGCTAGTGAGTGTAACGAGGTTGTAATAACCCAGCCTGTAAATATCTATTCGTATTCGAATTAAATTGCTGTATGGTTCCCTGCAAATTTCACTTGATTAACCTCATGCCTACAGTCCGAGAGGCGCAAGCTTTGGCTGCCGTAATCCTTAGTGTAATTGGTATTATTCAGAGCGCTGGCTTAAGTACCTTCTATGCCCAGTCTAGTGGGATCTGGGCAGCCTATTCTTTGGCACATCTTCCTGAGCGGATCACATTGGGTATTGTGGGCTCTTAGGTTATTTCGATAATTATAGAAAATGGGCGTGACAATATTATTCAAGAGACTGCTGTCGAGCCCGGATCACTGCAAAGCCGGATTCCGGTAAATTAATCTGTAGGTTCTTTTTAAAGTCCGCAGCTACAGCGGTTACAGGGAGTGGTATAAGTTGCTGGTAGTCGCCCGTTGGTTACGCCAAGCTCGGCTACAAAAAACTCATAGTAAGATCGCACTAATGCGCCTGATATCGCTTCCGTTGTCTGCACTATTTTGATTATGGAGTACGGGCGTCCTGCGGATGGCATCCTGATGTTTATCTGTATGATGTTTCTTATTTTCAATGTGATCTCAGGCTGGTTTTTCCTACATGACACAGGAAGCTGTGGGCTGGGAGCTATTATTTTGGGCTACGATCTCAGTGGCGTAGCGGCAGAAAATTTTCCATATGATTTTTGTTGGCCCTGCTTGCCTATCTCTGTTTTGATCTTGTCCGCAGTATTGTCCGGCGAGCTCGGCTGGGGCAGTGATCGTTCGCGGCAGATAATGGCTATTTGAACAATCACGTGCATCATCGTCGACAGATAACCTTAAAACCCGAAGTAATGGCCAGCTGGTTTGCTGATTAGCGGCTGTATATCTGGACCTGTGCTGGCTGGGTATGCTGGGGCTGGCGTGCTGCGAATAGCGGCCATTGGGCTTGGGTGTTTGTTCTTTAAGTTGCGATGCATGTAGTCGCCATGTGGTTATTTGTGCAGCTGCCAAAGAAAAATCGGCAGGCGCGGTGTAGGGCAGAGAGGACATGATTTTTGGAGGATGGACACCCTGCGGAAACGTAATATAAGATGGCTTTTTATCGGTCCCTTTTTGAGTATTATCTCGTCATATTTTTGGTGTGAACAGAAAGACATATTTAGTCATTTACTCAGGTCCCGATAATATGGCCCTGCGGTTGCTTGAAAAGTATAGGTTTGGACATTGCAATAACACATCTAGAGTTAAGTGAGCGATCCTAGAATAGGAAAATACACTAGTAAGCAAGCGCGTCGAAGTACCTAGAGTGAATTAGTTTCAAAATAAGGGACGCTCCTATCGCCCAAACACAAAAGATAGCACGTTTGATACTCCGATTTCACGAAATCTCCGAAGCCCGAATGCTAATCGAATAGCCGGAGCCCATCTTCCAAAAACTCTAGTGAAGATCTTCGCGCGAGCTATGCGGTCATTGCTTGAACCCCAAAATAACCCCGAGCTATTTCGAGGATGACTCGCGATGAAAATTGGAGAAAATATACACTTAGCACCTTGGTCAATAAGGTCGGCAATAAATATGTATTCATCCCCAAGGTAGTTCTCAACACCAGCACCAAAATCTTCATCGAATTTCACTCCTAGCTCCAGGACTTTAGGTACCCTAATTAGGATTTCATAGGTTGCTGCACGGGCTGAGTTAAATTTTGACAATCGTCTATTGTTTTTGGGGTAATTCTTCCTAGGCGAGCCTCTTCCATCATCCGCGGAAAGTAGCAGCAGCACACAGTCAGGGTCAGCGTCCATGAGTGCAATAGCGTCACCGATTTGACTACAGTGAAATTCCACATCATCGTCAGCAAATAGAAGATATTCCGTGTTGGCCAAAGCCACAGCGTGGTTTCTACTTTTTGCAACACCTATTCCAGGAATGGCCACCACCGTTTTATTTCCATTGGAAGTCTGGGTTGAATACTCCTGTCCATTTTGGTTTTGAACCAAGACTAGAATTTCATGTTCCGTAGTTGGAAATTGGATGTTTCCAATTCGACTGGCGAGGGTGGAGTATGCGATTGTCAGTTTTGCCATTATGAACTTTGTGCTCGAGCTCGGGCTAAACGCATTAGTGAGGAAGAGAGTGAAGACAAATTTGAGTTAATCATCCTCAGACCAAAAAAACATACGACAGTATTGGGTAAGGTTGTGAAGTCAAGCCAACTTAAAATTATTAGAATTCCTATCATAAAGGCCATAGAAGCGCTTGCCAGAAGAGTACCTAATTCAGCTGATTTAATCCTCCCAGATAGCGCTACCGAGACATCAACAAATTCCTTATTTAATTTCATATCAACAAATTTTCTTTGTTCAAGGTTCTGTTTTTGAAAAATTCTTCCTACAGCTTCAATCGTTAAAATGACAAAAAGTAGATTAGCTGCCGCAATTAAAGGCTCCAGTAAAAAAAAGAATGTAGTGGCGAAAGTAATCTGAGTTAAAAAAGTGAGCAGGTTTATTGTTTCAAATGCCGTCGCCCATTTCCAACCACCAGTGCTTACACCATTTTTTTTGTCGATATTCTTGAAGGCTCGATCAAAAAAGTTTACTCGAGAAACTTTTTGAAAATAGTTGGCAACTTTTACTAGCACTAGCGCGAGGGTTAGTGCACTTCCGATCACGATGATTTCATTGGTAGAGTAGTTATCTCCATCTAAAATCATAACAACGATTATTTTTGTTATTAAAAGTTCAACTATGGGCAATCCCGACGCAATCAAGACAAGAAGTATCAGCTGCCTGCGCTGACGGCCATATGGCAATAACCGCCTTGTTGAATCTAATAATTCTTGGAGGATCGAATTCATTGCTCAATTAGCTGTAATGCTGATCGGACATGTTCTATTACTTCAACTTTTTTGTCCAAGTCCACCTTAACATCTCTTACCAAATTATCAACATCATGAGTTCGTAGATCGAGTTCCACTGTAATTGGATTGATAATCTCTACTCCAGCTCCTAGAGCATAATCCGCATACTTAATACCGGAACCATGAACATTGTCCTGATAACCATTAAAATTAACAAGCCCGCATGGAATGCCATATGATTGACAAGCTATCATTACATGTAGGGCGCTAGTTAGTACTTTGTCGTATTTATTTAAAGTCTCAAGAAACTTAACGATGTTCTCAGGGCGTGACATCATTATGGAGATTTCATCTATTGTATCAGGAAGCTGCAGGGGTATTCCGGCGTCGGTATAGTGTCTTACTAAAGCGATTCTTCCATTGGTAGCACTACGTGAAATGCAGACGATTTCGCTTATTGCCAACCCAATATCCCCGAACGCGGTGACTCTTTTGCCGCCCGACGCCATTAGGACATCTGCGGTTATTGGGCCTCGTACCGATATATAGTTAGCAGATGAATTAAGGACTAAGTCATCTGTGGAAACTCCTGTTCCAAGTACTATCGAGCTACTCTTAATAAATCGCCCAATAGATCCTAAAGCAACTATATGTCGTTGAGCATATGGCGTTGTAGGAGGTACCCATTTGATATTTGCAGAAGTATAGTTCGCAATGATCATTGGAGACAACCAGTCGCCAAAATTTCCTGGAAATGGTTTGCTCCACCACATAAGTGGAATAGATTTATCGTCTCCTCTGTCGGAATACTCTACCAGGGCTTTAGACGCCTCTATTTTGGATTGCGCGGCATAGTTAGCAACGAACTGATTATTGTATCTGTCTTCCAACTCCGTTAAACCACTCTTATCTCCCTTTAAGCCTTTCGCAAAAATCCACTGTAGGAGCTTATCTGAAGTTCTTTGGGTGACCCCTGAGGTTTTCGTGGAAGGACGGGCTACCAGAAATCCCGTTATTCCAAAGGCATCTGAGATTTTCCGTAGTCGATTACGTGGTTTCTGGGGTAGCACCTTTTCTATATATTTTGCTAGTTTTAAAAGCTTGGATCTATAAGTTTTAGTGCGCTTAGTCGAAGCTTTAGCGCCGTGCTGCACTACTTTATGCTTGAACTCTGATACATTGCCTGATGAGCCGAAAAAGAAAAATGCCTGCCGTTGCATTGGTTGCTGCGCTCTTCGTTTTTTAAACGAGGCTGACCCCGGAATAATTTGAAAGGTCAAATTGCTAGAATTTGCTCGCCAAGATTCCTCAATAAAGTAGTCGTCTGTGGCCCTTAAATCTGATCTTTGCTCTAGTTCTAGGGCGTCTTTAATAAACTTTCTGGCCTGAGGAGATGTATTTATAGCCAAGAAACAAGGCTCCCAAAATCTAGTTCGATTGTGGTATCCGATTTGAAGAGGTGAACCGAAGGACCGTTGAAAGGCAAGCAAATCTGCGGACGAATTTACAATGTAATCAGGTAGATGAGAGATGCTGCAATCAACGTCAATCCAAATCACCATTTTCTCGGGATATTTGTTGCAAGCGTCATGGATAGTACTAATTTTTTTCCTCGTTATATGAGCCCAGTCGCGATTATCACTCAGACTAATTTGTGTGATCTCATGATCTATCTCAAGTGAGTCAAGCTTTCTTCTTAGAGCATCGGCATGAGACCTATAGTAGTCGTCTGGGGTATGGAAAGAGCAAACAATAAAATTTTTGCTATTCATTAGTATGTATCTCGTCGTTGTTAAATAAAATTTGTTTAAGCATTCCCGCGAGAAACCCAATACCAAAAGTGGTGTGGATTATCGGTAGGATAGCGAATAGCCACATACCAGTGCGAGGTTGTTTTCGCATTTGATAGACGGTAATAACCAAAATCGCCACTAGATAAGCGAGCAAAGGGAAAAGAAGAGCGGTCGATATCACCATTAGAGAAGGTGCCCAGTAACGAAGATTACTGCGACCCGGGGAGGCGATCGTTAACCGCCCGCGCCAAAGACCAGTCGAATAGAACTGCCTGCTGAGGTCGTATATATTTTCCCTAGGAAAATAATCAACGGATAGCCGAGGATCAAACCATACTTGGTGCCCTGCTTGCCTAATCCTATAATTTAGCTCCCAGTCCTGACCACGTTTGTATTTTTTAGAAAACCAGCCAATGCTATCCATGATTTTCTTGTTGTAACAGCCGAGGTAAACAGATTCGGCAGGTCCAGCGGTACCGCCAATATGAAATTTCCCGCCGCCGAGGCCAAACCAGTTGTTGTAGGCGAGGGCAACTGCTCTCTGAAAATTTGACCGTCCTTTAGCTGCCATCATCCCACCAACATTTGCTGCCTTGGAGGCATTTAGAATTTCGATTGCTAGAGAGGCATATCCTGACGGAAGTGAGCAGTGGCCATCGACTCTGATAATACAGTCGAATTCGCAAGCAGCTATACCTAGATTTAAACTGTCGGGTGTGCTGCCGGTGGGGGATAGTACGATCGTGATTTCTGAGTGTTTTTTGGCCAGTCGTGCTGCAATGTTATCTGTTCTATCGCTACTCTGCCCCAACACTAAAACAATCTGGCTTTTCCCGGGGGTTTGTTGGGATAGCACCGATTCTACTGCAGCATCAAGGAAATTCTCTTCATTTTGAACCGGCATAACAAATGACACATCCCGTAACTGCTCGGTAGATGCCGTGCCCCTGTCTAGGTTGGCCGCGGTTTGGTGGTCACAAGGCGATTGATTTTGATAAAGATTTTCGTTAGTGGCCATTTGTTGTCCACTGACGGCTGAATTTTTCGCGAGTTTATTAAGTAAGGTTGATAGAAGGTGGTATCTCCTTCGCTTTCCTAGCCCGAAAGTCATTACATCTAATCCATCTAAAAAACTACAGGTAAAGGCTCCGCCTGCTGGTTTGGATCAGCGACCCAATTAATAGTTGTTTGCTCTCGTACCCGCAATAAGGCGTAAATCAAAAGCTCACCCTTCTTTCGGCATGTTAGGCGCTACTGCCAAAGGAGTCAACAGTTTCCGGCCCTGTGTGGATAGGCTTATGCTCTAATGAATATTCCGTCCTCTAAGCTTGCCAGCGAAGTAAAACAGCCTAAGCTTCAGCTGTTACATTCCATTGATGCAGTTCGCCCTTCTGCTCTTCCATTAAGGACCATTAGACAGCATATTATAGGCATTGCAGAGGCCGGTTATGGCGACGGCGGTAAAAGGTATGGGGCGAGTAACCCTAATTCGATATTGCCTAGACCGGTAAGCTTGCCCAACATGGAAACCTTGATCCCGATACCAGCAATTGCCAGCCCAGCAATAAGTTGCAGAATCAGTCGGTAAATAGGTTGTAATGGGTAGCGGTCATCCATTACAACCATGGCAGTTACCAATCCGCAGATAAGCGGGACGCTGATAAAGGTTTCTGACAGCTCAAGAGAGGCAGCTGAACTGATAACAATCGAGAGGTAAATAGAAATACCGCCAACCAATGGAATGGCGCCGAAATGAACTTTGTGCCCTAAAGGGCGGTCTAGAAGGCCTACAGCATGGGAGGGGCTTAGAATTCTGATGATATGATCCTAAGAACGGTGACTCCGGCAATTGACGCATCATGGGGCTGTAAAACCATATTCAAGTGTTGGCTCCGCCTGCTGGGCTCGAACCAGCGACCCAATGATTAACAGTCATTTGCTCTACCAACTGAGCTAAGGCGGAATCGTATTACTACTTGTTGGCGCGCATTTTAGGCACCTCTACCAAAGGAGTCAACAGTTTCCGGCCCTGTGTGGATAGGTTTATGCTCTGATTAATATTCCGTTCTCAGAGCTTGCCAGCAAAGTCAAACAGTCTAAACTTCAGTTGTTAAAATCAATTGATGCAGCTCACGCTTTTACTCTTCCATTGAGAACCATTAACCAGCATATTATGGTATTAACTTGCGCTTTTGCATGGGTTGCTGGGTGATTTGAGAGGCTAGAATCAACAATGAAAATAATATGCTTAAGGCACAGATTTAGTTGCCTCCTTCTATGGGGGCTGATGAGCTCCGGTGTGGTTTATGCAGAGAGCCAGCAGCGGGTTATATATGCCCAGTTCTCTAATTTATTTACGCTTATTACTGAACAGCTGAGTAATGATCAGTCCAGGTACCAGCGCGATCCTGGTGCCTATGCGGAATTTATTGATGTCAGAGTTAGATCCTCCTGGGATGTTACATCAACTACCAGTGCGCTGATTGGCAAGGCCCGGTTTGCCGGTCTTAAGCCGGATGCTCGCCAGGCACTGATCTCTGCGGTTGACCGCAGCTTGGTGCGCTATGCATTTGTGGGTCTGGATTATTACAATGGCCAGATATTTAAGGTGGTGGATTTGGTGGTTAATGAGGAGGCTGGTCTGGGATGGGTTCAAATTTTGATGGAATCACCAGTTATTCCGGATATTAATCTGGATTTGCTGATCAAGCGTACTTCCCCTGGTGTCTGGAAGGCCGTGGATATAAGGTTTAAGGGCATCACCTACGTGTCCATTAAAAAGCATCAGTATCGCGAGATTATTGAAAAGCAGGGCGTACAGGCATTGATAGCCCTATTGGAAAAAGATAACAGTACTTATTTTGATAAACTCTGTGCCAAACCAACGGCCAAGTTAGAAGGCGTACCCCCTTGCTAAGCAGCACTGATATAAAACCCATCAGACCATTCAAAATTGTCAGCGACTATTCGCCAGCCGGTGATCAGCCCAAGGCGATCGTTGAGCTGGTGGAGGGACTCGAGAATGGTTTGGCCGGGCAGACATTGCTCGGTGTGACGGGTTCAGGCAAGACTTTTACCGTCGCTAAGGTGATTGAGCAGGTGCAGCGCCCAACCATTGTGCTGGCCCATAATAAAACCCTTGCAGCGCAGCTATATGGGGAATTTAAAGGGTTTTTCCCCAATAATGCAGTCGAGTATTTTGTCTCTTACTATGATTACTACCAGCCCGAGGCATATGTGCCTTCCTCTGATACCTTTATCGAGAAAGATGCCTCAGTAAACTCCCATATTGAGCAGATGCGGCTGTCAGCGACCAAGTCGCTGATGGAGCGCCAGGATGTGATTGTGGTTGCCACGGTGTCATCTATCTACGGGTTGGGGGATCCCAGTTCTTACCTAAAGATGGTGTTACATATCTCCCGTGGTGAGCAGATTGACCAACGCGATATTCTGCGCCGCCTGGCGGAGTTGCAATACAAGCGTAACGATATAGATTTTGACCGCTCATCCTACCGAGTGCGTGGGGATGTGATTGATGTGTATCCAGCGGACTCCGACTATGAAGCCTTGCGTATCGAGCTGTTTGACGAAGAAATTGAAAACCTCACCTTATTTGACCCATTGACCGGTGAAGTGCTGCGCAAAGTGCCTAGATTTACCATCTACCCCAAGTCCCATTATGTGACCCCTAGAGATAAGGTGCTGGAGGCTGCGGATAAAATTCAGGATGAACTGGTGGTGCGGCTGGAGCAGTTGCGCTCGGTGGATAAACTGGTCGAAGCACAGCGTCTCGGTGAACGGGTGCGCTATGACACCGAAATGATGCGCGAACTGGGCTACTGTAATGGCATTGAGAACTATTCTCGCTATCTGTCTGGGCGCGCTCCCGGTGAGCCGCCACCAACATTATTTGATTATCTGCCCGACAATGCCCTGATGGTGATCGATGAATCCCATGTATCTGTGCCCCAGCTGGGAGCCATGTATAAAGGTGACCGCTCGCGCAAGGAGACATTGGTTGAATATGGTTTTCGCCTGCCCTCTGCTCTGGATAATCGACCCCTACGGTTTGATGAATGGGAAGGCGTGGCGCCACAGATGATATTTGTCTCCGCCACTCCCAGCCGTTACGAGGCAGCCAATGCGGGCCAGATTGTGGAGCAGGTTGTGCGGCCCACTGGGCTACTGGATCCAGTAATAGAGGTTCGTCCGGCCCAGACGCAGGTTGACGATGTGCTGTCTGAGATTGGCACCAGAGCGGCAAAAAACGAAAGAATTCTGATTACCGTACTGACCAAGCGCATGGCGGAAGATTTAACCGAATATCTAGATGAACATGGTGTGCGTGTGCGCTATTTGCATTCAGATATAGATACCGTAGAGCGGGTCGAGATTATCCGTGATCTGCGTTTGGGGGAGTTTGATGTGCTGGTGGGCATCAATCTGCTGCGTGAAGGGCTGGATATGCCAGAGGTGTCCTTGGTCGCTATCTTTGATGCGGATAAAGAGGGCTTTTTGCGCTCTGAGCAATCGCTGATCCAGACCATTGGCCGTGCGGCACGAAATCTGGAGGGTAAAGCGGTTCTCTACGCTGATAAAATCACCGGGTCTATGCAGCGGGCGATGGATGAAACCGAGCGCCGTCGAGAACTTCAGGTTGCCCATAATAAGCAGCACGACATTACGCCCAAGAGTATTGTTAAAGGGATTGCCGATATTATGGAAGGGGCTTATGCGGCCACAGGCAAGAACAGGCGTGATCGCAAGGCGGCGGAGAACGAGGCGGCTTACAGCCTGAATGCTGGCCAGCCGATTGAGAATATCGCCAAAGAGATTAAGCGCCTGGAAGAGAAAATGTATCAGCATGCGCGCAATCTTGAATTCGAAGAGGCAGCGCAAACTCGAGACCAGCTTAGTCAGTTACGGGAGAAAAGTCTGGCCTCCTGATTTGCCTAATCCTTTCGTATTAACCGTTCAGGGCTATTTAAAAATAAATTGCAGTTGCTTACTATTACCGCACTTTCAGGACGAAAGGATGATAGGAAGGGGACATCAAGGATGATGTCGTTAAAACGGATTTTAACGGCCGGCGGATGCTGGGCCTTCCTTAAATTTCAAAGGTTTTGTTATCTGTCACCGTCTTACCCAGCCTCGTTTTTCTCTCTTGTTACGCCAAAACTTAAGCTATATTTACAGAATGCTATCAATTGCCCCTGCAACTTCCTGCGGGGGCAACTTTGTTCTATCATAATTTACCGATAGCATTATCCAGTTTTAAAGCAATAAGGACATGTCATGCGCATTACGATTTTTGGAAGCGGTTATGTAGGCTTGGTCACTGGCGCCTGTTTTGCCAATGTGGGCAATCAGGTGATCTGTGTCGACATCGATCAGTCTAAGGTCGACGCCCTGAGCAAAGGTGTCTTACCTATCTATGAGCCCGGTCTTGAGGACATTATCAAGAACTGTCTGGCAGAGGGATCTCTAAAATTTACCACAGATGCCGCCATGGCTGTAGAGCATGGGGATATGATCTTTATTGCCGTAGGTACGCCACCGGAAGAAGACGGTTCTGCTGATATGCAATATGTGCTGACGGTTGCCAATACCATCGGCGAGCATATGGAAGGCTATAAGGTAGTGGTAAATAAATCCACAGTACCTGTGGGAACAGCTGACAAGGTCGGCGAAGCATTGCAGCAGGCGCTGGCAAAGCGTGGAGCCGGTCATAAATTTAATGTGGCCTCTAATCCAGAATTTTTAAAAGAGGGAGCGGCAATTGCCGATTTCACCAGACCCGATCGTATAGTTGTGGGTACCGACAGCAACCGTGTTGAAGAAATGATGCAGGAGCTCTATGCCCCCTATAATCGCCAGCGTGACAAGCTAATTTTTATGGATGTGCGCTCTGCCGAATTAACCAAGTATGCAGCCAATTCACTACTGGCAACCAAGATCAGCTTTATTAATGAAATTGCTAATATTGCTGACTTGCTTGGCGCCGATATTGAACAGGTGCGGGTAGGTATAGGCTCAGATCCCAGAATTGGTTACAGTTTTATCTATCCAGGTTGCGGCTTTGGCGGTTCCTGTTTCCCGAAAGATCTCCGCGCAATGGAGGCCACTGCCATTAATGCGGGGTATCAGCCAAAGCTATTGGCTGCGGTGAGTTCGGTCAATGATCATCAAAAGTCTCAGCTATTTAAAAAAGTGACCGGTTATTTTGATGGACAGTTAGAGGGCAAAACCGTTGCCCTCTGGGGCCTCGCCTTTAAACCGGGTACAGATGATATGCGCGAAGCGCCCAGTCGTGAATTGATGGAAGCCCTGTGGCAACGCGGAGTCAAGATTCAGGCATTCGACCCTCATGCTATGGAGGCGACCCAAGAAATTTATGGGGTGCGAGATGATCTGCTGCTGTGCGGTACCAAAGAAGCGGCACTTCAGGGTGCAGATGCTTTGGTGATATGCACAGAGTGGAAGCCATTCTGGTCCCCGGATTTTAGCCAGATCAAAGAGGCTCTGCGCCATCCTGTGATTTTTGATGGCCGCAATCTGTATGACCCCCAGAGGCTGGCAGGCCAGGGTATCCAGTATTTCGGTATGGGGCGCAAAAATTCTGTCGCGACAACCTGCCCCCAGCCTCAGCGCAAGGCAACAGCGGAGTAGGTGCTAACCACGATCCGATGTATAGGTCGATGATGGTGCATCTGCACTGATGGTTTGGCCATAGGTTTGAACGAAATGCGCTTTACCTTGAAGCATTCGCCGCTGTTCTTAGCGTCGTACTTACTCCAGGGGTGATAGGCTTCCCGGTGTGGATAGTTTCAGAGCGATCATAAGCTTTACTTGCTCCACATGGTTGCTTTGGGTCACCAGCGGAGCATCACTGGTATCCACAAGAACTAAATTCTACACACCTATGGCTGCAACAAGCCTGTCTCCCCCTTTGATATGGTTATTGTTGCTGTTCTGACTGATAACATCACCATCCTGTACATTGCCCTGTGTGTTTTGCGCCAGCAGACCAAGCAGGGCAGCTGCCCAGATCGTTCCAGCTAGGGTCCATCGGAATTACACTAGCTCTTTCTGTGTGCTCCATAATGGCATAATCGAGTGACTCGGCAGGGCATTGGGCAAATTCTTCGGTGGATGGCCCGATAAAGTCCTGATCGACACTGCGTTTGTCTCAGGCTTAGTTGCACGTGGTGAATATTGCTGGTCGGTATTGTTCCAGTTCAGTCAGTTAACCATGCAGACAATAACTGGAGGAGGATAGTTAAGTCCCTGCAGCCTTTGCAGGGTCAGTTGCAGCATAGTTAGTTGGCCGATACGAGGCAGGAATTGCTTGGGGCAGAGTTGTCTGGAGATGTGTCGGAGGCGAGTGCCTGAAATGCCGACAATCGTAACAGGCTGAAGCATCTGAGCTTCCTTTTATAACATCCATTGATACCCTCTAATTAATAGTCCGTTTTCTGTGCAGCTGCCGGATAGGGAGCTGTCCCGTCAAAATGACTACCCATAAAGCAAAAACCAGCTGTAGTAATAAAGCAACAGGACTATCGTCAGCAGCGTTAGCCTAACCAGAATTTTGAATCCGAGGGCTGCGCCCCATCGCCTTTTTGCTTTGATCATATCTTCTTTCCTTTTAGTTTCGGAATACAGTGAATTTCTTTAATGCGAATGATTATCATTTACATTTTAGTAAAGGTCAACTAACATTCATACTGTCTGGTAGCCCTAGGCTACATCAGCGCTCCGTAACCACCCAAAAATCAGACTGTGAAGGAAATCGTACTAATGAAAATTCAGTTTCTATGCCCGGCCCATCGTCAGCAGATGCAGAAAGATGTCAGCAAAGCCATTCAGTTTTGGCAGGTGGGGTTCGATACAGGACAGTTTTACCGCGACCATATGCTTTGGACTGACGCGATTCCTCATTTAGGTTGTGCATTTGAGACCGCAGAGATATTGCTCACCAATCAGACGGTAGAGCCAGAGGTGTCATGGGATTGGTTCAGCACATCGGCCTGTTTGCTGGCCAGCACCTTTATCAATATAAATTGTAATACCCAGGCCCGGGAAGTTATGTGGCTGGCAATAAACCGATTAGAGAAGGACTTGCAGAAAAATCCTGTGGGACATGAGTGGGTCGATCAATATCTGCGACAGCTCTATAATGAGCTAAACAAACTGATAGCTCACGACTGTACTGAGACGAGAATTGGAACGCAGGCCCACAAGGCTGTCGAGCCTCTGACTTTGATCCATTAAAGTCTTTGCACAAGCCGTGCAAGGTCGTTAAAATACCGGCCCCCAGAGGTCAAGCCCCGAAGGGGTTGAAGCAGTCAGAGACTGTTTCAATCAATCCACGCTTTGAGTGGATGAGAAGTAAATTGATATACGACCGTAGCTCAGTTGGTTAGAGCACCACCTTGACATGGTGGGGGTCGGTGGTTCGAATCCACTCGGTCGTACCAATTTACCCCACACCTTTCCCATTCAGTGACCAAACCACCTCCCCTAGTTTCTTGGTAATATTTGTAACCAGCAAACCAACCACTCAAATATAAATATGATCACTCAGCTATATCAAATTTATGTCAACAATCAAAAATGCGCTCTATTTGATGGCTCACTCAAGGGTTTTAAAGCGGCTCTGGAGAATTTAGATATTCCTTTTGAAGGCATACTCCAACCAATATTTGGCGAGGGCCTGCTTGGTACTGATGTTGAAAAAACATTTTTGTCTATAAAAGGTTATCTGGCGCAAGAGGCTGGCACCCAAGAGCTTGATCCGCTCGGTGTTTATATTCGCATTCCCGAGAATTCTGGTGCACCAGATGAGCCTTTCGTACCTCCTCATTTTACTGAGGATGAGTTGTAGCAGCGGTGCTTTAAAGTTATATCAGAGCCTTATAGTTTGAAATAAGTTGTTTTCATAACGAGACGCACATTAAAGCACTTGCTGGAGTATCCTAACCGTGGCGGCAATAAGAGTATTTCTGTCCCTGTAATGTCGTAAATCCCTCGCCGCTGGCCGCTGCGCCAATAGCATCATTGCATTTGATGGTTAGACAGGATCCATAGAAATTATCACGATATTGCTTATTCAAGTCTTTGGTCTCCTCTGTCGTGTAATATTCGGGTTCCGATCTGTAGGTGTTCGAACAGTTCTCTTTCTTCTCGGAGCCGTCATCTTTAATGCATATCATACCAGTATGAATTTGCCTGCTGCGGGATCTTGTTACCGCCACTGTTTGAAAGTCAGCGGGGTGTTTTGCCCAGGCTTGATCATAGCAGTCCTTTTTATGCAGGCTATAAAGTGCCTGGCCCTCCATTTTCATTTGCTTTCGTTCTTCTGGGGTTCCTGCGCAACCCACAAGGATTACCAGGATGCAGCAGCCCGATGTAAGGGGAGGTATTGTTTTTATATTCATTATTACCGCGATCCATCAATAACTTAACAGACTGTAAACCCAATAGAGAGCTTGATCAAGCTAGATGCATTTGCCGAATCTCGATATGACATAGACTAAAATTTAGGGTATCTTTTTGCTACTTACAATAACAAGCTAACGATCCAGGATATTACTCCACCGGCCACCTTGGCTTAATTTTTAATAAGTTTGGCCTTGCAACTTCGCCATTTGCCGATGCACGGCTGCTCAAGCTTATCCCAAAAGAAGATATGCTGAATAAAAGTGGTGGTTTTCTGAAATACCCTGTTGGTCTAGTAAGGCTGCAAGAGAAACTGTGTTATGAAAATTAAAGTAATACCCTTAAGTTCATTGTCCCTTGCTTTGTTCGTTCTGTGGCTCTCTACAATAGTGCTTAGCTACTATGCCGTAATGACTTTTGAAGCAGGAATTATTATCACGAAATCCGGCGCCATTGAGCATAATATCTACGCTGAGCATGGCACTCTTGAAAATATTCAGGCTCTGTTGCTGGCGTTATCCTGTGTCGGCTTTGTGTTTACAGCAGTGAAAATGGAGCAGGGCAATCGCGACATTCCCCAGTTTCTGGCCCTGTTAATGGTTGCCTTTATTGTTCGAGAATTAGGTATAGACAAAATATCTAAAGGAACAATACTGCTATTTTCTGGCGATGGTCGTTTGCTGTATTTGGTTCCGCTGGTGGGTTTGGGGCTGAAGATTTGCGCAAATTACAAATTCTATTTCAAGCACCTCAATGTCTTTTTTAGCACAAGGTCATTCCAGTATCTTGGGGTGTCGGCACTATGCTATGTGTTGCTAAGCCGCGTTTTTGACAAGAACTACATTGAAGTGGCCCATTCTGGATTATGGGAGGAATCATTTGAATTGGCTGCTTGTCTATTGCTGTTCGTTGTTGGCTGCAAGACCATGAGATCAGATCTTCCCCCTATCCAGGCCCATCTTGAAAAGTCAGATCAATGAGTAGAACTTGGTCCTTTGTGGCCTGCATCTTAGCTGGATTTATCCTGCTTAGGACGTGCACCCTAGTAGGCAAGATAGTTAATATCAGGCTGGTTTGCTTTAAACCGGCTGCCTGTATTACGAAGTGGTACCAGTATCAGTCGTAGATAGTCGCGATTGGCAGGCGTTTATGCTGAGTTTTGAGGTAGATAGCAATCAGGCGCTGCTCGGCGTCTGAATCCACTTCTTTGCCTTCAAGGAAATTATCAATATCCTCATAGGACATGCCCAGCACCTCTTCATCTTGTTTTTGCGGGCTGAGGCATTCAAGGTCAGCTGTTGGGGTTTTATGTACCAGAGATTCCGGTGCCCCCATGGTAGCCGCCAGCAGGCGCACCTGCCTTTTGCTCAGGCCGAATAATGGAGCTAGATCACAGGCGCCATCACCAAACTTGGTATAGAAGCCGGTGATATTTTCTGCGGAATGATCTGTGCCCAGTACCAGGCCGCCAAGCATGCCGGCAACTTCGTACTGTGAGGCCATGCGCGCACGGGCTTTAAGATTACCCTTGGCGAAATCTACCCGTTTTGCATCCGGCAGCAGGTTATTGCTCTCAAGGGCATCACAAACCGACTGATTAATGCCATCGGTACCGGGTTTGATATTTACCGCGAGGGAATGGCTGGGCTGGATAAAGTTCAGAGCGATCTGGGCATCGTCCTCGTCGCGCTGCACTCCGTAGGGCAGGCGCAGGGCAATAAACTGATAATCATTGGCGCCCATCTGTTGGTTGAGGCCGTCCACTGCAAGCTGTGCAAGACGGCCGCAAGTGGAGGAGTCCACGCCACCGCTAATGCCCAGAACCAATGTTTTGCAGCCTGACAGCTGCAGCTGGCTTTGGATAAAAGAAACTCGGCGCTGGATTTCAAATTGAGGGTCAATGTCGGGCATTACCCGCATTTCATCGATAATAGCTTGTCTGTTCATCAGTACCTGTTACCGCAAAATAAGGTCAGAATTTCTAGTCCATCAGGCCAAAGGTCAACCAACTCCAAACAGATCGACCCTGCTCGTCAGATTTACCACCGTTATCGATAAGCTCTGCTTCGCGGGTAGCCCGGTTATAGATAGCACGAGAGTCAAACGCTGGCGGATCAACCCTTTCTATCAGTCCAAAGGTAATCTTGGCGAGGAACGAGTCACCAGACCCAATCAGTCGCTGGTCATAGTCAAATGAACCATCAGCTGTCAGAGAGGGGTGCTCAGGGTAGTTTGCTGCCATTACCGCAACGGCATTGTCCGCCAACTCTTGCATCTCTAACAGGTGATACGCTTGAGCCATCACAGCTAGACCATCTGGAACCGCTGGAGATTGCTGAAAGTTTTCCACAACATAGCGGCCACGGTTGGCGGCAGCCAGATAGGCACCGCGGCTGAAGTAATAATTAGCGGCATTAATTTCAGCGCGAGCCAGCTGGTTGCGCAGGTTAATCAGGCGTTTGCGAGCATCCGGTGCATAGGGGCTGTTGGGGAAGCGGGATAGTAATTCGGTAAATGTGCCAAAGGAGTCGCGGGCAGAGCCAATATCGCGCTTGGCGCTATCTGTGGGCAAAAAGCTATCAAAGAAACTAAAAGTCTGGGAAATTTCGGACAGGCCTTTTACATAGAAAGCATAATCAACATTGGGGTGCTGGGGGTGCAGGCGAATAAATCGGTCGGCAGAGGAGATCGCGTCTTCGTAGGCTGAGGATTTAAACTGGGCATACATTAGCTCCAGCTGGCCCTGTTCGGCGTATTTTCCGAAGGGAAACTGTGACTCCAGCAGCTGCAGGTTGCTGATAGCAACGCTCCAGTTGCTGGCATTGAGGCTGCTCTGAATTTTCTCGTAGAAATCTCGCTCCGAATATCCGGCGGTATCGTCCTCTGTGGTCTCGTCGTCACCCCAGCCCAGCCAGGAACAACCAGATGTCACAGATAAACTTAAAATCAACAAAATATAAGCGATGTTTTTCATGTAAAATTCCTAACCAGATACGGAGTCGAACAACAAGTCGATGAAGCCCAGTATTTAACCACAGAGCAGCCTAAGTGAACCAGCCCAACAGCGAAAATAACAGCAGCGATCAAATACAGCTATCGGCCACTGTGTCCCCAGACCATTGTGGCAGGAGGTTGGACCAAGTGGCGTCGGAATTGTTCGCTGATTTTTCCAGAGCAAGGCTGCAGCAGTGGATAAAAGAGGGATTTCTACGTGTTGATGGCGAGCAGAGGGTGCCAAAACAAAAAATACTTGGTGGTGAGACCCTGACTATTGATGTGGAATTGCAGCCTGAGGGTGACTGGCAGGCAGAGAATATTCCTCTCAATATTGTCCATGAAGATGAGCATATTATTGTGCTCAACAAGCCGACGGATTTTGTTGTGCATCCCGCCGCAGGGAATCGCGAAGGCACTTTGTTAAATGCATTGCTCTACCACTGCCCCCAGCTTGAGTCGGTGCCCCGGGCGGGCATAGTGCATCGTCTGGACAAAGATACCACCGGGTTGATGGTGGTGGCTAAAACATTGCAGGCACATACAGACCTGGTGTCCCAGCTACAGAGTAGAACGGTCAAGCGAGAATATGAAGCTGTTGTCACTGGAGTCATGACCGGCGGCGGGCTGGTTGACCAGCCCATAGGGCGGCATCCAGTGCAGCGCACCAAAATGGCAGTGGTGTCAGATGGTAAAGAGGCACGGACTCATTATTCTGTGTTGCAGCGCTTTGGCGGCCACAGCCATGTGCGCCTGAGACTGGAAACGGGTCGCACCCATCAGATAAGGGTACATATGGCCCATATCGGCTTCCCTATTGTGGGTGATAATGCCTATGCTGGACGTGCCCGGATGCATAAAGGTGCATCTCAGGACCTGCGCGGCGCGGTTCAGAGTTTTGGGCGTCAGGCACTGCATGCTCGGGAATTAGGCCTGATTCACCCGGCGACCGGGGAGCTCAATAGCTGGTCCTCGGAACTGCCTGATGATATGCAGGCATTATTGGCTGTTCTGGGCGATGAGTAGCCCTAAGCCCGTGAATAGCCCTAAGCCCATAAATAGCCTTATCCCTGCTTGGCCCGCGCCTGAAACCGTAGGTGCCGCGATTACCATTCGCAGCGGTGGCTGCAGCCGGGCACCTTATAACGACAATAATCTGGCATTGCATGTTGGCGATAATGAGTTCGATGTGGAAGCCAATCGACAGCTATTAGCCAGCCGTCTTGGTTTAGCCGAGCAGCCACTGTGGCTGCAGCAGGTCCATGGTACTGAGATCGTCTATGGGCCCAATGCCGATGGCACACCTATAGCTGATGCCAGTTATTCCGATAAGGCTGGTGCGGCCTGTGTGGTAATGACTGCGGATTGCCTGCCAGTGCTGATGTGCAATCGGCAGGGCACCAGAGTTGCCGCCGCCCATGCAGGATGGCGAGGGCTGTGCAACGGGATTTTGCGCAAGACCGTTGCGACATTTGCTCCCGATGATCAACTGTTGGCGTATTTGGGCCCAGCCATAGGCCCTAAAGCCTTTGAGGTGGGTGCTGAGGTGCTCCAGGCTTTTCAGGACAGGGCGCAAAATCCACGGCATATGCAAGCCATCAAAGCGGCATTTGTTCCAGCGCTGCCGGGCAAATATCTCGCCGACCTCTATGCTCTGGCGCGCGCGGAGTTGGCCTGTTCTGGAGTAGATGCTGTGTATGGGGGTGATTACTGTACCTTTAATGATGCCGAGCGCTTTTACTCCTATCGCAGGGAGCCTGAAACCGGTCGTTTTGCCTCGTTAATCTGGTTAAAAGACAGCGAGTAAATACCTGGGCTAAAGCGGCTCCTGAGTCTTTTATCGCCAGGCCCCGTGATAGTTGCATTTTTGCCGTTTAAACACTTGATAACAGTAGGGTGTTCCATTAGAATTGCCGCCCTCTCGCAGAGGCTCTTGGCCTCAGGATTGTAAGCGACGGAATCTGGCCGCACTAACTTGTCCCGACGACATGTTTTGGCCACCCTAAATTTGGAGCAGAACATGTACGCAGTGATCAAAAGTGGCGGTAAACAGCATCGAGTCGTTGAGGGTGAAACCTTGCGTCTGGAAAAGTTGGATGTAGCTACTGGTGACAATATCGATTTTGAAGAAGTCTTGATGGTCGGCGAAGGTGCTGAAGTCAAGATTGGTGCCCCTTTGGTAAAAGGCGGCAAAGTGACTGCTGAGGTTGTATCCCACGGCCGCGGCGACAAAGTGAATATCATCAAATTCCGTCGTCGCAAGCATTCGCGCACTCAGCAGGGCCACAGACAGTGGTACACAGAAGTTAAAATTACTGGCATCAATGCTGGATAATTAGAAGAGGATATAGCAATGGCTCACAAGAAAGCTGGTGGTAGTACTAGAAACGGTCGCGATTCAGAAAGCAAACGCCTTGGCGTTAAAGTTTATGGCGGCCAATCAATCAATGCAGGCGGCATCATTGTCCGCCAGCGTGGAACCAAGTTCCACCCAGGCAATGGCGTAGGCATTGGTAAAGATCACACATTGTTTGCTACAGAGACTGGCACTGTGCAGTTTGTACAGAAAGGCCCACAAAACCGCAAATATGCAGAAGTGGTATCCGCGTAAACCTTACCCTTCGATTTAAAAAGCCCCTACGCGGGGCTTTTTTTATGGGCGGGTATTTTTAAACCTCAAATGACAGAGACTAGTGGCAACGGTAAACTAAGCCTATGAAATTCGTTGATGAAGCATCAATCAAAGTTCACGCGGGTAAAGGCGGCAATGGCTGTCTGAGTTTTCGTCGCGAGAAATATATTCCCAAAGGTGGCCCCGACGGTGGCGATGGGGGTGATGGGGGCAGCGTTATTTTGCAGGCGGCGGATGGGCTTAACACTCTGATTGATTTTCGCTACACCCGCAACTACAAGGCAGAGAGCGGCCAGCAGGGCAGCAGTGCCGAGTGCACCGGCCGCGGTGGCGAAGACCTTATTCTGCAGGTTCCCATTGGCACCACAGTAATTGATGAAGAAACCGGCGATGTACTGGGGGATCTCACCGAGCTGGATCAAACACTAAAAGTCGCCCAGGGCGGCTATCATGGGTTGGGTAATACCAGATATAAATCCAGCACCAACCGCGCACCGCGACAGACCTCTCCCGGCAAAGAGGGTGAGGTTCGGGAGCTTAAACTTGAATTGAAAGTTCTGGCAGATGTGGGTTTGCTGGGTCTGCCGAATGCTGGAAAGTCGACCTTTATTCGTTCTGTATCGGCCGCACGTCCGAAGGTGGCAGACTATCCGTTCACCACCCTGGTGCCCAATCTGGGCGTTGTGGGAATGAGTGCCGACAAAAGTTTTGTAGTCGCCGATATTCCCGGGTTAATAGAAGGTGCCTCTGAAGGGGCCGGGCTGGGTATTCGCTTTCTCAAGCATTTAACTCGCACCCGACTACTATTGCATCTGGTGGATATGATGCCCTATGACGGATCAACTGCCGGGGAAAATGCTGAGGTGATTGAGCAGGAGTTGCTGAAATTCAGCCCCACCATGGCCGAGGGCGATCGCTGGCTTGTGCTCAATAAGGTCGACTTGCTGCCCGACGATGAAGTAGATGCTCGTTGCCAGGAAGTTGTAGATCACCTTAACTGGCAGGGCCCGGTATTTAGAATGTCCGGTTTGGCCAGTCAGGGAACCAAAGATCTCTGCGCCGGGATTATGGATTATATTGATGATCAGCGTCAGCGCGAGGCCGCAGACCCGGAGTTGGCTGAGCAGGCTGAGGGCCGGCGCATGGAAATGCAGGCTGAAGCCCGTCGCCGTATCGAAGAGCTGGCCGAGACAAGAAAGAATGCCCGCAAGCAGGCTATGGCTGAAGAACAGGATATTGATGACGACGATGACTATGATGTCGAAGTGGTCTACGCAGAGTAACTTATTATGAACAGAGATATTGCCAAAGATGCCAAGCGATGGGTCATTAAGATTGGCAGTGCTCTGTTGACCAATGATGGCGCAGGCCTTGATCGTAAGGCTATAGATAGCTGGGTCGAGCAAATTGCCCAGTTGCTGAGTCAGGGTAGCGAGGTGGTGCTGGTTTCTTCCGGTGCCATTGCTGAGGGCATAGTGCGTCTCGGCTGGACAACCCGCCCCGAGAGCATTCACGAACTACAGGCCGCTGCTGCTGTGGGGCAAATGGGCTTGATTCAAACCTACGAGAGTAGTTTTAAGCGCTTTGATCATCATACCGCGCAAATCCTTCTCGACCATGATGATATGTCCAACCGCCAGCGCTACTTAAATGCCCGCGGTGCGTTGCAGACATTAATCAGCCTGAATGTAGTGCCCATTGTTAATGAAAATGACACTGTGGTGACTGATGAAATTCGCTTTGGTGATAACGACAGCTTGGCCGCCCTGGTGGCTAACCTTATCGATGCTGATATGCTGGTAATTCTGACCGACAAAGATGGTCTTTTCGATACCAATCCTGACATCAATCCCGACGCCCAGTTGATTTCCGCAGCTATGGCCAATGATGTTAGCCTGGATGCTCTGGCTGGCGGCAGTAACGGCACCTTGGGCCGTGGCGGCATGGTAACAAAATTACAGGCCGCCCGACTTGCTGCGCGCTCTGGTTGTAATACGGTGATCGCCGGTGGTCGCAACCAGAATATATTGCATCAGATTGCTTCTGGTGAAAATGTGGGTACCCTGTTATCTGCCAGCCAAAAACCTCTGGCTGCCCGCAAGCAATGGCTGGCGGGGCAGTTACAGGTTAAAGGTAAGCTTATTCTTGATGCCGGTGCTGTCGACGTGCTTACTCGGCGTGGCCGCAGCCTGTTGGCTGTGGGTGTAACTGCTGTCGAAGGCATATTTACTCGCGGTGACCTGGTTAGCTGTGTCGATAGCAATGGTATCGAGGTGGCGCGAGGGCTGGTGGGATATAATTCCGATGAGGCAGATCGCATTAAAGGCCACAGTGCAGAGTCTATTGCTGGAATCCTTGGCTACCGCGAAGGCGACGAATTGATTCACCGGGATAACCTGGTTGTCAGTATCTGATAACAGGTTTAAGCTTCTTTGTAACATCCCCACTACGCTGATTGGTTTCCCTTAACCAGCAAATCAGTTATCAAAATAGCTGTTATTCTGTTTTGCCGCTCTCGTTGCAGTATTCCTCCTTTGTCCGCACATGCCAAATTAACGTCATTTCAGGATGATATCATATGGACACTATTTAAAATGTATAGTATCTTAGTCTTTTAAAACTATCAAATGGACACTATTCAAAAAGTATAGTATCTTATTGAAATAAACAGTCTGAGATGTGCCTGGCCAACTATGGAGAGCAGGTTTTATCGACAGGCAGAAAATAAAGAAATACAAGAATAACTGGGGTAACAATGCTCAAACCACTTCAGGTTAGACTGGCTTCGTTGATTATGCGAAATTCTTCGCTATCACTTCTAGTACTTGGTGCGATAACGCTGTTTTTTGCTGCCGGATTGCAATTTGTAGAATTGCGAACGATCTTCTCGGACTTGCTACCAAAAAATCATCCTTTTGTGGAAACCTATTCGGATCATCCAAATTTTGGTAACCCTCTGACCGTGACTATCATGGTCAAGAATAAAGAGGGCAGTATTTACAATGCCGATACTCTGGCAAAAGTATGGGATATTACTCGCGATATCGATCTGGCACCTGGCGTTGACCATGACCAGATACTCTCTATAGCAACAGAAAAGGCCCGCTATTCAGAGGCTACTCCCTTTGGTATCGAAAGCCAGCCACTGATGGGTGATAGTGCCCCGGTGACCAGTCAGGAGATGATTGACTTTCGGCAGAAAGTGAAGAAAGCGCCCAATGTTCGCGCTTTTTTAATCTCTCAGGATGAGACTGCCACTTTAATTACTGCCACCTTTATTGAGCGACTGGTTGATTACGGTACGCTGTTTGAATACGTTCAGAATCTGGTAGAAAGTGAGCGGGACGCCAAGCACGAGATACATGTAGCTGGTCAGCCGATGCTTAGTGGCTGGGTCTACAGCCATCAGGCGGCCATGTTAGGTATCTTCGCTATCACCATTGTTGCGCTGATACTTTCTTTGATGATTTACATGTCCAACTTTGTTGGCGTGGTTACTCCTGTAGTGACCAGTGCTATTGCTGCGATTTGGGGTTTTGGTTTTGTCGGTTGGCTGGGCTATCCCATTGAGCCTTTGATTATGGTGGTGCCGCTGTTATTGGTTGCTCGATCCTTCAGTCACTGCGTCCAGTTTATCGAGCGCTATTACGAGGTTTATCCCAAAGTTGGTGATAAGAAGAAGGCGGCAGAAACTGTATTAAGCGTGATGATGACCCCTGGCAGTCTGGGTATCTTTACCGATGCTGTAGGTATTTTGCTTATTATTGTTGCGCCAATACCTGCCATGGAAAGGTTCGCTATTTTCTGTGGCTTCTGGGCAATGATACTGTTGCCAACCAATGTTGTGCTATCGCCACTGATGCTGTCACTGTTGCCAGAGCCAAAGAATGCCGCGGTTATCAGTGGTGCTGAAAAAAATGGTGGCCAATTCTGGCATCGGGCAATGAGTTCTGTATTGGCTGGTATATCAACGTTATCTCATGGCTTTCGTGGCAAGGTTACAGCCTGTATAACAGTAGCTTTGGTCGTGTTCAGTATTGGTCAGGTGCTGCAGATTAAAGTTGGTAATCCCGTAGAGGGCACCAGCTTATTGTGGGAAGACTCGGAATACAATAACGCTGTCTCTGCAATTAATAGCAATTTTGCGGGACTCAATACACTTGAGATTATCTTTGAGGCTAAGGACAGCAATAATCCGAGTAGGGTGGCTAGACAGACTGATACCGTCTTTTCTATGCGTGCTTTGCAGCGTAATCTGGAGAAGCAGGATAATCCTCCTGTAGCCACGTTGTCATTCGCAGATTATTTGCCTGAGGCAAATCGGTTGTTCAGTGGGGGTAATCCTAAATGGTCTCCCCTTGATCGGAATCAGCAGGCTGTTACAGCAGCATCTGGTGCGGTAATGATTGGCACTGGGCCAAAAGCATTCTTACATGTCACCGACTTTGTTCAGCAAAATGCAACTGTCTCTTTATGGTACAAAGATAATAAGCAGGAAACTGTTGATCAGGCTCTAGAGCAGGCCCGCGAGGCGCTTGAAGAAATCGGGCTGGAGCACGATAGTTTCAATATACGCTTGGGTACAGGCACCATTGCTCTACAGCAGTCTATTAATGACACCGTCGATTACTACCAGTGGGTCATTTTGGCGCTGCTCAATTTGGTGATTCTGGTGACCTGTAGCCTGGCTTACCGCTCTGTCGTGGCCGGCATCCTGCTGTTAATTCCAGTCAATATTTCAAATATCTTTCTCGGCGCCGTGATGGTCCAACTGGGTCTCGGACTCGATGTTAATACACTACCTATCACGGCTATTGGCGTTGGTGTCGGTATTGATTATGGCATCTATCTGCTCAGTCGAATCTGTGAGGAATATGCCAAGTGCAACAACCATGCTCAGGCAATCCACCGTGCGGTAATTACTACAGGTAAGGCGATCTTCTTCACGGCTACTATTGTGCTGATTGCAATATTGCCTTGGTACTACTTGTCGGAATTGAAGTTCTTGGCGGATATGGGTCTGCTGTTAGTTATGGTGATGTTAATCAATATGGTTGTAGCCCTGATTGTACTTCCTCTGGAAGTCTGGTTGATTAAACCCAGGTTTATGACCATCAAAGGATTGCTGGGAAGCGGTGAAGACGACCTGTTCGTTGACGAAGGCGAATCTGTTGGAGGCAAGTCTTTTAAAAAGAAAGAAGCAGTATTGGTAGATTAAAAACTAAAAAAGAGTGATTAGATAAGTATCAATAAAAGGGGAAAATGAATATGCATATTAAAAAAAATACTCATGATTGCAGTAGACGAGCGTTTCTCGATAAGGTTTCCAAGGGGACGGTCGGAGCAGGCGTTCTGGCTCCGTTATGGCCGCTAATCTCAGAAGCCAAGGATATTGCTGAGGCACTCCCAGAGGAATTGCTGTCGATTGAAAGTTACACCAAGGGAAAAATCAAGGTTGGCGATATGCTTACCGCGGATAACGTTATCCATGTGCAAGATTTGCTTGATCCGATTACCTACATTGAGGTTGCGGAACAGGGTCGTCAGATCAAGATTGTTGAAACCACAACAGATGTTACCAAGCTATATCCTGCTGAATACCTTGAGGCAACAATCAAGAATCAGGGCAAAGCAAAATTAGATGAGAACAATAATGTTGTAACTCAGGATGGTCAGCCGTGGATTGGTGGTAACCCATTCCCTGATGCCCAGACCGGACTTGAGGCTTATGCCAATCTTACACTGAGCTGGGGTCGTCACGATTCAGCTATGTATGCCATTCGTGACTGGGATATCGGTCCAGATGGTAGCGAACAGTATCAGTATGATTTTGTTTGGTCCGAGCAGAATACTGTTGGCCTGGTTAATAGTGATAAGCCTTATACGGAAGGCCGTGAACATTTGCTGCGCTACAATGCGATCTGGTTCACCTATCCTAATGATTCACGTGGTACTTCATTTGTAAATACTTGGTATTACGATCAGCGTAAGTTCCCTGATCTGTATGGTTATATTCCCGCCTTTAAGCGTGTGCGTCGATTCCCATCGAGCCAGCGTTTTGAGCCGTTGGTTCCCGGTATTACTTTGTTCCTGTCCGATGGTTGGTGTGCGGGCGATCCCATGCTTACCTGGGGTAACTACAAAATTGTTGGACGGCAGCCAATGTTGGGCGGCGTCAGCCAAAACTGGCATGGCTCTAACCCTAACTCCGAGCCATCTGTGCACGGGGGTCCTCAGGGCAAGACATTCTTTGAAACCACAATGGAAATGATTCCTGAAGTGCTGATTATCGACCTTGAGCCAACGGGATTCCCTCGTGCTCCAGTGGGCAAGAAGCGCGTTTGGCTGGATACCAGAACCATGATGTTTGTTGCCTGTGTGACTTACGATCGACGTGGCGAGCTATGGAAATCTGTACAGGTTACTACCAGCCAGTTTATCGACGGCGATACTGTGAAGATGGATGGCGATCATCCGGGCTGGTCATGGACCAAGTGTCACGTCCATGATATTCAGACCGATCGAATGAGCCGCTTCTACCATGCGGACGAAATTCGCGGTGGCTTTAAGTCTGGTTGGAACCAGGAAGGCCTGTACGAAAAGTACATGACCATCCCTGCTATACGACGTCTGGGTAGCTAATTCATGAATTTCCGTCTACTGGCCGTTTTAGGGATTTCCCTTGGTATATTTTTACCAGGGGTGTCCTTAGGCAATCCCACTCAAGTCTATAAAGGTACAGCCCATGATGCGTTCTACGGATTATGCGTATCTGGCCCTCAGCAAATTGCTGTGGGTGATGCTGGACTGATCCTGGAAACTCAGGATGCCGGGGGGAGCTGGACTGCAATAACGCCATTCACTGAAAGCGCACTGCTGGATGTGAGCTGTGGTAGCGATGTCAGTCTTATTGTTGGCCAGGAAGGTGCGATTTTTCGTCGCACTACCGAAAACTATCAAGCTGTTACTTCCAATACGAACGAACGATTGCTGAGTGTAAGCGATGTATCAAGCAATGGTTTGGCATTTGCCGTGGGGGGCTTTGGTACTGTTCTGCGCTCCACAGATGGTGGCTTGAATTGGCAGTCCCTGACACTGGATTGGCCCAGTCTGACCAATGACTTTTTTGAACCACACCTTTACGACGTGCATGTTTCCGATGCTGGCATCGTGACCATCGTGGGTGAGTTTGAAATGGTTATTCAGTCAGCTGATCAGGGTGATTCCTGGGAGGCAATGCATATTGGTGAAGCCTCTCTGTTTGGTCTTAGTTTGCATACCAATGGAACCGGGTTTGCTGTAGGCCAGAATGGGAAGATTTTGAAAACGGCTGATAGAGGTCAAACCTGGAAGCAGATTGACTCACCAGGCATCGGTATTTTGCTGAATGTTTGGACCTCAGGGGCTGGCGAGGTGCTAGTCAGTGGGATCCGAAATATGCTGCAGAGTACGGACGGTGGTGCTACGTGGGAGAGGATTGATCAGGGGGATCTTTCCACTGGTTGGTACCAGGGCCTTTCGGTAATTGATGAGGGTAGTTCGACGGGCAAGTCTGCATTGCTCGCGGGCCATGGCGGAAGTTTGATCAAATTGAAATTAGACAAAAATAAAAATTGATAATCGATCTTATTATTAGGAGAGACACAATGTGGAAACTAAAACAATTAAAAACAATTCTCACTGGAACTCTGTCGGTAGCCTTGCTAATTCCTACTCAGCTAGCTTATTCCGCTGACTGGTATTTGTCTGGGTTTGTGCGTCAGGAAGGGGCCTTTAGCCTGGACAACGACAAGCAGAATCCTTGGAATCAGGCTGGTAACGCTTACAACGGTGTAGCTACACCGAATACAGTAGAGCAAGCTTTTGGGATGGAAGGTATGACGACCAGGCCCGAGGCATATAATGAAACCAATGACTGGAACCTGATGTTTACCAGGGCAGAGTTAGATATCGATGTGAGGTTTAGTGATAACCTAAAGTTCGTGGGTAAGGTGCGAGCACTTTATGCATGGGATAATCACGATACCTTTGGCGGCGGTGATCCCAATTACTTCGAGACTCCTCTTCGCGGTGACTGTGCGACAAGGCTTGAAATTTGTGGTGAAGACTACGCGATTGATTTACCCTCATTCTATTTAGACTACAGCGATGGTCCATTGTGGTTACGCGTAGGTAATCAGCAGATTGCCTGGGGTGAATCACTCTTTTTTAGAGTATTGGATAATCCTAACGGACTTGATCTGCGCAGGCATTCTGCATTTGACTGGGCCTCTGAAGAATTCTCCGACAAACGCGTACCATCTTTAGGCGTGCGAGGTAGTTACTCATTCAAAAATGACTGGGAAATTGAGGCCTGGGCTCAGGAGTTCCAGCCTTCAGTTATGTCTAATGAGAACACACCCTACAACGCTATTACCTCAACTTTTGTCGTTCATACTGAGGCAGGTTTCGATGAGGTCGATGATAAGTGGAACTTTGGTGCACGTCTCAGAGGTCAAATTGGTGAATTAGGTTTACAGCTTACCTATACCAACCGCTATAACCCCGACGGCGTATATCGCTGGGCTGCCAGTGGTGTAGATCCTTTTGTTAAACATCTGGGTGCAGAAGTGGCTGCGATAGCCGATCCCGGTGGACAAACCGGAGCCGCATTATCAATGACTCCGTTTGAACCGTTTTCTGGTATAGGTATCTATACTGCCGAGCAATGGATGAATGAAGCCGCTGGGTCTCGCCTAAACGGCGCTAATTTACAGGGCCTACTAGATGACTTTCCTGTTGCCCAGGCTCTCACCAATGACGTCTTGGGTCAGCTAGGGTTGCCTGCGAACACGCCAGTTGATAACTACGCTCTGTCGACGACTATTTTGGATGCCTTTTTCTCTGCACCTGCAGGTGGTCTGGGTGATCTGCGAGGCCATATTGAGCGGCGCTATGATCGCGAAGATATCTTCGGTTTTGGTCTGAACTACATGTTCTTCAGTGAGCCTGACTCTTTCCTTGATCAATTAATTGTTCGTTTTGAAGCAACATATACGCCTAACAAAACCTTTACTGACCCATCGCTACTTGGTGCTGACTATCTTGTGGAAGACGAATATATCACGTCGTTCGTGATGGAAAAGTACCACCGCTTCTCGGTTGACTTTCCTGCGACCTATATGGTTTTCCAGTGGTTGCACAAGTCCGAAAGTGATCTGTTTGGCCGCCACCTAAATGGTTATGGTATGACCACTATTGAAGAAGCAACCTTTACTGAACCAAAAGGCCGCAGCGGCTATGACGCGATTTCTTTCGCCATGCAGCAACCTTCGCCAAGTCTTCTCTGGCGTGCGGATCTTGCTATTCTTTGGGATCTTGAAGGGGGCTACCTTGTGCAACCTGGTCTTCGATACAAGCCAAGTAAGTCTGTGAGTGCTGAACTGTTTGCCAACTTTGTGGGCGGTGGCAGCGATAACATGGATGCAATGTCAACTTTCGATTTTGTTGAAGAAGTTGCCTTCCGTCTTACCTATCAGTTCTGATTAGTTTTTTAGAGCTGGTTATAGGACGGAGTACATAATTGATCTGTTGGGAATTGGGGGTCAGTCGTTCTGGCCCCCTTTTTTTAACCAATGTGTCGAACTCAATGCCGTTCTATAACCTCCCACTAATCACTGCTCAGGCATCTAACCGGATCATCTAGTTCAGCTTTTATGTCTGCTTTAGTGCCAAACAATGGCAGATTCTAATCAGCACCAAGGCCTGAATAACAGGTCTGATGGCTCTTGAAAAAAACAGGCCCGACGAAGGTTTGGGGGATATAAAAAGTGGCAAATCAACATATGAGCCAATGGGCAACTTTAAGTTGACAGTAATATGTCAGAAAGATACTATTAATAAAAGACAGCTTTCGGGAGGTGATGGGTTGAAGCATTGACTGAAGGCCAAGAAAACAAAAATTTAATAACAACAATGAAGTATGGGGGTAGATCCTGTGACATCAGAAATTACTAATTATCGAGATGCGTTTAGCCTGGACGGAAAAGTCGCTCTTGTAACCGGGGCAGCTGGAACCTTGGGGGCAGAGATATGCAGAGGACTGACCTCAGTCGGAGCCTCAGTATTAATAACAGATATTGTCGAAGACAGAGGAGTCGCTCTGCGCGATGAATTGCGAGCTGCCGGCGCCAATGCAGAATTTTTTAAGCACAATGTAACAGAAGCGTCCGAATGGGAAGCCGCAGTTAAAATGGCGGTTGATAGCTTCGGAGGACTGGACGCTGTGGTCAATGCTGCTGCGATTGTGCCTATGAGACTTTTGGAAGATCTGGATGTAGAAGAGTTCAAGAAAGTACAGGACGTAAATGTCGCTGGTACTCTGTTGGGCTGTAAACACGCTTCCATAGCAATGCGCCCCGGCGGTATCAGTGGTCGCGGTGGTTCCATTATTAATCTCTCATCAGTGATGGGACTGTCCGGCAGTATCGCTCTGGCATCCTATAACTCGTCTAAGGGCGCTGTTCGCCTTCTCACCAAATCTGTTGCCGCTGAGTGCGCGATGCTCAACACCGGCATCCGCTGTAATTCAATTCACCCGGGGATTATTGACAGTGATATGGGAACCCTGTTTCTCAAGCAGTTAGTCGATCTGGGTGTAGTGCCTGATATGGAAACCGCTGAAGCTGGATTCCTGGCCGGAGTACCCATGGGTGCGTCTGGCAAGCCTCAGGATATTGCCGCAGGGATTATCTATCTTGCCTCCGATGCCAGTCGCTATATGACAGGTGCTGAACTTGTAATCGATGGCGGTTTCTACGCCACCTAGCCTGAAAGGCCTCATAAGGAGAATTAAAATGCAAAACGAATTAATCATATCTGGTGATGAGTTTCATGCCCGAGACCTGGAGCAGCCAGCAGTTATACAAAATCCATTCCCGTACTACGATATGTTGCGGGACAAGCCCATTCAGTTTGGTGTAGAGGGCTATCCGCCAGGCACAGTTAAAGGTATGGATAAGCCAATTCCAGCTTGGGCGATTCTCAATTATAAAGATCTGGTTCATGTGGCCAGTAACCATGAAATTTTCTCTTCCCGCGATCGTATGCAAGAGGCTTCTGATGCACCGACGCTAATGTTGGTTAACCATGATCAGCCTGAGCACACCTGGCTCAGAACCATTGCTCGTCAAGCCTTTACGCCTAAGCGCGTAGGCGCAGATGTTGGCCCCTGGTTGAAAGATGTTATCGATCAGATGCTGACCGAAGAAGGTGCGGGCTATATTGACTTTATGGATAACCTAGCCGCCGATTTGCCAGCCAGATTTATCTCCAAATTACTGGGTACACCCGATCAAGATTACCGCAAGATTCGCGATTGGTCCGATGCCTATATGGGTACGTCTAATCTTGATATGGCGGGCAAAGCTCAGTCCAATATTGAGATGTTTGAGTACTACACCAATCAGGTAGCTCAGCGCTATGACATGGTCAAGCGCGGTATGGCAACAGACGATCTGTTAACAGGCTTTATCGAAGCCAAGGCAGACGATGGTCGCCAGCTTACGCCTGAGGAAGTTGTTCGCTTCTGTATCACTATGGTCGCCGGTGGTGCTGAATCCAGTGTTTATCTGCTAGGTAACCAAGTTGCAGCTATGCTCGAAATGCCTGAGCTGTACCAGAAAATGCGTGAAGACAGATCATTGGTTCGTCCATTCCTGGAAGAGAGTATTCGTCGGGATGGACCGATTCAAAGACTATTCCGAGAGTGCACCCAGGACACAGAAGTGGCTGGTCAGCCAATGAAAAAAGGTGACTGGGTCTGCGTATTCTTTGGTGCTGGTAATCATGACCCCAAGGTCTTTGAAAACCCCCATGAATTTATCCTTAACCGTCCAAATGTTGGTAAGAACCTTACCTTCAGTCACGGTATCCACCACTGCATCGCTTCCATGGTCGCGCGCAATGAAGCTGCAGGCATGATCAATGGCATTCTGGATCGCTACAAGGCTGTAGAGCCAGGTAATGGCCCGGTTGTCTATCAAGACAAGGGCTTTATTAACTACGGGCCAGAGAAATGCCCGGTTAATTTTGTACTGGATTAATTTGACGGGGAAATGACAATGGCAGGTAAGCAAGTTGAACATGTAGATATGGTCATCGTAGGTGCTGGATTCGCCGGCATGTACATGCTTTATGGTGCGCGTGAAGCAGGACTGTCGGTTAAATGTTTTGAGGCAGGAGATGGGGTTGGCGGTACCTGGTACTGGAACCGTTATCCCGGTGCTCGAGTGGACATTGAATGTTTGGAATATTCCTACTCGTTTTCAGAGGATCTGCAAAACGAATGGAACTGGACTGAGCGCTATGCCGGCCAGCCAGAACTGCTGGACTACGCCAATCATGTAGCAGATCGCTACAATATGCGTGATGACATCACTTTCGAAACCAGAGTCGTGTCCACTATTTTTGATGAGGACAGCCAGCGCTGGACAGTTAAAACTGATGGCGGTCACACGGTTTCTGCCAAGTTTTGTATTATGGCAACTGGTCTGATTTCAGCCCCAGTGGATCCCGGCTTTGAAGGCCTTGAGAACTTTGCTGGTGAGCAGTATATGACCAGCCGCTGGCCTAAAGGCGACCTCAACTTCAGTGGCAAAAGAGTGGGGGTTGTGGGCACGGGTTCAAGTGGCATTCAGGTGATCTCTGAAGTGGCCAAGGATGTCGGCGAGCTGTTTGTTTTTCAGCGTACGCCCGCCTACACAATCCCCTTGCAAAATCACAAGGCTGACCCGGATCAAACTGCAAAAATTAAAGGCAAGTATTCAGAGTTACGTGAACTGGAGGGCCAGTCCTTCGGTGGTTTCACCATGATGCACTCGGACCTGTCTCCACTGCCGTCCAAGTCAGCTCTCGAAGTTAGTGCTGCAGAACGAGAGGCTGAGTACGAAGACCGCTGGGCATCTGGGGGACTTTCTCCCTATTACGCCTACACAGATACGGTTCTGGATGAAGAGTCTAATAACACCCTTGGTGAATTTGCTATTAAGAAGATGAAAGAGCGAGTCAATGATCCGGAAGTTGCAGATAAATTAACCCCGGACTATGCCATTCTTACTCGACGATTGTCCCCGGAAACCAACTATCTGGAAACCTTTAACCAAGATAATGTCAATCTTGTGGATTTGCGTGAAACGCCATTAGAGCGATTTACCGAGAACGGCATTGTGGTTGGCGGTGAGGAGATTGAACTTGATGTGGTTATTTTCGCAACGGGCTTTGATGTTATGACCGGTGCTATGGATCGTATTGATATCCGTGGTCGCGATGGACAGACCCTGAAAGATCGATGGAGTAACGGCCTGACAAGCTACCTAGGCATGATGACCCACGGCTTCCCCAACTATTTCTGGGTTAATGGTCCCCACAGTCCTTTCTATAACCCAATTCTGCTGGCCGAGTATCAGGGCGATATGATTTTTGATGCGGCCAAGCAACTCGATGCAATGGGTAAAAGCTGTGTAGAGGCCAAGCCTGAATCAGAAACTGCCTATGTTGACCTTACCAATGCGATTGCCGATATGACTCTGTTTCCTAAATCGAATAACTATTATATGGGTGACAATATGCCGGGCAAGCCGAGGAAAGTGCTTTTCTTCTTTGGTGGCTTTGTTGCTTACAAAGAGCAATGTGTTGAGGGATATACTGACCTGAAAGGCTTTTTGGTGAGTTAACTCGTTCAGGATTTAAATAATAAAAATTAATGAGGAGTAATTACAATGAGTGAACCTGTTTTAGAAAGTCGCTGGTTAATGAGCCTTAATATATCTTTTGAGGCCCCGGCTGTTGTGACACCAAACAGAGTTGTTATTAATGTTACGGATGGCCGTGCAGAAGGGCCGCGTTTCAACGCTGATATTATAGCGCCAAGCGGTGATTGGGTTCGATTACAAGACGATGGCAACTGGAAGATTGATGCGCGTCTGGCATTTAGAACTGATGATGGTGAAAGTGCGTTTTGTTACTATAGCGGCGTGGTTGTTATGGACGACAAACTCAATGAGAGGTTTGGGGCTGGAGAAGTGATTTCAGGTACTGAGACTTATTTGAGGAGTACGCCTAACTTTGAGACTGGCTCTGAAAAATATGCCTGGCTTAACGATTTAGTTTGCATTGGCCGAGCCAGTACCTTTGGTGGAGGCAAATTAGTGTATGATATTTTCGAGATATTATAAGTAAAAAAATAACTATTAAAGCATTATGTTTATATTTAAGAGTGAGATTTAGAATTGAAAATTTACGTTTATGATCGAAATGGCGAGAAACACACAGTTGAGGGAGCTGCCGGTGATTCATTGATGGATCCCCTGCGTTCTGCGGACCTGGTAGATGCAACCTGCGGTGGTTCTTGCTCCTGTGCTACCTGTCATGTATATGTGGATGAGAAGTCGTATGCTCTTTTGCCTACTGCTGGCGAAGAAGAAAATGAAGTGATCGAGTTTATGGAGAAGGTGGAAGATACAAGTCGACTGGCATGTCAGATAAAGTTGACTGTAGAAATGGACGGCATGGCAGTAACAGTGGCACAGGAAGAGGGCTTTTAATTAGCCCTCGTTTTCACTGATTAACCTTTGATGCTAATGTATTTATTACCCAATTGTCATCAAGCTATTTTTTCTCAAACTATGGATTGATTGGCAACTCGGGAGTTTCTGCTTCATCCCTGAATGGCCCTGGATAACCTTCGAAAATTTCGGAGGTTCTCTTAAAAACATGCAGTACCATATCAATTTCATCGTCACTTAGTTTATCGATAACCTTGTGCAAGAATCGAATGCCGTTTTGGAACATATCTTCAGCAAAGGCTTTCCCTTCCTCAGTTAAACAAACTAGCTTTTCACGTCCTGACTCCGGGCGCTCTACTATGGTTAGAATGTTGTGAGGAGCACCGGTTAGCGAGCGAATGGCCTTTGAGACAGAACTGCTGGTAAGCTCCAGCCAGTCCCTCAGGGCACGTTCAATCGCTTTTCTAGGCATGCTCATGCCGTTTAGACCCTCTGCACTAATAATCCACAGAATAATCACCTGCTGGCGGCTGAGGTTTGCACCGCGGCGAAGGGCTATTTCCAAGCGATTGCCTGCAGTGTAATGAATAGGAAAGAAAGCATTGAGCTGCATCAGTGCAGAATATTCTCTCGGAATCCTTGGGATTTCACTCAGTGAATAAGAGCGATCCATAAATGTGGGAGTAAGGGGGTGCTGTAACATCATGTCATTGGTGTTCTGATGTTTGAGAGTCTCTCCGCGCTCAGCCCGCTCCTCGTCAATAAGAGATTCAAAAATAGCATTTACTTTGGAGAAGATGTAGAGACAGGCATCCATCTCTGCATTCCACCTATCCATGGATGATAAATACCATTTGCACAGCAACACGCCGTTATTGGTCATCTGCAGCAGGAATTTCTCGCCCGCAGGGGTCAGTGTGACCAGTTTTTCACGGGCAGACTGGGGATGTTCTTGAATAGTCACCAGACTCAACGGCGGTTTGGCGAGAGCTCTTACCGCTTTGGAAATAGCACTACTGCTGGTTTCGTACCAACCCGTCAGCGCGTTTTCGATGTTCTTACGCCGCATTGACACGCCGTCTTGGCCTTCCGAACGGATTATCCAAAGCACAGCGACTTGATGGCGATTAAGCAGATCATTGGTACGCAGGGTATCCTCTACCTTCATACCAACAACGTAATGTACCGGATAAAAACGATGCAGCAGTTTCTTGGCCGCATCCGCGCGGGGTATATGTTCAATATCAGGTTTTACTGTGTCTGGTTCCACGGATTCTTTCTTCTCCAACTGTGCCGGCTAGTGCTTCTATTAAGTAAAATGCAAGGATGCACCATTATAGTACCGAGTAGGCCACATTGCGCTATTTAAATTATGTCTAGATAAAATAATACACATATAACATAATATATTTTCGCAGGCTTTCAAAAGGTGGCCCTATAAGCACCATATTTGCCTGTCTCGTCTATATAGTTGGGGGATACATAAGTGAAATCAGGAGTTGTTATTATCGGCGCTGGTCAGGCTAGTGCTGTCGCCGCAGCGACACTGCGCAAAGAAAAATATACAGGTACGATTAGAATACTTGGCGATGAAAGCCAACCGGCTTATGACCGCCCACCATTGTCAAAATATTATCTCGCTGGTGAAATGGAGTTGCCTAAACTTTTGATCCGCCCTGAAGAATTTTATGCGGACAATGATATCGACCTTCATACCAACACCACAGTCGCATCAATTGATGCCGAGGCCAAACAGGTTGTTACGGCAGCGGATGAGGTGTTTGATTATGACAAGCTGGTGATTGCAACAGGATCAAGGGCCCGGCGACTGAATCTGCCCGGTAGTGACCTTGAGGGAATCTTTTATCTGCGCACATTGGACGACGTTGATCTAATCCGCCAGGCAATGGGTAGTGGCAAAAGGCTCTGTGTTATTGGTGGAGGCTATGTAGGCCTTGAAGTGGCTGCTGTCGCATCAGTAGCAGGGCTAGACGTGACTGTAATTGAGACCCAGGACAGAATTTTGCAGCGGGTGACAACCCCCGAAATGAGCGACTACTACCATAATCTTCATGTTGAGCGTGGGGTTAATATTATGCTCAACAAGGCGGTGACGGGCTTTGAGGGCACAGGTTCGGTGTCAAAAGTACTGTGCGGCGATGACAGCATGGATGCGGATCTGGTTATTATTGGTGTTGGTATTGTCCCGAATATTGAGATTGCCGAGAATGCCGGTATTGATTGCGATAATGGCATTCTGGTTGATGACCATGGTCAGACTTCAAATCCGGATATCTATGCGGCGGGGGACTGTACCAATCACCCCAACCGTCTTCTCGGTCGCCGCTTAAGACTTGAATCAGTACCCAATGCGATAGAGCAGGCCAGAGTTGCATGCATTAATCTGCTTGGCGGTGATCTGGAATATGCTTCGATACCATGGTTTTGGAGCGATCAGTACGAATTAAAGCTACAGATGGTTGGCTTTTCCAGTGACGGTGAAGAAAGTGTTGTTCGCGGTGATAAATCAACCAACAGCTTTGCCGTATTCCATCTCAAGGATGGCTGTGTGGTGGCTGTCGATGCAGTTAATAGCTCAAAGGCATTTATGCTTGGTAAAAGGCTCTACGGCAAATCTGTGGATGCAGCATTGCTGGCTGATGAGTCGATCGAGTTGAAGTCTTTTTTAAGCTGAAGTGGTAGACACTGGTTGATTTGGATTTGATAGCTAGGAGTCAAAATTTTGCATATTCGTCGATATAAAGCTGGGTATTCCAGACGCCACTTCCTTGAGCAGATGGGGCGGGGCGTACTTGCGACTGGTGTACTGGCGCCACTGTGGCCCACCATTGCAGCCACGGGCAGTGTTGAGCGAGCTTATCCTGAGGAGCTGCTCTCTATCAGCGCCTATACCGGCGGTAAAATAAGCGATGGCGATCGTATTGATGCCAACAATGTAGAGCTAGTTAAAGACTTGCTCGACCCCATTCAGTATACGCAGATTTCAGAAATGGGCCGGGTACTAACGGTCCGGTCCACCACAACAGATATTATGAAGCTCAGCCCCTGGGAATATATTGAGGCTACTTTAAGGCATCAGGGCCAAGCCACATTTGCATCGGACGGCAATGTGGTGACCAAAGACGGTAAACCATGGATAGGTGGTAATCCGTTTCCCAATCCAACATCAGCCTTAGAGGTTTTTGCCGGCAGTACATTGAGCTGGGGCCGCCATGATGTGTCATTTAATGCGGTAAAAGAGTATGACCTCAACCCGGAAGGTGTGCTGGCATATCAGTATCAATGCTGCTGGGTGGAGATGAGCCCGGTGGGTCGCGTCTCCCTCGAGCCAATGCCTTATTTGCCTGGCCATGAAGATAAACTCCGTTACCAGTCTGTGTTTTTTGTTACGCCCAGTGATGTCAGAGGCACCTCTTATTTAAACATCTGGCACTATGATCAGAACCGATACCCGGACCTCTACGGTTATCTGCCAGCCTTTAAAAGGGTTCGGCGATTTCCAACCAATCAGCGGTTTGAACCATTGATACCAGGGTCTACCATGTATCTCTCAGACGCCTGGGCCTCTGGGGATCCTTTTTTGACCTGGGGCAACTATAAAATTGTTCATCGTGGCCCTATGCTGGCAGCCGTGAGTGATAGCTGGAATGCTGACTCGGATAACTGGGAACATACAGTGCACGGCGGCGAAAAGGGCCAGACATTTTGGGATACCGACGTTGAGTTAGTGCCTGAGACCATTGTTGTTGAGGCAGAGCCCACTGGTTACCCAAGAGCGCCAATCAGCAGGAAGCGAGTCTGGTTTGATGCCAGAACCATGCTGCCTCTGAGTATGGTGAGTTTTGATCGCCGCGGGGATATCTACAGATCTTTCGACGGTGCTTTCTCGGTCTATGAAAAGGGCGACAAGCGAGTTATGGATGGCAAGCATCCCTACTGGTCCTGGACCAGAGTGCATGCCCATGATGTGCAAACTAATAGAGTTACTCGAATGGAGCAGGTTAAGGAAGTCGCCGGTGGTTACCGCACAGAGGCTAATAACCCCGACGTCTATGATCGCTTCCTCACCCGCAGCGCCCTAAGGCGACTGGGGAGTTAGTTCAGACCCAAAGCTGGGCTTCGGCAAACGCTAAAAGCTCCTGGTGATATTTCTCTGCTTCTTCTATTAGAGGAACATGCCCGGAGTTTTCAAATTCCACGACTTTAGTATCAGTATTGAACCCTGCTATTGAGCGTCCAACCTCAGGATCAGCCAGGGCGTCATTTTTACCGACAAAACTAATCATGGGAATATTTAGGGCTGAGAGTTGTGCGCGCTGATCCAGCGGGCCTAACTCAGCCAATGTATTAGCTGTCATCGGTGAGGCGGCCATGAAAATGCTCCATGTCCAGTCAATCACGTTTTCCCCGACCTCGGCAGCATAAATTCCCTGGGACAGACCTTTTAAGAAGTTAGGGCGATCAGCTTGTAACCCAACCAATGTGCCACTGAGCAATTCTTCAGTGCCGCCGTGGGGGAAATCATTCTTCTGCAAGTAAACCGGCGCTGCAGGGCAGGTAAATGCAATGCTGCAGCAGGTTTCTCCGAGCAGCGTTGCTGCTTCAATAGCAACCGCAGCTCCGATTGACCAACCATTGAGCATCACCTTTTTAAGACCAAGTTCTGCAACCAGCGCAGCCACATCGCCAGCGATGCCATTAATGCTCATATCATCAAAATCTTTATCGGACAGGCCGCAGCCGCGATGGTCGAGGGTAACAACTCGATAACCGGCGTTTACAAGATGGGGTAATGTGCCATCCCAGGCCCTGAGGTTCATTCCCCAGGCATGGATAAGAATGATCGCTGCTGGTCCATGGCCATTATCTTCGTAATAGATATTTTTACCATTTTCTCTTTTGAGGTAAGCCAATTTATTCGCTCCCGGCCGTCAAGCCTGTAATTGTAATTATTTGGGGGTAGGGGTCATCCATCCGAAGATGCTGCCAAACCCATAACAATGGGCACTTTTGACTGAAAACCTGCAAATAAAAATACTGATATATGTATAATATGTCAAATATATATTATGTTGAATTGACGCTAAAATCAGCGAAAACAGCCTTAGCGATAAAGGAGCGAAAAATGGTACAAGAGCAAGTGGTAAATATTGGGATGGGGCAGACTATTTTAAAAAGTGCCGAGCTCAGTCCACAGGAGCCTGCACTCATATTTGAAGGCAAGGTGCACAGTTTTTCCGATCTCTCAAATCGAATACGCAAAATATCAACAGCTCTATTGGAGATGGGTATTAGCCGCGGCGATCGTGTTGGCTATATGGGTTTAAATCATCCCTGCTTCCTCGAGGCGGTTTATGCTTGTAGTTGTATTGGTGCTATTTTTGTGCCGCTCAATTTTCGCTTAACGCCGTCGGAGGCAGGGTTCATTATTGAGGATGCCGGCATCAAAATAATGTTGGCGGACGACGCCTGTACCCCCATTATTGAACAGCAGAAACAGGATTTGTCCTGCCTGCGCTATATCTCTATAGAGTCCTGTAGACCTGACTGGGAGTTCCTCGAAGATCTGCTGGAGGACACAGCACCCATTGCGACAGTGGCGCCGATAGAAAATGATGATGTTGCACTGATCATGTATACATCAGGAACCACCGGCCTGCCAAAAGGCGCGATGCTCACCCATGGCAATATCTTTTGGAACACCATGAATGTGTCCCTGCTTGAGGAAACCATGGTCGGAGCCAGCCTGACTTGCGCGCCGCTGTTTCATATTGGCGGCCTTAATGTCACCACTCATATCTCCTTGGTGCGCGGTGTTGCGGTGGTATTACACCGCAGCTTTGATGCTGGTGATGTATTGCGGGACATTGAAAAATATAAGGTATCCACCATGTTTGGTGCGCCAACAATGTTCACCATGATGTCCCAGCATGAAAATTTTGATAGTACAGACTTCAGTTCAGTTATTTCCTTCAATGTGGGTTCGGCCCCGGTTCCCCTGCCGCTGCTTAATATTTATGCCGATCGTGGGGTAACTTTCTGTCAGGGTTATGGCCTCACAGAAACGTCGCCCTATGTCACTGTGCTGGGCAGTAAGTTTGCTACCAGCAAAATTGGTTCCGCTGGACAGAACCTTATGTTTACTACAGTCCGAATTGTCGATGGCAAAGATCAGTCTTTGCCCGCTGGTGAGCGGGGAGAGATTTGTGTTAAGGGCCCCAATGTGATGAAGGGTTACTGGAATCGCCCGGAGGCTACGACTGAGGCAATTGATCAAAATGGCTGGTTTCATACAGGTGATGTGGGTTATTTCGACGATGATAACTTCCTGTTTATCTGCGATCGAATCAAAGACATGGTCATTTCTGGTGGCGAAAATATCTATCCCGCTGAAGTCGAGAGCGTACTATTTGAACACAGGGCTATTGCAGAGGTTGCAGCCATAGGTTTGCCTGATGATAAATGGGGTGAGTTATTGGTTGCAGTGGTAGTACTGCATCCGGGGACCAGCCTGGAACTGGAACAACTCCATGATTTTGTCGGCTCGAAATTGGCGCGCTATAAACTGCCGCGCAAACTGCATATTGTCGATGCCTTGCCCCGCAACCCTGCGGGCAAGGTGAAAAAATTTATTCTTAAAGAGCAGATGGCCAAGCTCATGTAATACCAGGGAGCCACAAATTTGATGATCATTTGTGGCTTTTTTCGGTTACCATCTGAAGGCAACTAAATACCGGAGAGTAGAAGATGCCCGCTGAGATTAAAACCCATTACCGTGCCTGCAACCTCTGTGAAGCTATATGTGGCCTTGAGATTAAAACCCAGGGCGACCAGGTGCTATCGATTAAAGGTGATAAGAAGGATCCTTTAAGCCGTGGCTATATCTGCCCCAAGGGCACAGCCATGGAGGATATCTATACCGACCCGGATCGTCTGCGCAAACCGGTTGTGCG
>ENA-OQVM01000947-OQVM01000947.1-marine-metagenome-genome-assembly--contig:-NODE-947-length-41370-cov-4.460587_pt1 | contig 41370 bp, 41 predicted proteins | sample MGYA00237776_ERZ505498 | MGnify/ENA primary metagenome ERZ505498 (study PRJEB26159, sample SAMN06265151) | marine metagenome | isolation source: Helgoland LTER site | place: Germany:Helgoland, sampling...
TGGTCTTCTACCAATACAATATTTTTCATCTTACAAACTATCCCTGTTAAGCAATTAGCCCACTGACTGCGGATTAATATTAGCCTAACATCAAAATCTGAGAATACACAATCACCCAGTCAACTACTGTATAGCTTAACTCGGTTGACCACATAAAAACTCAGTCAGGCACTTTACTAGGAAAACTTCTTATAGATTAATTTTATGAAACGATTTAATATATTTATGCATTCACTCAAATTTATCTCTATTGAGAAGTTAACGAGATACCGATGCGCGACAACAAGTATTTTAAAAACACTGATAGTGTCAATCCTTACAACCACAAGTTTAGCATCTATCGCAATGCCGCTCCTTGGTGCAGTGCCTAATGGCACAGCAACAAACAAGAGTGGGCCAATAATATTGTTTAGCCAGAAAAGCTGTTTACCCGATGGCAACAAATGTTAATGAGCGAGTGTTATTTATGGACAATAAAATGTTAAGACAATTACCGATAGTAGCGGCACTTTTGATGGCAAGTCTTGCCCATGCAGGCTTCCCTGTAATCACAACAATACCAGCACAGACTGTGCTCGAGGACTCAGCGACATTAGCAGTCGAATTAAATATAACCGACCCCGATAACGAGCCACTCACGATTGGCACGAGTATCAGCGACACAGATCTAGCGACGTTACAAATAATTGGCACATGGACACAGGTCGGTCAGGACATGGACGGCGAAGCAGCAGAAGATTATAGTGGCTCAGTCTCCCTCAGCGCAGACGCTACAACCGTGGCTATCGGGGCATTTGGCAATGATGCTAACGGCTCATACAGCGGTCATGTGCGCATTTACACCAACAATGAGGGCATATGGACACAGCTAGGTCAGGACATCGACGGGGAAGCGGCATTTGAATGGAGTGGCTCGTCAGTCTCCCTCAGCGCAGACGGTGCAACCGTGGCTATCGGGGCAACTAACAATGGTGGAAACGGCGAATACAGCGGTCATGTGCGCATATATGCCTACGATGGCATTGCTTCATGGACACAGCTAGGTCAGGACATCGACGGGGAAGCAGCAGGTGATAGAAGCGGGCATTCAGTCTCCCTCAGCGCAGACGGTGCAACGGTGGCTATCGGGGCGACTTTCAATGGTGGAAACGGAGCAAGCAGCGGTCATGTGCGAATCTATAATGTAATAGATTTTCTGCTCATCACGCCTAAAGAAAATGTCAACGGCACGGCTACAGTAACGATAACGGCGACTGATACAGCCGACAATGAAACAAGCAGTACTTTTACGCTGAACGTGGACATAGATACCGATGGCGATGGTGTGGGTAATAACGCCGATACCGATGATGACAACGATGGCGTCTTAGATACCACTGATGCTTTTGCAACCAATGTCGCTGCCAGTGTCGATACCGACTTAGATGGGCTACCGGATAGCTTTAATGAAAACTGCGATGCAAGCTGTATTGCAGCTTCTGGCTTAACGCTTGATTTAGATGATGACAACGACGGTATCAGCGATACTGATGAAATAGATATGGGCACTGATCCTACTGACGAAAGTGATTGCATTACCTGCGGTCCAAAATCCTGGTGGCGTTTTAAATTAATGCAACCAAATATATAAAAAAAGCGGGTAAATCATTTGATCATTAAAATTATCGGAACTAAGTTTGATGCATCCTAGGGGTTATCTTAGGTGTTTATAATTGTGAATGACTTAACCGTTAAATGCATTACTCAGAATGAATTTTATATGGCACGGTTTGAAAAAATATTAGGGAAGCCTTTTTTTTCATAGGATTGGTGAGGAATGTGAAGGGTTTACGAGATATCCAAATTAGCTCAGAGTCATTGATTTACCAACAACATAGTAAATTACTAGAAAATGGTAGTTTAAACCGATTTGGCACTTTGAGCCGATTAGATGCAAGCTGTGTTGCACCATCTTCCCAGAGGTCTTTTCACAGAGTTGCGCGTGGCGTCCAGATGTTGCTCGAAGAAAGGCATGGATGTCGGTATTCGAAGCACATTTTAAAACCTGCGGGGACAAAATCGTTTCAATTTATATTAATCCACTAATGGCCATTATTAGCATTAGTGGCCATTAGTGGCCATAAGTGGCATATAGCTCTTTGTCAGATTTGGTAAATGTCTATTATTAATGGTTGTCACAGTGCTGACTATTCTAGCTTAGGTTTATATTAATAAAGGGGGGGTATCATTGGGCATAGGTTCACTTTTCACTGTTCACTTTTCACTTTTCACTTTTCACTGTTCACTTTTCACTTTTCACTTTTCACTTTTCACCGCCATTCCAAGCTAGTACTAAGCAAGTACTAAGCAAGTACTAAGCTCCTAATTATCTACTGTTCTTCAAACTCCAGACATAAAAAAAGCAAACCTATTGGTTTGCTTTTTTTGTAGAATTCTAATTATTTGATAATTAAAGTACTACGATGTTCTCAGCTTGTGGACCTTTTTGGCCTTGCGTTACAGTGAACTCAACTTTTTGACCTTCGGCCAACGTTTTAAAGCCAGTACCTGTGATAGCACGGAAATGAGCAAAAACATCAGGGCCGTTTTCTTGTTGAATGAAACCGAAACCTTTAGACTCGTTAAACCATTTTACTGTACCAGTAGTTGCAGACATAATATTTCCTATATTTCTTAAATTTTCAAGAGTAATTGTGTCTCCTAAGAGACGTTAGTTGTGCTGAAGTGTGTTGCAATTACTTATGAGCTACGAGACCGGGTACTGCTGTGGAACGTCGAAACAATGTACATAAATATCAAACTTACATTCAAGCTAAGTTAGTATATCTCTAACATATCGCAGGTCAACAACTTTTATCGATAAAATTGCTAGAACAAGGCTAATTGTTTCAACTAGTTAGTCACAAATTCATTATAAATATGCTTTCATTGCTGAGTGTCATTAAGCTCAAACAACTGTTTATATAATAATCAACCTGCCTAAATCTTGCACAAGAATGTTGATTGATATTTAATCAAACATCAACATAAACGAGTTGCACGCACTAAACGTTGTTAATTAAAACGCTTCGACGACACAAACACGAGACTCAAGGCAGAAAGAACTGCAGCCACAGCAGCTAAAGTAAAGGTTAACTCGGCGCCCTGACCTTGGTCCCAAAAATAACCAGCTCCATAACCACCAATCGCACCGCCTACACCAAAACCGATACTGATATAAATGGCCTGCCCCTGACTTTGGAATCTATGACCAAAATAATGATGAATAAAATGCATAGACGCAGCATGTGTCATACCAAAACTAAATGCATGTAGTATTTGGCTTAACACCAATATTGCAGGATTGTTTGCAGATACCGCTAACAAATACCAGCGCAGTGCGGTGAGTAAAATACTGCTCACTAAAATCCACTTTACACCAAACAATGTAATTAACTTTCCTGCTTGCAAAAAAATGACAACTTCTGCTAATACCCCTAATGCAACAAGCCATCCGGTGGTCTGTCCGCTGTAGCCTAAATCCAGAGCGTATAATGCAAAAAAACCATAATAGGCACCAAAGCTTAGCTGTAATAAAGCCGCTGAGAGTAAAAAAGTATAAAACACGGGTGTATTAATTTTATGCCAAATCGATGTTTGACAAGTGTCTGTGCTTTTTTTGGGTGTTGGCTCTTTAAGAAATAGCGTCACAGTAAACAAGCTAAACAACACTATCACGCCCACGTAAATCGGGGCATCGCTAGAAAATTCATCGATCATTTTGCCAGTAAAGATAGTCAGCAAAATATAGCCAATGCTTCCCCATAATCTTATTCGCCCATAATGACTGGCGTTACCTTGCACACAATTTAGAGTTAATCCTTCAATTTGCGGTAATATAGCGGTCCAAAACATCATCATTAATGCAAGGCTGAGAGTCAACGCCCAGAAGCCATCAACAAACAACACTAAACAAAGCGTACCAAAAGTTAATAAAGCGCCTAATTGTAATACTTTGAGCGCCCTACCCGATTTATCAGCAAGCACCGCCCACATATTTGGCCCAGCGATCCGGGCAACCGTGATCAGCGCAAAAAGCTCACCAATTTCACTTGATGAAAACCCTCTTCCATCTAAAAAAACACCCAGATATGGCATCAACACCCCAAACTGTCCGAAATAAAACAGATAGGTCATGGAGAGTAAAATGAAGTTAGAGGTAGAAAATGCAGATTTAGCCAATGAGAAAACTCAATTTGAGTGAATGAAAAGCTTCATAACAAACCCAGAAAGACCGTTAAGCCTCTAGGCAATAAGCGCACCAAGCATGGTGCGACTTAACGATGTGCGACTTAGCGAAGTGTGACCTAGCGAGGCCCGACCTAGCGAGGCCCGACCTGCGCAGCAATAACAGGAGTCGCGCTTTTAACATCAGCATTTTGACCGCGATGCCTAAGCAAATGATCCATCACAACCAAAGCCATCATTGCTTCAGCAATCGGCACGGCTCTGATACCCACACAAGGGTCGTGTCTACCTTTAGTGATCACTTCAGCAGTTTTGCCATGTACGTCTATAGTTTCCCCAGGAACACTGATACTTGAAGTCGGTTTGAGTGCCATATGCACCACTAAATCTTGACCCGTTGATATGCCACCTAACACACCACCAGAGCGGTTAGATGCAAATCCTTCTGGGGTCAGTGCATCGCGATGTTCGCTACCTTTTTGCTCGACAGTAGCAAAACCATCACCCACTTCGACACCTTTAACCGCGTTAATGCCCATCATCGCATGGGCTAAATCTGCATCTAATCTGTCAAAAATAGGCTCACCCAAACCAACAGGCATATTAGTAGCCACCACCGACACTTTCGCGCCAATGGAATCGCCTTGTTTTTTAAGATCACGCATATAAGCATCCAGGGCTTCTATCTTGCTCTCATCAGGGCAAAAGAATGGATTGGTGTTAATGAATTGATAATCAACAGTGTCAACTTTAATCGGCCCTAACTGCGACAGATACCCATGAATTTCAACGCCATGTTGCTGTTTGAGATACTTTTTGGCTACACCACCAGCTGCAACACGAATAGCCGTCTCGCGCGCAGAAGAACGGCCACCACCACGATAATCCCGCAGCCCATATTTTTGCTGGTAGGTATAATCTGCATGCCCAGGTCTAAAGGTATCTTTTATTTTTGAATAATCGTTACTGCGCTGGTCGTTGTTATTGATGAGCAGTCCAATGCTAGTACCGGTAGTTTTACCTTCAAACACCCCAGACAAAATTTTCACTTCATCTTCTTCGCGTCTAGCGGTAGTGAAACGTGAGGTGCCAGGTTTGCGCCTGTCTAAGTCACCTTGTAAGTCTTCTTCAGACAACTCTAATCCCGGAGGACAGCCATCAATAATACCACCGATAGCGATGCCATGGCTTTCGCCAAAGGTGGTGACGGTGAATAGTTTACCAAAGGTGTTACCTGCCATAATCTTAAAGCCCTATTGTCTTAACTACTTATTTTATAATGGAAATGTATATTTAATTTAATCTATACATATTTAATGGGGTGAGTTTAATGATCAACCGAACGCCAATACTCCACTAAATCATTTTTGCCTATCGCAAACACACCATGGCCACCATTTTCAAATTCTACCCATTGAATAGGTAATTCTGGATAACGGGTGAACATATGCACTTCACTATTACCTACTTCAACAAATAGCCAACCATTGTCTGTTAAATGACTGGGAGCCTGACGTAAAATATTGTCAACTAAGTCCAAACCGTCTTGGCCCGCTTCCAAAGCTAACGTTGGCTCATGATGAAACTCTTTTGGCAAGTCGTCCATGTCCTCGGCGTCTACGTAAGGTGGATTACTCACAATCAAATCGTATTGCTGCCCCTGCAAGGCGGACATCAAATCAGACTGAATGGGATACACTCTTTGATTCAATTCATGTTCAGTAATATTCAGTTCTGCTACATCAAGGGCATCTTGACTAATATCCACTGCATCTACTTGTGCCTCTTCAAATGCATAAGCTAATGCGATAGCAATACAGCCTCCCCCTGTGCATAAATCCAATATATGCTGAGGCTCGCTATCGCCAAGCCACTCTTCAAAATGGTTTTGAATCAGTTCTGCAATAGGTGAACGAGGGATAAGCACTCGTTCATCCACAAAGAAAGGTAGCTCGCAGAACCACGCTTGATTAGTCAAATAAGGTACCGGAATGTGCTCATCCGCACGGCGCTTCACTATTTTGATAATGTTTAATTTTTCGAATTTAGTTAAGCGGCTATGAAATAATTGATCGCCAGTTTGTAACACCAAATCTTGATGTAAATGCAATAACTGTAAAACCAAACTCACCGCTTCATCCCAGGGGTTATCTGTACCATGACCATAAAATAACTCTGCTTGGTTAAAACAACTCACAGACCATCTCACCATATCCAAGATAGTGTGTAAGTCTTCTGTAATCTGTTCGGCGTCTATTTCGGAAAAAGTATCTGTGGTCATGTTATCGCTTAATAAATCTAGGCCCGCAGACCTTGAATACATGTGCTCTGCTCGCAAATTTTGTTATGCTGATACCAAAGCAAATATGTACTTGTAATGAATGAAAAACACGCCATCTGACCACAGAACTCAAAAACAAATTGATGAACCTGATCTCTTTAAAAATGAGTTCAAAGATATAGCGCCTATTAAGCAGGATAAAATACCGCCTCAGCGCTTTTGCAGCAAGCAGAATTCGGGACTTACGCAAAAAAATAAGACAGATTTAACAATAATGAAACAAGCAGCGGCTGCTTTTGAGTTTTCAGATGGTTTTGAAGGCCATTTTGATATTGACCAACCACTCAAATATGTCAAACCAGAAACAGACAGTCATGAAGTGCAACGCCTGCGCCGAGGTGATTATCCGCCCGATCTTATTCTCGACTTACACGGGTTTAAAAAAGAAGAAGCCAAACACGAAATTGCAGCGCTTATTCACGTTGCACAAAAAAAACATATTTATTGTGTCTCCATCATGCACGGCAAAGGCACTTACGCACTGAAAAAATCTATTCCAAATTGGTTAATACAACACCCAGCCGTGATGGGTTTTCACCAAGCACCAAAAGAATGGGGAGGTCAAGCTGCCTTACTGGTATTGATAGACTTACCCTTACACCACGCAAAATATTAAATCAAAGCTAACCTGTGCCCAATCTATAGATAAACACCCCACGCACGATTAATGCTTATTAATGAGTGAAAATGCTGTAAAAACCTGTCATGCTTAAGAGTATCCAATGGATGGATTGATTAGGAAAAATTAACGATGCCGAATGAAACTCAAGCCAGCATTTTGTTTGTTGATGACGGACTAGAAATTTTAACTGCCTTAACCCGTTTACTTCGCAGTACAGATATCACAGTACATACAGCCATCTCTGGTGAAAAGGGTTTACAAATACTTGAACAACAAAACATTGATATTGTTGTATCAGACAAAAATATGCCAGGCATGAATGGCAATGAGTTTTTACAGAAAGTGGCGGAGCAGTGGCCAGAAACAGTACGTATTATGCTCACCGCCTATACCGAATTAAATGATGTTATAGCTTCCATTAACTCTGGAAGAATATGGAGTTATATTAAAAAGCCATGGGATAACGATGAATTCAAACTGAATATCCAGCAAGCGCTCAGTTATAGTGAAGTTTTAGCCGAAAGAAGCTTATTACGACATACTCTAGAACAGGTAAAAAGCAAACGTAAACGCAACTTTATGAAATTCATCGGCCAATCAACGGCCATGCAATTTGTTTATGATGCTATTGAAAATTGTGCATCTAGCCATGCCTCTGTGTTTATTACAGGCCCAAGCGGAACGGGTAAAGAACTGGCTGCCGATGCATTGCATAAACTCAGCCCTCGTAAGGACCACCCTCTTGTTTGTTTAAATTGCGCCGCTATTCCCAGTGATTTGATGGAGTCAGAAATTTTTGGCCATGTAAAAGGTGCTTATTCTGGCGCGGTAGCTAATCGAGATGGCGCAGCAACATTAGCTCACGGTGGCACATTATTTTTAGATGAACTAGGCGAGATGGACATAGGCCTGCAAGCCAAAATATTACGCTTTATACAAACTGGGACGTTTAAAAGAGTCGGTAGCAATAAACAAGAGAAGGTCAATATTCGTTTTATCAGTGCCACTAATCGAGAGCCTTCTAAAGCGATAGAAGAGGGCCGTCTCAGAGAAGATCTTTATTATCGACTCAACGTCATCTCTATCAATTTACCACCTTTAAAAGACCGAGATAACGATGCCTGCCATATAGCGCAGTATTTTCTGAATCGTTTTAGCGACATTGAAAATAAAGTATTTGTGGGTTTGTCGTCTGATGCGGGGACCTTGATCAATAACTATTCATGGCCGGGTAATGTCAGGCAACTAGAAAACACTATTCACAGTGCAGTAGTGATGTCGGAAGGTCCATTGTTAACTGAACAAGTTTTAGCTCGGCAGTTACAATTAACCCAAACACAAATGACTGAGTTGTTACATAAGAAAAGCCCCCCCGCTCAACTGGAGTCAATACCAAACACGTCTAGTGATACCCGCAATCATATTCAACACAGTGCAGTAAACGACACCAGCTCAGTGCGCAGCTTAGCAGAAGTAGAAAGGGTTGCGATTGAACACGCCATTGCCGTCTGTAACGACAACGTGGTCAAAGCCGCCGGTTTACTAGAAGTCAGTCCGTCTACCTTGTACCGCAAAGTTCAGCAATGGCAAGATTAATAATTTAACTCGAGTTTAGCTAAGTTTGGCTAAGTATGGCTAAGTTTGGCTTTTTGCATGTTGCGAAATAACCCCTTCGCAATATGTAAATCTGACTCGTTATCTCGCACCCTTCAAAAAATATAACTATATATTTCAATACGTTAAAATTTATAAATTTATGGCCTGCATCTTGAAATACTCAACATAGTATTTTTATAGAATTTTTTGATTAGGCCATAAAAATCATATTAACGACTCTACAAGATGAAAGTAAACGACTGCTCAATCATACCAGTTGACTTCTAGACACTGAGATAACCGCTAGAGTTTTAAGGATATTAGTGATACTTGTATTTACGACAAGTTAAGCTGATGTGGAATATGGCACTGTTATGTTCGCACTAGCTTATCACGAAATTTTTAAGCTCATACTGTGCTCTGGCGCGGGCGCTCAAATTATTCAGTGCACAGAAAAAAATCACCCCAATACGCTAGAAACGGGGCATTTCTGCAATGGTTGGTCTGTATATTATTGGCTAGCATACAAGCGGCCCTGGCTTCGCCTCTAGCTACTTTCTATGACAATCCATCGCTCACTCCACCCATCAGTTTAGTGGCAGTTGTGTATTTGTTTTCTATTGGTAAACATCAAAGTATTCCTGATCCAGCGTCAAGGTAATATGAAGTATTACAGCATTCGCAATGCAATGTGCAGCGTTGCTGAAAATTTTAACATTGTGATATTTGCCTTATTGGACTGAGGCATTATGTCGATTGTCTATGGTAACTGGGTATTCACCCTGCTTTGGTTAGGTTTATTTTACTCCGCCCCAGTACAAAATTTTGGTGTTGGTTTTCAGCGCAACGTTTTTCTAAAACTGACCAAAACCTCGGGACAATTATTCTCTACCGAGTTAGTCAGATCTTTGCGTATGCAATCGAACATGCGGATTGGTGTAAGACTCTTGAGACCCGAATTATTTGGTTTTTACAGCTTTGCCAACAGTGCTGGTGTTGGCCTCAGTCAATTAATCATGCCTTTAATACCGCGCTTTACCCTTATCGGTGTGACAAACACAGAAGCGCTCAACTCAAAAAGTATATCCCTAAGGTGTACCTGATTACTTGCTCAGTAGGCACTTTATTTTTAAAAAAAGCGATTCTGGCCCCATTTATGTGCCCTTATTATTCGAACATATTTGGCAACAAAATACTATGGTGGTGACAGTGTTATGTGTAGCGGCATTGCCGGCTGTATTGATTAACACTCAGTGCAATGTATTGCGCGCTAAAGCCCAGTATCAAAAAGAACTCTATGTTCGAATATTCTGCTTAATTATCAGCTCGGTCGGCTTAGTAGCCGTTCAAGCGTCGACCCCCGAAAACTTTGCTTTAAACATCTTAGCCTGCAGTACATTGTGGCTGCTAGCCTTGTTCCCTTGGAACAAATTAGAATTTCATTTCCAAAATACCAGAGTGTTAAACCCAAGGTGTTTACGCACCTGATAAACGCCCATTAGATTTTGAGAGGCTACCGCGGTTGCGGTTGCAACGGCAGCACCCAACAAACCGTAGCTTGGTATGAGTATCACACCAAGAGCAATTGCCACGATGGCGCTAATAAGTGTGTTATTGAGTACTTCACGCTCACGACCGGTCATGCTCAGTAAATATCCTACTGAACCGGTCGCTATATTGATAAATTGACCTATAGCAAGAATCATCAATGCTGTTGATGCAGCCCGGAAATCATCACCAAAAAAACTCATCAACCAGTCTGGAAAAAGCAACATCACCATTAGTATAGGGGCTGCAACTAACATCATCAGTCGTACAGACCAGATAGCAATGCGTTTCAAACCGTCGATATCACCCTTTTCATGTAGAGCAGCAAATTTGGGAGCAGCGATTGCATTTACGGCAAATAATACAAAACTGGTCAACATCGCGGTACGTTGAGCCGTAGCAAAGAATGCAACATTTTCAGCGGTGCTCCAGGCGCCTAGCATCAACTGTGAGGACCATTGCACCACTTGTGATAATATAACAGCTGCCCAAAGGGGTGTGCTGGTTTTCCATAGTTGAGAGGATGAAAAGCTTTCTATTTTTTCTGTTTTCGGGGCAGACTGATGCCAAAAATATAGGCCTGAACATAAAGTAAAGAGGCCTGCTAATATAAAATGTTCAGCGGCTGCCTCAGCGGTGTAGACTGGGTCGAGTAACATTAATAAGAGTAATGCTATTGGCATTAGTACGTTAAGAGTCAACAAAGATTTAGCTATCTTTTTGAGGCCCTGCATTGCCTGAGCAAGCATTGTATATAAGGCGATTAACGGAATCGCCATCAGAAATGAACGCAGCACAGGCTCAAACCCTGGTTGTGGAAAATAGTTTTCGACTAGCCACGTGACGTTAGACAACGCAAGAACAGTGAGACAGATACTTGCGATGGCTACCCAGCTAACCGATTTTCGATAGACTCCGTGGAGCCTATCAATTTCATTGCTTTCCCGTGCTGCTGCTACGAAACGAATAATACTTTGATCAAGACCGAGTCGCCCCACTGCTGCGATGATGGTAACCAGAGTAAAGGCAAGAAAAAAAAGCCCGGTTTCGTTTGCACCAAGAAATCGTGCAACTACAATATTCATAAAGAGAATGCTGACTGCCGACAGCACCTTAACACTCATACCTATAGCGCTTCCGACAATCATTTCGCGAAGATGAGGATCATCTGAAAGTGAAGATAATTTTAAAACTTGTTTCACTTTTCTGGCAGTCCTAGGCGTTTCTTACAATAAAATTTTCGATGGTTTCGAGTAGATCCTGATTGGCATAAGGAGAAATTGCACCCCCATGCAGTGAACGTAAATCGCTTAGATGTGAATAAAGTTGTTCGGGCTCAGAAGCAATGTAACAACCATCGAGATGACTTAGCTTGCTGCAAGTAGCTAACTGGTGTTCATTACGGTGCTCACCCAGTGAGGCTTTGCGAGGGTATATAATGATAGGTTTAGATGCCATCAATGAACTGATTACTGAACCCATGGCGGCATGGGCTAGGATAACTTCTGACTTATTGAATACTTCCGAGTATTGCTGTTCGCTCAGATAGTCAATGTATTGCATGTGTTTTGGAACGTAACTTCCTTCGGCTATTTGTGCAAAGACTTCCTCTTCAGGGTGAATGTAAGCCCATGCATCAACGATTTTAACAAATCGGTCAAAAGGTAATTGTGTGCCTACGGTTAAAAATATCATAAAACACTCCCTCCATACTGAGGGCCATTTTTATTTGAAAGCTCTTGCCACTGTGTCAACCAGAGATCGGCAAATTTACCTGCACGTTTGCCAGATAGCGATAGTTCTTGTGCATTAGCGATACTATCAACCCAAATGGTTTTAGCCCCTAGTAGCTTTCCGCACATAATCGCAAAGAATCCTGGTGCCGCACCACTCGATATAACGACGTCAGGCCTCTCGCGAATGATGATCCAAAGGATGTGCACAAACAGAAAAATGAGACGGATCTTATCGTTCCTATTGGCATCAATAATCTTGGTAAATCGATTCATTCCCGTGCGACGTTGGGTGGACACATAGGTTGTTTCATATCGATCAAAAATGGGTTTCAAACGCATTAGTTGAACTGAGTGACCTCCTTGGGATGCGACTGCAAGTAATCTTTTCATACTCGTTTTATCTCCGTCATTATTTTACCCACGTGAATGCTTTATGGGTAATACTCGTTAGTTAGTAAAGCAAAACTCATGAAACTCAATCGATTAACTTTCGACTGATTCGCTGATTAGCAAAAGTCACCATAACGCCTTAATCGAATATACATTCTATGTATAATTAACACAGCAATTAGCTTGCCAAAAACAATTTATGTTATCTTTCAGTAACTTGTGATGCATCAACAACTATTTTTTGCATTTTGCTTTGCAAAGTTGATATCCAGCAGACGGGCTTTGCATAATGAAATTTTCAGGCAGTAGTTCTAATCACCTATCCTTCGTACTCACTGCCGTCTCTTGAAGTGGGCTTTGTTAACATCGCTCTGGAAGTCGAAGTTTGTAGCCTTAGTGTGGCTAGATGATTATCGATTTTGGTTAGCGTTATAGGGGCAGTGTTACTTCAGCTTTAGCCAAGGACAGCACAATATAAAGTTCCAATTCAGTTGCTGTATGCTGACGATATAATGCGACCCCATCTATTTATGTGCAATCGGCAATCGCTGTGTGAAAAGTTGATACTGTCGCGAATCAGTATCTCCTATGCCTGCGTTTCCTTATTTGCATGCGCGAGACTTCATTTTTCATTTTTTGCATTGTGCAAACCTCGATTAGGTGAATCATCAATAAGAAGATTTCGAATGATTTCAAATTTGGATGCCAATCGTCGCTATTTTCGATAAGTAGTTGCGTACAGGAGGGAACAATGGCATTTCAAGTGCGTCTTCTAAAGTTCTAAATCCAGCCCATATAACTTCTCGGCCGTCTGGTTGGGGACTGGGAAGCGCTTTTAGATTAACCTCGAATACAAATATGTGATCTTTCTTGAACTCAGTGTGATTGATAGTTTCGTAGACCTGATTGAAAACTTCGATCGAAAAATCTAAACCAACTTCTTCAAATAACTCTCTAGACGCGGCCTCAACTGGAGCTTCCCCTCGATCAATTCCACCACAAGGTATTGTGTAGGTAGATTTATAGCTGTTACGAATCAAAAGTATTCGGCCTTCGTGCCATATTGCTACATACGCTCCTTGAGTTTTTGAACGAAAAAAATAGTTTACTACCAAGTGTCCTTTGTAAGCGATTTTGTACAGTGCACGCAAAATATAATCGAATACACTCGTTGAATTCGATTCATAGTCTCCTGTCGAGAATGACTTCGACCTATCGAAGCTTTCTATTTGACTTTTGGATTGAGAATTCGAATGCATTAGTCAATCTCCATGTTGTATGTTCTAAACGGTAAAAGTGACAAGCGAAGCTTCATGATTAAAAAAACATCGTAACGTTTGCTTTCAATTTTTATGGCAGTTGTATAATCCAGTCTTTGTGTAATTAGCACCCGTTCAGAAATAGATATTTTTCAACGAGTCGTTGCAAGCGGTACGGTTCGACGCACTCCATGCGGCCATCTCATGTAGGACACGCCAACGCAGGTAGTGATGTACACTTTGCATCATAGGATTGCCACGCTCCGCTCTCAAAGACAAGTTTCTGGATGGGTACTAATTATTAAATTAAATCGTCCACATCATTACGCAAAGTAAAAATCCTAGGGTTTGCTAGACGCTTTCTAGCACTACCATATCAACGCTCGACATTTAGATATTGATCAAGGCCCAATGGTTTGCGTTTCATTATCAGGGCTTCGATTGCACCGGCCGCAACCATCAAACAGGTTGTGATAAAATAAACTTTGAGCACGAGATCATCTTCGAAGGGTAATTGGTCCTGCTTCCACTTCCACACCAATAGGGGGAGAACAACTAGCATACCCGGCAGTGACGCATAACAGAGATTTCGTAAAAGTCGATAGATTCTCAGGCTAATCTTGGTCCCTATAGCGTTCCGCAGATAACCAAGAAACAAAAAATAGACAAAGCTGTGACAGGCACCAAAACCTGCAACTATGCTAAATACAACATCCAACTTATATCTCTCATAGAAAATCTCTCCCATTATAGATTCAAGACCTACTGCCAAAAACAATATAAACGCGACACGGATCAAGAGTTCAACCTGCATTACAATACTTAACGGTTGCTTTGATAGTTCACCTTGTCGTGTGCGTTCGGAAACAGTAAGGTCGATAGAACGCGGTGGTGCTATTAGTAATACATATCCAAGTAAGTGTAAAAAACTGTTGAACCTAGGCATTGCTTACTCCAGTTAGGGGTGTTTGAGTAGTCATTTATCGATCCATTCTTCACGTTTAAGATTAGAGGGTGTTATAACGGTTTTTGGGTCGTACTTGTCAGCATAAGCTTTAAGATCACGACGTAGTGCCGATATTATGGCTATTGCAATCACTACGATAAAACCAAGAATAACCAGCCCAATAAGCGTAAACGCAGTCCATTTTTTTCTGGGTGGATAGGATTCAAATAATGGGTCAGTAGCAGGTTGAATCATTTCTAATGGGTAGTTATCTCGGGCAAAGATCAACGACTCAACAGCCAGCTGCGCTTCAAGAAGCCGATAAATTGAACGATGTACCTCGGTATTTTGTAGTTCACTTAATCTAAGTTCCAAATAGATGCGGCGGTTTTTCAACTCTACGGAATCAAGTTCGCGGACATAGAGGTTAAATGCTTTCACAATCTCGTTCGCAAGATGTGCAGCGCGAGTGGGTGATTCTGCAGTTATCCGGATATCAAGAAGGTCCGTTTTCTTGTCGACTTTGATATACAAGGCTTTCGACTTAAACGCTTTTACAGCCTCGCGCATATCAGGTGTAAAACCTTTTTTCCATTTCTTCGTTGCCTTATTCCAATCCTTCGGATATAGCCATTGCAGTAGGCTCTGTTCGAGAATAAAAGAACTGATAAACCCAAACGATTCCATTCGAGCCAAATGTCGTTCACGCTCATTGCTTTGTGTAGCATCGATTATGAAGTCATATTCAATGACCCCCATAGTATTTGCACCACGGTAATCAGTTGGCTTTACACCTCCAGGCGTCTCACTTATGTTAATAGCAACGGTCGCCTCGGCAGAAAAACGGTCATCGATTAACCATGACAGTCCAAAAACTATACCTGCACCCAATATTGCTATGATAACAATGCGGTATTTATAGCGCAGTAACATATGCATATACTTAAGCAGGAGTTGGTACTCTGCAAATTCTGTAGTTTCGCCTTCGCTCTGATTATTTTCTTCAGTTGCCATATCGATCAACCAGGTTGACCACACCGAGAACTGCAAGTGTGTTTTTGTAGAATATGTCTACTAGGTTTGTATAAGATTCTCTACCGTTAATACGGTCAACACTTAATGGCACATAAATAGTTGATCCTGGTGTTACCTTGACGTTGGAGGGTTTGAACAAGCGCCCCCAACTGCTGCCTCTCGAACGTATCGACATGACCTCGCCATTTGCCTGCACGATGTATGTATGTTCATTTTGAGCAAGTTCCTTGGTGCCACCACTTAAGGCAATATAGTCGAGTGCAGCACGATCGGAGCGGAATTTATGTGATGTAGAGAAGTAGACCTGACCGACCACACTCACTTCATCTTGATACTTTGGAACAATAATACGATCGCCATCTTCCAGAACTATGTCGGCGAGTTCATCGCATCGTGTAACGGCTCTCTCCATGTCAATTACCATGCGCCCCAACGCTTTTTCTGGCGAAAGTTGCTTGATAACACTGAAAACATCTTTAGCACTTGGGTCTTGTGTCATCTTTTCATTCTTTGAAACACCTGGCGATATGTGTACGTCAGCCAGCAGGCGGTCGAGTTGATCGGACATACGGTCTAGGGCGTTTTGTTCCTTCTTTCGTATGCTATCGCGCAAAAATACTGTACCGAACAGGTAAGCGTCCTCTGTAAAACCTCCCACTTTTTGAATCAATGCGCAAAGTGTTTCTCGTTTATCCACTCTGTAGCGACCGGGATAAGTGACTTCGCCTTCTATTGATACTTGTTTTGGTTTGTAGGCCCATTCCGGTTTTGGTCGTAAAAAAAGTTGGTCATTGGGATGTAGTATCGAATCTGCTGTCGCTAATAAAGAATTTTTCTTGGCCAAACTGATCGAAAGTGTTTCGCTTCGACTAAACTCGTTATCTATAAGCACTTGGCGTGTTAAACTTGCATATGTTCCAAACGCCTCTTCTTTCATTCCTCCGGCCGCTATTATCAAGTCCTCAACCCGCATGCCGGGAACCATCGGATAAGCTCCAGGATGAAAGGCAGATCCGGATATCTGCACAATGGGTGCAATATCACCGTAGTTAGTTTCACGTTTGAGGCGTTCAATGGGTGCCTTGATTAGTGCCGCACGATCGATGTCTTTGTCGAACAAATACACTTTATCCTTGGGTTGCAATAGCGGATTATGGTCTCCAGTCTTGTCGCGAAGTGCTATACGCAGATTGACCTGTACAAAGTAGAGGCGGTCATTCGCGAGATCTGTTCTTGCTAGCAGGGCATAATCAAGATCGAGACCCGCCTGCAGTCCTCCGGTATTGTTGATCATATCCAGCAAGCGCGTAGCCGGCTGCATTGGATAGGTGCCGGGATGGCGCAGGAACCCTTTGAACTCTATCGTTTTACCCGGAGAGTCTGCAGTTGCCTCTCGTTTCAACTTCAGAACAGTGCGAGACAATTGCTCCGCGCGAGGGGAGTGTGTATTGAAGATGATCACTTGATCACGAGGCTGCAAAAGGATATTGCTGCCAGTTTCTCGATTGGCGAGTGCTTCTCCGAGGTTGAAATAAATGACCTCGGTACGTTTATCACGCCTGTTCTCCCGTTGAACCATCGCAACATCAAACTCAGCACCCTGGCGTAGGATCATGGTAGAAACAAACAGGTCTGCGATGCGCATTCCATGTTTCCACTGGTAGCCGCCTGGCGTCAATACATGACCGGATAAAAGCACAACACCATCCATCTTGTCGAGAACAGGTAAAACCCGGATGAAATCACCATTTTGTACCTCGATACCTTTACCGCTTTTTCCTAAATCGGCCTGAAGTAAGGTGTACAGGCCAGAGTCAGATACTCGCTCTATTTGTGTTTGGGCCTTGTTGGCTGTTGGAAGCAGTCCGCCTGCTAGGCTTAAAACCTGGCCCACTGACTTTTCGCTCTCGAGTTCGTAAATCGCAGGCCGTAACACCTCACCTGCAATCCCAATCGTTGGGCCGATCGGCGGTACAAAAATCAGGTCTCCCTGGCGCAAATAGATATTGGCACTGTCATTCCCTTTCAGTAGCAACTTGTAGAGATCCATCGTCGCCACCGTCTGTCCACCACGCTTAACCTTAATTTTACGAAGCGAACCCGTGCGTTTGATCCCTCCACTGGACGCCAACATGTTAACAAGTGTCGAAAACCCGCTCACATTGTAAGAACCGGGATGAGTCACTTCGCCAACCAACATCACCTGAATTGAACGCAGTTCCGAAAGCGTTACCACAGTCTTAATGCCTATCCGCTGTTTTTCTATGGATTCGGAAATATGTTGCTTTGCTTCCTTGAAAGTCAATCCGCTGACTGAAATTGCACCAGACTCAGGGACTAGAATCATGCCTTCACGAGTTACCGTAAGCGTGTATTGGACGTCGGCCGCACTAAAAGCCTGCACAGTAAAAGTGTCGCCCGGACCAACAACATAATCGAGGGGCACCGGTGCACCGCTAATGGCAGGAAATGTGTTCGCCCCTCCAGAAAACATCTCATAACCAAACAGCTCCAAACTACTCTGCACGGTTTGTTGTTGAATTTTCTCTTCTAAGCTCACAGGATCGAGAGAGTTAGATACATTTTTTTCAATCTGTGATGGATTGTTATCAATCAGGTTGGTTGCAGCTTTGACAACCATCATCTGTTCGGGTAGCAATGACTCATCGTCTTGATCGGCTGCCGCAATGGCTTCTCGGCGTTGCTTATCCTCTAATGTCGGAACACCTAAACGTTCATCGGCTGCCATGAGGTGTCCAGCAACAAGGCAAAGTAACAAGCCATTAATTGCTATTTTATATTTAATCATTAGGCGCTCCCAAATTATTGTTGGCAAAGCGCGGACAACCGGAATAATCGACTATTCTTCCCGCGTGTGTATTTAAACAACGGTCTCGATAATCATATATCCCATCACCATCGGTATCAGCCGGACCTTTGTACAGAATGTTCTGTACGAAGTGAGCCATGTCTCTCGGCTGCGCAACCTTGTCAGCGGCTACCGAATACCCACAACTATCGACAGTATCAAGTCGAGTCCTCGAAAGCCTATTACCCACTCCTACAGTGTATAAACACACGCCTGTTCGGTGTTCCTGCGAAGTCGCCAATATTGGAGGCGAGTTAATTACAGCGGTACTTTCTACAAAGCTATTACTTTGGCGCATTTGCATAACAGCACGTTCCAAGGATTTATCAATTTCGGACCAAGAAGTCACCAAAATCACGGCAGAGTGTCCACTGACCTGGTTGATTAGGTGAGAGAGTTGAATAATGACTTCTTCTAACGGAGTCTCTGTTGTATTTCTCTGAGACGCTGCTCTCACTAGAGTCTGTTCTATATCATCGGAGGTGAAGTTTATCAGACTGAGCCTTTGACCGTATGAACTCGGTTTCTGTGTATTTGTCAGGATTGCACCGCTATACGTTTGCTTGGGCAACGTACGGACAAAACGACGGACTATCTCGCGGGCATATAAACGCATGTCAACACCGTTTAAATCCTTAGATAGTGAGGAGCTTTGATCAATGACAAAAAACAAATGGTCAGTCCGCGGTTCAAGACGGAGTTTCGTCACGCGACTATCCAGACGGATTGGGTCAAAGTAATAGAGAGACTCTTTATGCAGCGCAGTGTTGTAAGCTTTAATATTGGTTAGTCCATTTTCTACGGGGACAGTGATAAGATTTTCAAATGATCCACACCCTGTCAGTAACAATAGAAACAGTAGAAAAAAACCGCTTTTGAGGTGCGGTAAAAAATCGTTATTTGTTAACATGCGTTGCTCCGTCTGCTATATGCATACTATTACCTGCATGCGACAACTCGAATGGCAACAAGTCCGATAGATGAAAGTTGGGAAATAAATCGATACCCATCAGTTGCTTTAATTTGTAGGCAGCAGTAAATGCTAATCCGAGCATAACTAACGAGACAGCAAAAGAAACCATGTAGCGGAGCCCCATTCTTATTGGCGAAGGTATAAGTGCCCAGCGCTCGTTTTCCAGAATATACCTTGATGCCCTCCGATCACGTCCTGCAAAAAAAATGAAATAATAGCTACGGAAGAACAAAGGTATGGTTAGCCTGATGTCAATGCTGTGGCGAGAATCTGTATCCCGTGCAATTAAAGATGTGCGTATTGCTTGATATTGTTCATCAGTCAGTGATTCTCTTATCACCCGAGGCACGCGACTCAATGTATAGTCAGCAAATGTCTCGCTACTGGCGCGTTCCCCTACTTTCATACAGTATCTCGGTCCGTTATACGATTTAGCTTTTTAATCAAATAATTATGTGCATATACATGTTCAGCAATAAGCGGGCCACGCAGTTTTTTTAGGAATAATTAGTCGATTTATTATACGGAAGAAAGCCGCGAGGGGCACTGGTATGTGGAATAGGGGGACCTTGGGACTTTAATTACCAGTGCTTTAGAGCGCTCAGTGACTGACAACAACAAAACAAACAGACAAACAGACAAACAGACAAACTTTAATCTATTCTCAATGTGCGTTGCAATATGCAAAAAAAAACAGCAAGCATTTGTTTGCTTTTATCGTGCATTGCAATATGCAAAAAAACGCGTCCCAATAACCTTTATACATACGTGTGCGTAAGTCATTCCATAGTCACGGCAACTCGTGCAGAGAGCCCCTAGGACCATTAAAGTATTTTATTGTACCTTGGCACACTATCTGCAATCCCCATGTTGCGGATCAGCGTTTTCAGTTTTGAGAGTCGCTCAACGTCCAATTAGTTAATCGAACAGATAGAAAATCAGGGAGACATTTAATGCCAGACGTATTTATTCTCGGATTTACAAAGTGCGCTACGACCAGCATGTACAACCAGTTAATGAAACACGATGCAGTTTCCAATACCAAGCGTAAGGAACCGCATTTTCATTTCTCGAAGATTATGGGTAATCGTTTCGAAGGGCCTGCAGATAATGACACAGTAAAACAAATGTTTGTGACTGACCCAGAGCAATATAAAGTACTTTATGAACAAGGAAAACTAAGCATCGATGGTTCTGCTATGTCCATAGAGGACCCAAGGGTACTAGAGGAAATGAATTCTCAGTTCCCTGATGCAAAGTACATAATCATGCTTCGGGATCCGGTAGAGAGAGCTTTTTCTGCTTACTCTCACCTTATACGAGATGCAAGGGAAACGCTTAGCTTCCGCGAAGCAATTGAGCATGAATTAAAGGGCGCTCGCGCTGCCTACATGCCGATATGGCATAACATTAAGTCAAGTCGTTATGTAGAACCAGTGCAGCAGGCACGTGAATTATTGGGGCGTCGTCTAAAAGTCGTATCGTATCGAGATTATGCTAGGAACAATCACCAAACTATGGATGACATTGTTCGTTTCATTGGTTTAAAACCCATTGATTGGCAGAGTGATAACGCCAATCGCTCAGGCGTACCTCGTTCAAAATTGTTTCAGAAAGTGTTGATGAGACAATCGGTGGTAAAGACTTTATTTATCAAAATTTTACCAGAAAAATATGTAACAGCAATCAAGCGCTACTTGGTTGAGCGCAATACAGGAGCCAAGCCGGTACTAAACGTAGACGATCGTCTCTACTTTGAATCCTGTATTGCCGATGAACTCTGCAAAATAAATCCGAACACACCAGACAGTGCATTGTTAAACATGCTTTACAGGTCATGATTGAAAAAAAGAAAGCTACATTGGTTCCTTCTGTACTCTTTGGGATGTTCTTTTTGGAGTTGCTTTTCGTGTTCGTAAAAAAAATCGATGGCACTCTCTATGGTGTCTTTGATGCATTCGAAAAACTTTACCCAATCATAGCCATTATGCTATTGACAGCATTCATGAAGCCGAAGCTTAACATTCATTGGTGGCTGGCCCTCGGTTTCTATACCCTATATTTACTATATGGCATTCTAATTTCATTGGCGCAACAGAAGGGCTTCAAAATCATTCTAGTTCAGCTTTATCATGAGCTTAAGTTTTTCCCTATGATGATGTTATTTTCATTAGTGCGTTGTGATGAGCGATGGATCAAACTAACGTTCAATATTATTAAACCGATAATTATCGTGACTGTACTGCTAATATTATTTCAACTGGCGGTTCCTGGGTTATACGACTCTATTTTCAAAAATGGTGGCCACTTCGAAAAAGGACACGTCGCAGGAATGCTAGTTCCCAGATTAGTTGGCTGGTTCTGGCATCCCGGGCAAATCGCCTTATTCTTCACAATCACAACGGTATTTTTAATATCTGAACACAAAAGACAAAAAGTAAAATTAATTTTTCCAATGGTACTCATCAGTGTGCTTTTTGTGGTGATAGCCATTCAGCGGTTTGAGTTATTTATCCTGCTGATGGTTTTGACGATATTTTGGATCTGCCGCTATATCAATATTGATTATCGGCGATATCTTGCTTTGATTATATTGCTTCTCTTCGGCTGCGGTATTCTTTATGTCATATCTGACAAAGCGCATTTCTGGTGGCTTCTCGAAAAATTTGACTCACCGAGAATTATCTTTTTGGTTGAGGGACTTTTCTCCTTAGTCGAGAGCAACTATTGGGGAGCGGGATGGGGAACGATTGGTAGTCATGCAGCAGCGGACGTGGCAAATGTCTATGAATACAATGAGATGAAAGATTTCTGGTGGGTTAAGTTGGGGCAATATTTTTATGACACCTATTGGCCCCATGTAATTGGTGAGACAGGTCTCCCAGGGTTCTTCTTTCTGCTGTTCTCAATGTTCTTCATGATTCTGGGTCTTGAGCGGCCTGGAGCAAGTATGTTGATGTTCATTTTGATAATGACAAGTGCATTGTCGTCGAACGCACAGGCGCTTTATCACCTGTCGATCTTCGGCTGGTTCATTATGCTGCTGGAAAGCACTCACCGCATAAAGAATCCCACATTTATCAATGCACAGAAGTGTACTGGTGCTGGTTAACAAATTAGGAGTTTAACTATGAAACAAAAAAATGAACTATCTGGAGTAGCCATAGTTGGCACACGCGAACGAGGCGGCATTCGAGCGGTTATTGAAAACCATATACAAGCTGGCGTATACGACGGCTATAGGCACTATTTTATTGCATCTCATGACGAAGTCAGTATGGCAAAAAGATTTCTTCTGGCATTTACTTCGTTGTTGACGCTCCTAAGCTTGATCATTCGAGGCAAAGTGTCATTGTGTCATCTTCATGGGTCTATGAAAGGCAGCATCTACCGTAAGGCGGCTTTTGTGTTTGTTTGCCGCTTACTGAAATGTAGAGTTATCTTTCATCTTCATGGCTCAGAATTTGCGATGACATATAAAAATGCGGGCGCCACCTACACAAACATGGTTCACTTCGTTCTTAATCACTCTGACTGTGTCTTTGTACTTTCTGATTATTGGAAGTCGTACGTTGAATCGATATCGAAAAATCCCAACATTCGGGTGATAAACAACTTCCCATCACCCGTGTTCGAACTTATCTATGAAGAGAGAAATTTCTCAAAGAAACCAATCACAGAAATGCTTTTCCTAGGTCACATCGGCCAACGCAAAGGCATCTACGACCTTGTTGACGCAATCGATTTACTTAGATCGCAGAGCGTCGGCAATTTTCGTATTAATGTTGGCGGCAACGGTGAAGTGGACAAACTAAGGGAATTAGTAGCGAATAGACACCTCGACGAATACTTCAACATCATTGGTTGGGTCACCGGCGAGCAGAAACATCAACTACTGGAAACGTCTGATATTTTACTATTGCCATCTCACAATGAGGGACTACCCATCGCAATTTTGGAGGCTCTTTCTGCTGGTTTGGCTGTATTAAGTACTAGCGTGGGCGGTATCCCCGACGCTATCAGTGAAGAGCGCTATGGTTTGTTAGTAGAACCTGGGCAGCCTAAAGCGCTCGCCAATGCAATAATGCGGTACCTTGGCACCGAGGGGCTAGTTGAATCAGTTGCACGTAAGGCCCATGAGCTTTACAGCAGAGACTATTCATCAACAGTCAACGTAGGGAGGATCAGAAACGTGATTGAGCACTTAGCTTAGGTGTTGTAGATTTGGGGTGACTGTTGTTTTGTGAATGAAATCAATCTTGATTCATTAGGTTTTCATCGGGTACAGGCGAAACAGACGGGGCGCCCTTTTTATAACCCTGCAACACTACTCAAATTATATATTTACGGTTACCTAAACCGTATTCAATCGTCACGCAATCTGAACAAAGAAACCCATCGTAATATTGAACTGATGTGTCTGGTAGAGCGATTATCACCCGATTTTAAACCATTGCTGACTTCACAAAGGACAACGGCAAAGGTATTAGGAACGCCTGTCGTCGGTGTCTAGCGTTGTGTGGTCAAATTATCATGTTTAGTGATGGGGTGTTCGCCATTGATGGCAGTAAATTCAAGGCGGTAAACAACAAGTTTGAAAACTACACACCGAAATAAGTGAAGTCCCACATTGAGCATGTTGCAAAAAGTCTTCAACAATATCTGAGCCAGGTGGATACACAATATGATGATGAAAAAGCCAATAGCAATGAAGTAACAGCGTCTAAGTTGGCCTGATTAAAGCAACGTTTAACACCGATATTTTATCTTCCTTCTTTGACTTTTTTCCATCTCCTCCGCGCTTTCGAGGCTTTCTGTGCTCAATGGTACGTTTACCCTTAAATGACTCCAGAAAGAAGGTTTCATCTGCCTCAACGATCCCCGAAACGTTCTTAGTTTGTATCACGGTTGGCGCTTTTAGAAAACGATGTCGCCATCTGAATGCGGTGGTCAGATAAATATTCACTCGCTGTGCTGCTTTTCTCTGAGGTAAGCTGTCGTATATACATTTGAGATAATTGAACCACTTGTCTTCTTGGCGAAGGCCATATAAAGCAATACCTGTAAGCGCATTAAACGTTTTACCACACTCGATATTTTTGCATTTATAACGTTGCAGACCTGCTGATTTACCCCACTTCTTAATTTGTGGGCTAGTACAGTGACGGCAACATGTTATGTCTGACGAGCTATCAACGAAGGATGCCGCCTGAGATTCAATAAGCTTGTGCCTCGAAATGACTTTATCCGGCATCAAAAATAGTATTTGTCACTAAAATATTAAGCTCTAATTAATTGAAAAATATGAGTTTCAGAAAATTTCACTGGCCGAAATTCACAATAAAATCATGTTAGCCCAACATTATATGTTTACCTAAAGATCCATTATGAATGATTTAAAAAGTAAACTGACTAACCGTCCGTTTACGTTCTCGATGTTGTTGGTGTTTAGCTGCATTCGCACAGGCCATAATCTTTGGTTTTGCCCACAGCGTCAACATAATGATACTGGACCCCCTATTTGTTTGAGCACAAATGGTCTATGCAACATTTTTTGGTCTTGGTTTTGCTGGATTATTGGTATACACCAAAACAATCTGAGCGCCTATTTTGGTCCATACTGTGATTAACACCGCCAGTGGTATTGCCCAATATTTCAACCTAAATTTTATTGACTCACAGACATATTTAACTATGTTCATCAGCGCCATTATAGTTAGTTTTATCTTTTCTACGGTTTCTGTAATATTTTTGCTCTACAAAGCACAAAAAAATAGCCAGCTTTAAGACAGCGACAGAGTCAAGATATGTGAGGGGCAGAAATCAATGATTGCGCAACTTTTAATTGTGTCTGCCCTTACTGGCCTTAATAGTTTCAGCTAACCTGTGTAGCGAATAAAATATTTCCTAGACACGATATGCTTAATTTTGCTGCAGCAGGCAAAAAGTTGATCAGGTAAAGAGGGTTAAATTTTAAAAAGCTTGGGACCAACATGAATGTTAAAGGTAGAATAACGCAACTGCGGTTATCGAGATGACAGTGCTCATCAGTGCATAAACCAATATGAGCATAACCAACATGTTAATTTAGTGATGAAGAGAAAATCAATGCATTCAAAAATACAACTCACCAAAGAAGATCTCAGAAAAAACAAACCAGCACGAGATGACTACTTAACTAAACGCAAAACCCCCTTAATAGTGGTGTTAGATAATGTCACTAACAGCCATAATATTGGGGCATTTATCCGCTTGGCTGACGCGTTTGCAATCGAAAAAGTGATTGTTTGCGGTGAGCTAACCATTTCAGATAAGAAGTTAAATAAAGCCTCTAGAAATGAAGCGAAATGGGTTTGCGTTGAATACAGTGATAGTAGCACTTCAAGCTTGCAAACATTATTGGACGATGGATATACCGTTTACAGTGTTGAGTTATGTCACGAGTCGCTTGATTATAGTGATGTTGCCTATCCGGCACGCTGTGTATTGGTGTTTGGCAATGAACGTAAAGGAGTGAGTGAAGCCGCATTAAAGTTAAGCCATCAACACATACATATTCCGATGTTTGGTATGGGTAACTCTTTGAATGTTTCAACAGCTGGTGCGATTGTCTTAGCCGAATGTGCTAATCAAATTAGAAAATTGCCATATATTTAAAAAATCTTAAAATATTGCCTCATATTGAAACAACGCTAATTTAAACAATATTAAAAGGCAAATCACCTTAACATTTTTTTAATAAATTGAGATAAATAGTACATTACAAAAATACATCACTTACGGTTTGAGCAAAAAACGTTCATCTCCTGATAACTTTGAATGAGACCGCTTGGTAGTCTCAACCTTGATTGGTTTTGAAATAAGGCACTTTTAGTGAAATTAGTGTATTCATTGATACTACTACATGCTCATAAAAATACATATTTAGGCGAGATAAGTACCCGAACTTTATAGTTCAGGGGGCTAATTCACTAAGTCGAATACTCATTGCGGTGATACCTGCATGCTTCATTTCCTGATCTAACATGGCACGAAATTCTGCAGTGTCAGAAGCAAATATGATACCTACACCTTCTTTGTTGCTATGTATCACCATGCCTTTTTGTTCTAAACAAGTCTGGTCTTGTTCTTTGTGGGTAAAATAGATTTTAATGAAGTCATTCGTTACCAGTTCAGGCTCGGGTAATTCTATAAAAGCGCCAAAAAGATTAATATTTCGTGTAATAGCATGCCCCAAGCTTGCCCCCTTAAATTGAAGCTGGACATCTAAAGCTAAGGGGATTCGGGTATAAGTACGATGATGAAGCGACACTTCAACTCCTGTGATTCAATTTAGAAGACGTAAGCCTTGATTCACTATTAGTATAGTTCAGTATATGTGTATCTCTTTTGATAAAATTGATTTGAATCAATTTAGAATAATAGAAAAATAAGGATAAACATTATTATCAGATTAACGAATCAGTGACGGGCAATACTTGGACTGTAATCAAGCAAGGGCTCTTCTATGCTAGTTCTTCTTATAAGTTTGCGACGCCGAACGGGATCTCAATAGCGCTGAGTTATGGATTGATTATGATATTAGCAATGCGATGAGACATGCACACAAAGTAACGTTAATATTGTCCAATAAACCATAGCTATTTCATTAAAGTGGATGTTCGAAAATAAGCACTAAAAAACAGTTTAGGGCTAATTGAAATATACCTTAAACCGCGCCCGCTGTTACTTCTTGTAATGTGAGTTAACTGACATTTACTAGGGTAAAATTATGCGTTCAAAACGGTTTTTACCTTGCAATGTGATGAGAGTTAATCGTTAAACTAACCGTGCATCATGCAATATTAAGATGTACTTAACCCGCATTACCCCTTTAATTCGTCATTTCAATGACCCTATCTGTCTTAGACTTAAACAAATTTGAAGACATCAATGATATATTGGGTCACTGCTTTGAGATGAAAATCGTTTAAATATCAAAAAACTGAGTGCTGAGCCCACATCCTAAAAAATAAAACCATTAATTTAATGTGGACACCTTAAAGTCGAAATGCAGTTAACATCATTCTTTATGCACAAACACATCTTTTATTAACGTTGCTCCAATCGACATTTTAAGCAACAAAATACACATAGAATAAAAGCAATGATGATGATGATGATGATTAAACACATTCTATTGCGGATATTAAACGTTGTTTTGAGCACCATTAATCTCAATGACATTGATTAAAAATTAGGCGCTAAAATAGCACCCTAAGTCTAGACAACACCGTCCATCAAATAATTATGGAAATGCAAAATGAACTTACATAAAAAAATTCGAAATCATATCACTGTGCACACTATCACGTGCCACATAACATTAAGCCACAATTGTGGCTGTGTGGCTTTTCCCATGGAATGTTACACAGACAATGCTTTTGGTGCGGTGTAATTTATGTCTGAACAACTACCCAAAGAAACATCCCCAACAGTCGTGACGCTCAACCAGCTCGCAGAGTTGGCAAATTACTCGCTTATGGACACGCTTAGCTGCGATCCTGATGCGAAAGCAAACGGTAATGATTTCTTGCCTCGACAAGTTTTCTCTGGCCATTATGTCCCCGTCAATCCCACCCCAATCGAAAACCCAGAATATATAGCCCACAGTAAAAGTTTTTTTCATGAACTTGGCTTCGCTGACAGCATGGCGAACGCTCCCGACTTCGTGCGGATGTTCTCTGGCGATGTATCGCGCCTGCCAAAGCCGATGCGCAAAGTCGGTTGGGCGAGTGGCTATGCCCTTTCCATCTACGGCACCGAATATGTGCAGCAGTGTCCCTTCCAAACGGGTAACGGATATGGCGACGGTCGCGCTGTTTCAGTACTTGAAGCTGTCATCAAAGACCAACGCTGGGAAATGCAACTCAAAGGTGGTGGACGGACACCCTATTGCCGCGGTGCTGATGGGCGCGCTGTGCTGCGTTCGAGTATTCGCGAGTTCCTAGCGCAGGATCATATGCATGCACTTGGGGTGCAAACATCACGGGCTTTGAGCTTGTATGTTTCGAAGACGGAAGAAGTCCAGCGGCCATGGTACTCCGAAGGCTCACGCTCGAAGGATCCTGACATGCTTATATTTGAGGCGGTGGCTATCTCGACTCGCGTTGCCCCCTCGTTCATTCGAGTTGGTCAACTTGAGCTCTTTGGTCGCCGTGCCCGCAAAAATACACACCCTAAAGCGATACAAGAGCTAGAGAAAATAGTGTTGCACGCAATCGACCGTGAATATGCAGATGTGATTGACAATCAACTCACCAGCGCCGAAAAAGTGGTGATGCTGGCACGTGAGTTTCGCAGCCGCCTAACCTCGCTGATGGCAAACTGGATACGCGTTGGCTTTTGTCAGGGCAATTTCAATAGTGACAACTGCGCATTAGGTGGATTCACACTTGATTATGGTCCATTTGGTTTCTGTGATGTATTTGACCCGCATTTCCAGTCATGGACCGGTGGTGGACATCACTTCTCGTTTATGAACCAGCCAGTTGCAGCACAACAAAATTTTAAAAGCTTCTGTACTGCACTGAGGCCATTGCTGGCATCGTATCAGGAGCCATTGCAACATAGCTCTCTACAACCAGACTCGCTGCAACAAGACTATCTACAGCAGCTTGATGAGATCCAAGATGGATTTTCAGACGTGATGCAAGTCCAAATGGAAAAAATGTGGGCAGCCAAACTTGGCCTTAATACTTTTCACAAGGGCTTGTTTACTGAGCTTAGAACTCTGATGACACAAACGCCCGTTGACTATACTATCTTTTTCCGCGAGCTCTCAATGTTGCCTAAGACCATCGCCCCCCTTAAAAAAAGCTTCTACAAGGATTCAGAAGGCATGGACCAACAATGGTCAGGGTGGCTCACAAAATGGCACTCGCACATTGCTAGTGATAATGTTGCTGCGCCCCGCTCCACCGATGAAATATCTAGGCAGATGAAACGCGTTAATCCAAAATATATTTTGAGAGAATGGTTTGTGGTGCCGGCTTATCAACAAGCGACTGGTGGAAACTACACGCTAGTAAGAGAGTTGCAAGCAGTCATGACGCAGCCATATGCCGAGCAATCGAAAGAAATTGAGGAAAAGTACTACAGGCTAAAACCCTTTGAATTTTTTGAGCTGGGTGGTACGTCGCATTATAGTTGTTCGTCGTAATTTTCGAAAACAACTTGGATCAGCAAAGCAATGTATGCAGCCTACCCACTGCTTACATTGCTGACTTTTACGCTTATTATTAGTTCACATCAACCTTGATCGGCTAGCCATTTTTTAGCATTCGAAAACGCCATACTTGCCTTAAACAATGTGACCCATCTACTCAATAAAGCTTGATGTACTAACCTCATATTTATGCGATTGATTCCCCCCCATTGTTTGGCATAAAAATGTTAATTTTATTGATACTTGCAGAGTCATCAATAGTTGAGGCGGTAGCAAACTCTTGATTGTTTGCGATTTGACACAACAATTGTCGCAATGTTTTTCCTGTTCGGGGTTTGGGGTTTGGGGTTTGGGTAAACGTTCAACGATGAATGTTTGCTTCATACAGGCAACCGCACACAATTCTTTTTGTACCATAACGACCCATTCAGCTTGCAGGCCTGTTGCATTTATTTCCACAGCATCTTTTAAAAGAAGGTTAACCCTAATAGCGCTTGGCACTTGGCACTTGGCCTTTGATATTATCGTACACCCCAATAAGATATCATTAAGTCAATTGGTAAATGCGGATATAAGACCAAGGTGGTATTTATGATAAAAACAAAGCTTGCTAATGTTGCAGACACTTAACGTTGCACATAAATTACTGTAAATTGTTTTCAAGTTTTTGCGAAAGCACGTGGCGGCATGTTTATATTCAAGCTTTTTCTTAAATATAGAGTGATAACAATAATAAACGACGTATCTAATATATAAATAGCATGCAGTGCTAGGGGAATAATATGGAAAAAAAGACAACATATTGGCAGGAAAATCTTCGCTTAATAGCAATATGTCTAGTCATTTGGTTTATTGTGTCTTTTGGGTTTGGCTTGTTATTAGTCGAACCACTTAACGAGTTCCGTCTCGGTGGCTATAAGCTTGGATTCTGGTTTGCTCAGCAAGGTTCAATTTATACTTTTGTTGGTTTGATTTTTTGGTATAGCCATAAAATGAACACACTTGATAAAAAATACGCATCTGAGGATGAGTCATAGTGGATGAGTTAAAACTTTATACCTACATTGCAGTCTTTGGCACTTTCACCCTATATTTTGTTATCGCATGGTGGGCTCGTGCCGCCTCAACCAGTGACTTTTATGTAGCAGGCGGTGGCATCACCCCCATACAAAATGGCATGGCGATTGGTGCGGATTGGATGAGTGCAGCTTCATTCATTTCAATGGCTGGTTTAATTGCCTTTTTAGGATATGGCGGCTCTGTATTTTTAATGGGTTGGACAGGTGGTTATGTCTTATTAGCCATGTTGCTAGCACCCTATATGCGTAAACACGGTAAGTTCACCGTTCCTGAATTTATTGCTGATCGTTATTACTCAAAAACGGCTCGAATTGTAGCAGTTGTTTGTTTAATCATTGCATCATTAACCTATATCATCGGTCAAATGAAAGGTGTGGGAGTAGCATTTTCTCGCTTTTTAGAAGTTGACTACGGTTTAGGATTGGCCATTGGTATGGCTGTTGTTTGGTTCTACGCTGTACTAGGGGGTATGAAGGGCATTACGTATACGCAAATAGCGCAATACGTTGTCATGATCTTTGCTTATACCATTCCCGCCGTTTTCATCTCTTTCCAATTAACCGGTAATCCGATCCCACAACTTGGTTTAGGCTCTACACTGGCTGATGGTAGTGGTGTTTACTTACTTGATAAATTGGACTTGGTTGTAACCGAATTAGGCTTTAAAGAATACACCACAGACAACATGAATGGCTCATTAGATATGTTCGCCTATACCATGTCGTTAATGATTGGTACTGCTGGTTTACCCCACGTTATTATGCGCTTCTTTACGGTTCCTTCTGTAAAAGCAGCCCGTTCTTCAGCAGGGTATGCATTAGTTTTCATCTCGTTATTATACACAGTTGCTCCAGCCGTTGGCGCAATGGCACGTCTGAATTTGATGAGTACAATCGAACCCACTGCCGGTCAACATTTAGAATATTCAAAGCGTCCTCAGTGGTTTAAAGACTGGGAAAACACAGGCTTATTAGAATTTGAAGATAAAAATGGTGACGGTAAAATTCAATATTCTGCATACAAAGCAAGCAATGAGATGGTAAAAGTTGATAATGACATTATGGTACTAGCCAACCCTGCTATCGCTAACTTACCTAACTGGGTAATTGCATTAGTGGCTGCCGGAGGTTTAGCGGCGGCGCTGTCAACTGCGGCAGGTTTACTACTGGCTATATCATCATCCATTTCCCATGACTTAATGAAAGGGGTATTCACACCTAACTTATCTGAGAAAAATGAGTTACTGACGGGACGAATTGTTATGACACTTGCCATACTAGTCTCGGGTTACCTTGGTTTAAATCCGCCTGGATTTGCCGCAGGGACGGTGGCGTTAGCCTTTGGTTTGGCGGCATCATCAATATTCCCAGCATTGATGATGGGGATATTCTCTAAGAGAATGAGTGGCACCGCAGCCATTGCAGGGATGTGTTTGGGTATCGGAGTCACCATGCTTTATGTGTTCCAACACAAAGGCATTATGTTTGTACCAGGGACATCATTCTTAGGCGATATGGGTCCAAATTGGTTCTTTGGTATCTCACCCAATGCATTTGGTGTAGTAGGTGCCCTTGTGAACTTTGGCGTCGCTTTTATCGTGCTGCAGTTCACAGGGCCTGCGCCAAAAAACATTCAAGATTTAGTTGAAAATATGCGTCGCCCTAGTGGCAACGCTTCAGTCAACTATCACTAGGCATTAATTGTCTATTGGAGAGAACGTTTTGTTGACATGATTAGATAAGGATGAACCATTTCACATCAAAGGTTAAAGAGTTGCTCTTTAGCCTTTATTTTTCTAAATGCTTTAATTAAAAACCTTAAGTGAAAATCAGTTCGCATGGATCAAAAAAATGAAGTGCAAAACACTTTTATTTGATATTCAATCATCAAAAACTGTAAAGCCTTAAAAAAGATAAATTAATGAATAAACATACAAGAACTGCATTTATGGTGGCACCAATTTTAGCTGTAATTGGATATATTGCTGCAGATTATTATGAAGAAGACCAAGCTGAAAAAGAGAAAGTGATCCAGTTAGTGCCTTTTGGAGATTGTGATGTGATTAATCGACAGTGTATTTTAAAGGCTGGCGATTTCGAGGTGAACGTCTTTGACAAAAACAACCTGACAACAGTCAACTCAACGTTTCCCTTAGGCAGCGCAACACTATTTTTGGTTGATGAAAATAATCACCCCACTGCCTATCCATTAGGCATGATACAAAGCCCTTATTATTGGCATACAGAAACTAATTTGAGAGAATTAACCGGGCATTCAGGACAACGTTACAAACTTCGACTTATCGTGAACATTAAAGGTGGACGTTATATCTCAGAGTTTTATACAAAAACAAAATAGTATTGGTTAACGACAAAAATTGCCTGATAGCTGATAAAAGCCATATCAATTTTCAACCTCTATGAGAATCCCCCAGATTAGTGAGAAAGCTATTATTTAAATTAACTGCAGCCCTCTTAAATTATAAACGTTATAAATTCGTGCCACGGCTAAAACACCTTTTGGTATCCTGAAGCCTGAGCATCAGTGTCTGTGATTGAATGCCGAATTAGTTTGTATATCCTGGCCCAATATGAACTTAGTGATAACGTTTCAGTTTTAATATCTTCATCAAGAATATTATTTTTGTTGTCATTAAACAGATATCCCATAACGTTTTAACATGCGTATAAAAGTAATTCAGAATTGTTACTCAGCAGCAAGGCAAAGTTTGTGAGCGATTGCTTATTAACAATGAAAATCTAACAAACCTGACTTAGATCAATAAATAAATTAAGAAAAAGTGAATAATAAATGGGAAGTTTTGGTTAGAAAGTTTCTGCAAAACTGAGATAAGTTCATTATCAAAATGTTGCTGAGATAGGGAGTATTTAGTGGCAGCAAAAGAAATATTAGCAATGACATCCCCTTTACCATTAGTTAGGGTAATTTGTCTTGCATGCAATAAATTGGAATTCTTGCATCAGTTATTCAATACGACCTTTTCTCAAGATTATAATAGTTGTGAAGTTAATATAGATGGCGGCAGCATCGATTGCACTAATATATGCGACTCTAAAGCTAAACCGCTCGCTGTCGCAAAAAATCACCAGCACAAAGGTTTTAGCGGATAGATGAGATGAACAAACCAATTGTACTATTTGTTGATGATGAAACCAGCGTTCTTCGCGCGTTGAACAGGTTATTCCGAAAAGAAAACGTCACTATCATGACTGCGCCCAGCGCTGCAGAAGGATTAAAACTGCTTGACCAGCATTCGATCAGTGTCGTTGTGACCGATCAACGTATGACGGAAATGTGCGGAACAGATTTTCTAAAAAATGTCAGAGCGAGTTACCCAGACACAGTAAGATGTATCCTGTCTGGGTACGCCGAAATGGACTCCGTTATTGCCGCGATCAATGATGGCAATGTGTACCGATTTATTTATAAACCATGGGACGACACGGAGATAATAGGTGCCGTAAATGAGTGTTTGACTGTCGCCATGAGCAAAGCTAAAGAGCGCAGTGATCGCGCATCTCTGGAAAATCGGGCGACAGTTCTCGAAGAAGAAAGCGTGAAGTTTGCTGAGTTAATTGAGTTACAACAAACACTACTGAACTCATCGCGAAAACCAACAATCCGAAAGGCAAATCTAACGTACAGAAATCGGCGGCCACATACATACATTAATCGCTATATAACCCAACAAAAATGACCAAAAAGACAGCATAATGAAAGGTATTGTTTTTAACGTTTTAAGCGACATGGTAACCGAGTCATTCGGTTTGGAAATTTGGGATCAGCTAATTGAGAAGTCTAAACCCGAATCAGGAGCCATCTATACCAGCGCACAAGTTTACCCGGATGAAGAGCTCGTTTCATACCTGACTGAGCTCTCAAAAATCACCGATACAGATGCTGCGGACCTTTTCAGAGTATTCGGCAAATATATGATGCACAAATTTAAGGTGATGCACCCAAAATTCCTGAATAACCACACTGCCAAAACGTTTCTGGCCAGTGTTCATAATGTGATTCACGTCGAGGTGAAGAAACTGCATCCGGATACGCTGCTGCCAACGTTCGAATTTGAGGACAATAGCTCCGACACATTAACAATGATTTACTCTTCGAAGCGAAAGCTTTGCTACCTTGCCGAAGGTCTTATCGAAGGAGTTGGTGAAGTATTCGATGAGTCGATAGACATTCAACAAACAGAATGTATGCACGACGGAGCGGAAAAATGTCGCTTGGAGTTGCGTTTTGGCTAGTCAACCTGTCCTCGCAAACAACAGTCTGCCGGCAATATTCGAACGAGCTATGAAGCGGGAAAGAGCAGCGCGCGAACAAGCGGAGTTTCTACTTGAGTCAAAGTCGCGTGAACTGTATCTTTCAAACGAAGCGCTGCAAAATGAACATCGGCTAGTCAAACGACAAAAATCGGAAATAGAGAGGGCCCATCGAGCACTGCAAGATGCGCAGGCACAGTTAGTTCGGTCTGAAAAATTGGCTTCTGTCGGTCAGCTTGCAGCCGGCGTCGCTCACGAAATCAACAACCCCATTAGTTTCATCACAAGTAATCTTGGCACACTCAAAAGCTACGTAGAAGTCATGGCCCAATTAACCGCAGGTTATCGAAGTTACTTAAAATGCGCCAAACAAGGATCGGTGCAACCCGACATTCTAGAGAAAATGCATCAACTGGAAGAAGAAGAAGAAGACATCGAATTTGTACTGGAGGATATTGAAGGCCTGCTGACAGACTCGATTGAGGGATCAAAACGCATTAAGGATATTGTGCAAGGATTGATGAGTTTCTCACGCGTAGACGATGCGCAGGTATCGAACGAAGACATCCACGAAGGTATCAATTCAACGCTAAAAGTCGTAGCTAATGAAATTAAATATAACTGCGAAGTTATTAAAAATTTTGGTGTTTTGCCGTTAGTTTCTTGCAATCTTGCGCAGGTTAATCAGGTCTTCATGAACCTTATAGTCAATGCCGCACAGGCTATGGAATCACAAGGCACAATTACAATAACGACAAAAATCGACGGCGCTAACGCAGTTTTGGAATTTCGAGACAATGCTTCAGGCATACCGGCCAACAAAATCGGCTCAATATTCGACCCATTTTTCACAACCAAACCCATCGGGTCGGGCACCGGACTCGGACTCTCAATCTCTTATGGGATCATTCAAAGACATGGCGGCACAATTGAAGTTGACAGCGAAGTTGGTGTAGGTACTACTTTCTCAGTCCGACTTCCACTTAATGGTGAAGACGTGTCGCCAGCATGACTGTAAGAACAGCAAAAACTTAACCAACTTTTGCACCGTATTATCCGTTATCAAGACATATGTTCAGAATACATAGCCAATTCACTTCAACTTGCAGGTTTTAACACCTGAAAGTTATCATTTATTCGGCTATTTAGCGTGTCAGCAATTTTGGTAAGGGTGACATTAAAAAAATATATAATGTGTTGTCAAAAATCTTTTGCGCTAGAGTAATATTGATTATTACGAGCATACTCATTCATAACTTTCCATAAACGCACCATTAGGTTGAGATTAGGGCTACAAATGGGAAGATAATCCAGTGTAATGCCTCATTCAGCCGGTTTGTCTTTAGCCTCCTTGGAGAGATGATAACCCGCCCCATCCAACACTAAATGAAGCGTATGACTTAATAAGTATTTCTGCTTGACGAGATCCAGAAAAACCTTGATAGTGCTGACTTTCTCGGTCTCATAATTATTTACCACGGATACAGATAAATGATTCGACCGGTTCGCGTCTACCACGTTCATTCGTGGTAAGTCTGCCTGTGGTTTAAATAGATTTATTTACTCCTCAAAGTATCCATCCAGATGTTACTTTGGTCGCTTGAGTAGGATGCACGCCATCCATTAATAGAATAGGCTTATCATCTGATACGCTGTCCGTAATCTTTCATATTCTTCGATGAACACAGCTTGGTTTTGCTCATCAAACTTATGCAGTACACCTTTAGGTTGTTTATAACTCAAGCCGTTTGGGTGGAGCCATTTATTTAACCCAGACACTGATTAGGTAATCTTCCACGTCTTTTGAATGTAGGCCACTATTTGAGCGGCGTTTAAGTCAGTGATCTCTGACAAGTGTGTAACCAATTTCTGGGGTTGCTCAGTATTTAAGTGGCTGGCAGAGCCGTCATCCGCTGTATTAAGCTTCAGACGCTTGGCATAATCACCGATATGCAGTGTAATGCTGGCTTCACTTTTACGTAGTGCTTGTGCAATTTTAGTGACGTGCCAACCTTAACTTCGCAATATTAGCGCTATAATACGATCACGTTTCCTTCCGTCACGGGCTTTCATATACCGTGCTCCTATGGCAGCTTTTGCTAAGGTGTGAAGGAAATATCAATCATATATAAAGCATTATTCTCAAGACAGGCAAAATCAAGTATTTTCATTGATCACGGAGATAGGTCAAAGGGTGATACTTTCGATGGGTCGATGGTCACGTAACAGAGCAGTTACCGACTAAACGTATCACGTTCCATGAAGATGACTATGCACGTTTCGAAATAGAAGCGGATAAAATTTAGTTGGTTTTATTATTAATGTTTCACCACAATTTAATACCACACAGATAACAGTTTGCTCGGTTTCACTTTACACACTAGATATTTACTACCAGTGTTTTACTCATACACCAAAGAGTGCGGTATTATATTTGGTTACATGTTCGAAAGTGATATTATATAAGAACAGATAGATTGGAATAATACAATGAACCGTCGTAAAAAAGGTAATCAGATTTTAAAAGCGCGTGCGAAAAAAGCAAATGCTAAATTGTCTTCAAAAATCAAACCTAAATATATTAGCAAAGGCGATCGGGAAACAATACTCACTGAGTCTGCTGAAGACACAAACGTCAATTCTGAGAAGTGACCTTAGTTTCTCCTCTAATTCTCGTCGGAGAACAGATATTGTATGCTCGGCTATCGGCCAATAGCGGACATTAACATCTCCAAATAAAGCGAGTGGCAAATCAAGTGATCTTCCCCCTCAATTTTGATTTGCTTAATTTTACACTGACCCTTTTATTCCGTTTCACCAACCGGGCTTTGTAGCTTTGCCTCTTTAAACGGCCTATAAGCTCCTCTGCATTTTCATCAAAGTGTTTTTGATAATCTTGATAGGTAACATTATCGACCCCGCTCGCCGCCTTTTGTTCATTTTACTGAATGCATAGCGCCAATGGGTTTCGTTTAAACAGCGAGACAAATCGCGAAAGCGATGTGTGGGTTCTTGTTTTGCTTTTCTGGCTATTCCTCTCAGTGCGGGTAGCTCATAATATTCCCAATCTTCTGCGTCGGGGATGAGTGTCCTCTGAGAGCTATGTACTTCCGTCAAGTCCTTCCCCATGTAGTTGGCTCTCCCAACCTCAGAGTACTATGCATGATCCGACTTCCATTTAACCATCGGCCAATATCCCCGTTACGGGACGCTCGACGTTCCTCATGCTGATTAATTATTCTCGCGCACCAGCGTAGTCCGGTCTCAGCAGAGCTTCGTGTCTCTAGCAATTCAATTCGCGGGAATAATATCATGAGGGGAATAAATGGATCTCTCAAGTTCTCAAATGCATCTCTATGTACATGCCACAACCTTTTGACTCCGGAGGCCCTCCACATCCTCACCATTAGTGGATGCTTCTGTATAGGTTTCGGTGGGCGTTAAGCCCCTCACCGACCTCAATTTTTATTTCGAAGCTGTCTGCTATGCCAGTTCTTAGGGTCTGCGAAACCCCTACGGCCTATACATTTATCTGTGTACGCTTCACTTGTATTGTTCGAGTTCAAAGATTCTTTCCGCCACAAGCGCAACACTCGATACGCGCGGTTGGTTAGACCTTACCCGACAGGGACTTACACCCTGCAAGATGCATCAAGATTAAACTTGACGCTCTAACGCCTAAAGCAGCGGTTTATCCGCTGGCTTTGCTTGTTAAGCTAACCAGCAGCATAGTGGTTCCGGAATTTTTCATGTCACTACCATATGGGTTATTTAGAGGAAATTCACAAGAGTTCCATGTATATCCATGTAATTAGGCGAATAACTAAAGATTCCTTCATTGTATGGAACAGTAATTTTTACCACCAAGTTAAGCATGTTATACGGTCACTAACGTTCTTTTTTAGTCTGTCCGTTTGGGGTATTTGCAAATTGCAATGCATAAAGCAAATTACAATCTAAACAGCAAAAAGAGGATTGCACTTAAGTTTATGATAAATATATGGTTTATCAATTTATGCGTGTTGGCGCAAATATTGATATAGGTTGTTGAACTAAATATTTTTATAATCAGGAGTTATTATGAATGTGAAACAAATCTTATGCGGTATTCTTTTTTTGCCAATGGCATTAAACGTAAACGCTGGGCTTATTGATTTTGAAACAACAGCATCAGGTGGTGTACCGACAGATAATGGTACAATAGAATTTACGGATGCTTTTATGGCAGATGGAGTAACCGTACGTTTTGGTTTTGATAGTAATTTCGATGGCGTTTTAGACACTAAAGCTGTTTTTGAGGGCGCTGGGAATAGTGATGCTGGCAATGATACTGGGTTCTGGGGCGCTGGTTCCGCTAAAGATACTGCAGCTCCTGGTTATACATCGTTGTTAGGTGATTTTTTCTTAAGGCAAAGTACTCCTTACGAACCTTTTGGAGTCTTTACCATTTTATATGAAGCAGATAACCCTGTTACTGCAGCGTCTGGTGAGATTTGGGACATTGATGGAGGTAAGGCAACTGAAAGATTCTTAGTTCAAGCATTCAATGGATCTACCTTGCTTGACTCAATTCAATCACCACTGGGCATCGACCGCACTTTAGATGGTATGCCATGGGCGTTCGGTTTTAATGGCCTAAGCGATATCACACAAATTAATATCACGTTTACTGGTAGTAAAACAAAAGGTATAGGCCTTGCTTTTAACAACTTTTCTCCCGTGGAAGACATCAGCCCACCAGTAAGTGTGCCGGAACCATCTTCACTTGCCATGCTTGCCTTGGGAATGATTGGCTTAGCATCACGTCGATTAAAAAAACAACCTTAAACCTGACGCTATCGACTTAACGTAGAGCGGTAAATAGATCACTTTACCACTCTCGATCTCTATCTCTATCAAAGTGTTACTACTAAATTTTGAACTCACGCAACCTATAAAATTGAACAGGCATGGTTAAAAAGATAAGCAAATATCTCCCTCGCTATTCAAGTCAATCGCCCGTATTCACCCTTCATAACAGAGGCCGCCAAAAGAACACGTAAATAAACAGTGTATAGGTAGATTAAAACGTCATTTTGCCTCATATTTACCTATCTTTTATATCCCTGAGGGAGCGCAAACCGGCGATTTCTCGTCTATTACTCAACTGTTCTCAAATAATTCAAAATGCAAAACAAACGTCTACCGCTGTTGTGCAAAACAGTTTTGAATATTGCTTTTGTTTATGATGATGAACTACTTTTATTCAAACAGACTTATCTGAGGCGGTGCTCGATTTTCGCCGTTAGATACCAGCTTTCAGCGTGTACTTGGTATTTAAACGGTTAGAAAAGCTAATCTTCCAACCGTCTGCAATTCGCTCAAAACGGTAATACAGTTTGTGAGTTACAAAGACACACAATGTTACCAACTCAAAAACCATTTAAGTCGAAAACAAAAAAGGCAGCTTTCTCTGCCTTCATGACCTCATTAAAAAACTAAGAACAATTAGCGAACTTATTTAACAACTTCGTCTTTAAAGACAAAAAATCCTTAGATCTCCAGATTAACCAGTATCGAATCTGGCTAGCGTAGTAGGTCACTCTGTCAATCAGAGGGAAAACCATTTTTTCTCCTGCTTGATAATAGAAACAGTCTTTTGAATATTTTAACCAGTCATCATCTAATTTATTTTTAACTTGCAGAAAGCTGTAAGGATTACTGAGTCTAATGTCGCGGCGCATCTTAATTTGCTCAGGAGTGCGCTTTGCATAATGACGACATATTGGTGACGGACGATACAGTTTTTGACAGAAAGGTGGCACTTTACCACTTATATTTTTTGGCCATTTTTCACTAGGTGAATTTCTAAAAAAAGTGGTTCGCGCCAGTTAATTCGATGCCAGTTAATTCGATATTAACGGCGACGTTCAGATACCTTTAATGATTTATTTTCTTGGTCATAAACGGCTAGGTCATTATCAGTGAAGTAAAACTGTGCTTGCCAAACGCGCATTTGTTCTTTGCTGTGTTGCATGGCTTTCTCTAACATAGCCTTGGATCTTCGGTCAGAATTTCATCGGCGTCTAAGATGTACCACCAGTCTGAAGGTGAATAACGGTTGTTGTGGTTGAATTAACCGGACACTTCAATAAAGGATTATAATCCTGTTAATTGAGGTGAATATGACTAAACGAACAAATAAACATTATCCCGCAGAATTTAAACAAGAAGCGGTCGCTCTGGTAATAGAGCAAGACTATCCAATCG
>ENA-OQVM01000949-OQVM01000949.1-marine-metagenome-genome-assembly--contig:-NODE-949-length-41300-cov-8.639910_pt1 | contig 41300 bp, 46 predicted proteins | sample MGYA00237776_ERZ505498 | MGnify/ENA primary metagenome ERZ505498 (study PRJEB26159, sample SAMN06265151) | marine metagenome | isolation source: Helgoland LTER site | place: Germany:Helgoland, sampling...
ATCATGGTGATTGCTGCAACTCGGCCTATTCTTGAGTTATCAAAAAAAATAGTTTTACTGTTTTCAAATCTCATTCCCTTTAAAAAAGAATTTGTCATATATTTTCTTCTTCTAAGCTTTGTACCTTTATTGGGGTCATTCATTACAGAGCCTGCAGCAATGACTTTAGCAGCACTTCTACTCAGCCAAAATTATTTTGGAAACAAAGTATCGAATCGTTTTAAATATGCCACCTTAGGTGTTTTATTCGTCAACATATCAATTGGTGGTACTTTGACCCCCTATGCTGCCCCTCCAATTTTGATGGTCAGTAACACTTGGAATTGGGATATTTGGTATATGTTGGAAAATTTTGGCTGGAGAGCGGGTATTGGTGTTTTATCAAATGCTCTTATTATTACTTTTTTATTTAAAGACGATCTAGAAAAAATAGTTTTTAAAGATTCAACTAAATCGAATATTCCATTTCTAGTGATTTTAATACACTTATTCTTCTTAATAAATGTTGTTTATTTTGCACATCACCCATCTGTTTTTATGGGTATTTTCTTATTTTTTATTGGGTTTACTTCCGCTTATAAAAGCTACCAAAACCCATTAATTATTAAAGAAGCATTGCTAGTCGCATTTTTCTTAGCTGGTCTAGTTGTTTTAGGTGGTATTCAAGGATGGTGGATAACCCCCGTTCTTTTATCTATGGACTCAAGTGCTGTTTATTATGGCGCAACGGCTTTGACTGCACTCACAGATAATGCAGCCCTGACTTATTTAGGCTCTCTAGTGGATGGTCTATCAGATGAATTTAAACTTGCTCTTGTTAGCGGTGCTGTAACTGGCGGTGGGCTTACTGTGATAGCTAATGCTCCAAACCCAGCAGGAATCTCTATTTTAAGAAAACATTTTTCTGAAAAAAATATTAGCCCTCTAGGTTTGTTAATTGCTGCTATTCCTCCAACATTAATTGCAATCATTGCCTTTAGGTTTTTATAGTTAGATGGAAACATATATTTACCACAATAAAAAACTTATTAATAAGAGAAGAAATCTACGTCTTAGTATAAGTGATGCTGCTAAATCATTAACTTTAAGCACAACCCAAATTAAATCGTTAGAAAACAATTTAGATATCGGTTTTGCATCGCCAAAATATAAATTAATTTTATTAAAACGCTACGCAAAATTTTTAGATATCAAGCTCGAAGACCTTATCGAAGAAAAACCCAAATCAACCCAAGAAAAAGAAGATGAACTCGCATTACAAAAAAATAATTTAGCTCTTCATAATAAAGTAAATTATTCTGTTTTAGCCATTATCCTTTTTGGATTCATCATTTATTTATACAATACAGATTTTTCTAAATCAAAGAATAAAATACCAGACTTAAATGAAGTCTCTCCTGAGCCTGAAACTATTTCAATTGAACCTCTCAAAGAAGAACATATTGAAGTAGCAGATAATTTGTCTAAAAGTTTAGTTAACTCAGAACAAATTTCTGATAACGACGATGAATATAATGAATTAGATACACAGCTTAATGAAGAGCCTTTTACCCTAGCAGATGATGTAGTCCCTTCAACTCAACTCGATAGTCCCCCTGAAACTATAGCTTTAAATTCTGTTGAGGATTTTATATGCAAAGTCGGTAGCACACCATTGAAATCATTTTCAACGCAAAACCCTGAAAAATCTTCATACTACTTTTATATCATGTCTCATGATTCACAGAAAGTGTGCGTCATCGATTCCTTAGGTGCTCAAAAAGAATATGATTTTAAAAAAGGGGCTAAGCTCACCCATTACGGTTCACCGCCATTCAAAGTCCAGCTTAACCCAAATGTGAGTGAAGTTTATTTTGAAGGATGGAAAGTTAATCTTCAAAATGATGATTATTTCATACAGCTCAACCCTACACAAACCCCTTAGTTTTAATTTATTGAGCAATTAATAATTCATCCCAAGAAGTAGTAAATGAGCGACTTTTATTTGATTGTTTCATCTGCCATTCTGGATTTAAAGGTTCTGTTCCCAAACGAACACTTTTTTTATTAAACTTACTATTAATTTTATCAACCACTTCCATAGAGCTATTATCAAAGTTCAACCAAAGGTTTTTTTGCTGTATAGATTCGCTAATAAGTCCAGATAATAAAACTCCACACTTTATATATTGAATATTTGGCTTAAATATTGCCCTAAGCCCTTCTAAAGCTAACGGCAATATCAAATTGTGATGATTTGTTGGAAAGGCTAATGGAATTCTAATAGCATTTGCGTAGTAGTTATCTTTATGGGGGCTACTTCTAATAAATAAAGTGACACTACTAGCAAGCATTTCTTGTTGCCTTGCTTTAAATGTGGCTCTAGATAAAAAAGTGGTAATTGCCTCTGAAAGCATGTCTATAGTCTTAACTGGCCTGCCAAAGCTTCTTGATGACAGAATTTCATTTTTTTTTGGAGCTTCTGTTACAACTGGGAAACAAATAGATTGATTCAACTCTACTACCGTTCTTTCTATATTCACATTAAAATATAAATTAATCTTAGCTGGGTTGGTTTGTTTTAAATCAAGTACTGAATTAATCCCCATTTTTTTTAATTTAATAGAGGTCTTAGCTCCTACTCCCCATACTTCGCTTACATCAATATTGGCCATTATTTGGTTTATTTCACTTTCTTTAATTTTACTAAGATCACAAACACCACGCCAATTTTCTTGAGTTTTTGCACAATGGTTAGCAAATTTAGCTAATGTCTTTGTAGGAGCTATGCCGACACATACAGGCATGCCTAACCATTGTAATAATCTTTTCCTTATCAATCTTCCGATAGCATCAAGATTTTTTTGCCCACCTAAGTCTAAAAAACATTCATCAATAGAATAAATTTCTTGAAGATCAGCGAAGCTTGAAAGCACATGCATAGTACGAAAGCTCATATCAGCATAGAGTGGATAATTAGATGAAAGGATATTTACTTTTTTTTCATGTAAAAAATTTTTAATTTTAAATAAAGGTATGCCCATCTTAATACCTAATTTTTTAGCCTCATTACTCCTTGATATAACACAGCCATCATTATTGCTTAATACAACGACTGGCTGATCTATAAGATGGGGGTTAAATAAACGCTCACAACTGACATAGAAATTATTAATATCAATTAACGCTATCATTATTTAAACTTTCTAACAGCGCCAGTTACTACTCCCCATAATTCAAATTGTGTATCCTCATTAATCTCAATAGGCTTATATTTTTCATTAGCTGGTAATAAGCGTGGCTTTAATTTATATTTGGAGAGCGTTTTAATCGTAAAATTACCATCTACAGAAGCTAGAACTATATCGCCTATTTTTGCTTGCATAGATCGATCAATAATTACAATATCTCCGTCATTGATACTTGCATCAATCATAGAGTCGCCTTTAATTTTCACAAAAAAAGTCGTATCACTTTTTTTAATCAAATATTCATTTAAATCTAAACGCTTTTCAATATGATCATCTGCCGGAGATGGAAATCCAGCAGGGACTTTATGTTCAAATAAAAAAAGGGGATTATAAGTAGTCTCTTTATAAGCCAGACTAATTTCTTCGACATTATTAGCTCTAGATAAGTTAAGATATTTTTTAATATTACTTACAGAGCTACGGGGAACTCTCATTACTTTAGTTTCTTCCCCATATAACCCACTACCTGGTTTTCTCCCAGCTCCCAACCTAAAGCCGCCTCGAGTATTTTTGTTCTTAATACTTTTCATTTGAATATTGTAACATTAATCAAAAATATTAATTCGTAAAATTATTTATTTTTTTTATTGACAAGAAAGTTTAAAGAGGGCAAAGTAGTTTTAACCTTTGCCTGTACAGCAGTAAGCGTAGGGGTGTTAGACAACAGTGACAAAAAAATAATTTATAAACATACGGAGGTTTTATGAATAAAGGTGAACTAATCGACGCAGTAGCAGCAGCAACAGACGATACAAAAGCAGGCGCGGGACGTGCCGTTGATGCAGTAATCGAATCTATCACTGGAGCGTTAAAAAAAGGTGACACTGTTACCCTAATTGGCTTTGGTACTTTTAAAACAGCAAAAAGAGCAGCTAGAACAGGACGTAACCCTCAAACTGGCGCAGAGTTAAAAATCCCTGCAAGAACAGTACCTTCTTTTAAAGCTGGAGCAGCATTAAAAAGCGCTGTTAATTAAGAACTAAATAAAGTTAAAAAAAAATGCCCTTTGATGGGCATTTTTTTTACATTCCACAATTACGGCACTTGCCTAAAACCTTATCAAAACCTTTAGTTTTTTTAAGGCCAATGACATCTTTAAAATTCGCATCTTCAACATTAGCACCCGTTAAATCGGCACCCGTTAAATCGGCACCCGTTAAATCGGCTTGAATCAACTCAGCCCTATATAAATTTGTATTTCTTAAGTTTGCACCCGTTAAATCACCAAAAATAAAACTTGCAATATTAAGATCTGCACCTTCAAAATCAGTTTCTTTAAAATTACCTCCAGCGGAATCAAATTTCATTTGTCCCATTGGCTGATTGCCTACATCTAGACCAAAACGTCCATTTTTTACTAGAGCCTTTGACATGTTAACCTTACCAAGTGTGCCAATCATGCGGGCATTGGTTAAGTTTGCACCCATAAAGTTAGTATCACCAAAAATAGGTTGAAAAATGGTAGCCTCAATTAAAATTGCACCTGCAAAGTTTGCCTTTTCAAGTCTAGCCAAATTTAAGTATGCTCTTTGTAAGTTTGCGCCTGAAAGATTAGCGTCTCTTAAATCAGCACCAAAAAAACTGGTATTGATCATTACACAGTGAGTTAAATCTTGACCCTTAAAATTTAAATAGCCAAGATCTTTATTAGAAAAGTCACAATCCGGATCATCTAAAATTTCATTGGCTTCAGTTTGTGAAATTTTAATTCTTTCTACATTATTTTTTTTATAAAAAGCAACAGCTTTAGAAAGCGTTTCTTTAGGATTTTCTAAAAATATTGATTTGGATTTTTTGTTACCAAAACAATATTTTTTACCATCGAAAGTGCTGTTGATATCGCACTTAGTTTTATGAAAATTCCCCTCCGCTAAACTCGTCGTACAATACTGTTCAAGTTCTGCAGAATGCAGTGGTAAAAAAACAAATGCTAGAAGAAATAAAAAAAGCTTTATTTTCATAAAATGACCTCCGTTTGTATAAATTATAGACTTAATAAGTTATATTTAGTTTTATATTTAATTTTAGGATTATTGTTTGATGAGCACAGTTTTTATTACAGGGGCTAATAGAGGACTCGGTTTAGAATTTGTTAAAGAATTTACAGAAAAAAAATATGAAGTGATTGCGACTTGCAGAAACTTAAAGTCATCTGATGACTTAAGTAATTTTGCTGAAAAAAATCCATCAGTTCAATTACATCAATTAGATGTCAGCAACACAAACGATATTCAAGAATTAGCAAATCAGTTAAAAAATACTCCGATTGATATTCTTATTAACAATGCAGGAATATACCGTTCAGGGATTTTTAGCTCAGTTAATAAAGACAGTTGGATAGAAAGCTTTATTACGAATACCATTGGCCCTTATGAGGTTATTGAGAATTTTTTAACTAATGTTATGCAGGGTCACGAAAAAAAAGTTGTTTCTATAACGAGTAAAATGGGCAGTATTGATGACAATACCAGCGGTGGCTCTTATATCTACAGGTCTAGCAAAACGGCTCTTAATAGTATGATGAGAAGCCTTACTCATGATTTAAAAAGTCATAATATAGCTACTATGACACTTCATCCAGGTTGGGTAAGAACAGACATGGGTGGTCCTGGTGGCTGGATTGACGTGATTGAAAGTGTTTCTGGAATGATTCAACAAATCGAAAATTTATCAATTCAAAATACTGGACAGTATATTGATTATGCGGGCAAACTTATTAAGTGGTAATCATCAAAAAAAGTGTATAGAAGGTTCTAAGTTTTTATTCTCCTTAGATCAAGATTGGAATTTATTAGTATCCTCAGTTGGGCCTTGCAAGCTTAATTTAAGTATCGAATTAGAGCCTTATCAAGCTTTAATCAAGTCTGTAATCTTTCAGCAATTACGGCCGGCCTCAGCAACTGCTATTTTCAATAGATTTAAACAAAATTTTGATAATAACTTCCCGACAGCAGAAAAAATTTTAGCTGCTCATGAAAATAAATTTAAAGATAGTGGACTTTCTTTAAATAAACGTAAAACAATTATCGAAATAGCAAGGCAGGTAAAAAAAGGAGAATTAGAAAATCGTCAAGGTTTTTTGGTGATGAATGATTTTCAAATTATAGAGAAACTTACAAAGATTAAAGGTATCGGTGAGTGGACAGCACAAATGTTAATGATATTCAATTTAGGAAAGCTCGATGTATTTCCTGTAGGTGATTTTGCATTAAGAAAAAATTATTCCCTCTTTAAAAGTATTCCTTCCCCAATCACTATGGAAGAGTTATCGAAAATTTCTGAAGAATGGAAACCTTTTAGGTCAATTGCAGCATGGTACCTTTGGAGATATAAAAATATAATCACTTAAAAAAAGCCTTTAGGGTTATATTTCCTAAAAGCTTTGTGTTTATTGGTGGGCCCACCAGGACTCGAACCTGGGACCAAAGGATTATGAGTCCTCTGCTCTAACCAACTGAGCTATGAGCCCGTTATTTTAATCTTTATCTAAAAAGGTTTTGAGTCTTTCAGATCGAGTTGGGTGTCTGAGCTTACGAAGCGCTTTTGCTTCAATTTGTCTAATACGTTCTCTTGTTACATCAAACTGTTTGCCAACTTCTTCCAATGTATGGTCTGTATTCATCTCAATGCCAAACCTCATTCTGAGTACTTTCGCTTCTCGAGGAGTTAGACTTTCTAAAATGTCTGAAGTGACGTGTCTTAAATTTCCATATATAGCTGAATCAGCTGGAGTTAATGTACCCTGATCTTCAATGAAATCTCCTAGATGCGAATCTTCATCATCTCCAATTGGAGTTTCCATGGAAATAGGCTCTTTAGAAATTTTTAAAATTTTACGTATTTTTTCTTCAGGCATTTCCATTTTTTCTGCCAACTCAGACGGTTCTGGCTCTTCTCCTGTTTCCTGCAAGATTTGTCTAGATATTCGATTCATCTTGTTTATTGTCTCAATCATATGAACTGGAATCCTAATTGTTCTTGCCTGGTCAGCAATCGACCTAGTGATTGCTTGCCTGATCCACCATGTCGCATAGGTTGAAAACTTATACCCTCGTCGATATTCAAACTTATCAACTGCTTTCATAAGTCCAATGTTACCTTCTTGAATTAAGTCTAAAAACTGAAGACCTCTATTGGTATATTTTTTTGCTATTGAAATAACTAATCTTAGGTTTGCTTCAATCATCTCTCGCTTTGCAACTTTTGCCTTAAACTCACCTTTCGTCATCTGTTTATTTATTTCTTTAAAGTTCTTTATTGGCAAGCCAGTTTCTTCTTCAATATCTATTAATTTATTTTGCTGATCAATAATTGAATGTCTTAGCTCTTTCATCCTCTTGACATATGGCTTGTCTGCTTTTAACTCCGACTTTAGCCATTTGAGGTTAGTTGAATTCCCAACAAAGCTTTTAATAAAATGTCCTTTTGGCATTTTTGATTCAAAAACACATAACTCCATAATTTCTTTTTCATATGCTCTTATGTTGTTGATAAAGATTCTTATTTTGTCACAAAGAACTTCAACAAATTTAGATGAAAATCTAAAATTTACCAGTACTTTAACTATAGAATCTTGATGCTTTTTATATTCAGGATCATCCATCCATTTTTTTTGTTTTCTTAATGCTTCTAGTTTGTTGTGGGACCTTTTAATGGAGCTGAAACGTTTTAAAACTTCCTTAGTGAAAATTTTAAGATCCTCTTCTGACATTCCACTTGCTTTACCTGTATCGTCTTGATCTTCCTCTTCTTCAGACTCCTCATCAGCTGCAGTTTCTAGTGCAGCTTCTACTTTTGCTAATTCTTTCTCTGCTTCAACATCAATCAATCCATCAACAAACTCGTCAACACCAAGTTCGTTTTTTCGAACCTTGTCAGCCATTTTCATTAAATCAATAATAATGCCTGGAGATGCAGAAATTGCTTGAACCATCAGTCGAAGGCCCTCTTCAATTCTTTTTGCAATTTCAATCTCGCCATCACGTGTCAACAAATCAACTGTTCCCATCTCTCTCATATACATTCGGACAGGATCTGTTGTTCTTCCAAAATCAGAATCTACAGTAGTAAGTGCTTGCTCAGCTTCTTCAGCAGCCTCCTCATCTGTTACTGGTGCTGGAGCATCTGACATTAATAAAGCTTCAGCATCCGGAGCTTCGTCATAAACCATGATTCCCATATCATTGATGATGCCAATAATTCCTTCAATCTGTTCACTTTCAGATACTTCATCCGGTAGGTGGTCATTAATTTCAGAATGTGTGAGATAGCCTCTCTCTTTTCCTAATATGATTAATGCTTTTAGTTGCTGTCTTCGATTCTCTGCTTCTTGCGGGGTGGTTTGTCCTGTTAGGATATCTTTTAGTTTTTTAACTCGGGTAACACTTTTTGTTTTTTTATCAGCGGGGTTCTTTCTAGGTCTTGCCATGGCTACCTCTAAGTTTTTTAGGAATGATTATACAAATAAATTTGAGTGATGGATTTTATCAAAATATGTCATTTAAATCAATTAATGATTCCATTAAATATTTTAAAAATATATAAAAATTAGACACTTATCGCTTAGTTATAGTTTTTAAAAATTCTTTTTCCTCAGAGCTTAAAGTATCAAAACTTTTGTTTTTGATAGCATCTAATTTTGACTTATTTAAAACCTTAGACTTATTTTTTTTAATTCTATTTCTTAAGATATTTACTTCATCTTTGACATTAATTTTTTCATCAAAGTTCAAAACTTGTGATTTAATTTCATCAACAAAATCACTATCAAACTGGTTATTTAAGAAATGAAAAATCGATGCAGTATTGTGGTTTTGATCCATTAAAACTTTAGTAATGCAGGCTCGGGCAAGTTGTTCATCCAGTGAGTCCCCCCAAGCAATATCTTTATCATTTTCTTCAACTAATGAAGGGTCTGAAATCAATAACGAAATAAACCGTCTAACCACTGAAGTTGCCTCTCTTGGAATATTCTTAGATGAAGGCTTTGTGTTTTCTTTACTTTTTACGTTTATAACTTTATCAAGCTCATCTATTGTCAAATTTAGTAATTCCGATATTCTTTTTTTTAATAAAAAAGTTAACTTTAATGAGGCGATATTATTAAGTATTGGCTCAACTGAATTTAAAAATTTCACTCGATCCTCTTGGCTAGTTAAATCATTTTTTTTTGTCAAATAATGAACAACATATTCTGAAAGAGGTGTTGCGTCTTTTGCTAATTTTTCAAATTTTTCCTTTGAGTTTTCCCTTACATAAGAGTCTGGGTCATGTTGTTCACTCAGAAATAAAAATTTTAATTGCACTTCATCAGTTACGGATGCTAATGAATTTTGCATTGCTCGCCAAGCTGCAGACTTACCTGCTTCATCTCCATCAAAACAAAAAATTATTTCTGAGGTATATCTGATTAATTTTTGGATATGAAAACTGGTAGTCGCAGTTCCCAATGTTGCTACAGCATTACTGATTCCATGTTGCGCTAAACTTACTACATCCATATAGCCTTCAACAACAAGAACGTATCCCTTATCTCTTATGGATTTTCTTGCAGCTAGTAGGCCATAAAGCTCATAACTTTTTTGAAACAAAGAGGTTTCAGGTGAATTGTAATATTTTGGAGAATCTTTTTCATCAATTACCCGACCACCAAATCCAACTAGTTGGCCTTTGGCATTATAAATTGGAAACATAATTCTGTTTCTAAAGCGATCATACCTCTTTCCCTTTTCATTCTTATTAATTAATCCTGATTTAATTAATACATCATTGTCATAATCCTTGAAAACTTCATTTAAATTATTCCAGCCTCCAGGGGCGAATCCAATAGAAAATTGTTTTGCTATTTCTCCTGTTAATCCTCTGGATTTAAGATATTTGATTGCTTCAGGCGAAGCTTTAAGTCTTGCTTGATAATATTTTTTGGCTAATATCAATGAGTCTTCTAAAACAATATTTTCTTTCTTTTTTTCTGGTTTTTCATCTACTTGGTTAGGGACTTTTAAGCCAACAACTTTTGCTAGTTCATGAATTGCATCAATAAAATTAAGGCCATCATGATCAATCAAAAAACTTATAGCTGAGCCGTGGGCGCCACAACCAAAACAATGATAAAACTGTTTTGATGGACTAACAGAAAAGGATGGAGTTTTTTCTTGGTGGAAGGGACAACAAGCAACAAAATTTGCTCCTGTTTTTTTTAATGGAACTCTCTTATCAATAATATCGACTACATCGATTCTGTTTAATAATTCATTGATAAAGGATTCTGGAATCATTATAGAATATTATCGTAATAATGATGAAATGCAGATAGTTAAGTACTAGATAATTTCTCTTTAATTTTTTGAGATACTTCTGCCATATTAGCCCTACCTGACAGTTTTGTTTTTACTAGATTCATAACTGAACCCATATCTTTCATACTTTTTGCATCTGAAGCTTTGATTGCCTCATCAATTTCCTTTTCAACTTCCTCTAAAGATAAGGGCTCTGGCATGTAAGTTTGTAAGATTTTTACTTCAAATTCTTCTTTTAAAACTAGATCATTTCTATTTGCTTTTTTAAAAGCCTCAATTGAATCCCCTCTTTGTTTAAGCATTTTTTCAATGATGTTCAGTATGGATTTATCATCAATCTCAATACGATCATCAACTTCTTTTTGCTTAATCGAAGACTGGAGTAGTCTTATTGCATTTAATTTTTCAGAGTCCTTACTACGCATAGCATTTTGCATATCCGCAGTAATTTTTTCTTTTAAAGACATGAAGTAACTAAATTAGAATAATTTAGGGGGTAGCATTTGATTTCTAAGTCTACGATACTGTCTTTTAACAGCTGCAGCAGATTTACGCTTTCTCACCCATGTAGGCTTCTCGTAAAATTCTCGTGCTCTCAAATCGTTCAATAGACCTGTTTTTTCAATTAGTCTTTTGAATCTTCTTAAAGCAACATCAAATGGCTCATTTTCTTTTACTTTTATTATTGACATTAATTATCTCTTAAATATAAAGTTGTAATTGATCAGAATTGAAGGTTTTAAACCTTATAACCTGAAAGGCGTTAGTTTAATGGTAATATGCATTTTTTTCAACAACTATAACCAAAAAGTGACAACACAATCATGCTGATCTTAGGTATTGAAACATCATGTGATGAAACGGGCGTAGCAATTTATAACTCTGAAAAAGGGTTATTAGGCCACAAGCTTTATTCACAAGTTAAACTTCATGCTGCCTATGGTGGTGTGGTTCCTGAATTAGCCTCAAGAGATCACATAAATTATATTATGCCTTTAATTGATGGTTTACTGAAAGACTGCAATTTAGATATTAAAGATATAGAGGCAATAGCATATACTTCTGGCCCAGGTTTATCGGGTGCTTTATTAGTTGGCAGCAGTGTAGCAGAATCTCTTGCTTGTGCCCTAGGAATAAAATCTATTCCTATCCATCACCTTGAAGGACATTTATTAGCACCTATGTTAGAAAGTAAAAAACCTCAATTTCCTTTCATAGCCTTACTTGTCTCAGGGGGTCACTCACAAATAATCCATGTTAAAGAAATTGGTCAATATATGATTATAGGAGATACCCTTGACGATGCTGCTGGTGAAGCATTTGATAAAACAGCCCAGCTTTTAGGTTTAGGATATCCTGGAGGTGCAGCGCTATCAAAATTAGCTGAACAAGGAGTAAAACATTTCGATCTGCCTAAGCCCCTCCTGCATTCTAATGGATTGGATTTTAGTTTTAGTGGGCTAAAGACAGCTGTACTTTATTTAGTAAAAAAACAAAGTAACCTTACAAAAAAAATTAAAGCTGATATCGCTTATGCATTTGAAGAATCAATCACAGATGTTTTAGTAAAAAAAACGATTCAAGCTCTTAAGCAAGAGGGATTAAACAGAATAATAATTTCAGGTGGGGTTGGGGCAAATAAAACTCTTAGAAAAAAAATTATTTCCGAATGTAAAAAGAATAATTTTGAATATTTTTTTCCTGATTTAAAGTTTTGTACAGATAATGGAGCAATGATTGCTCTAGCAGGAGCGCTTAGGGTAAATCTACCAAATAAAAATAATTATTCTTTTTCAGTTAAGCCAAGATGGAAGCTTAGTGAGATTTAACTTACTTTTTTTCAAATTTTAATTCTTTTCCAGACAATAAATTTTTAATATTCTTTTGGTGAGTAATTAAAATAATCATTGTGACTATTATATAAGTAACACAATTAAGTGAAGTATCTTTCAGAATAAAGAATCCAATAAATGGTGCTGAAATAGATGCAAAAATCGCTGCTAATGATGAATAGCGCCAGATTAAAAAAACAAATAACCAAATACAAATCACAACTAACGCCAGTTTAAAATTTAATGCAAATAAAATACCAACAGCTGTAGCAACGCCCTTCCCACCACGGAATTTATAAAAAACTGGAAAAATATGCCCAATCAAAACTGCTAACGAAACGCATATAATTATAAAACCTTCAAACCCCAAATAATTTGCAATAAACAATACAAAAATTGCTTTTAATAAATCCCCTAATAATGTCAAAACTGCGGCTTTTTTATTTCCTGTCCTCATTACATTAGTTGCACCTGGATTTTTAGAGCCCATTGTTCTAGGGTCAGGTAAACTAAAAATTCGACTTACAATAATTCCAGAGGAAATAGAACCCACTAAATAAGCAAACAAGACAATTAATAACTGATTTATCATATAGACTATTATATTTGAAAAATTATAAACCTTAATGACTAACCATATTTTTCTTCATAAACTTAGAGTAAATACTAAAATCGGCTTCTTTGAATGGGAAAGATCGATTGAACAAGAATTAATTATTGATATTGATATTGAATTAAGTGGAAATGAGATTTTTGAATCTGACGATATTTCCAAGACAATTGACTATGCCCAAGTTAGGGAATCAGTTCTTTCTGTGTCAAATGATCATAAATTTCATCTTCTTGAGCCATTTGGTGAGGAAGTAATAAAATCAATAAGAAAGAAATTTGCGTTCAAAAAAATAAAACTAAAAATTGCGAAACAAAAAATACTTCCCGATACAGATCAGGTTGGTATTGTCCTTGAGCGTTAATCATCCGCGTGGATGGTGTGTTTTATGAATTGTCTTTAATCTCTCCCTAGCCACATGTGTATAAATTTGTGTAGTAGAAATATCACTGTGCCCCAATAACATTTGCACCACCCTTAAATCTGCACCATGATTAATGAGGTGAGTGGCAAATGCATGTCTTAATATATGAGGGGAAATTGATTGTTTAATATTTGCAATCAGCGCATATTTTTTAAGAGAATGCCAAAAAGTTTGTCTGGTCATTGATTTTCCATGATGAGTTACAAACAGATATTTTGATTTTTTATTTTTTAAAATAGCCCCTCTTGCTGATAAGAGGTATTTTTGAATATAATCCATCGCATCCTCTCCCATCGGAACCAGTCTTGTTTTATCTCCCTTACCAGTAACCCTTATAACGCCATCATCTAGGTTTAATTCTGTCAATTGAATATTAACAAGCTCTGAAACTCTTAAACCGCAAGCATATAAAAGCTCAATCATTGCTTTATCTCTAATGCCAATATCAATATTTAAATCAGGTGCCTCTAATAAATTTTCAACTTCATCTTCACTTAAACTTTTGGGTAATGATTTGGGAATTTTAGGTTTTTGTATTTGCAAAGTTGGATCGGTAGTTATTTTTTTCTCTCTATATAAAAATCTATAAAACCTTCTAAGGGTTGAAAGTGACCTTGAAATACTTCGCGCTTTAGAAGAGGGAAATTTAAATGAAAGGTACTGCTGAATATCTGATTTTGTAACATTTTCTAAAAAAATTGAATTTGTTTTATTAAGCCAATTTGAAAAATTATATAAATCAAATCTATAGCTACTGAGTGTGTTTCTTGATAGCCCATCTTCGAGCCATAAGTGATCTAGAAATTTATCGATTAATGCATTTTCTTTTTTGTCTGGTTTAAAGCTCAATCAATTTATTCCTCTAATTTTGAGTTTGGTAATAACTTATAAATTTATAATCAGAATACTTTTTTTACACAATAAAAAAAAGCCCCGTTGGGGCTTTTTTATTTAACAACTCGATGATTAAGATTTCTCTTCTGTTGGAGCATTCTCTTCAGCTTTTGCTTCAGGCTCTGCCTTACTTTCTGTTGGAGCATTCTCTTCAGCTTTTGCTTCAGGCTCTGCTTCAAGCTCCGGTAAGTCTACTTCAGGAATAGCTTCAAATTCACTATCACTATCGCGAGTTTTTAAACGTTCACTAATTCTTGCTGATTTACCTGAAAGATTTCTAAGGTAAAATAATTTTGCTCTTCTTACATCCCCTCTTCTTACAACATTTATGTTGTCAATTAAAGGTGAGTGCAATTGGAATGTTCTTTCAACGCCCTCGCCAGAAGAAATTTTTCTTACAATAAAAGAAGAATTTAAACCTCTATTTCTTCTTGCTATTACAATGCCTTCAAAAACCTGGATACGCTTTCTGTTTCCTTCTACAACTTTTACCCCGACGGCTACTGTATCTCCGACATCAAATTTAGGTATTGATTTACCAAGTTTTGCAATTTCTTCATTTTCTAGTGTTTTAATTATATCTACCATAATTCATTTTCCTTTTTATTTGTTCAGTCTTGTACCTGCTCTTCTTCAATCTCTTTAAGCAGCCGAGACTCTTCTTTTGTAAGTGATTTATTTATTAATAAATCTGGTCTATTTAATTTCGTAATTCTAAGTGACTCTTTAAGCCTCCAAACCCTAATTTTTTCATGATCCCCTGATAACAAAACATCTGGTACATTTAAATCCCTAACAGACTCAGGTCTTGTAAAACTTGGATGATCTAGCAATCCATTTACAAAAGAGTCCTGATTTGCAGATTCTATATCATTTAATACTCCAGGGATTTGCCTAATTAATGCATCCATCAAAAGCATAGCAGGCAATTCACCTCCACTTGTTACGAAGTCTCCAATTGAAACTTCCTCATCAATCCAATTGCTTAGTCTCTCATCAACGCCTTCATACCTGCTGGCAAGTAAAATCAAACCTTCCTCATTTGATAATTCTTTTACTTTTTTATGACTTAATTTCAAGCCTTTGGGCGTCAAATGGACAACCTTTCGCTTTTTTATTCCAAGAGTCTTTTCTTTTGCTCTTGCTGACTCTATTGATTTTATCAAAGGGTCAAACATCATCACCATTCCAGGGCCACCGCCATAAGCACGGTCATCAACAGTTTTATGCGTGTCAGCTGTAAAATCTCTTGGATTTAAAAAATTTAGGCTGACAATTTTTTTTTTAAATCCCCTTCCTACAACACCAAAGTTGGTGAATGCCTCAAACATTTCAGGCATAAGTGTTATTACATCAATTAAAAATATTTTTTTAGAAACTTTCATCCCAATCAACAATTATTTGTTGTTGCTTCAATTCAATATTTTTAACAATTTTTTTTGTATAAGGGATTAATCTTTGTTTTTCTCCCTCTACAACAAACACATCGTTTGCCCCTGTTTCAATAAAACCTGTTACTTTTCCAAGTAAAAACCCATTTATATTTTGAATTTCACAACCAATTAAATCATTCCAGTAAAATTCATTTTTGTTTAATTTAGGAAGAGAATTTTTTGAAACCCCTACCCAATAATTTCTAAACAAGTCAGCTTTTGTTCTGTCATCAATGTCTTTTAGTTTAACCATCATTCTTTCTTGATTAATCTTAACTTCTTCCACAAAGAGCTCAGACCAATTCTTTTCATCAGACGATACAAACCAATTTTTATAGTTTTTCAAAGTTTCAACTTTCTCAGTAAAAACTCTTACTTTGAGCCAACCTTTTACTCCAAAGGATCCGACTAACTGGCCCATCACTAAATAATCTTCTTTCATTAAAAAGATTACATCAATCTATTTTTATTTTTTATCAGCCTCTTTACCGGCTTCTTCTTTTGGAGCTTCTTCCGCAGGGGCAGCAGCTTCTTCTTTTGGAGCTTCTTCCGCAGGGGCAGCAGCTTCTTCCGCTGAAACTGCTTCCTCAGCTTTAGCTGCTTTATCAGCTGCTTTTTTATTTTTTCTAGCTAATGCTTTTGCTTCATCTTTCTTTTTCATCGCAACCAATCCATCCGGTCCTTTTGCATTAAGCTTTACTATTCTATTTACTGTTTCAGAGAGTTGCGCTCCATTTGACTGCCAATATTCTATTCTTTCCGACTCTAACCTAAGAGTTTCAGATCCTTCTCTAGCGCTTGGATTATAAAAACCAACACGCTCGATGAATCTGCCATCTCTTTTTTTGCTTGACTCAGCAACCACTACATTGAAATAAGGTCTTTTTTTAGAACCGCCTCTTGAAAGTCTAATTACTACCATAATCTAAATCTCTTATATTAATTATTTACAGAAAGGCGGAAATTTTACGCTATTTTAAGCGTATTTGGCAAATTAAATTGTTGATTTTTTATAAATATCTAGTTGGATCAGGTAGGCCTGCATCTTTGAACCCAGCTTTTCTCAATCGACACGAATCACATTTTCCACATGCAAGACCTTCTGAAGTGACTTGATAGCAAGAAATGGTAAGTGAATAATCGACACCTAACTCAACGCCCTTTTGTATTATTTCTTTCTTTGATAGATTTATTAAGGGGGTATGTATTTTTATCAAATCTCCTTCTACTGCTTTCTTTGTAGCCAAATTAGCCATATTTTGAAAACTTTTTATGTACTCTTCCCTACAGTCGGGATAACCTGAATAATCTACTGCATTGACACCAATAAAAATATTCGTACAGTCTATTGACTCCGCCCATGCCATCGCAAGTGACATCATTATGGTATTTCTTGCAGGAACATAGGTTACTGGAATACCAGTTGATGGATTTTCAGGGATATTTAGTGATTTATTAGTTAGAGCTGAATTTTGTAACCAACTTAAATCAATCTCAACCTCTTTCAAATCCTTTACTGAGAAAAATTTTGCTATATTTTTAGCGGCGGCCAATTCATAGTTATGTCTCTGATGATAATTTACACTTAGCGCATAACAATCATATTTTTCCTTTTTTGCAATTGCTAGCGATGTAGCAGAATCGAGACCTCCGGATAATAATATAATTGCTTTTTTAGACACCTTTTTTCTCCCCCCAAATTATTTTATGAAGTTGTACCTGAAACCTAACATTAAGGTTATCCTCTAATATCCAATTTGATAAATCTTCATATGACAATTTTGCATACACCGGTGAAAAAATTACTGGCGCCTTATTAGTCAAACATTCTTTCTCAATAAGCTTTTTTGCCCATTGATAATCATCTTTATTTGAAATTACAAATTTAATTTCATCTTTTTTATCTATTAAAGAAAAATTCTTTTTATTATTATTTAAACTTTCCCCAGACTCAGGTGTTTTAATATCCAAAATAATTTTTGTTCTCTTATCAACACCTTCAATACTAATCGCACCTCCTGTTTCCAAGGAAACTGAGTAGCCTTTATCACTCAAATCTTTTAGAAGATCCCAGCAAGGCTTTTGAGCTAAAGGCTCCCCACCTGTAACAGTTACATATTTTGTTTTGTATTGAGAAATTTCTTTTAGTATTTCCTGAATGGTCATTTTTTTTCCATCATGAAAAGCATAAGCAGTATCACAATATGTGCATCGCATTGGGCATCCTGTCAAACGTATAAAAATAGTTGGGATTCCAATATATGAACTTTCACCTTGGAGTGAAAAAAATATTTCATTAATTTTAAGAGTAGTCACTTGAATGAAAATCTAGAGTTTATAACTTAATTGATTCTAAATCCTTAAGTCTCTTTTTAGCACTTTGAATGATATCGGCATTAGGATATTTTTTTATCAAAGTCCGAAGAGTTTGTTTAGCTTTTGTTATACGTGTAAGTTGTATTTGTGAATTTGAAAGTTGATATAAGCTATTTGGGGCTATTGGGTTATCTGGGTAATCTAAAACAATCTTATTAAAAGTGTTGATTGCCGCTTTATAATTTCTTAATGCAAATTGGGTATAACCTAAATTGAATTTCGCCTCGGGTAATAATTCTGAAGCTGGGTAATTAATTATAAACTTATCAAGAGCGTCAAATGCCTCTTTGTACTTCGTCGCTGTTATAAGCTTCTTTGCATCCTCAAACTCCTGGTATTCTATATTCTTATCAACTAGCGGTGGCAAATCAGCCGCTCCAGGAATTGGTTCAGGAGCAATTTCAGGAAGTACGGCCTCTTCTTCTTGAATAACTAGATTATTTTGAGTTAAAGGAACATCCTCTTGAACAGGCTCTACATTTTTAAAACTACTTTCAATTTTTTGAGTATTTTCTTCAATTTTTTGCAAACGCTCATTTAATTCAGAATACAAAACTTTTTGGCGCTCTTCTGAAGTTTGCACCGCATAAGTCAATACTTCAACTTCTCCTCGAAGCTTTGCAAGATCATCAAATAATGAATTTATTTTTTCTGAGAGGTTATTAATTAACCTTGGGTCGACTTTATTATTTTTTTCGAAGTTGGTAAATTTTTCTTTTATCTCAAATTCAATTGAGCTTTGAAGCGCATTGAGTTGGTCTTGAATATCATTTAACTTCTTTCTTGCCCCTTCATCTTCAAATAAAGCATAAACAGAATTTGAGAGCAATAAAAGACCAACCCATAAATAGCGTTTCATTCAGTTCTTTTACTCTACTGTGTAGACTATATCAGCTCGTCTATCTTCCCCACATGAGTTTTGTTCAACACAGTCAAGATTGGCATATTCTTTACCGTAACTAACTGTTTCAATTTGAGAGTCATCTACTCCAAATGAATTAAGTGCTTCTTTTACAGCCACTGCTCTTTTTTGTCCAAGAGACAAATTATATTCATGAGAACCACGGTAATCTGTATTACCTTGAATTTTCATATTAGCTGCAGGTGTCTCATTTAAATACTTCGCATGAGCTTGAATGACCTCCATATACTCTGGCTTAACCACATACTTATTGAAGTCAAAATATATTCCTCTTTTATCCTTAGCCAATAAAGGATTACCTCTTAATTCAAGTAAATTTAAATCTGGAGATGTATAAGCTGTTCCTTGATTATCATCAGCTTGCATTGATTGTAATTCTGGTTGAGGTGGATTTAAAGGCTGCGACTCTTGTAGCTCTGTAGAACTACATCCTGCAACCAAAACCCCTAAAAACGTTGCTAAAAGTATAGATTTTTTCACCCTTTTTCCCCTTTTTTAATTAATTGTTTAATTCTTAATTGGCCCCCATGCAGGCTCTTGAACTTGCTTATTACCTAAAGGCAGTGGGTCAATTTTAAGTCCATTTATTGATACTGTACCAATTTTTGTTGTTTTTCCATAGTCTTTATAGACAAATAGTATCATATGTCCATTAGGAGCAAAAGCCGGTGCCTCATCTAAAGGCCCTTTAGTGAGCTTTAGGACTTGATTAGATAGTAGATTTTGGACAGCAACTTTAAATTTACCTTGATCTTGAGTTAAATATAAAAGTAATTTTCCATCATAAGATAAACTTGGGTATAAATTGTATTTTCCCTCAAATGTAACTCTACTAATTTCAGAAGAGTCTAGATTATATTTATATATTTGTGGGCCTCCGCCTTGATTAGAGGTGTAGTAAATTTCTTTTCCATCGGGAGACCATGCAGGCTCTGTCGTGATTGATCTTGATCTGACTAACCTTGTTACATCGGAACCATCAGCATTAATCAAATAAATTTGTGAATTGGCATTGTATGTCAAAACAATAGCAAGTTTTTTACCATCTGGAGACCAAGCAGGTGCACTATTATTGCCCTTAAAATTAGCAAGTAATTTTCTCTTTCCGGTTGCAATCTCTTGAATATAAATAACAGGTTTCTCTTTTTCAAAAGAGACATAAGCTATTTTTTCCCCATCAGGAGACCACCTAGGAGAAATAATTGGCATTTTAGAATCTAATAAACTAGTGATATTGTAACCATCATAATCAGCAATATTTAATTTATATTTTTCATTATTATATTTTTCTACAAAAGCAATTTTTGTATGAAAAACTCCTTTACTCCCCGTCAATCTCTCATAGACTTTATCTGAAACTTTATGTCCAATAGCACGAATTTGATTTTTTTTACCTACATACTCACCACTCAATATTGTTTGTTGTTTATAAATATCAATAAGGCTCCAACTAACCTTTACTTTTTCTTTTTTTAAAAAATCGACTCTTCCGATAATCAAAAATTGTGCTTCAAGAGATTTCCACTGTGAAAAATTAACTTCTTTATCACTATTTGGTGAGGCTGATACACCTCGGGTATCTAGTGCATAAAATAAACCTGACCTACTTAGATCACTTTTTATGACTGTGTTAACTTTTGCAATATTTTTTGGAGCCCCAAAACTTTTGAAAGGCATTACAGCAATTGGAATCTGATTGGCTTTTCCACCTAAAATTTCAATTACTTCAAGAGCATGAGAAATGCTTGATGAGAAAAAAAATATTCCAGCAAAAATAATGTATAAAAGTTTTGTCATCTAACTACTCAACTCCGTTTGGATGAAATTTCAATTCTAAATTTTTTAATTTACTAAATAAGCCTCTATCTTTTGGAAGAGGTAGTGGTTGTGACTGAATAATAGCTCTTTCAACAGCATCATCACAACTTGTTATATTACTTGATTTTGTCATCTTAGGCTGACCTAATAATTCACCCGTAGGCATTAAACTTATCCTAAATTCTAGAGTAATATAATCTAATCCACACAATTGTTGGTTAACATTTTGCTGAATTTTTTGCTGAATAAGCAATTTATATTTGTTTAATTCTCCAGGATTAACTCCACCCTTTATTTCCTTTTCTCCATCAATAGCAAGTTTGTTTTCTTGCTTAAGTTCATTTTCTCTCAATTCAGCTTGCATCTTTTCTATTTTTTGTTGTTCGATTATTTGTTGTTGTAATCTTTCAATTTTTTCTTTTTCAAGCATTTCTTTTTTTAATTTTTCAATTTTTTCTTGCTTCAAAACCTTCTCTTTGAGAGCTTTTATAGCTTTTTGTTTTTTTAATTTTTTAGCTTTTGCTTCAGCAGCTTTTTTCTTCTTTAATCTTATATCAGCCTCTTTTTGCGCTTTTGCTTTTGCTTTTGCTTTTGCTTCAGCAGCTTTATTGGTTTGAATAATTTTTTGCTTAGGTTTAGCTTGTGTTTTTTTAATTTTTTTTTGTACGGGAACACTGTCCCATAACTCTACCTCTGCATAATTGGGTGTTTTCGTTTGCCAGCCCACTGAAAAAATCATAATCAGAAAGAGCGCTAAATGAACTGCAAATGAGAATAGATTAGCCTGCAAATTCTCATTATTTTCAATCTTAAAAAATTTCATTAAATTTTTATTCAGGTTTTAGTAGCAAGCCTACTTTATTAAATTCATTTTGTTTTAATAAATCCATAATTGATATTACTGATCCATATTTAACTTTTTCATCAGCTGCAATTACAATAGGTTGATCAGAATTTTTTTCTAATTTTTGCTTCAAAAAAACCAACAATGCATCTTTTTTGTATGATTTTCCATTTACTTCAATTTTTGAATTTTTTTTAACTGAAATCACAATTGGATCAACTTTTTGTTTTAATGCTTGACCAACTTTGGGAAGTTCAACAACTCCTGGATTCGTCATCGGTGCTGTTACCATAAAAATTACAAGAAGTACTAACATGACATCAATGTAAGGTACTACATTTATCTGATCCATCATTCTTCTTTTTCTCATAGAATTACCCTTTACGATCCATAATATTGATAAATTCTTCCATGAAGCTTTCATACCTTATTGAAATTCTGTCAACCTTAGATGCAAACTTGTTGTATGCGATGACTGCAGGTATTGCAGCAAACAGTCCAATTGCAGTCGCAATTAATGCCTCGGCAATCCCTGGTGCAACTTGAGCTAAAGAAGCTTGAGCAACATTAGCGAGCCCAATGAAAGCATTCATTATCCCCCATACTGTTCCAAATAAACCTATGTAAGGACTGACTGAACCCACTGATGCCAAGAAAGGTAGGTGCCTATCAAGTGCATCAACCTCTCTGTTATAAGCTGCACTCATTGCTCTTCTTACGCTTTCAACACTTTTTTTATCAAGTGCACCTGTATTTTTGTTGGACATATACTCCTTATAACCCGCCTGGAATATGATAGGTAGACCTGGCATATCGTTTGGTGATCTCACACTAAATGATTCATATAAATTGCTCAAACTTCCACCTGACCAGAAAATTTTCTCAAAATCATCTGTATTTTGTTCCGCCTTTTTTAGAGTCTTTACTTTAAGATATATAATTTTCCATGAAGCCATAGATGCTAATACTAAAATAAGCATTACTGCTTGAACTGGAAGGCTTGCACCCCAGATTAATGAAAAGAAGGATAAGTCACTACCAATAGTCATAATATCTCCATTTGTTGTTTAATTAATTTTGGAATTCTTTGTGGTTTAAAAGTATCAGAATGTAAACATGCGATACTTACTTTTGCTGAAGTATATAATTGAGAATTCTTGGATATGTTTTGAGTTAAGCTCACCTTGGATGCTCCAATTTTGTTAACAATAGTCTCAACTTCAAGTTCATCATTAAAACGCGCAGGTTTTTTATAATCTATGTCAACTTTTGCCACAACAAACATTATTTTATCTTTTTTCTTTAATGTGGCTTGATCTAACTTAATGCTTCTAAGCCATTCTGTCCTAGCCCGCTCCATAAATTTTAAATAATTTGCATGATAAACAACCCCACCGCTATCTGTATCTTCAAAATATATTCTTACAAGCCACTTGAAAGATAAACTACTTACCATAAGCTTTCATTATTTTTATTTTTTGGCATTGCAGTTCCAAAATGTTTATATGTTTGCGGAGTCGCAACCCTTCCGCGAGGCGTTCTCATCAAAAATCCTTGCTGAATAAGATAAGGTTCTATCACATCCTCAATTGTTTCTTTTTCTTCACCAATTGCAGCAGCTAAATTATCTAAACCTACTGGACCTCCAGAAAACTTTTCAACAATTGCTTTTAAAAAAGTTCGGTCCATTAAATCTAAACCAATCAAATCCACATCTAACATTTTTAATGCATGATTTGCAGTTTTACCATCAATGTCACCCTCAGCTTTAATCTCTGCGTAATCTCTAACTCTTCTTAATAATCTATTTGCAATTCTTGGAGTTCCTCTTGAACGTTTCGCTAATTCTTCAGAACCATCTTTATCAATTTTTGTTTCAAGAAGCCCAGCACTTCTCAATACAATCTTAGCTAGCTCTTCTTGTGTATAAAATTCTAGCCGAGAAACAATTCCAAATCTGTCACGAAGCGGATTGGTTAACATCCCAGCTCTTGTAGTGGCGCCAATTAATGTAAATGGTGGTAATTCTAATTTAACTGATCGAGCTGAAGGGCCTTCACCAATCATTATATCAAGACGATAATCTTCCATTGCAGGATAAAGGATTTCCTCAATCACAGGCGAAATACGATGTATCTCATCAATGAACAAAACATCATTAGCTTCCAAGTTGGATAATAAAGCTGCCAAATCTCCAGTTTTTTCTAACACAGGTCCCGATGTTTGTTTTAGATTTACGCCCATTTCATTAGCAATTATATGAGCCAGGGTAGTCTTACCTAATCCAGGAGGGCCAAACAAAAGTAGATGGTCAAGTGGTTCTTTTCTTTTTTTTGCAGCATTTATAAAAATATCTAATTGTTCTCTAATTTTTTCTTGGCCAACATAATCAGTTAATTCTTTGGGTCTAAGAGCCCTTTCAAAGCTTTCTTCTTCCCCACTTACAGCTTCGCTATTTTTGAATTGATCCGGTTCAATCATTTTTTACCTAATAATTAAAATTTAATTTGATAATAATTTTAAAGCTTTTTTAATGCCTTCATTTACCGAGATATTTTTGTCTAAATCTTTAGTGACAATCACTATGTCCTTTTGATTATATCCCAGAGCAGACAAAGCATTTTGAATATCACTCATCTCTGTTGAATTAGCATTACTTGTTAATTTAAATTCGGAATCTGAAAATTTATCTTTTAATTCTAAGATGAGACGCTCTGCAGTTTTCTTTCCAACACCAGGAATTTTGGTTAAAGAAGTTACGTCTTGGGCTTGAATTGTATGAGTGAGTTCTTGAACTGTCATTCCACCTAGAATAGATAATGATGCCTTTGCGCCAATACCATTAACTTTTAGTAATTTTCTAAAAATAATTCTTTCCTGATCAGTGGCAAAGCCAAATAATAATTGAGCGTCTTCCCTCACAAGAAAATGTGTCAAAAGTGTCACCTCACTTCCTACTTCAGGTAGATCATAGAAAGTGGTCATGGGGACTTCAATTTCATAACCAACCCCATTACAATCAATCAAGATATGAGGTGGTATTTTTTCTAAGATTATCCCCTTTATACGGCCTATCATATTATTCTGCCTGATTTCATTCTATTACCAACTCCAAGCCTACCGAGTGAATCACTTATATTAGCATGACATATAGCACAAGCTAATGCATCTGCTGAGTCTGGGCCTGGCAAAGAAGGTAATTTAAGTAATCTTTGAACCATTGTTTGAACTTGTATTTTATCTGCATGGCCATTTCCTACAACAGATTTTTTTATTTGAAGAGCTGTGTATTCATAAATATTAATTTCTTTAGCCACAATAGCGGCTATTGCAGCACCTCTTGCCTGACCTAACAAAAGTGTAGACTGAGGATTTGTATTTACGAACACTTTTTCAATAGCCACAACGCTTGGCTTAAACTTATCAATAACCTCAGTGATGCCATCAACTATGATTTTTATCCTTACAGCTAAATCAAGATCTTGTTTTGTTGTTCTTATTGCGCCGCTTGTTGTGTATTGAAAATTTTGTTTTTCTTGGTATATCACACCGTATCCAGTAACGCGCAAACCAGGATCAATGCCTAAAATAGTACTCAATGACTTAATTAATCTTCAAAATTTGCATTAGTATAAACTTCCTGAACATCGTCCAAATCTTCTAAAATATCTAAAATCTTTTGCATCTTAATTGCATCATCACCATTTAAACTAATTTCATTTTCTGCTTTCATTGTTAACTCTGCTAACTCTTTTTTAAAGCCTAATTTTTCAAGCCCCTCATTTATTTTTAAAAAGTCATTAGGCAGGGTGATAATTTCTACGCTCTTGTCATCGTTAACAATAACATCATCAGCACCTAAATTGATTGCTTCATCCATCAAGTTTTCACTATCATCAGTTGGTGCAAAAAAGATACTACCGCAATGTTTAAATAAAAATGAAACAGAACCATCAGTCCCTAAATTACCACCATTTTTTGATAAAGCATGTCTCACATCAGCTACCGCTCGCACTTTATTGTCCGTTAGGCAATCAATAATAATTGCTACTCCGTTAATACCGTAACCTTCATACCTTATTTCTTCGTAATTAACCCCTTCTAATTCTCCTGTTCCTCTTTTAATTGCTCTTGTAATATTCTCAGCGGGCATACTTTGTTCTTTTGCTGCTGTTACAGCCGACCTTAATCTTGGATTAAAATTTACATCTCCTCCACTAAGTCTTGCTGCAACTGTAATTTCTTTTACTAATTTAGTAAAAATTTTTCCTCTTTTCGCATCCTGCCTTCCTTTGCGATGCTGAATATTTGCCCACTTTGAATGCCCCGCCATACGCTCACTATCCAAAAATTTTAATTTATATAGTTTATCAGTAAACTTAAAGCTCTTATGTAGTAGATTTCTTTAAAATTTAAATTTTACTGGTTTTGCTAAAAAGTGATAATTTAGTTATGCTATTTTTTAAAGTAACTAAATAAATGTAAGTGTTGAATGAAAACTTTAAAACAAATAATTGATACAAAAAATATTAAAGAGTTACTGACAATTTCGCCTAATCAAACTGTGATTGAAGCGCTAATAGTTATGGCAGAATACAAAATTGGTGCGTTGTTAGTTACAGATAAAGATAAAATGGTGGGTATCATTTCTGAAAGAGATTATGCCCGAGAAATAATACTTCACAAAAAATCATCAAACGAGACTCTCGTCAAAGACATAATGACAAAAAAAGTTTTATCGCTTCAGCCTACAGATTCATTTGAAAAAGGCTTAGAAGTAATGTCAGCAAAGAAAGTACGACATATACCAGTTCTGAAAGGTAATGAAATCATAGGAATGGTTTCACAAGGCGATTTGGTGAAAGAAATGATAAGCCATCAAAAAGATTTAATTAGTCAGCTTGAAAGCTTCATTCAAAATTAAGTTTACTCACCGATTATTTTAACTAAAGCTCGCTTCTTCCTTCTTCCATCAAACTCACCATAAAAAATTTGCTCCCATGGACCAAAATCAAGCTTACCCTCAGTAATAGCAACAACTACCTCTCTACCCATTACTTGTCTTTTAATGTGCGCATCAGCATTATCTTCACCCGTGTCATTGTGCCTATAATGGCTCAAAGGCTCATGCGGAGCTAATTCTTCAAGCCATTTTTTGTAATCATGATGTAAGCCTGATTCATCATCATTAATAAAAACACTGGCAGTAATATGCATTGCATTTACTAATACCAAACCCTCTTTAATTCCACTCTCAGCTAAACAAGAATTTACTTCAGGAGTTATATTTGTAAAGTGCATTCTTTCAGGGGCATTAAACCATAATTCTTTTTTATAACTTTTCATATCAATCCTCTCTTTAAGATTTTTCTAAAAAAATTAATTCAATACCGTTACCGGCGGGGTCTTTAAAAAATAACTGTTCAATATTTATTTCAGGAATATATCTCTCTTTAAAGATAATATTATTTTTTTTAAGGGTTTCTAAAAAAAAACTCTTATCAATTGCAGAAAAAGAAACATGATCTAAAGTTGAATTCACATTTGTTAAATTTTTTACATTGTCTTTCGATGAACTAAGGTGAAGAATATCTTTACTGCCTGCATATAACCAATACCCTTTACTTTTAAAAGGCGGTCGATGACCTAGCTTCAAACCTACAATATTGATATAGAAATCTTTAAGAATCTCAATCATTTTTTCATCTGATCGAAGATTATAATGATCAATGCCGTTAATCATTTTTTGGGTTAACTGTTAACCTTGTTTTAATATGAAGCTCTTTTAATTGCTTGTCATCCACCTCATTTGGGGCATTGGTTAATAAACACTGTGCTTTTTGAGTTTTTGGGAAAGCAATGACATCTCTAATTGATTCGGCACCTGCTAAGAGCGTTACGATTCTATCCAGCCCAAAAGCTATACCTCCATGAGGTGGTGCACCATATTGCAAAGCTTCCAGTAAAAAACCAAATTTTTCCTCTGATTCATCTTTGGAGATATTTAAGGCCTTGAATACTTTTGACTGGACTTCGCTTTTATGAATACGAATTGAACCTCCACCAACTTCGGAGCCATTAATAACCATGTCATAAGCTTTTGATAAGCATTTACCCGGATCTGATTCAAGCAGGTCTTCATGTCCATCTTTTGGTGCTGTAAAAGGATGATGTAATGCATTCCATCTTTTATTTTCTTCATCAAAATCAAACATGGGGAAGTCAACAATCCATAAAGGCGCCCAAGTTAAATCATTAACATGATTTTTATCATGTCCTATTTTCTCTCTCAAAGCACCCAATGCCTCATTCACTATTTTCTCTTTATCTGCACCAAAGAAAATTAAATCTCCATTGGATGCTTTTGTTTTTTCAATTATTGCTTTTAACGCATCAGTATCTATATTTTTAACAATTGGACTTTGAAGACCATTTTCGTCAAGTTGTGTGACATCATTAACTTTAATATATGCTAAGCCTTTGGCGCCATAGATTTTCACGAATTCTGTATAGGCGTCGATTTCAGATCTTGATAATTCTGATCCCCCTGGAATTTTAAGCGCAGCTACTCTGCCATTAGCCATATTTGCTGCTGATGAAAAAACTTTAAATTCAACTTTCTTAAGCTCATTTGTTAAATCAATAAGCTCAAGCGTGACTCTTAAATCAGGTTTATCTGACCCATATTTGCTCATTGCATCCGCATAAGTTAATTGAGGAAATGTATTTGGAAGTTCAATTTTCATTGTTTCCATAAACATTTGTCGAATCATGCCTTCATTAATCTGCATAATTTCTTCTTCATTTGAAAATGAAAGCTCAATATCCAGTTGAGTAAATTCTGGTTGCCTGTCTGCTCTTAAATCTTCATCCCGAAAGCATTTAGCAATTTGAAAATATCTATCGAACCCTGAAACCATTAACATTTGTTTAAACAGCTGTGGTGATTGGGGTAATGCAAAAAATTCACCCTGATGAACTCTTGATGGAACTAAATAATCTCTTGCTCCCTCTGGTGTGCTTCTCGTTAAGATAGGCGTTTCAATCTCCATAAAATCATTTTTATCAAGATAGGTACGAAAATTTTTAGAAATTTCATATCTTAGCCTAAGATTTTTTTGCATGGTATCGCGACGAAGGTCAATAAATCTGTTTTCTAGTCTTACTGATTCTGAAATTGTTTCGTCATCAAGCATGAAGGGTGGAGTCAAAGATGGATTTAGAATCTCAACTTTTGAGGCTAACATTTCTACTTCGCCTGAAGGTAAATTTTTATTGATAGTCCCCTCAGGTCTCAACCTTACCTTACAAGTAACTTGCAAAACATATTCGTTGCGAATTGACTCTCCAGCTTTAAATGCCTCTGGCGTATCCGGATCGATGACTATTTGAGCAAGCCCTTTTTTATCTCTTAAATCGATAAATATGACTCCGCCATGATCTCTTCGTCTATGCGCCCAGCCACATAATTTTACTTCTGTCCCTTCATGGGATTTATTTAATTCACCACAAAAATGTGTTCTCATTTTTTTCTACTTTCTTTTCTTTTTATTATTTTTAACGAATTCTTTATCTGATGTTGAAACTCCCATCGAAATAACATACTTAAGGACTTGATCGACACTCAGATCGATCTCAATAATTTTTTTTGTAGGAACTATTAAAGTATAGCCAGAAGTTGGGTTAGGTGTTGTTGGGACATAGACATTTACATACTTTCCTTTAAGGTACTTTGCAATTTGTTCACTTGGTACCCCTGTAATAAACGCAAATGTATACGTTCCTGCATGCGGAAACTCAATTAAAACTGCTTTAGAAAAGGCTTGTCCAGAGTTTGATAAAAGTGTATCGGAGACTTGTTTTATGCCTTTATAGATAGAACTAATTACAGGTACTTTATTTAAAATATATTCGTAAATAGAAATAATTTTTTTTCCAAAAAAATTATTAGCGATAACTCCTGTTAAAAAAACAACCACAAGTGTAACAATTACACCAAAGCCGGGAATTGCTCCTCCAAATAAAACATCTGGCTGAAACTCTTCAGGAAGGAAATGCAGTACTTGATCTAAAAATTGAGTGAGCGTTATTAAAACCCATAAAGTTAGGACAATAGGAATTAAAACGAGTAGGCCTGTAAGTATATTTTTTTTAAACATTTTGCTTTTCTGTTTTTTTTGAAGTTTCTTTTAAATTATTATTATTATTTTTTGTTTCTTTTGGTTTATTTTTAAAATCCGTTTCATACCAACCAGAACCTTTTAATTTAAAATTTGCAGCTGACACTTGTTTAATAAAGTTTTGACTGCCACATTTTGGGCATTCGGTCTTTGCCGGCTCACTAATCTTCCTCATTAAATCCTCTTGATAACCACAGCCCTCGCATAAAAACTCATAAATTGGCATAAGTATTATTTCAAATCTTTATTTAAAATGGAATATCATCTTCTAATTGGTCAAAAGATTCAACAGCGGGTGATGGAGCTTTAGTTGGCTCATTAGATGACTGATTTTTTGTTTGATCAAAGTCACTTGGTGACTCACCACTGCCGGAAGAGCTGTCTTTAGATCCAAGCATTTGCATTGTTGCTGCAACCACCTCTGTCGTGTATCGATCCTGTCCCTCTTTTGTTTGCCATTTTCTGGTCTGAAGTCTACCCTCGATAAATACTTGACTGCCTTTTTTTAAATATTCTTTTGCTATTTCTGCAACCTTTCCAAACATCACAATTCTGTGCCATTCAGTCTGATCTACCTTCTCTCCCGATTTATCTTTATATGAACTGCTTGTAGCTAAACTAAAATTGCATACAGCTGTTTCATTTGGCATATACCTTACATCAGGATCTTGTCCCAATCTACCCACCAAAATTACCTTATTAACTGACATAATAAATAATCCCCTATGATATTTTTGAAATCCTTTTTAAATCAGGCATTTTTATTGATAAAGAAAAAATAAACCAGATAAAAATTATAATTCCACAAAAATAAAAAACGCCTATATATCCATAATTATTAGCTGCTAAGCCGCCAACGACTCCCCCAAAAAACATCCCTAAAGATTGACATGTATTATACACCCCTAGAGAGAAACCTTTTCTATCAATTGGTGCAATTCTACTTACTAAACTTGGCAGTGATGCCTCTAAAAAATTAAACCCAATAAAATAAATTAATAAAGCTAAACTTATATTCAATATATCGTAAGAATAATTAATGAATAAAAATTGTGATAAGAATAGAAGAACTATTGAAATCAAGAAGGTTTGTTTAGATAAATTCCATCTTTGAGAAAAAATAATCATGGGCACCATAAAAATAAATGATAAAAATAAAATAGGTAAATAAATACTCCAGTGCTCGGAAAGTGGAATACCACCTTTTGATATTAAATAATAAGGTATTACAATAAACAACGAAATCTGTGTAGCGTGTAAGACAAAAATTCCAAGGTTTAATCTATTTAGATCCCATCTTTTGAGAATAAATAAAAACTCAGCGAGATTAATTGTTACTTTATTTTTTTTTGGAGCCTCAACTATAAATAGCTTTATTACTATGATCGCTATGAAAGATAAAATTCCCATTAAAATAAAAATACCTGGAACGCCAATTAATTTATTTAGAATTGGACTAAGCACTAACGATAATGCAAATGTTAAACCAATAGAGACCCCCACTATACCCATTGCTTTTGTTCGACTTTCATCCGAGGTCAAGTCTGCTAATAAAGCACTTAGTACAGCTGAGATGGCACCCGCACCCTGAATTGCCCGGCCTAAAATAATTAACTCCATCTCATTTGATAAACCTGCAATTAATGAGCCTATTATAAATAGTATCAACCCGAAATAAATGACTTTTTTTCGTCCTAAAAAATCAGATATCATGCCAAAAGGTATTTGAAAAATTGCCTGTGTGAGCCCATAAATACCAAGTGCTAAACCTATCTGAAAAGCCGACGGCTGACTTGGAAGGTCCGCAGCATAGATTGAAAAAATTGGAAGTATTAAAAATATACCTAGCATTCTTAAAGCATAAATAGAGGCCAAAATTGAGCTTGCTTTAATTTCACTGGGGGTCATTCTGTCTTTCTGAACCATAAGAATTGAATTCAAGTTGCATTTAATATAAATATTCCGCTATATTATCAGGTTGCGCATAATTAGATGAAATTTAATGGATTATATTAATATTAAAGGAGCGAGAACCCATAATTTAAAAAATATCTCGCTTAACCTTCCTCGTAACAAACTAATTGTAATCACTGGTCTTTCTGGATCCGGAAAATCATCATTAGCTTTTGACACACTTTATGCCGAGGGACAAAGAAGATATGTAGAGTCATTATCTGCTTATGCAAGACAATTTCTTGATCGATTAAATAAGCCAGATGTTGATCTTATAGAGGGGCTGTCACCTGCAATCTCCATAGAACAAAAATCGACTTCACATAATCCAAGATCGACTGTTGGCACTGTTACAGAAATCCATGACTATTTGAGACTGTTATTTGCAAGAGCAGGGGATCCAGTTTGTCCCGAACATAATATAAAACTTGAAGCCCAAACTATTTCCCAAATCGTTGATCAATTATTAGAACTGCCTGAGAATACTAAAGTAATTATTCTTGCTCCTGTTATTAATAATAGAAAGGGGAGCCATGCAGACTTAATCAATGAACTTCGAGCCCAGGGGTTTATTAGAATTAGGCTGGATGGCACTATCTATGAAATTGATAATCTCCCTGAAATAGAGAAAAAAATAAATCACCAAATTGATGTTGTTGTTGATCGCATTAAAATTCACAAAGACATAAAGCAAAGAATTACTGAATCCATAGAGACTGGACTTAAACTCACTGATGGGAAAATCTTAACCTTGGATATGGACACAGATGAGACACGTCTTTTTTCATCAAAATTTGCTTGTCCTCATTGTGATTATGCTATTCCTGAATTAGAACCCCGACTGTTCTCCTTTAACAATCCGATGGGTGCATGTCCAGAATGTGATGGCTTGGGACATAAGAGTTTTTTCGACCCAGAAAAAGTTGTCGCATTTCCTCAACTTTCATTAGCGGCAGGTGCTATAAAAGGTTGGGATAAAAGAAATCAATTTTATTTTCAAATGCTCACAAGCCTTGCTAGTCATTACAATTTTGATATTGAAACGCCTTTTGAAAATTTATCCAAAGATGTTCAGTTCGTTATTTTATATGGAAGCAAAAAAGAAATTATTGAATTTTCATACTTAAGCGAACATGGAAAAGTTTATTCAAAATCACATTCTTTTGAGGGTATTTTAAATAACCTTACACGGCGTTATCAAGAAACTGATTCAGGTATTGTCAGAGACGAAATTGCAAAATACCTTAATGTGCATACCTGCCCTTCATGCAAAGGTGCTCGCCTTCGAGAAGAAGCTAGGCATGTTTTAATAGGGGATAAAAATCTTAATTTTATTTGTGAATTGGCCTTAAAAAAAGCTTTTGATTTTTTTGAGAACCTCGAGCTTAAGGGAGCTAAAGCTAAGGTAGCGGAAAAAATTATTCAAGAAATTAAAAATAGAATTTTTTTTCTTATCAACGTTGGTTTAGATTATTTATCACTATCAAGAACTGCCGAAACATTATCTGGTGGTGAAGCCCAACGCATAAGACTGGCCTCACAAATTGGAAGTGGATTGACAGGCGTCATGTACGTTTTAGATGAACCTTCAATAGGATTACATCAAAAAGATAACGCTAAATTATTAAAAACACTAAAAAATTTACGTGATTTAGGAAACACCGTTATCGTTGTTGAGCATGACTATGATGCCATTATGGCTGCAGATTATGTAGTGGATATCGGTCCAGGTGCAGGTATTCATGGAGGTAAAGTAGTAGCCGAAGGAACGCCCCAGGAAATTTTAAATAATAAGGAGTCACTTACAGGTCAATATTTGTCTGGTAAAAAAGTTATTGCGCTTTCAAAAGAAAAATTAAAGCCAAGTAAAGATTTTTTTCAAATTTTTAAAGCGCGGGGCAATAACTTAAAAAATGTAGACTTTAAATTACCTATTGGTTTAATGACATGTATCACGGGAGTGTCTGGGAGTGGTAAATCTACTCTGATAAACAATACACTTTATCACTCACTTGCAAAGCATCTCTACAAAAGCAATTTAGAAGTTGGTCAACATGACGAAATTAGAGGATTTGATTTTTTTGATAAAGTTGTTGATGTAAATCAAAGTCCGATTGGGAGAACACCAAGATCAAATCCAGCAACTTATACAGGTCTTTTTACACCCATCAGAGATATATTTGCAAAAGTGCCTGAAAGTAAACTAAGGGGATACGCCCCCGGTAGATTTTCTTTTAACGTAAAAGGAGGTCGATGTGAATCATGTGAAGGCGATGGGGTGGTCAAGGTTGAAATGCATTTTTTACCTGACGTTTATGTAAAGTGTGATTTTTGTGAGGGACAACGTTACAACCGAGAAACCTTAGAAATCAAATACAAAAATAAAAATATACATGACGTTTTATCGATGACAGTTGAACAAGCCTACGAATTTTTTAGTGCAATTCCTGTGATCGAAAGAAAATTAAAAACGCTTTTAAACGTGGGTTTAAGTTATATAAAATTAGGTCAAAATGCCACCACACTTTCAGGAGGGGAAGCCCAACGTGTCAAACTTGCACTAGAGCTATCAAAAAGGGATACTGGTAAAACGCTTTATATATTAGATGAACCTACAACAGGTCTTCACTTTGCTGACATTCAACTTCTTTTGAATGTTCTGCACCAACTCAAAAAGAATGGAAATACATTAGCTATAATTGAACATAATTTAGATGTCATTAAAACCGCAGATTGGATCATCGATTTAGGGCCTGAGGGGGGTGATGGCGGAGGACAGATCATCGCTGAAGGTTCACCAGCCGAAATTTGTAAAAACAAAGAAAGTTACACGGGTAAATTTTTAAAAGATTACCTATAAGGTTTCATAAGTTGGTTGAGTATCTGGTTTTAGCTTATGCCAAATCTCAAATGCAGCTGCAGCTTGCTCAACCAGCATGCCCAAACCATCAGAAAATTTTGCTTTATTTTTCTCAGCCTCAATTAAAAAAGGTGTTTGCTGACCGTACATCATGTCATACCAAAAACTTCCATTTAAGTTTTTTGGTAAAACAGCCTGGCCTCCATCAAGCGATGACGAGGTTGCATTTATAATTAAATCAAAAATAATATGCTGATCGGCACCAAGAACGTTGATTGTTACTTTTTTTTCTTTTGCAAATTCAAGCCAATACTCTCTCATATCATGAGATTTAGATATAGTTCTATTGGTTAAGGAAATAATTTCTGGACACTGTGAAATTAAATCATACATTACTCCATTCGAGGCGCCGCCCGCACCAATGACTAAAATTTTTTTATTTTTTAAAGCCACACCTTTTAAGTTTAAATCTGCTATCAATCCCAAACCGTCAGTTGTTTCTCCAAAAAATTTACCATTTTTTATAGATATTGTATTCACTGATTTTGTTTGCTGGGACCTCAGTGACAATTCTTCACAAACTTCCCATGCTAAATTTTTTAATGGTAGCGTTATATTTAAACCTGCATACCCAGCTTCTTTCAATTCATTTAAAGTTTTTTTAAAATTCCTACCATCTACATCAATGCGTTGGTATTCAATTTGAATACCAAACTGTTTAGCGAAATGATTATGTATCTTTGGTGATAAGGAATGAGATATGGGGTGACCGAGTACGGCAAATTTTTTAGTTATTTTATTCACATCAGTTATTATAAATGGTATGGCTTATCTGTAAAAATTAATATTTATTTACTATATTGGTGCATAAATTTTATATTATTGCACTAACATAGTGCAAAATATATATTTTTTGTTTATTTTTATATTTAAGTAAGTAAAATTGCACCATTAGAAACATTTAATACATGATAATTAAAATTATTGAATAAAAAATAAGGAGTGAAAAGTATGTCTGTCGCAAATGTAATGAAAAAAATTAAAAGTAACAACGTTAAGTTCGTTGATTTGAGATTTTCGGATACAAGAGGTAAGGAGCAACATGTAACAGTCCCAATCTCTGCGTTTGATAAAAGTAAATTTACAGACGGCCATGCTTTTGATGGTTCATCAGTCGCTGGATGGAAAGGCATTAATGCTTCAGATATGTTGCTTTTCCCAGATCCTAGCACTGCAAATATCGACCCCTTCATGGAAGAATCTACACTGATACTCACTTGTAATGTGGTAGATCCAGCTGATGGAAAAGGTTATGACAGAGATCCTAGAACTATTGCAAATCGTGCAGAGCAGTATCTCAAAAAAACTGGTATAGGTGATACGGTATATTTTGGACCTGAACCTGAATTTTTTGTATTTGATTCGATTACTTGGGATTCTGGCATGAGTGGATCTTCAGTAAAAATTAGCTCTGAAGAAGCTGAATGGGATTCTAAAAATGAGCATGAAGGTGGTAATGTGGGTCATAGACCCAGAGTAAAAGGTGGGTATTTTCCAGTGCCCCCAGTAGATTCATTACAAGATCTTCGCTCCCAAATGTGTCTAACGTTAGAAGAAATGGGCGTTCCCGTAGAAGTCCATCATCACGAAGTAGCCGGGTCAGGTCAAAATGAAATAGGCACAAAATTTTCCTCACTCACAGAGAGAGCTGATTGGACTCAAATACTTAAGTACGTGGTAATGAACACCGCACATCATTATGGTAAAACAGCGACATTCATGCCAAAACCTGTGCTAAATGATAACGGAACAGGAATGCATGTGCATCAATCTATTTGGAAAAAAGGTAAAAATCTCTTTGCAGGGAAAAAATACGCAAACTTAAGCGATGAAGCACTTTATTATATTGGTGGCATAATTAAACATGGTAAAGCATTAAATGCTATTACTAATCCATCAACTAATTCATATAAGCGACTCGTGCCAGGTTTTGAAGCACCGGTTATGTTAGCTTATTCAGCAAAAAATAGATCAGCAGCAATTAGAATCCCGCATGTTGCATCAGACAAAGCACGTCGTATTGAGGTTAGATTTCCAGATCCTATGGCTAATCCTTATCTTGCGTTTAGTGCCATGATGATGGCAGGCCTTGACGGTATTCAAAATAAAATTCATCCAGGGGATCATGAAACAAGAGATTTATATGACTTGACGGCGCAAGAAGAAGCAAAAATTCCTCAAGTCTCAGCATCTCTTGAAGAAGCTTTAGCAGCCCTAGATCAAGATCGTCAATTTTTAACTAAAGGTGGCGTATTCAGTGATGATTTTATTGATAGCTATATCGGACTTAAGATGGAAGATGTGACACGTATGAGAATGACACCTCATCCTATAGAGTTTGATATGTACTATAGCTTATAGACAGTTTTTAAAAAAAACGAGGGTAAGCCTCGTTTTTTTTCAATCAAAATTAGCTTGCACTTTTTTTGTGCATCAAATTTTTTAAAGCACGTTAAATAGCTATAAGTTAGGAACAAAAATGAATGGTGAATTAAAGGAAAAAAAATATGAAGGAATGGAGTCACTCACCACTGCAATAATAGTTTGTGATAGAGACCTAATTATTCATTATATAAATCCAAGCACTGAATCAATATTTGAAGTCAGTGCTAAACAAGCAATTAATAATAATATAAGTATTTTTTTTGAAGATACTCACAACTTTTTTAAAGACATCATTCAAAAAGTTGAAGCACAAAAAAATAGCTACAAAGAACATGAATTCTTTATTCAAACTCATCAGAAAAAAACCATATGTGTGAGCTTGACTGTCACTGCTTTGATTGAATCTAAAGATGAATTTATTATTGAATTTGTTCAAATGGATCAACAATTAAAAGTAGCAAGAGAAGAAAGAATGTTTATCCAGCAACAAGCGAATACTGAATTACTCAGAAATCTTGCCCACGAAGTCAGAAACCCACTTGGGGGATTAAGAGGGGCTGCCCAACTACTTGAACAAGAATTAAGCGAAGACTCATTAAAGGAATACACACAAATTATTATTAATGAAGCAGATCGGCTGCAAAACTTGATGAACAGGATGCTTACTCCACATCAAATGCCTATCTATAAAAAAACGAACATTCATGAAATTTTAGAAAGGGTGAGAAGTTTAATTCTATCTGAATTTTCCACTGATATTTCTTTTGTAAGAGATTACGATGTCAGTCTCCCAGAATTTGTTGTTGATCGTGAGAAGCTGATACAAGCGATCCTAAATATTGCCAGAAATGGTGCTCAAGCAATGAAACAAAATAAACAAGAAGAAATGAAATTATCCTTCGTCACAAGAGCAGAAAGACAGATTGTTTTTCGCAAAAAAAAGCATGCCACTGCGATTCGCATCGATATAATCGATAACGGTCCGGGGATCAAAAATGAATTGATTGACAAGATATTTTTTCCACTTGTCACTGGTAATGAAAACGGGTCAGGCTTAGGCTTATCTCTTGCTCAAAATCTCATAGCTTTGCATCAAGGCATGATTGATTGTCATAGCGTTCCCGGAAAAACCATTTTTTCTATCATATTGCCAATTGAAAATAATTTAGAGCCAACTAAGGATAAAAAATGAGTCAAGTTTGGGTTTTAGATGATGATAAATCAATACGATGGGTTTTTGAAAAAGCGCTAGCAAAAGCTAATATCACTTTTGAGTGCTTCAGTAATACCAATGAAGCTATCAATAAGTTCAACCATGAAAAACCACAAGCGATCATAAGTGATATAAGAATGCCAGGTGAATCAGGCATTGATTTTTTAACCAAGGTTAAAAATAAATTTCCTGAGATTCCCATTATTATCATGACTGCCTATTCAGATTTAGATACAGCAGTGACTGCCTTTCAAAAGGGGGCATTTGAATATATTGCTAAGCCATTTGATATTTCAAAAGTTGTGAATATTATCCAGCAAGCTTTAGAAGCTAATAATAATAAAAATCTAAAGGGTGAAGAGTTAGGTGACTTACCTGAAATTATTGGTCAAGCAAAGTCAATGCAAGATGTATTCAGGGCAATTGGACGCTTAAGTCAATCCAATGCCATGGTTTTATTAAATGGTGAGTCAGGTTCTGGAAAAGAGCTTGTCGCCAAAGCGATTCATAAAAATAGTCATCGTAAAGAAAGCCCTTTTATTGCGATTAATACAGCGGCCATTCCCAATGACCTTTTAGAGGCCGAGCTTTTCGGGTTTGAAAAAGGGGCTTTCACTGGTGCAAATGCGCAGAGGAAAGGTAAGTTTGAGCAAGCCGATCAAGGGACATTATTTTTAGATGAGATTGGTGATATGCCCATAGACCTTCAAACAAGACTTTTACGTGTATTAAGTGAAGGGCAGTTTTATCGAGTGGGGGGTCAAGATTTAATTAATGTTGATGTTAGGGTGATTGCTGCCACCCATCAAGATCTTGAGACATTGGTTAAATCAGGTCAATTTAGAGAAGACTTATTTCATCGGCTCAATGTGATTCGAATAAAAGTGCCTCCACTTCGTGAAAGAGTTGAGGATATTCCTCTTCTCTCCCAGTATTTTTTAAATAAAAGTGCTAATCAACTCAACGTAAAACTAAAGTCACTCTCCCCAGAGGTCATTGAATATTTCAAAAATCTTTATTGGCAAGGGAATGTAAGACAGCTTGAAAATATTTGTCATTGGCTCACAGTGATGGCGCCAGGGAATGTCATCAACGTGAGTGATCTGCCTGCTGAATTAAATAGTGAACCCGTATCTTCAGGATCAACATCTTCAAATTGGCAAGAAAACTTAGGCCGAGAAGTTTCCAAAATACTTTTAACCGGTGAGGTAAATATCTTTAAAGACTATACAAATATTTTTGAGAAAGAGCTCATTATTCAAGCACTTCGATATACCAATGGGCGAAAGGTTGAAGCGGCCAAACTATTAGGAATCGGTCGAAACACAATTACGCGAAAGATAAAAGAATTAGAGATAAAACTTACTAATTAAATATTTACTAAATTTGCTCGATCTATTGGAAATGAATCACTTCTTTTAGATTCAATTTTATGAACAAAAAAGACTTGCGTTAACCGAGAGTTATCTTTGTTGGTTCCAAAAAATTTATTTGCTGCATGAAATATATCAGCTTCGTACATTATCAGAGTATTGTATGAGTTATTAATTTTTACAAATTCGTCAAACATCACCTCATAACTGTAATCAAGTTCATTATATTTACCATCCATAAAAAGTTTGTCATTTGACTTACAAACTTTTATAAACTTTTCTTCATCATATTTTTTATTCTTTTTAAATAATGTTGTACCTGAATCTAATTTTGGATTTTTACTTAAGTAAATTAAGCCTGCAAATATTGCGCCTACATCTCTGTGAATAACACCCTTATTAAAGCTTTCAGGAACATATTGAAAATTTGAAGTCATTACCATTCTTAATTGATCATGATTATAATTATGGAAAAATGAAGAGAATTTTGTAAAAAATTTTTGATGAAAATCTTGACTTATTTTTGCCGTGTCATCAGTCCTTGAGCCAGGAAAAGTGTAATTTAGACCTTTTATTTCAGAGCAACTCTTATAGTTCTGATTTAAAGCTAGCTCTCTAACTTCATCAGGATTTTTGTAAAAATTATCTACGACGGTTACAGGGTAATGATTCATAATCAAATTATACATTTGTATATTTGATTGTATAGACTGAAAACTTAAAAAAAAGGCTCCTTTTAGGAGCCTTTTTTAATGTTACGTTCTCTTAGAATTAAATCCTAGAAGAATAAGATTGCACCTACTGAGAAGATGTTTGATTCAGCATCACTCACAGTATCATGAGCTTCAGCTTCAACATTTGAATACTCAGCCACTAAGTTTAAGTGCTTTGTTAACGGATGGTATGCACCAATAGTTAACATAGTGTTTTCTTTAACAAGTGAATCACCTGCATCAGCAGCGTTATCATCTAGTTTAGAAACACCGTATGAAACACCTAGTTTAGTACCAGTAGGTATCACGTATGTAGCCTGAACATAACCACCGTCAGAATCACGTTTTGAACCTGTAGCATCAAAACCATCACGTAATAGTGCAGTTGTACCTACACCTTCACCAGAGTAACCATAAGCTACTAAGTTGATGTTGTAGATTGATGTTGAAACACCCACTTCAAATGCTTGTGCACGGTCTTCATCTAAGCCACCTGTTACTTCTTGTGAGAAGAAACCAGCCCAAACTTTACCAGCGAAGTCACCTGTCCATGAGTATGAACCTTGACCTTGGAAACCAAACTGATCAGTAGAACCAGAAGATGTACCTGAAACAGGAACGAAATTACCTTCAGCGTCTACTGCAGTTTGACCAGCAGAAGATGTTGAGTTCCATGGTTGCATTACACCTAAAGTAAGTGAAAGACCGTTCATGTTAGGTGTTGTATATGCAATTTGACCATTCCAGTCAGCATAGATATAACCTGTACCGATACGACCTAATGTAGTAGTTTGTCCACCAGCTGTACCTACAAGACCTTGTGAACCTACACCTAATAATGTCATATCATTAAGAATCGCTGTTGAACCAAAGATACCAAGA
>ENA-OQVM01000952-OQVM01000952.1-marine-metagenome-genome-assembly--contig:-NODE-952-length-41225-cov-12.756343_pt1 | contig 41225 bp, 43 predicted proteins | sample MGYA00237776_ERZ505498 | MGnify/ENA primary metagenome ERZ505498 (study PRJEB26159, sample SAMN06265151) | marine metagenome | isolation source: Helgoland LTER site | place: Germany:Helgoland, sampling...
GAAAAAATAGAAATGCATGAGCCACGTTTTTTAATTTGGAAATATTCTTTTGAAATACTAAAACAAACAAATTTAATCACTGGTAACGGATATTCAAAGACGACAGAAAAGTTGGTAAATAAGTATAATAACATCCCACAACAAAAAAAGAAAAACTGGTTTATTAATAAAGAATTTAATACACATAATCAATATTTAGATATTTTAATAAGCCAAGGAATTTTAGCGGGGTTTCTTTTTCTTATATTTCTTACTCAGGCTTTTAAACTAGCTAAAGAATCACACACAAAACTGTTATTACTAATTAGCATGTTAATCTATATGACCGTCTACAATAATTTTCATCGGTTAATTGGGGTTTATCTTTTTGCTTTAGTTTTAATTGTGATCTTATCAAAAGATAATGCAAAACAACAATAAAATGAAAAAAGCAATAGCTGTTGATTGGTTAGATAAATACGGAGGTGCCGAAAGGGTCGTGTCTTCAATGACTAAAATATTTCAATTTGAAACCTGCTACACGTTGGTAAACATAATGAGCACTAAAGATCAAAATTTGGTTTTTTCTAACAATAAAATTAAAATTAAAAACTCTTTACTTCAACTATTTAAAAGTAAGTTCAGGTACCTTTTCTTCTTATTCCCTTATTTTATTAAAAAAATTAAAGTTGACAAAAGTGTTGAATTAATAATCTCATCATCATTTTCTGTTGCAAAAGGAATAAAAAAAACAAACACTAATCAAATACATATTTCCTACATACAAGCAAGAAATCAAAGATATTTGTGGGATAAAGAAGGAATATATTTTGGAAGAAAAGCAAGATTTTTATTATCTCCAATTTTAGAGTTATTAAAAAAAATAGATATTAAGCAGGCTTCAAGCCCTGACTATTTAATCGCGAATTCACGATTTGTTCAAAACTGGATAAAGGAAACTTATAAATTGAACTCTGAAATTATTTACCCCCCTGTGGATGTAGAGAGATTTAAACTTCAAAAAAAGAAAGAAAACTATTTTGTTAGTGCATGTAGGCTTGAACCCTACAAAAGAGTAGATTTAATTGTTGAGGCTTTTAATAAAAGCAAGGAAAATTTAGTTATAATAGGTTCAGGATCACAAGAGAATTATTTGAAAAAAATTGCATCTAACAACATTAAATTTATAGAATACTCAAACTCATCAGTTGTTTATAAATATGTTAGCAAAGCTAAGGCATTTATTCACGCAGGAATAGAAGATTTTGGCATTGCACCAGTAGAGGCACAAGCATGCGGCACACCAGTTATTGCTATTAAAAAGGGCGGACTTAAAGAAACTGTAATTGAGAATAAGACAGGAGTTTTTTTTGGTGACCAAGATTCGAATGCAATTTTAGAAGCAATAAACCGTTTTAATAAAATTGACTTCGACTATGAATTTATTAGAAATGAATCATTAAAATTTAGCAAATCAAATTTCGAATCTAAATTAAAGGACTTTGTAAAATCAAAAACAGCAAATGATAAAAGGTAAAACAAGAAGATACTCAGGATTAATTAGCCCTTTGTCTTATTTTATTGACATTGCAATAATTATTGTTGTTACCCAACAGTTCTTAGCCATTTATTTATACAAAGAATTTGAGTTCAAGCATTTTTTTACATTAACTGTTTTATGGATTATTGTCTCTGTATTCAACAGGTTTTATTACATCTATAGGTACACAAATTTTCTTAAAATAATTAATTTACTATTTAATCAAATCGTTTTATTTGCTTTGTCTCTATTTTGTTTTGCTGGGATCTTTCCTGAGCTAGAACTTGAGCCAAATACAATTATTAAACTGCTAATGCCAATTGCAATTTTGATAGTTTTTGTTAAGATATTAACATACTATTCAATTAAGACATTTAGATCTTATTTTGGCGGGAATTATCGAAAAACTATAATAATAGGAAGCAGTATCGAATCACAAAATTTAGAACTTTTTTTTAATAAAAATAAGCAGGCTGGATACTTGCATAAAAAAACTTTTTCAGATGTATCTAAGAAATCTATTTTAGATTCGATTAATTTTGTAAAAGAACAAGAAATTGATGAAATATATTGCTCGACCGAAAACATAAATGATCAAGAGGTAAAAGCGTTGATAAAGTTTTGTGACAATAATTTGAAAACAATAAAATTTATCCCAAACTCAACTAAGCTAAATTCTAAAAAACTTATTTATGAGACTTATGATTCTTTACCAATCTTATCTTTAAGAAGGGTACCTCTTCAAGATTCTGTGAATCTATTTTTTAAAAGGCTTATAGATATTATTATCTCTTTGGCTGTTATTGTTTTTGTTCTGAGCTGGCTAACTCCTATTATAGCATTATTTATTAAAAAAGAATCTGATGGCCCTGTTTTCTTTAAACAAACAAGAAATGGAATAAACTATGAGGAGTTTAGTTGTTTGAAATTTAGGTCAATGATAGTTAATGAGAATGCACACAAGCTACAAGCAACAAAAGGCGACACAAGGGTTACCAAAATTGGTGCTTTTTTACGAAAAACTAGCCTTGATGAAATGCCCCAATTTATAAATGTATTGCTTGGTGATATGTCCGTTGTAGGCCCAAGGCCTCATATGATTAAAGAAAACGACAAGTATTATAAGACCGTTGACAAATACATGTTAAGACACGTGATTAAGCCAGGCATTACGGGCTTGGCCCAAGTTAGTGGGTATAGAGGTGAGGTTGAAAAAGAATCAGACATAGTTAATAGAATCAAGTTTGACATATATTATTTAGAAAATTGGTCTATATTACTTGATGTAAAAATCATCCTTAGGACAATATTAAATTCTATAAAAGGTGAAGACAAGGCATATTAGTTGCCTTTTTCCTTTTTTTAATAATCACATATACAGTATTTTTACAAAAAAACATTAATGAACATACTTATACTTGGTTCGGGGGGAAGAGAACATGCTTTTGCATTAAAAATAGCAGATAGTAAATTAACTGACAAGCTATATGTTGCCCCCGGAAATTCTGGCACCCAAGAAATTGCCACGAATATTCCAATAAACATAAATGATTTTGAGCAAGTAAAAAAGAAATCTCTTGAACTTGGTATTTCTATGATAATAGTTGGGCCAGAAGATCCGTTAGTTAACGGAATACATGATTTCTTCGCCAAAGACAAGGAGACTAATTCAATAACCATTATAGGGCCAAAACAAAATGCAGCAAGTCTAGAAGGAAGTAAAGATTTTGCAAAAAAGTTTTTAGTTCGTCACAAAATTCCAACGGCGCGCTATGCAACATTTACAAGAGAAAATATAAAAGAAGGCTTTAAATTTTTAAAAACCCTTACACCCCCATATGTTTTAAAAGCAGATGGATTAGCGGCAGGAAAAGGCGTTTTAATAATTGACAGTTTTGATGATGCAAAGAGCCAATTAACAGAAATGTTAGTTGGAGAAAAATTCGGAATAGCAAGTTCAAAAGTAGTAATTGAAGAGTTTTTAGATGGAATAGAATTGAGTTGTTTTGTGTTAACCGATGGAGTAAACTATAAAGTACTTCCAACCGCTAAAGACTATAAAAGAATTGGGGAAGGAGACACTGGACTTAATACTGGTGGTATGGGGGCTATATCCCCAGTTCCATTTGCAAATAAAACGCTATTAAATAAGATTGAACAAAATATAATTATTCCTACAATTGAAGGGCTAAAAAAAGATAATATTGAGTATCAAGGCTTTATTTTTATAGGGCTAATCAATGTTAATAACAATCCAAAAGTTATCGAATATAATGTTAGAATGGGAGACCCAGAAACAGAGGTTGTTTTGCCTAGAATTCAAAACGATTTTGTAGAAATATTCCAATCTTTTAAAAATAAAACATTGGATAAAATTGAGCTAAATATTGACCATAGATCAGCAGCGACAGTAGTTTTAGTTTCAGGCGGATATCCTAGTAGTTATAATAAAGGAATTAAAATAACAGGAATTGACCACGTTGTTGATTCAACAGTTTATCATGCAGGTGCTATTCGAGAAAAAGAGAACATTTATACAAATGGGGGAAGAGTCTTAGCAATTACATCATTCGGAAATAATTTTCAGCAGGCATTAAAGAACTCTTATAATAGCGCTTCTAAAATTAATTTTAAAGGGAAGTATTATAGAAAAGATTTAGGCTTTGACTTATAAAAAAGAATGTGCAGAGATAGATTTGTCTTCTTCTTGATTGTCATCAAACTTTTTTAATTGTAACATCCAGTATGTAAAAGCACAGATAAATACAACTATAGAAACCCAAGTCATAAAATTAGCTATCCACCAATTGTCTAGCTCTGTGATTCTTAAAAAATCAAATGGAAAGAATAGATAATTCACAAATAAATCTTCAATTCCATAAATTATGTCTCTTATTAACATATTGTAGTATTTTTACATTGCAAATATACAAACTCTTTAGATGATAGCAACTTTTTTTACAAAATCAACGCCTATTCACTATGTGTTTGCATTTATATACCTATTTGGACTTTTTTTAGCTCATTTAAATTCTAATGTTTTTAATTTTTTAATTGGAGCTTTTTCATTGTTTTTGTTGCTTGCCAGCGTCTTGTTAGCTAAGTTTATTATTAGTAAAAATGATTTAAATAAAAAAAACAATTATTCTTTAGTTGCTATTTGTTTTTTTATTGGCTTATTTATGCAGGAGATTTTCATTTTTGACGACATTTTAATAGCAAATATTTTTTTACTTCTTGCCATTAGAAAAATTTATAGTATTAGAAACCCTATAAATATTAATAAAAAAGTTTTTGACGCTTCTTTTTGGATTTTAATTAGCTCGGTATTTTATATTCCAACACTATATTTTTTTATCATATTATTTACAGCTTTAATATTATATTCACATTTTAATTTAAAAAACTTGGTAGTTATTATCTCTGCAATACTATCGGCAACCATTTTTTTATATTTAATGGAAGTAATTAGCTCTGGATATATTAACATTGTAGATTTTACAACAGTTTTATTTTTTGACATTCCAACGCTTGATTATATTTCTTCTTTTGATGAAAATATTTTGAACATTAGTTGGTCCATTAAAACAATTGTTTTTTTTAGTTTTCTCATTCCTCTAATATTTATATTTATATGGAATATGTTTATTAAAAAAAATGAAAGAAGAAGAACTACAACTTTAATTTTTTTGACAACCATATTAGCTTTAATTATTTTCATTAGCAATCTTAACTCTATGGCTTTTGTTTTTCTATTTTTCCCTTTAATTATAATTTTCACAAGTTGTGTTGAGCAGGCAAGAAGTAAACGAGTTAAAAACCTTGTTTTGTCTATCGGCTTATTATCCCCCTACCTTTTAATTCTATTTTAAGTATTTTTGACAAATAAAATAAAATTATGAAAGTAGAGGTATCAAACGGAGAGCTTATGGATAAACTCTCCATTTTAGAGCTTAAACTAAAAAACATTGCTGATCCTAAAAAGCTAATTAATGTAAATACTGAGTTTAACGAACTAAATCCATTAGTGCAAAAGTTATTTAAAAAACACAACCCAGCTATTAATAAGCTGTATATTAAACTTGCTGAAATTAACGGAAAACTTTGGGTTATTGAAGATGAAATTAGACAGTGCGAAAAAGACAAAAATTTTGGCAATAAGTTCGTGAAACTTGCAAGGGACGTATACTTTACTAATGATGTTAGGTCTGAGATAAAAAAAGAAATAAACATATTAACAAATTCTGGAGTAATTGAAGAAAAGTCATATGAAGATTATTCTTAAACATACATGAAACGCAGAAAACATATCCTTATCATAAGGCTTTCTTCAATGGGAGATGTAGCTATGGTTGTGCCCGTTTTAAGAGAGCTCTTGATAAACAATAAAAATTATAAAGTTTCGTTTTTGACGAACTTTCAGTTTTTCCCTTTTTTTAGAACCTTTAACGAAATTGATTTAATACCGTTTGATAAGAAAAAACAACACAAAGGGGTCTTTGGAATGTTTCGACTTTATAAAGAAATTAAAAAACTTGATTTAGATTATGTGGTTGATTTACACTCAGTACTTAGAACAAATTTTTTAAGAGCATTTATAAAAGTTCCTTTTTACCAAATTGACAAGGGAAGAGATGAAAAAGAAAATTTAGTTTCAGGAAAAATTTTCACTCAATTAAAAAGCACTCATCAAAGATATAGAGATGTTTTTAAAAAAATAGGAATTTCTATTGATCCATCAATTAAAAATCAGATAGATAGATTAGACATCTCAGATTTAAAACCAATACCAAAAAACAATAAGTTATTGATTGGAGTTGCTCCTTTCGCTGCACATAAAGGTAAAGAGTACCCAATACTACAAATGGAAGAAGTTATAAAAGAAATTAATAAAAACTTTAATGTGATTTTATTTGGTGGTGGAAATAAAGAGGAGCTTATTTTAGATCAGATAGCAGGTAAGTATACCAACGTAATTAATATTGCAAATAAATTTTCTTTAAATCAAGAGATGGATGTAATTTCTAATCTTAAACTAATGCTTTCCATGGACTCTGCTAATGGGCACATCGCCGCTCTAATGGGAATTAAAGTATTAACAATTTGGGGAGTAACCCACCCCTATGCAGGATTTTGTCCTTACGGACAGCAGGATCAAAATAATATTTTGGCCAATAGAGAACAATTTCCAAAAATACCTACTTCCATTTATGGAGATAAATTTCCAAATGGATATGAAAAAGCTATTTCTTCAATTTCTCCAAAAGAAATTATTTTAAAAATAAAAACAATGGTCTAAACGTCATCAAAATCAATATCTAATTCGTCTGAAACCGCTAGAGCCTGGCATGCTAAAATTAAACCATCTTCTATTTCAGACTCAGTCAAAACAGTATTGTTTAACATTTTGACCTCTCCTTTAGTGAGCTTCCCAATACAGCTTCCACAAACACCTCCATTACACGAGTAAGGAGCATCGATATCATTATCTAATGCAGTGTCTAAAATGGTTTTTTTCTTGCTAGACTTAACTTTAGAGGTAAAATCATCAACAGTGAAAGTTACTAGAACATCTCCACTTTCAGACGAAATCAAATTGTCTTTTTTAGAACTTGAAAATAGTTCATAGGAAATGTTTTCCTTTAACAAACCGCCTTTTTCAAGTGCTAATGATATGTTATCGATCATTTTTTCAGGACCACAAATATATACTGAACTTTGTAGAAGCTTAAATTTGTTTTCTGGAAACTTTAACATATCAAAAATATTTGCCCCTGTTATTCTGCCAAAATGGTGAGACGCGACATCTTTAGAAGTGAAAACAAATTTGACAAAAAATCTAGATTGAAACTGATTCTTAAGCTCCTTAATCTGACTTAGAAACATAGTTGTTTTTTCGGATTTATTAGAATAAACTAAATAAAAGTTTTTATCAGTATTAAATAAAACCTGTTTTAACATTGACATTATTGGAGTAATTCCACTTCCTGCCGCAATGGCAATAATACAATTCAAATTACCTTGAATTGTAAACCGTCCTCTAGGCTCTGATACTTTGATTGAGTCTCCAACTTTTATTGATGAATTTAAAAACGAAGACATTAGTCCATTTTCAAGTTTTTTCACACCAATTGATAAGTCTTCGTCAATGTGAGAACAAATAGAGTAATCTCGAATTGTTTCTACACCATCAATATCAACCATTAAACTTGTATATTGTCCTGCAGAATACTCATATTTTGTCAATAATTCTGTTGGAATTTCAAAGGAAATTACAACTGAGTCAGCAGTTTCTCTAACAATTTTTTTAATATTTAAATTATGAAAGTTTGCCATTAACGCTTGTTATAAAATTAAGAAACAAAGATATTGAACTAATTGTATAAAATAATAATTAATTTAGCGTGATTATATACAATATAGATATATTATACGTTGTTATAATACAATTAAAAAAATCAAGTGAAGTTTTCATATAGAAGTTTAAATTTATTGGTTCTTACGGCTTTAATTCTAAGCGCTTGTTCAAGAAAAAAAGACAAGTTCTTAAATAGAGGCTTCCATTCGATGACCACAAAATACAATTATTTATATAATGGGAACAACTTATTAAATCAAGGGAAATTTGAAACTAATGAGAATGTCTTTGATAACTTTTGGGAGATACTTCCTACTGAAAAAACAAGTATTACTTTAGAAAAAAATAATTTAGAAATTAAAGAAGAGCAGAGCACGAGCTTATTCGCTCAATCTGAAGAGAAAGCTGTTTTGGCAATTCAAAAACACGCCATGAATATTGCAGGAAAAGAAAAAAACCCACAAATGGATGAGGCATACTTTCTTTTAGGTCAATCTAGATATTATGATCAAAGGTACACACCTTCTCTAGAAGCTTTTAACTATATTTTGTTTAAATATCCCACAAGTGAGTTGGTGAATAAAGCAAAAATATGGAGAGAAAAAATTAATGCTAAACAAAACTATAACGAACTAGCCATTGAAAACTTAAAAAAACTAAAAAATAAAGGGAGATTATCTAAAGAAGAGATAACAGATTTAAATGTTGTTCTTTCTCAAGCTTATTTAAATTCTAAAAAAATTGATTCTGCATTAACTCATCTTGAAATTGCCTCAGAAACCACACAAGACTTAAGCAGTAAATCAAGATACCTATTTATCCTAGGGCAACTATACAAAAAACTTGAAAAGTTAGATAGTTCAACTATGGCATATGACAGAGTTATTAAGTTTCATAGAAAGATACCAAGAGAATACTACGTTTATTCATTTGTTGAAAAGTCAAAAAATTATATTGATAAAACACTGGCCATAAATGAACTAATTGAATTAGAAAAAGACATTGAAAACAGACTTTATTTAAACATAATTTATCATCAGATAGCTAATTTAAACTTTGAGACAAACAATGATAGTTTAGCTATTATATATTATAATAAATCTTTAAGAAACCCAGGAAAAGATTATTTAGTTAGTCTTAAAAACTACAACATACTTGCTGATTATTTTTTTGATAAAAACGAGTATTTAACATCTGCCGCATATTACGACAGTACACTAACTCAAATTAGAAACGATAAAAAACTTTTTAGAAAAATCACTAAAAGAAGAGAAAGCTTAGAAGATGTTATCTATTATGAATTGTCTGTTAAAACTAATGACAGTATTTTAAGTTTAGTTAAAATGTCAGAGGCAGAAAGGACATCTTATTTCGAGGATTATTTGAAGAAACAAAAAAAGAAACTTGATAATGAGAAAGAGATTATTAATAGCAAAAACGAATCCAACTTTAGTTCTTTCAAAAAAAATAATTTATCGGCCGAAAACGCTATATTTTATTTTTATAATCCTACAACCTTGGCTTATGGAAAAAATGAGTTTAAAAAAATGTGGGGAGACATAAAGCTTACAGATAATTGGAGAAATGGAGGAAATCAAAACAATCCTAAAGCATTGATGGTGATTGGAGGAAAAGAAAATTCAAAAATAAATGCTAAGCAAGATCTTGGAGCGTATTTAAAATCGGTTCCTAGTTCCCCAGCATCTATTGATAGTATATATAAACAATTAGATTATTCATACTTTCAATTAGCGTCTATCTACAGCGCCAAGTTTTTAGAATATGGTTTATCTAACAGTAAAATAAAAAATATTGAATTCGAAAGGAACAATGCTGACTTTGTTTTGTCCGCAAAATATTTAAACTATAAAAATTGTATTGTTTTAGGCTTATTAAATGAAGCAGACAGTATAAAATCTGATATAATATTAAATTTTCCAGAATCAAAATACGCAGAAATATTAATTAACCCCGAATCATACGCCTCTTCAGACGTTGATAATGTAAACGAGCTTTATGTTAAATTATTTGAGGATTTTCAAAATCAAGAGTATACAAAAACAATTTTAGGTTTAGAAAAGCTCATTTCTTCATTTGAAACACACCCGTTAGCTCCAAAAATGCAATTACTTAAAGCAGCTTCAATAGCAAGAATCGAGGGCTTTGAAAATTATAAAAAAGCTTTAGAGTTTATAGTTAAAAATTACCCGAATTCAATTGAAGCCGAGGAAGCAGAAGTTTTATTAGAGGATGTTATCCCATTAGTCGAAAACGCAAATTTTAAACAAGTTGAAAATGGAGATAATTTTAAATTAATTTATTATTTCCCAAAAGAAAATTATAAAAAAATTGAAGAGTTTAAAAAGAGCTTGAACTTGGCAATTAGCGATTTGAAAAACATTCAAATAAACTCATCTACAGATATTTATGATAATAGTAGTACATTTGTTGTGTTACACGGACTCAAAAGTTATGATGGGGCAAAAGGGTTAAGTATTATTTTAGAGAGAAACGAAGCTTTCTTTAATAATTCTTCTTTTGTGATTTCATCAGAGAATTATCAAACTTTACAAATCCATAAAAATTTGAGTGTGTATCTAAATAAAAAGTTTTAAATTTATGTTTACAGAATCTAAAAAACAAAAAACCATGTCAACATCATCTAATCAACAAAACATGATTACCCAAGGAACCTCTTTTGTAGGTGATTTAATAAGCGAAGCAGGCTTTAGAATAGAAGGAAATGTTAACGGAACAATCAAAACATCTGGAAAAGTCGTTGTTGGTAAGACGGGTGTAATTAATGGAACTTTAGAAGGAGTTAATGCAGATTTTGAAGGTGGTTTTTCTGGCAAACTTAAACTTAGTGGTACATTGACATTAAAAGCATCTGCTTATGTTGAAGGTGAAGTTGAGGTGGTTAAGTTGGCAGTTGAGCCTGGAGCTACATTCAACGCAAATTGTAGCATGAAGGGTGGTGTCAAAGAACTAAATAAAGGTGAGCAACAAAAAATCATATCAAAATCAGAGAAAACAGCTTAATAAGCTAGCCCGTTTTTCTGGAATAGCCTTCCAAATGGTTGCAACTATTTCTCTTGGATCTTTTATAGGCTATAAACTAGACATATATTTAGAAATAAAAAATAATATTTTTACAATATTTTTCTCTCTTTTTTCTATTGCAATTGCGTTAATGTATGTTATTCAACAAACAAAAGATAACTGATGAACATTAAAATCAAATTTTATTTTCAGTTAGCCCTCTTATCAATAATATTATATTTTATTAATCTTGTTTTTAATAGTCTGTTCTTTGAGATATATTTCTTAATTCCTCTATGGAAAATATACGTCTTTAATACTGCCTTGGTTCTTATAACTTTTTGGACAATTAAATTGCTAACAAAGACAAAGCTAAATCTCTTGTTTTCTTTTGTAATCGCATCGATAAATAAAATGCTTTTAACTATTTTGTTTGTATATCCAATAATTAATTTTGATGGAAATAAACAAGGGTTAATAGCAACTTTTTTTATAATATATTTTATTTTTTTATTTTTTGAAATTAAATCTCTTCAAAAAGTATTTGATAGATGAAATCATTGTTGTTTTTTTATTTGAAATATAAATATATGTATGTACATTTGCATCCGAATTTATTGCGTAATTGTAGTAACACTTAAAACCATAATATTAATTTGAGAAATTTACTTTTTTTAGTTTTCTTTTTTTCATTTTCTGTAAGTTTTTCTTCCTCATTAGAAACCGACTCTAAGGATTTTAATGTTACAGACATGATCATGCATCACATTAAAGATTCTCATGAATTCCATATTTTAGACTGGAATGGTAAAGGAGTGTCAATTCCGCTCCCCATAATACTTTGGACTGACAACGGTCTAGTTACCTTTTCTTCTTCTGAATTTCATCACGATGATGAAGGAACTGAGTTGGTTACTAAAAAAGGAGTATCGTTTGTTAAGTTTCATGAGGAAATTTATTACGCAAGCCCACAACCTAATTCATTTGGGCAATATCTTATTTTAGATAAAAACAATTACCCAACAAATTTAAAGCCACTAGATTTCTCAATAACTAAACTTGTCTTTTCAATGTTTCTCTCGATGTTATTATTGGTATTAATTTTTGGTATTTCTGCGAAAAAGTATTCAAAATCTAATAAAGGGATTCCATCAGGAATAGCAAAATTTACCGAGCCATTAATTTTATTTATTAGGGACGAGGTTGCAATTCCAAATATTGGTGAAAAAAATTATAAAAAATACATGCCATATTTACTAACTTTATTTTTCTTCATATGGATCAATAATTTAATGGGTCTTATTCCATTTTTCCCTTTTAGCGCTAATTTAACAGGCAACATAGCCTTTACTGCTGTTCTTGCTGTGATTACCTTTGCAATTACAACATTTGCAGGAACTAAAGACTATTGGAAGCACATATTTTGGATGCCAGGCCTTCCTGTTCCTATGAAATTATTTTTAGCCCCAATTGAGTTTTTGGGGATATTTATAAAACCTATCTCACTAATGATTAGGCTTTTTGCTAATATTTCAGCAGGCCATATTATCGTATTGAGTTTAATATCTTTAATTTTTATAGCTGAAACAGTTTGGATCGCTCCACTTTCTGTAGGATTTACAGTGTTTATTAGCTTAATAGAAATTTTAGTAGTAGCCATACAGGCATATATATTTACCATGCTATCCGCTTTGTATATTGGGTCAGCAATGGAAGAACATGAACATTAATTAATTTTTAAATTTTAAACTATGAGTTTAGTATTATTACAAGAAGTAGCAGTTACAAGTTATGGACCCTTAGCGGCAATTGGAGCTGGATTAGCAGCGGTAGGAGCTGGAATTGGAATTGGTAAAATAGGCGGATCAGCTATGGAGGCTATGGCTCGTCAACCTGAAAAAGCAGCTTCATTGCAAACATCAGCTATTGTTTTTATAGCCTTTGTTGAAGCAGTTGCGTTATTCGCGGTTGTTGTATCTCTTATTAAGTAAATAAAATAAGTGCAGCTGTTTTATGCACTGCACTTATTATTTATTATAATATTTTTAAAAAACTTAAATTATGGATTTAGTTACACCCGACGTGGGATTGTTATTTTGGACTTTTTGTTCATTTGCTATTTTATATTTTTTATTAAAAAAATTCGCTTGGAAACCTATATTAGGTTCAGTTAACGATAGAGAAGATTCTATCCGCGAAGCTCTTTTAGCTGCAGAAAATGCTAAAAAAGAAATGGAAAATCTTAAGTCTGACAATGAGAAAATTTTAAAAGAAGCTAAAATAGAGAGAGAAAACATGTTAAAGGATGCTAGGGAAATTAAAACAAAATTAATTTCTGATGCAGAAAACCAGGCAAAAGATCAAGCCTCTAAGCTAATTGAGTCAGCTCAATTAGCAATTCAAAATGAAAAAAACTCAGCAATGAATGAGCTAAAGCAAACTGTAGTAGAACTTTCTGTTGGGATTGCAGAAAAAGTTATATCGTCTGAATTAGAGGATAAAAGCAAACAGTTAAAGGTTGTAGAAAACATGTTAAATGACGCCTCTTTAAACAATTAAAATGAAAGAATCTAGAGCAGCAATAAGATATGCAAAAGCAATTTTTTCATTAGCAAATGAAAACGATATGTCTTCAAGGGTATATGAGGACATGTTGTTTTACATTAACTTATCTTCTAATGAAAAATCTTTTTCCGAAATGTTAGCTAATTCTGTTATTAACACCAAATCTAAGCATGATATTATATTGTCTTTAAACAACAACACTTCAGTTCTTTCTAAGAATTTAATCGGTTTATTGATTTCAAATAAAAGACTATCAATATTAGTAGATGTTTGTAATGCTTATAAGTCTCTTTATGAAACGGCCAACGATATGACTAAAGCTGTTGTTGTAACAGCGGTACCAATAACTAACAGCATTAAAGAAGCTGCTTTAATAAAAATCAGCTCTATTTCTAGTAAAAAGGTGGAAATTAACAATGTTATAGATAAAAACATACTAGGCGGATTTATACTGCGCTACGACGGCAAAGAATATAATGCAAGCTTATCAAATAAATTACAAAAAATAAAAAAAGAACTTATATAAAGTTTATTAAATAAATACATTAAAATGGCAGAAGTAAATCCAGCTGAAATATCAGCAATTTTAAAACAACAGCTTTCAAATCATGACGCTAACATATCTTTTGATGAAACTGGAACGGTACTAACAATTGGAGACGGAATCGCACGTGTTTACGGCTTATCTAATGTCCAATACGGAGAACTTGTGGAGTTTTCAAACGGTATCGAGGGTATAGTTTTGAACCTTGAGGAAGATAATGTTGGAGTTGTATTATTGGGTGCCTCCAATGAAATTAAAGAAGGGGATACCGTAAAAAGAACTACAAGAATTGCATCTATTAATGTTGGTGAAGGTATTGTAGGAAGAGTGGTTAACACCCTGGGCCAACCTATAGACGGTAAAGGCTCTATTCAAGGTGATTTATATGAAATGCCATTAGAAAGAAAAGCTCCTGGAGTTATATACCGACAACCTGTTAATGAACCTTTACAAACTGGGATTAAATCTATTGATGCTATGATTCCTGTTGGAAGAGGACAAAGAGAATTGGTTATTGGCGACAGACAAACAGGTAAAACAACCGTTTGTATTGATACTATATTAAATCAAAAAGAATTTTATGATGCAGGCGAGCCAGTATATTGTATTTATGTTGCTATAGGGCAAAAAGCTTCTACAGTTGCTGCGATAGCAAAAGTTTTAGAGGACAAAGGAGCATTAGCGTATACAACAATTGTAGCTGCAAACGCATCTGACCCTGCAGCGATGCAGGTATATGCACCTTTCACAGGGGCTTCAATTGGAGAATACTTTAGAGACACAGGAAGACCGGCCTTAATTGTATACGATGATTTATCTAAGCAAGCAGTTGCTTATCGTGAGGTTTCATTATTACTTAGAAGACCTCCAGGACGTGAGGCTTACCCAGGGGATGTGTTTTATCTTCATTCAAGACTATTAGAAAGATCTGCAAAGGTAATTGCTGATGATAATATTGCAAAAGAAATGAATGATTTACCAGCTTCATTAGCTCCTTTAGTTAAAGGAGGAGGCTCATTGACAGCTTTACCAATCATTGAAACTCAAGCGGGAGATGTATCAGCTTATATTCCGACAAATGTTATTTCAATTACAGACGGACAAATATTTTTAGAATCAGATTTATTTAATTCAGGTGTTAGGCCCGCAATTAACGTGGGAATATCAGTTTCAAGAGTTGGTGGTTCAGCTCAAATAAAGTCAATGAAAAAAGTGGCAGGTACTTTGAAATTAGACCAAGCTCAATTTAGGGAACTAGAAGCTTTTGCAAAGTTTGGATCGGATTTAGATGCTGCTACATTAAATGTTATTGAAAAAGGTAAGAGAAATGTTGAGATATTAAAACAAGCTCAAAACGATCCATTTACTGTTGAAGATCAGGTTGCGATAATTTATGCAGGTTCTAAAAATTTACTCAGAAATGTCCCTGTGGAAAAAATAAAAGAATTTGAAAACGAATATTTAACAATTCTTAGAACTAAGCATCAGGGGGTATTAGATAGCTTAAAACAAGGAAAGCTAACTGAAGAAGTGGTTAACACTTTAGAGTCAGTTTGTAAAGATTTATCTGATAAATATTAATCTCTAACAATGGCTAATTTAAAGGAAATAAGAAATAGAATCTCATCAGTCTCTTCAACGATGCAGATAACAAGCGCCATGAAAATGGTTTCTGCTGCAAAGTTAAAAAAGGCACAAGATGCTATTACAGCTATGAGACCATATTCAAATAAACTAACAGAAATTTTACAAAGCTTAAGTTCTTCAATCGATTCTGATAATAAGTATGCTCAAAAGCGCAAAGTAAAAAAAGTTCTTATAGTTTCAATTACCTCTAATAGAGGTTTATGTGGTGGATTCAATTCTAATATTTTCAAAAAATCTACAGAGCTAGCAAATTCTGTCTATAATGATACAGATGTGTCATTTGTTGCTATTGGTAAGAAAGGAAATGATTTTCTTCAAAAAAGTTATAATGTTGAATCAAATCACATTGATATTTTTGACAACCTAAACATGGAAAGTGTCTCTTTAATTGCTGAGTCACTTATGCAAATGTTTGTTAATGAAGATTTTGATAAAATTGATATCGTATATAACAAGTTTAAAAATGCTGCAACACAAGTTGTTGTGAATGAGCAGTTTTTACCGATATCTGATGTTGAAGATGACTCCAATAATAATTTAGATTACATTTTCGAACCCTCAAAAAAAGAAATAATTGAAGAGCTAATTCCAAAGTCCTTAAAAAATCAATTATTCAAAGCCATTCGTGACTCTTGGGCAAGTGAACACGGAGCCAGAATGACGGCAATGCATAAAGCTACTGATAATGCAACTGAACTAAGAGATCAGTTAAAGTTAGCTTATAATCAAGCTAGACAAGCGGCAATTACAAATGAAATCTTAGAAATAGTTGGAGGCGCCGAAGCACTTAATAATTAGTATCTCTTAAATTCAAGTTACTTTGATAACTTTGATTAAAAGCTTACTTTTAGGATAAATATTTGAACTTGAACAAATTAAAGTCAGCTTTTAAACAAGCTATTGTTTATGGAATAGCTACTGTTTTCCCTAGAGTAGTTAGTGTTTTACTAGTCAGATTGCATACCGACAAATCTGTACTTGAAAATATTTCAGATTATGGAGATTTATCAATTATTTTTTCCTACATCATTTTACTTAACGTTCTTTTATCTTATGGGTTAGAAACAGCTTTTTTTAGGTTTTTTAATTCTTATTCAAAGAAATCAAATGTAGTGAGCACTTCTTCAATTTCAATAATCTTAACTTCATTGATGTTTTTAGCAATAGGACTTACTTTCACAGATCAAATTTCTGATTTTATAGGAATTCGCTCTGATTATTTGTATTTGGTTATATGGATATTAGTTTTAGACTCTTTGGTTGTAATTCCATTTGCATACTTGCGATTAAATAATAAAGCAATTAGATATACGCTGATTAAAATATTTAATGTTATTGTGAATGTTTCATTAAATATTTTCTTTTTAATTTTTCTTAAAAACAACCATACTAAAAGTCCCTCGCTTGATTATATCTATGTAGAAAACTTTGAAATAAATTATATTTTTATTTCTCTGCTAATATCAAGCGCATTAACCTTCTTAGTGATGAGTAATTTCTATGTAAACATTCAATATAAAATCGATTTTAAATTACTTAAGAAAATGCTTAAATATTCTGTGCCAATTTTATTAGCAGGATTGGCATACTCAATAAATGAAAGCTTTGATAAAATTTTATTAGATTATTTTGATGTTGATAAAGCACAAATTGGAATGTATGCAGCTTGTTATAAGTTAGCTCTGTTTATTACTCTTTTTTCAACGGCCTTCAAATTAGGTATCGAGCCATTTATTTTCAGTACCGCCAAAAATAATTCCCCCGAAAAAGCATATGCATTAATTTTAGAGGTGTTTGTAATATTAGGATCCTTTATTTTAATCGCAGTTGTGGTCTTTATAGACATATTAAAATTTCTTTTTATTGGTGATTCAGCCTATTGGGAAGCTTTATATATTGTGCCTATTATTCTTATGGCTAACTTATTTTTGGGGATATATCAAAATTTATCTGTTTGGTATAAGGTAACAGATAAAACAAAGTTTGGAGCTTACATATCTATCTTCGGTGCTGCAATCACACTTTCTGTAAATATCGCATTAATTCCTTATTACGGATATTTAGGGTCAGCAATAGCAACATTTCTTGCTTATTTTGTAATGGCAATGATATCTTATTTTTTAGGACAACGCCATTATCCAATTCCTTACAACCTACCTAAAATATGTATATACATACTGCTAAGTACATTTTTAGCTTTTACTTCTTTTTATATTTTTCCAGGAAATTATTATTTTGGAATTGGAATATTAATTTTACTTGGCCTAATCATAATTAAATTTGAAAAGGACACAATTAAACTTATAAATAATGAAAATTGAAATAATAAATAAATCTAATCATAATCTTCCGCACTATGAAACTAATTCATCAGCGGGGATGGACCTCAAGGCTTTTATAGACGAACCTATAATACTTAATTCTTTGGAAAGGAAAATAATTAAAACGGGCCTCTATATTTCTTTGCCTAAAGGATTTGAAGCACAGGTAAGATCAAGAAGTGGCCTCTCAATAAAACATGGATTGTGCGTATTAAATTCTCCTGGAACAATAGATGCTGATTATAGAGGAGAAATTGGAATAATATTAATTAACTTATCAAAAGATTCATATACTATAAATAACGGAGACAGAATAGCTCAATTAGTAATAGCAAGTCATGAGCAAGCAAAATGGATTGAGGTAAAAGAGTTATCTAAAACTGTTAGAGGAGTTAACGGCTTTGGTAGCACAGGAATTAATTAAGATTATGAGATTTTTAAAATATTTTTTAGTTCTAATAATAATATCTTCCTGTAAACCTACAAAGGATATAACTCGCGAGACAACAGATTCAGACAATAAGAGATTAAACCCAAAACAAGTAATCAGAAAAGTATCAAAGTCAAAATCCAAATTCAAATCCTTTCAGTCTAAAATAAAAATAAAGTTAAATAATAAAGGAAGAACTAAAAGTTATTCAGCGAATATTAGAATTATAAAAGACAAGGCAATATGGTTAAGCTCTGCGGCAGGAATTGTTAGGGTTTTAATCACCAAAGACAGCCTGTTTTATTATAATAAGCTTCAAAAAAACTATTTAAAATCAAGCTTTAGTAACATTGATGAAATTTTAGGAGTTAATTTGAGTTATGAAACTATTGAAAGCTTATTATTGTCTGAGCCAGTTAATAAAATTAATAAATCAGACTTCAATGACTCTTTTAGTGATAAAGATGACTCTTATATATTTAATTGGAGCATTATTTCCAGCTCTTCAAAAATAAATAAAAACCTATTTGAAGGAAGTTATATTATAAACTCAAATAATTTTAAAATAAATCAATACTCATTTAAAATTAAAGATGATAAAAATAATTTTGATCTTTATGAGCTATCTTATTTTGAATTTATTGATATTGCCAACATGGTTTTTCCTTCAAAAATAGATTTATATAAAACTAATTTTGAAAAACAAAACAATGTACAAGAAAATACAGTTTTTGTAAATTTAGACAATTATGAAGGCATACTAATGGATCAAATTAATTTAGAATTTAAGTCAATTAAACTTAACAATAAATTTAAACTTCCATTTAAAATTCCTAGTAATTATAAAAAAATTGCAATTGATGTTCGATAAATCGAGATTTATCTTATTACTAATAACGTTGGCTCTGTATAGCACCTCATGTTATTCTCAAAATTTAAGTCAAAAGGATTTAGAGCTCAAAAGAACTGATTTAGTAAATGAAATAAAAAATATTCAAAACTTAATTAATAATTCTAAAGACGAAGAAAAGCTTGTTGTAGAAAATATTGAAAATTTGAATTATAAATTAAACCTTCAAAATGAAATCATAAAAATTACAAATAATGAGCTTAATATTATTTCTGTATCCATTCGAAACAACCAAGAAGCAATAAATCAGCTTCAAAACTCTCAACAACTTTTAAAGTCTCAATATTCAGAGATGATATTGAGATCCTATAAAACTAGATCTAAAACAGGAAAGTTGATGTTTATTTTTTCTTCTGCAAACTTTCAAGAAGCCTTAAAGCGAATTCAATACTTCAAACAATATTCTGAGTATCAAAATAATCAATTACAAAAAATAGCAATCAATTCTGAAAAGCTTAAGTCAATGGCGAATAAGCTTAACAATGATAAAAATCTTCAATTAAAGCTAGTCAACGATAATCAAAAAATAAAAAAGGACATCAATCGTGAAATTTCTAATAAAAACAATCTATTAACTTTTATTTCTAATAATCAAACTAAATATATTAGAGATATTAAATTGAAACAGCAAAAAACAGCAAAAATAGATAAAGAAATTGAAAAAATTATAGCTAAAGCAATTGCTGAGTCAAATAGAAAGAAAAAGACGTCATCTAAACTTTTTGCCTTAACCCCTGAAGCTAAACTATTATCAAATAATTTTATTTCAAATAAAGGTAAACTCCCATGGCCTGTAGAAAAAGGATATGTTTCACTGAAATACGGAAAGCAACCTCACCCGATAGTTAAAACTGCTACAATCCAAAGTAATGGGATAAGAATAATTACTGCTAAATCCCAAAAGGCTAGAACTATTTTTAACGGAACAGTATACAGAATAATAAGTTCAAAAAATGGTTCTAAAACTATATTAATTCAACACGGTAATTTTTTTACTGTGTATAAGAATCTTTCAGATATATATGTGAAAAAAGGGGATAAGATTTCAACAAAACAAATATTAGGAGAAATTATTACAAATAAGAATTCAGGTCAGACAATATTAAGTTTTAGTTTATTTAAGGACAATAAGACGGAAAACCCCTTATTTTGGATTGGCAAGAAATAATGCTTTTAACTCTGTAGCTTCTTGTGCTTTCAATTTACCAGCTAATACAAGACTAAGTTGACGTCTTCTTAGAGCACCATTATATCTTTCAATTTCTAGCTTTGACTCAGGCGTTATTTCAGGAATTGATGTTGGCTTACCGTTTTTGTCTACTGCAACAAAAGTATAAATAGCCTCATTTGACTTAATCTTTTCTCCTCCATCAAAATTTATCCAAACATCTAAATATACCTCCATTGAGGTTTTGAACGCTCTAGAAACTTTAGCTTCAATTGTGACAATACTACCTAAAGGAATAGCTTTGTTAAACGCAACATGATTTACTGAAGTTGTAACTACTATTTCGCCAGAATGTCTTCTTGCAGCGATACAACCAGCTCTATCCATTCTTGCTAGTAATTCACCTCCAAACAAATTATTAATAGCATTAGTTTCACTCGGAAGCACCAAATCTGTCATCACTGTTAATGATGACATAGCTGTTTTTAATGGCATTATTTAGTTTATTTCTTTATTTAAAATCCAGGCAGCTTGATTATCCAAAATTCGTATTTGCTCTAAAGCTATATCAGCTTCTGCTCTAGTTTGAAAGCTTGAATATGCAACTTGAAATAACCCATACTTGTTTTGACCAATTCTTCTAGCTTTGTAACCTTTATTTTTTAATTGTTTTACTCTAGTAAAACTATTTTCTTCAATACTAAAAGACCCAGCCACTACGTGAAAGGCACCAATATTTTCTTTTACAACCATTTTTACAATAGGTAGAGGATTTTCAATCACAAATGTTGCTTTTTGTATTTCTTTTTCAATCAAAAGATCAGCTTGTTGATATGCAATTATGTTCTTTTGCTCTATTTTATTAAGTTCATTATTATAAACAAGACTAGAGATTAAAAGCCCAATGATTAGGGCTGCAGCATACTTTGAAAAGTTAGAGGAAGCTGCTTTGTTCTTATTTCTTTTAATAGATGAACTTGATACGCTTGATAGTCCGTAAGATTCTGTTAAATAATTTACATTATTGTAAGAGCTAAACTCTGTCACTCCGTTTTTGAATGATATTACCCCTACTTTTGAGAATACAATATCATTTTTATTGTGTATATCATTATTAAAGTTAGAAACATTTAGCTTAATTAATTTCATCGCATCATCAAATGAAATGTTATTTAAATCAGAAATATAAGTTGCTAAAAGACCATCATTTTTCTTAATTTTTTTATTAAATGAAATTGACTTAGATGGAGGAGTAAATACGCCTTCGCTATTTATATTAGTTGAATTAGTTGAAGTAATAAAAGCTCCAAAATTAGGAATGACTACGCATTCATTTCTGTATAGCAAGTCTTCTATATATTTATCTAAGTTCATTTTGTAGGGTGTTTATAGAAACTAAAGTTAGTAATCTTTTTAATTAAACCCAACTTTTATTCTAACTCTATTTAGAACCTTGTCAGCTGTTTTAGAGGCTTGTAGTGCACCAGTTTTTAAGATGCTATCTATCTTATCTAAATTGCTCATATAATAGTTATATTTTTCTCTTTCAGTTTTATATTTAGTAAGAATTAAATTTAATAAATCTTTTTTGGCATGACCATAACCATAACCTCCCTTAGTATAGTTGTTTTTCATTGTTTCGGCCTGCTTTTCATCACACAACAACTCATAGAGTTTAAATAAATTACAATTCTTCCAGTCTTTAGAAGCTTCTAAAGGAAGACTATCGGTTTTAATAGATAAAATCTGTTTTTTAAGAAGCTTTTCTTCTAAGAAAATATCAATTACATTTTTTTTACTTTTACTCATTTTTGCTCCGTCAGTTCCTGTAATAAGCATAGTGCCTTCGTCAACTTTAGATTCAGGAATAATAAATGTTTCTCCATTTTGATGATTAAATTTATTACCTACACTTCTTGTGATTTCAAGATGTTGAAGTTGATCTTTTCCAACAGGAACTATGTTAGCATCATATAATAAAATGTCTGCAGCCATTAACATTGGATAAGTAAAAAGTCCGGCATTAATATCCTCTAAACTATTTGATTTGTCTTTAAAACTATGTGCTAATGTTAATCTTTGGTAAGGAAAATAACAATTTAAATACCAGGCAAGTTCTGTAACCTGGGGCACATCACTTTGTCTGTAAAAAATTGTTTTATTATAATTTAACCCAAATGCTAGCCAAGATGCGGCTGTAGAATATGTATTAAATCGTAGTTGTTTTGGGTCCTTTATTTGCGTGACCGAATGCATATCCGCTATAAACAAATAGGATTCGTTTTCTGAGCTATTTGCCATTTTTATTGCAGGAATTATGGCCCCTAATAGGTTACCTAAATGTGGTGTCCCTGTACTTTGTATCCCAGTTAAAATCCTACTCACTACTTGTTATCTTTAGATTACAAAGTTAAATTTTTTATTTAAATACCTCAATTAATTTAATTAGTTTTGAAAACATGAATTTATTGAACTATTTTTTTTGGACTCTTTACAGGATTTGGTTCTATTTAATTAGTAGTGTAAGTTGGATTATTCTTTTTCCGCTTTTATTTGTGTTTAGTTTAAAAGAATCTTGGTACCCTAAAGTGTTTAAAATCGCAACTATATGGTCAAACATAGTTTTATTTTTCATGGGGTTTTATTGGAGGATAGATAACAGACCAATTTTAGAAAAGGGCAAAAACTACATGTTTATAAGTAATCATACTTCGATGATGGACATTATGTGCATGATATCCATATTCAAAGATCATCCTTTTGTTTTTGTTGGAAAAGTTGAACTATCAAAAATTCCACTTTTTGGAGTTATCTACAAAAGAGCATGTATTTTAGTAGACAGATCAAGCTCAGAAAGCCGAAAGTCAGTATTTTTTAATACCCAGAGAAGATTAGCAGATGGGCTTAGTATTTGTATCTACCCAGAAGCTGGAGTTCCTGATCCATCTGTAGCCTTGGGAAAATTTAAAAAAGGCGCATTTAAAATTGCTATTGAACATCAAATTCCAATTGTTTGTTTAACTTTTTTAGACAATAAAAAAAGATTTCCTTTTGCGTTTTTTAGTGGGAAACCAGGACTTTTAAGGGTAAAATATCACAACCCTAAAAGTACTTTAGGTTTAACTCAATCAGACGTTTCGTCTACAAGTGATAGTTTCAGAAATTTAATCTTAGAAGATTTATCTTAATTTTCAGCAACTAAAGCTTTAACTTTATTCTCTAGTTCTTCCATTAGTTCTGGGTTATCTTTTATCATGGTTTTAACCGCATCTCTTCCTTGACCTAATTTGGTTTCATCGTAACTAAACCAAGATCCACTTTTTTGAATTATATTAGATTCAACAGCTATATCAAGTATTTCTCCAACCTTTGAGATTCCTTGACCGTACATAATATCAAATTCAGCTAATTTAAAGGGTGGTGCAACTTTATTTTTAACCACTTTTACCCTTGTCTTGTTCCCTAACACAGCCCCATTACTATCTTTTATTTGGGTTGACCTTCTTATATCTAACCTAATAGATGCATAGAATTTTAATGCATTTCCACCAGTAGTGGTTTCTGGATTTCCAAACATTACACCAATCTTTTCTCTCAACTGGTTTATAAACATTACTGTACAATTTGTTTTACTAATAGAACCTGTTAATTTTCTAAGAGCTTGTGACATCAGTCTTGCATGTAAACCCATTTTAGAGTCTCCCATTTCACCTTCAATTTCGCTTTTTGGAGTTAATGCTGCCACAGAATCTATAACTACCATATCGATAGCTCCAGATCTAATCAAGTTATCTGCAATTTCTAATGCTTGCTCTCCGTGATCTGGCTGAGAAATAATTAAATTATCAATATCTACCCCTAAATTTTGTGCATAATATCTATCAAAAGCATGCTCAGCGTCAATAAATGCTGCAATACCTCCTTTTTTTTGACATTCTGCTATAGCATGAAGTGTTAAAGTTGTTTTTCCCGATGATTCAGGCCCATATATTTCTATGACTCTTCCTCTAGGGTACCCACCAACTCCTAAAGCTAAGTCTAAACCTAAAGATCCCGAAGAAGTTGCATCAACATCAGCAACGGGGGCATCACTCATTTTCATTACCGTTCCTTTTCCATATGTTTTGTCTAACTTATCTAGTGTTAGTTTTAGCGCCTTTAATTTGTCTTCTTTATTGTTCCCCATTTTGTGTAGATTTGAAATTTATTCTATTGCTAATTTAATACAACTTTAATGACAATACAATTTTATTATCATTCGTTTTAGTAGTTTTTCAGTATTAATTTTATAAATATTATTTTTGCAGCTATAGAATTAATAAACCAGTATAGAATGCAACTGTACAACAAGTTAAGCTCTAAAGAAAGAGCGAATCTAATAGACAAATCTAATAAAGAAAGAATGACACTTTCTTTTTATCAATACGCTAAAATTATTGACCCAAAGTCTTTTAGAGATCAATTATTTATTAAATGGGATTCATTAGAAATTTTAGGAAGAATATACATAGCTTTCGAAGGAATTAATGCACAATTATCAATTCCAAAAGATAATTTTGAAGAATTTAAGCTACATCTTAAATCAATTTCATTTTTAAAAAATACGTCTTTAAATATTGCTTTGGAACACAACAATAAATCTTTCTTAAAACTTAAAATAAAAATTAGAGAAAAAATAGTTGCTGACGGTTTAAATGATAACACATTTGACGTTACAAACACAGGTGTTCATTTAAATGCTCTTGAGTATAATAACTTAGCTGAGCAAGATAATTCTATTGTAGTGGATATGAGAAATCATTACGAAAGTGAAATAGGACATTTTAAAAATGCAATTAAGCCAGATGTTGATACTTTTCGAGAATCTCTTGATTTAATAGAAGAAGATTTAAAAAACCATAAAGATGATAAGAATTTAATAATGTATTGTACTGGCGGTATTAGATGTGAAAAGGCAAGCGCTTACTTTAAGCACAAAGGATTTAAAAATGTTTTCCAGCTCAAGGGCGGGATCATTGAATACACAAAACAAGTTAATGAGCAAAAATTAAAAAACAATTTTATAGGTAAAAATTTTGTTTTTGACGACAGACGAGCAGAAAAAATTAGCGATGATGTAATTGCGCAATGTCATCAATGTGGGGCAAATTTTGATATTCACACAAATTGTGCAAATGACGCATGTCACCTACTTTTTATTCAATGTGATAAATGTAAAAAAGAAATGGACAATTGCTGTAGTTACGACTGCAAAGAAATTAACAGCTTGCCTTTTGAAGAACAAAAGAAATTAAGAAAAGGAAATAAAAACAGTAATGATATTTTCAAAAAAGGACGAGGAAAAACCCTTTCTAGAAATCAAACTAACCAAATAGAAGATTTCTAAAAAGTATATATTATATTTAATGAAATATTTATTTAATGTCTTGTAAAACTTGCAGTTCTAAATCTAATGGCTCTCCTAAAGGATGCAAAAACAACGGAACATGCGGAACAGACAGCTGCAATAAGTTTACTGTTTTTGATTGGCTATCAAATATGTCTTTACCATCAGGTCAATCAGAATTTTTATATTCAGAAATTAGATTTAAAAATGGCAGAAAAGATTATTTTTTAAATAAAAACTCACTATCACTTTCTGTAGGAGATATTGCTGCTACCCAAGCCAATAGTGGTTATGATATAGGAATAGTAACACTAACTGGAGAACTTGTAAGGGTTCAAATGGACAAGAAAAAAATCAGCTATTCACAAGAAGAGTCAAAGATCATTTACAGAAAAGCATCACAAATTGAAATAGACAAGTGGTCATTACTAAGAGACAAAGAAGAGCCAATTAAAGTTAGAGCTAGAAAGTTTGCAATTGATCTGAGATTAAAAATGAAAATATCTGACATTGAATATCAAGGGGACGGTAGCAAAATAACTTTTTATTATACAGCTGATGAAAGAGTAGATTTCAGAGAATTAATTAAGATTTATGCAAGAGAATTTAGAACGAAAATTGAAATGAAACAAGTTGGCTTAAGACAGGAAGCTGCTCGTCTTGGAGGAATAGGGTCTTGCGGTAGAGAGTTATGTTGTTCAACTTGGCTAACTGACTTTAGATCTGTAAGTACCTCTGCTGCTAGGTATCAGCAACTTTCTCTTAATCCTCAAAAATTAGCAGGTCAGTGTGGAAAATTAAAATGCTGCTTAAATTATGAGCTAGGGTCTTATATGGATGCCTTAAAAAATTTCCCAAAGAAAGAGATTAAACTAAAGACTGAAAAAGGAACAGCAGTATGCCAAAAGACAGATATTTTTAAAAAACAATTATGGTATGCATATGTTGGTGAGTGGAATAATTGGTTCTTGCTATCAGTAGACCAAGCTAATGCAATTATCAATGAGAATAAATTAAACAAATTAGTCTCAGGCCTAGAGGAGTATACAATTGAGAATAATTTCGTAGAAGAAAACATGTTCGAGAATGTCGTTGGTCAAGATAGTTTAACAAGGTTTGATAAGCCAAGAAAGAAAAAAAATCACAAAAGAAAAAAAGCAAAAAAACATGCTAACTAGAGTATTAATAGTATTAATTATATTTAGTTTTCTTTCATGTGGTCAAGATAGAATATTTGATAGCTATAAAACTATTCCAAATCAATGGGACAAAGATAGTTTGATTATGTTTGAATTTGATTTAAAATCAAGCTCGTACAATTCCTTTATAAATGTCAGAACTGACCAAAGCTATATGTTTAATAATTTGTTTTTAATAATCACTGTTCACGATTCTACAAAAATAATAATGAAAGACACCCTTGAGTACAAAATGGCTAATTCTGATGGAAAATTACTAGGAAAAAAATTTCTAAATACTTATGAAAATAAGTTAGTACACAAAGAAAGTGCTAAATTTGAAAATGGAAAATATTTGGTTACCATTCAGCACGCTATGAGAAAGATTAATAAGGTTAGTGGTCTAAAGTTATTAGATGGAATAATAAATATCGGATACAGAATTGAAAAAGAAAAATAATTTTAAAAAATACATTATTACCATATGGGCACTTTTTATAGCTTTAGTGTCATCAGTTTTTGGAATTTTTTATTTTGCATCAGTTGGAGGTCTTGGCGAAATGCCTGACTTAAAAGTATTAGAAAATCCAAAGACAAATTTAGCTAGCGAAATTCTTTCCGAAGAAGGAAAAACTATTGCAAAATTTTATTTTAATGATAATCGCACGCCGGTAAGCTTTTCAGAATTCCCTCAACATTTAGTAGACGCATTATTAGCAACAGAAGATATACGTTTTTATAGTCATTCTGGTATTGACTGGATATCAACCTTAAGGGCGATTGTAAAATTAGGAAAAGATGGAGGAGGAAGTACAATTACACAACAATTAGCTAAACAATTATTTACCGGTGAAGGATCTAGAGATATTTTGGAGAGAATTAATCAGAAAATTAAAGAATATATTATTTCTATTAGATTAGAAAAGCAGTATACTAAAAATGAAATTTTAGCACAATATTTAAATATTTATGATTTTGGTAACAATGGGGATGGCATAAGAAGTGCATCAAGAATTTATTTTGGTAAAGAGCCTATTGACTTAGACATTAGTGAATCTGCAATGCTAGTAGGAATGTTAAAAAACTCCTCACTATATAATCCAAGGCCTAGTAGAAATCCTGTTGGTGTAAAAAACAGAAGAAATGTAGTTTTAGCACAAATGTATAAATACGGATTTATAGACAAAGTGATGAAAGATTCTTTACAACTTAAAGACTTAAAATTAAATTACACTCCAGAGTCTCATCGAGACGGAATTGCTCCTTATTTTAGAGAATACTTAAGAACATATATGAAAGATTGGGTAAAGGATGAAAAAAATAGAAAACCAGATGGATCTAAGTATAATATAAATACAGATGGATTAAAAATTCACACTACTATAAATTATAGTATGCAAGTTTATGCTGAGGATGCAATTAACCAACACATGCCAAGGCTTCAAAAAGAATTTTTCAAACAAAACACGATTGAAGATAATCCAACAGCTCCTTTTCGAGAACTAACTGAAGGGGCAATTGATACGCTGCTTAGACGCGCCATGAAAAGATCTGAGCGATGGAGAAAAATGAAATATGACCTTAAAAAATCTGAAGAGGAAATAAAAAAATCCTTTCAAATCCCATCAAAAATGACTGTTTTTTCATGGCAAGGTGAAATTGATACGATAATGAAACCCTGGGATTCTATGATTTATTATAAATCTTTTTTAAGACCCGGTATGATGTCTATGGATCCAAATACAGGCTTTGTTAAAGCTTGGGCTGGAGGTATGGATTATAAACATTTTCAGTATGATATGGTAAAAAAAGGGAAGCGTCAAATTGGTTCAACATTTAAACCTTTTGTTTATGCTGCAGCAATCGACCAGGTAAAATTGTCCCCTTGTGACACCTTTCCTGATAGTCAATATTGTATAGAAAAAAATAAATTTGGCAATCCTGAAAAATGGTGTCCAAGAAATTCAGGAGATAAATACGGGAGAACACGAACCTTGAAAAATGCTTTAGCTAATTCTATTAATACTGTTACAGCAAGATTAATGGATAAAATTGGTCCAAAGCCAGTAATAAAACTAGCTAAAAATTTAGGGATTGAGCAAAAAATACTACCAGTTCCCTCCATTGCTTTAGGAACCCCAGATATTAGTGTTTATGAAATGGTTGCTGCCTATTCAGCATTTGCAAATAAAGGAGTATACACTAAGCCTATATTAATTGAAAAAATTGAGGATAAAAATGGAACAATCTTATTTGAATATAAAAGAGAAACAAGGGATGTCTTAAGTGAAGAAGCAGCTTATGTAACTGTTAACTTACTTGAAGGAGTCACTCAAGCAGGATCTGGCATAAGATTAAGAACAACTGGCGCTACTAATAACGCGTATGAGTCAGTGGTCACTGGATATCCCTATGAATTTGATAATCCAATTGCAGGGAAGACAGGAACAACTCAAAATCAAAGTGACGGATGGTTCATGGGAATGGTGCCAAATTTAGTAACCGGAGTTTGGGTAGGAGCTGAAGACAGGTCTATTCATTTTGAAACTATCGATTATGGTCAAGGAGCATCAATGGCTCTGCCGATATGGGGAGTATATATGAAGAGTTGTTACCAGGATACTATTTTAAATATTTCTAAGGAGCCTTTTTTTAGACCAGAAAAACTATCCATTGAATTAAATTGTAATAATTTTAAAAATGACTCATTAAATACAATTAAAAATAACAACAAGAAGTTATTAGAAATAGATTTTTAAAATATTTAGTATGATAAACAAAAAAGTACATGATGTGACTAATGCTCTAGATGGGATTAAAGACAATATGACCATTATGTTAGGAGGATTTGGATTATGTGGTATCCCTGAAAAATCAATAGAAGAATTAGTAAAATTAAAAGTTAAGGGACTAACATGTATATCAAATAATGCTGGTGTTGATGACTTTGGTCTAGGGCTATTGTTAAAGGACCACCAAATAAAAAAAATGATTTCGTCATATGTAGGAGAAAACAATGAATTTGAAAGACAAATGCTTTCAGGAGAGCTTCAAGTTGAATTACTGCCTCAAGGAACTCTGGCTGAATTATGTAGAGCGGCTCAAGCTGGTTTCCCTGCAGTATATACTCCAGCAGGTTTTGGAACTGAGGTTGCAGATGGTAAAGAGTCTAGAGAATTTAACGGAAAAATGTATATTTTAGAACATGCTTTTAATGCAGACTTTTCGATTGTTAAAGCTTGGAAAGGAGATGAAGCAGGAAACTTAATTTTTAAAGGAACAGCAAGAAATTTTAACCCAAACATGTGTGGTGCGGCTTCAATAACAGTTGCAGAGGTTGAAGAGTTATATCCAGTAGGAGCTCTTGATCCAAACGAAATACATATTCCTGGCATTTTTGTCCAGAGAATATTTAAGGGTGAAAATTACCAAAAAAGAATTGAACAAAGAACTATAACACAAAGATAATGCTAGATAAAAATGGAATTGCTAAAAGAATAGCAAAAGAAGTAAAAGATGGGTATTATGTAAATTTAGGAATAGGGATTCCTACTTTAGTAGCAAATTACGTTAATAAAGACCTAAGTGTAGAGTTTCAAAGTGAAAATGGAGTTCTTGGAATGGGGCCTTTTCCTTTTGATGATAATGTAGATGCAGATATAATTAACGCAGGAAAGCAAACAATAACAACATTACCCGGCGCCAGTTTTTTCGATTCAGCAATGAGTTTTTCAATGATAAGAGGAAAGCATGTTGATTTAACTATTTTAGGAGCTATGGAGGTCTCTGAAAACGGAGATATAGCAAACTGGAAAATTCCAGGAAAAATGGTAAAAGGAATGGGAGGAGCTATGGATTTGGTAGCTAGTGCAGAAAATATTATAGTAGCAATGATGCACACAAACAAAAAAGGAGAATCCAAATTGCTAAAAAGATGCTCACTCCCGTTAACAGGTCTTGGGTGTGTAAAAAAAATAGTAACCAATTTAGCTGTGCTAGAGGTCACCAAAGAGGGGTTTAAATTACTTGAAAGAGCACCTGGAGTTAGTGTTCAAAAAATAAAAGAATCTACAGTTGGTAATCTTATCGTTGATTCTGAAGTTCCAGAAATTAGCATTAGCTAATCCCTTTTGGAATAGCTCCAATTAGTTTTTTAGTGTAGTCCATTTTAGGATCGTTATAGATATCTTCTGAAAACCCTATTTCTTTGAAAACACCTTCCTTCATTACAACAATTTTGTCTGACATATATTTCACTATTGATAAGTCATGAGAAATGAATATGTACGTAAGTTTTAGCTTTTTCTTTAAATGATTTAATAAATTTAATACCTGTGCCTGAACAGAAACATCTAAAGCAGATACAGACTCATCACAAATTAATACTTTAGGCCTAACACTAATTGCTCTTGCGATTCCTACTCTTTGTTTTTGACCTCCAGATAGTTCGTGAGGATATTTATAAAAGACATTTTTTTTAAGGCCAACATCTTTTAACAAAGCTATACACAAATTTTTGTAAGAGTTGTCTTTTTTGTCAATCTTATGAACAATCATAGGCTCCATTATTAATGATCCAATAGTTTTTTTAGGATTCAAAGAAGAGTCAGGGTCTTGAAAAATTAGCTGAACATCTTTTCTATAATTATTTAACTCAGACTTAGAAAGTCTTGTAATATCAGTGCCTTTATAAAATATGCATCCATTACTAACCTTTTCAATTTGAACAATTGTTTTTACTAATGTAGACTTACCACATCCTGACTCACCAACCAAACCAAGTGTTTCTCCTTTATATAGCTGCAAATTAATACCATCAAGAGCTTTAAATTCCTCTTTTTTCTTAAACCAAATTTTATTTTGAATATAATATTTATCTAAATTTTTAATTTCTAAAATAGGGCTGTTTGAATATATCTTTTGTCGACTAATTTCAATTTCCTCGTCACTAATAATTGAGTTATCTACAGAGTTATTAATATAATCAGACACAGTTGGAAGTTTGCTTAACTTAACTTTATTATTTGGTCTTGAGTATAACAAACCTTTAGTGTAATTTTCAATTGGATTCGAAAATATTTTTGCCGCACCTCCTTTTTCAATTATTTCTCCTTTATACATTACTATTAATCTATCTGCAATTTCAGAAACTAGCGCTAGATCGTGCGAAATAAAAATTATACTTAACCCTTCAGATTTTTTAATTTTTAAAAGTAATTCAATGATCTCTTTCTGGACTGTAACATCTAGTGCCGTGGTAGGCTCATCAGCTATAAGTAATTTAGGTTTACAGGCTATAGCCATCGCAATCATTAACCTTTGTTTTTGTCCACCAGAGAGTTGATGTGGATATTTGGAACTAAAGTTGTCAACTTTTTCCAATTTAACTTTTTTTATCAATAAGTTTATCTCGTCTTCAACATCTATTATGTCAATATTTTTTAACTCAAAACATTCACGCAATTGATCAATACATTTCATTGTTGGATTTAATGCAGACATTGGTTCTTGAAATATTATAGAGATATCTTTTTTTCTAACTTGACGAATACTCGAATCACTTATCTCTAATAAATTTGTGTTGTTATAAATTACCTCCCCCTTAGATATGGCTTTATTTTTTGGTAATAACTTTAATATAGACAATGCTGTCACAGACTTTCCACTGCCAGATTCACCAACGATTCCCAACACCTCATTTTTTAATAAATTAAAACTAATATTGTTAACTACATTAACAACCTTGTTTTTTTTAATAAAACTTATGCTTAAATTTTTTATTGAAATAAGATTATTAGAAGATGCTTTGTTCAAAACAAAAAAATTAATTAATTATGTTGTAAGCTTCATCAATATAGGTGTAAAAGTCTTTTGAATGCGCACTACCTTGTTCTTCTTTTGAAATTAAATTTCCTAATCTTACAATAATTAAGTCATCTTCTGGAATCACTATAGTTAGTTGCCCAAGATGCCCTCTTGAATAAAAGATTTCTTTGCCCTTGTATTTGTCTAACCACCATCCATAACCATAGAAAGGAGCATTCGCAAACTTTGGAGTTAGAGATTTTGCAATAAAAGTAGAGTCTAAAAGCTGATGTCCTTTCCACTTTCCATGCTGCTTATAGAGTTTACCTAGCCTAGCAAAGTCTCTGGCGCTACTAGCGATACAACAAAATGCCTTAACTAGATTATTTTCCCTGCTATCAACTTGCCATGGAGAAGCAATTTTAGCTCCCATTGGCTTCCAAAAAGATTCACTTAAATAATCAGAAAGATTTTTACCAGTTGCTTTTTCAAGAATCATTCCCAATAATTGGGTGTCACTACTAAGATATTTATATCTCTGTCCGGGCTCTTCAACAACCTCTAAGTCCAGAATTAAAGATTTCAAATCTGAAGTAAAATAGCTTCTAGCAGTAAGTGAAAAAGGGCTATAATATTTTTCTACATAATTTAGTCCAGAAGACATTGTTGAAAGATCACCAACTGTTAGCTTAGCAGCTTTCCCTTGACTAAATTCCTTAAAGAAATCAGAAACAGGTTGGTCAAGGCCCTTTATGTATCCATCTGATATGGCCTTTCCTAACATTGCACTAACAAAACTTTTTGCCATTGAAAATGAATTTGAAATAGAATCTTGGTTATAGCCTAAATAATACTTTTCAAAAACAATACTATCATTTTGTATAATTAGGTATGAAGTGGTTTCTTTTAATTTATTAATATTAATTAAGTTTTTAGATTCTACTTTACTATTATATTTATCGCTAATTAGCCATGGTTGATGAACTCCAGTTTCAATAATATCATTGTCAAAATGGACATAGTCTGATAAATAAGCCGTAGTGTGTCCTTTTAAGTATCCTACTTTTACAGCCTTAACTAAATAGCCAAGATCAAGTAAATAAAAAGATGAAATTAGTGTAATAAGAATTAGTAGTCCTTTTTTTTTCTTTGACATAATTAAGAAATTAATTTTATGACATCTTTAGCAAAGTAACTAGCTATAAAACTAGCTCCAGCTCTTTTAAAAGCAATCGATGTCTCTAAAATTGTTTGATTTTCATCGATCCAACCATTTTTTGAAGCAGCTTTAATCATAGCATACTCACCACTTACTTGATAAGCAGAAATAGGGATATTAAAATTGTTTTTAATATCTCTAATAATATCAAGATACGAAATCCCAGGCTTAACCATAACTATATCTGCCCCCTCTTTTATATCCAGTCTAACTTCATTTATTGCTTCTTCTCGATTTCCTATATCCATTTGATAGGTTTTCTTATCGCCAAATCCAGGTTTAGAATCTAAAGCGTCCCTAAAAGGCCCATAAAATGATGAGGCATATTTGGCACTATAACTCATAATTCCTGCATTATGACATCCTTCTTTTTCTAACATTGTCCTAATTACTTTCACTCTTCCATCCATCATATCACTTGGGGCCACAAAATCTGCTCCAGCTTTAATATGAGAAAGACTCATTTTTGCTAGTATATCATTTGTAATATCATTAACAATTAACCCATTTTCAACCACACCGTCATGACCATATGACGAGTAAGGATCCAATGCAACATCTGACATTACAAGAATATCTGGAAACTTGTCTTTTATGCTTCTTATAGCTCTTTGCATTAGGCCATTATTATTAATAGCTTCTGTACCATAGTTATCTTTAAGACTTTCTTCAACTTGAGCAAACAGTAAAACAGATTTTAATCCAAGTGAATGTAAAATTTTAATTTCTTTTAAAATCAGATCGATACTCATTTTAAAATAATTAGGCATGGATTGAATTTCTCGTTTATTGTTTTTTCCTTCGATAACAAATAAAGGAACTAAAAAATCGTTAGTAGTGATAGTGTTCTCTCTAATTAGGTTTCTTAAAGTCTCACTTGTTCTAAGTCTTCTATTTCTATTTAATGGATACATATTTTATTGTTTGTTAAACCCATTTGACAGGGTTTTTTAATATATCTAAAAGTTTAGATTCTTCACTATTTTTTTCAGGCAGAAAATTATATTTCCAGCTTACTTTTGGAGGTAAGCTCATCAAAATACTTTCGATTCTCCCGTTAGTTTTTAGCCCAAATAGAGTTCCTTTATCATGAACTAGGTTGAACTCTACATATCTTCCTCTTCTTATTTCTTGCCATTTTTTATGGGACTTAGAATAGGCCAATAGTTTTTTACTGTTTATTATAGGACCATAACAATTAATAAAATTACTACTAATTTCTTCTACAAAACTAAACCAGTCCGACATACTTGTTGTTGGGGTTTGCTTACAATAATCAAAAAACAAACCTCCAACCCCTCTAGCTTCATTTCGATGGGAATTGAAAAAATAATTATCGCAATTCTCTTTAAATTTAACATAAAAACTTGGGTTGTGTTTATCACAAATAGTTTTACATTGCTTGTGAAAATGTTCGATATCATTTTCAAATATATAATAAGGAGTTAAATCCTGACCTCCTCCAAACCAAGAGTCAGTAATGTTTCCATCATCATCGTACATTTCAAAATATCTCCAATTTGCGTGAACTGTAGGAACCATTGGATTTATAGGATGAATCACTAGGCTTAATCCACATGCAAAAAATTTGTTAGACTTTGTATTAAGTTGCTTTTGCATACTTTGTGGAAGCTCTCCAAATACCTTTGAAATATTTACTCCGCCTTTTTCAATGACTTTTCCATCTTCAATTATTTTAGTTATTCCACCGCCACCCCCGTCTCTTGTCCATTTGTCTTCAAAAAACTTAGCCTTTCCATCAATTTTTTCAAATTCATCACAGATGCTTTTTTGTAATTGTACGATATGGCTGTAGAATTTAGTCTTCATTATGCTTTATATTCTTTCACAGTATTTATGAACACCTCAACATTTTCTAATGGGATATTTGGCAGTATGCCATGACCAAGATTAACAATGTATCTATCTTTTCCAAAATCATTTATCATGTTGTTGACTAAATCTTTAATCTTTGATTTGCTAGAAAGTAGCCTAGAAGGATCTAAGTTGCCTTGTAATGTGATATTTCCACCGCTTAAATATCTTGCATTTCTTGCAGTGATTGTCCAATCAACACCAAGAGCAGAGGCATTACTTTTACTCATTTCATTTAATGCAAACCAACACCCTTTACCAAATACAACAACTGGCGCAAAATCCTTTAGCTCTTCTATAATTTGGTTTATATATTGCCATGAAAACTCACTGTAATCAGTTGGCGAAAGGAGTCCTCCCCAAGAATCAAATATTTGTAAAACGTCAACCCCGGCATTAACCTTTTGTTTTAAATATGCAATTGTGGTTACTGTTATTTTACTTAACAGCTCATGAGCCAAAATCGGATTTTTGAAGCAAAACTCTTTAGCTTTATCAAAAGTTTTACTCCCTTGACCCTGTACAATATAGCACAGTATTGTCCATGGCGATCCTGCGAATCCAATTAATGGAATATCATTATTTAAAATTTCTTTAGTCATTTTTATAGCATCAAAGACATAATCTAACGATTCATTTACATCAGGAACTACTACCTTTTCAAGGTCTTTTGCATTTCGAATAGGGTTAGGAATAAACGGTCCAAAGTCTGGTTTCATTAGAACTTCAATATTCATTGCTTGTGGAATTACCAAAATATCACTAAACAATATAGCTGCGTCCATTCCATATCTTCTAATTGGTTGGACTGTAATTTCACTAGCTAATTCAGGTGTTTGACATCTAGTAAAAAAATCATATTTTTTTCTAATTTCTATAAATTCTGGTAAGTACCTTCCTGCCTGACGCATCATCCACACAGGAGGCCTTTCGACAACCTCTCCTTTAAGAGCTCTAAGTAATAAGTCATTTTTTATCATATGTAAAATATTTGATGGCATTATCAACAACCTGATCAATACTGTTAATGTCCGATGTTATAATTTTGTTAGAAAAAGTTTTAACCTCATTTGTCGTTGTCTGTCCAATTGTAAATAGCATTTCACTATCAATTTTATTATAATAACAATAGCTCCTTACAGCGCTTGGGCTAAAAAATAAAATACCGTTAAAAGCTTCATCTATTTTCTTATAAATCAGACTTGTTTTATAAACTTCAACTATCGAAAATTTTATGTGATTTTTAGTTAAAATTTTGGGTAATTCGTCTCTTTTAATGTTTCCGCAAAAAAACACAAAAACGTCATTTTTTAATGATTTTACTATAAAATCAGCCAATTTTTGAGCATTTTCTTCACTTTTTACTACTTTTTGACCATTTTTTAAAAGTAATGATTTTGTTTTTTCGCCAACACAATAACAATTTTTAATCTTTAATTTTTTGTTTAAAACAGCCTTCACAGAATTCTTGCTTGTGAAAATTGCATTTTCAATTCTCTGATTGACATTGAAGTCAATTTTTTCAATTTTTATAGCGTTATAATCACTGATTTTTATCCTTGCATCACTGATTTTTTTATGATTTTTTGGGCTAAGTACTTTGGTAGATAATAACTTTGCCATGTCCTATCCTTTTAAAGAATTTAATATTTTATCTCCACCAAGTGAAATGATTTTTTTTGCAAACCTCTCACCCAACCCTTCAATATTTTCTAGTTTTTCAACCTCGTTTATTTCTATTTTGTTTTTCCCTTCAGCTGAGAGCAAAACCGCTCTGAAAACAATGGACTTGTTAGCTATTTTCGCATACGCACCAATTGGTGCCGTACAACCTCCCTCTAATTTATTTAAAAAACTCCTTTCTATATTTGTGCAAATTTCAGTTTCAACATGGTTTATTTGTTTTAACATTTTGGTAATTGAAGGCTTTATAGTTAAGTTTTGAACAGATATAGCCCCTTGAGCTGGAGCAGGAATCATCCAGTTTAACTCTTGATAATATTCTGGCAATATTTCTAGTCTTTCTAATCCAGCTTTTGCCATTATAGTACCATTCCAATTATTTTCTTTTAGCTTCCTTAGCCTAGTTTGAACATTCCCTCTTATTTCAACAATTTTGTCTGTCTTAAATCTGTTAAGCCATTGAGCTTTTCGCCTTAAACTTCCCGTTGCTATTATATTTTCTTTTGATTTTAAAGGGTTATTAGGGATAATGATATCCAACTCAGAGCCTCTTTGAAGTACAGCTCCTTGTATCACTCCTAATGGCAATTTTGTCGGAACATCTTTAAGACTATGAACCGCAATATCAATTTCATTATTTAATAATGCTAAATCAATTTCTTTAGTGAACACACCGGTAACACCTAACTCGTAAACAGGTTTGGATAAATCTTTATCTCCACTTGATTTGATTTTGATTATTGAGGACGAAATATTTATTTTTTGCAATAAGGCCTGGACTTGTTTAGCTTGCCAAACAGCCAACTTACTAGCTCTTGTCCCAATTTTAATATTATCCATCTAAAGTGTCTTTTCAAGGTTAAACACTTTTTTAATTAACTCTTCACTTTTGTTTGCTGTAATGTTTTCATTGATCAAATGATTTGCAAAATGATTGGTGATTTTTTGAATTATGTTATCACTAATTAGCTCTGCATGTTCAAAATCAAAGTCATTTTTTTTCTTCTTTAGATTTTCTAATTCCGAGTTTTTAAAACTTGTTAATTTACTCTTTAGAGCTCTTATCGTTGGGGCAAACTTCCTGTTTTCTACCCATTCCTCAAACTCTTTCATTACTGATTCTATTATTTTTGTTGCTTTTGGAACCTCTTTTTTTCTAGATTCTAATGTCTTATCTGTAATTTTAGAAAGATCGTCAAGGTGAATCAAATTAACATTATCTAATTCAGCGACATCATTTGATACGTTTTTAGGAATTGATAAATCTAATATAAGAAGTGGCGCTTTTGTTTTTATCAGACCTTTGTTAACTGTAGTTTCTAATGCGCCAGTAGCAACCACTAGAACATCAGTTTTAGCAATTTCATGGCTCAAGTCAGAAATATCTTCAACTTTTAAATTGAATTTTCCAGCTATTTTTTCAGCCTTATCTTTTGTCCTATTGATAAGTGTTATTTTACTGTTTTTTGTTTGTTTAATTAGATTCTCACAAGTATTTCGTCCTATTTTGCCTGTACCAAACAATAAGATATTTTTATTATTAACATCTTCAATATTATTACAGATGTACTGAACAGAAGCAAAAGAAACAGAAGTTGCTCCTGTTGACAAACTAGTTTCAGTTTTAATCCTTTTACTTGCTCTAATAACTAATGAAATTAATCTATCTAAGTAAGTGTTTAATAGCCCTGCTTTTTTTGAGCTTGCCGCACTGTGTTTCAATTGGCCTATAATTTCAAAATCACCTAAAATCTGACTTTCTAATCCTGAACCAACTTTGAAAAGGTGATTTATAGCTTTATATTCACTCAAAATGTAGGCGTATTTTTTAAACTCTACTTTTGAAGAATTGGTTGCATCACATAATAGTTTTGTTAGTATTTCAGGGTCATTTACAAAACCAATAACCTCTGTCCTATTACAAGTGGATATAGCCATGACACTTTCAAGGCCTGCTTCTTTTGCTTTTGTTAATAAAGATAATTTGGATTTAGGATCTAAGCTATATCTCCCACGGATCTCTGCGTTTGCATTTTTATAGCTAATTCCTACAATAAAAAAACTCGGTACTTCGGTTTGCATTAAGTATAAATCTTTTTGCAAAAATAAGTATGCTTTTATTTAAAAAACAACGCTAAAAGAACTTTTTATATCGTTACTAGTTTTTTCATAAATCAATTTTTTTATTATATAATTTAAGTTATTTTTGTCAAATATTACAGATATAAATGACCTAATTAATTTATAATGATTCTAAATAAAGAGAAAAAAAATCAACCAAAAAGTTTTTTAGAAAGTGTCGATATAGGTTCCTCATCTGAAATAGTTGTTGACAAAGAAATTTTTATAACTATTCATAGCAACAATACAAACCAGCTACAGAAATTTAATAAAGAAGTTAGTAAAGACTTTATACAATTTCATTTTTGCTTAAAAGGTAGCTCAGAACTTGTATTTAATGAAGGCTCATACAAATTAAAACTAACAAAAGGAAAGTCACTTCTTTTGTATAATCCCCAGAGAACACTTCCAATTAATTTATCAAACCAAATAGGTTCTAACATAATAACAATTCTAATATCGATTAAAAAATTCCATTTGCTTTTTTCAGATGAGGCAAGCTATATAACTTTTTTAAGCAAGGAAAATATTTTAAAAAAATACTATACTGAGGAAAATATATCACCATCTATGTCCATTGTTTTAACTCAGCTTTTAAATTTTAATTTAAATAACTCGGTTAAACCATTATATTTTAAGGCTAAGACCTTCGAACTCCTTAGCTTGTATTTCAATAAAAGTGATGAAACAAATTTAGATCAATGTCCTTTTCTAGTAAGTGAATCCAACGTCAATAAAATCAAATTAGCTAAGGATATAATTATTAATCGATTAGCAGAACCCCCTAGTTTAAATGACTTAGCTGATGAGATAGGGCTTAGTTTAAAGAAATTAAAGGAGGGATTCAAGCAAATCTATGGAGATTCAGTATATAGTTTTCTAATAGATTACAAAATGGAATTAGCTAGGAAATTACTAGAATCGGGAGATTATAATGTTAATGAGGTTGGGCTAAAAATCGGATATAGCACCTCAAGCCATTTTATTGCTGCATTTAAAAAAAAATATGGAGTTACTCCAAAAAAATATTTCATTTCACTATCATCATAATTATAACAAATGAAAAAAGGTGTACTATTAGTAAACTTAGGATCTCCTGATTCTCCAGAACCTAAAGATGTAAAAAAATATTTAGGAGAGTTCTTAATGGATGAAAGGGTTATTGACGTTCCAAAATGGGCTAGAACTATTTTGGTTAAAGGAATAATATTAAACACTAGACCAAAGACTTCAGCAAAGGCTTACAAGAAAATTTGGTGGAAAGAAGGGTCTCCATTAATTGTTCTTTCTGAAAGACTGCAAAAAAAACTCCAAACAAAGTCAACCATACCAATAAGCTTAGCTATGAGATATGGTAGTATGACGATTTTAAAAGGAATTCAAGAATTAGTTGATCAAGGAGTTGAGAAGATATTATTATTTCCGCTCTATCCTCAATTTGCAATGGCAACTAC
>ENA-OQVM01000953-OQVM01000953.1-marine-metagenome-genome-assembly--contig:-NODE-953-length-41200-cov-6.360358_pt1 | contig 41200 bp, 43 predicted proteins | sample MGYA00237776_ERZ505498 | MGnify/ENA primary metagenome ERZ505498 (study PRJEB26159, sample SAMN06265151) | marine metagenome | isolation source: Helgoland LTER site | place: Germany:Helgoland, sampling...
CGAGGCGTTCATTGACGCTCTTTTGGACGCCGACAAAACCGAATTCAAAGAAGGCGAAACGGCTGGCTACTTTGACGGTTGCCTGCCGATTGAGGTGATGGCCGAGCGCGGCCGTGAGACCTTGCGCTTTGGTCCGATGAAGCCTGTTGGCTTGACGAATGCCAATGACCCGCAAAACAAACCTTATGCTGTTGTACAACTGCGCCGGGACAATGCTTTGGGCACATTGTTCAACATTGTGGGTTTTCAGACAAAGATGAAGTACGGGGCGCAAAAGGCTGTTTTCAAAATGATTCCCGGACTTGAGGACGCCGAATTCGCGCGCCTAGGCGGCATTCACCGCAACACTTTCATCAACTCACCCACGCTCTTGGATGAACAGATGCGTCTGCGCAGCCAGCCCCATATCCGGTTTGCCGGACAAATCACGGGTGTCGAGGGTTACGTTGAAAGCGCGGCCATGGGGCTTTTGGCAGGTCGCATGGCTGTGGCCGAATTGACAGGTGAACCGCTTGCCCCCGTGCCGAACACAACGGCCATGGGCGCTTTGGTGACGCACATCACTGGTGGCGCCGAGGCAAAGACATTCCAACCGATGAACGTAAATTTTGGCCTATTCCCCCCGCTAGAGGGCATGAAAAGCGGACGCCGCGGGCGCAAGGATCGCTACAAAGGCTATACAGATCGCGCCAAAGCAGATTGGCAAGCATGGCTGGGGCAAACGGCACTGGACGCCGCATAAGCGCTCCTTCTAGACTGCTCGCATGACCGACAAGAAAGACGTTTTGCGCCCTGCCCTTTGGACCCCGCGCCCTGTCGCCGAAACAATCGCAGTCTATGCGGATTGGGCCGACACCTATGATGCTGATGTCATCGGGCGTGGATACCGCACGCCAGAGCGGCTTGCTGCTGCGTTGGCGTTGCACTGTGCCCCTAACGTCGAAACCCTAGATTTCGGCTGTGGGACTGGCATTGGTGGCGCAGCTTTGCGCCGTGTCGGTTTTGATACGATCGATGGGACGGACATTACCGCAGAAATGCTGGAGAAAGCCCAAGCGCGCGGCATCTATCGCAAGACATGGCAGAGTTCGCCCGAGGACATGGGGTTTGCAGCAGGAACCTATCAGGTGGTCGTTGCGGTGGGTGTTATCAGCCTCGGCGCAGCCCCTGCAAGCACGCTTGCTTCCTTGCTTGCGCAATTGGATCGAGGCGGCTTGCTTGCGCTGTCTTTCAACGACCCGACGCTGAATGACGAGACCTATACCGACGCACTCGCTGCTGAGGTCTCGCAAGGTCACGCGGAGATTATCTTTCGTGAACACGGCCCACATCTGGAGGATGTTGGCATGGGCTCTGATGTTCTGATTTTGCGCCGCTTGTGATCACGCGCTTTGCACCGTCGCCCACGGGCCCGCTCCATTTGGGCCACGCCTATTCGGCGCTGACGGTGTGGAAAATTGCACGTGATCTGGGCGGAACGGCCCTGTTGCGGATCGAGGATACCGACAGCACCCGCGTTCGCCCTGAACATGAGGTAAATATATATCAGGATCTTGCGTGGCTAGGGCTCCGTTGGCCTGTGCCTGTCCGCCGCCAGTCCGACCATATGGGTACTTATGATGCCGTGTTGACCAGACTTGCCAATGAGGGATTGATTTACCCGTGTTCCTGCACGCGTCGCCAGATCAGCGAGGCAGGAGCCGTACCGGGTGCCGATGGTTTGGTCTATCCGGGGACTTGCCGCCATCGAGACATGGGCGATGCCGCCCCCGGCGATGGGCTGCGGCTGAATATTGGCAAAGCTTTGGCGCGTGTCACTGGTGGATTGAGCTTTTGTGAAACAGGGTCAGGTGCGGCGCAGACCGTAGAGATTGAACAAGACCTTCTGGTAAACAAGCTTGGTGATCCAATCCTCAGACGCAAAGACACCGGCGATCCGGCATATCACCTCGCCTGTGTGCATGATGACGCACTGCAAGAGATCACGCACGTGGTGCGCGGCACCGATCTTGCCGATCTGACACCATTGCATGTGCTTTTGCAGCGGGTGCTGGGTTATGCCACACCTGTTTATCATCATCATCCGCTGGTCACGGATGACAGCGGTAAACGACTGGCAAAGATTGACAAGTCAAAGGCACTGTCAAAATACCGCGCAGAGGGTGTGACAGTGGATGAAATCAAGCAGATGATTGGTTGGGTGGACTAGGTGCCTGCCATGGGTGTCGCTATCTCGACCTCTTGGCCGCCCTCGATCTGCGTGTAAAAACAGGTGCGGCGGCCGGTGTGGCAGGCGGGACCTGCCTGATTGACCGTGACCAGAAGACAGTCACGATCACAATCAACACGAAAATCAACGAGTTCCTGCGTATGCCCGCTGGTGGCTCCTTTGATCCAGAATTCCTGACGAGAGCGCGACCAATAGGTGACGCGGCCAGTTTCCAGCGTTTGGTTCACGGCCTGCGCATTCATCCATGCCATCATCAGCACTTCACCTGTCTCGGCGTCCTGCGCAATTGCAGGGATCAGGCCTGCGTCGTTATAAAGCAGCGTCGAAGGATCAAAAGACATATCTAAACCTTTGCAAGCGGGGCGGTCGGCACTATCTAAGGTCCAGTGCAGAAAAGGGCAACGCGATGTCAGCGGAAAACGATCTAATCAAACTCTACTCGGGGCGGATTCTCGCCCTCGCTGCTGATATGCCGCGCACAACGCGTCTTGCGCACCCGACTGCGACGGCAAAGAAGCGCGCACCATTGTGCGGTTCGACGGTGACCGTGGATGTCGAGGTGACCGACGGAGTCATCAGCGACTATGGCCAAGACGTGAAAGCCTGCGCATTAGGTCAGGCAGCGGCGGCTGTTGTCGGCGCAAATATCGTTGGCCTGACACTGGATCAGGTGCAGGCAGGGCGTGATGCACTGTTTGCGATGCTGAAATCGGATGGTCCTGTGCCGGCTGCACCTTTCGCTGAACTGGAAGTCTTGCAACCGGCAAAAGACTATAAGAACCGCCACGCATCCATCATGTTGGCCTTTGATGCCACGCTTGATGCACTGCACAGTCAACACGCCACCGCATAAAAAAACCGCCGCACATCCGGGCAGATGGCGGCGGTTAGGTAGAAAACGATTCCAGCCCGATCCAGTGTTCCTTGGGGAGAGGCAAAGCCCCCGCTTGGGACGTCAGACAGGCAGGTCATCATGCATTGCGTTCTTGGGACAGGGCAATGTGATAGACCGGGCCGGGATCGTCCGGCAAGTCAGATCAGCCCGGGCAAGGCCAATCCAACAATCAGCATGACCATCAAAGCAGCCACACCCAAAGCATCAGCGATAATCGTGTCACGTGAACGTGCGATTACGGATTTAATCTCTTCTGCCATGGCTTGTGTTCCTCTAATGTTCCGTTGCTACTTTGTTCTCATATCATTAACGGCTTGTAAAGAACTTTTGGAGAACATTTGAGAACATTCTGCGCGATTGCAGATTAACCCACTGATATTAAACGAATTGCTTTGTCCTGTTCCATCAGCCAAAGCAGCGTTCTTGCTGCCTGTCCACGATCTGATTCAAGTTTTGGATCGTCATTCAGCAGTGTCCGTGCATCAGTTTGCGCCACCGCCATCTGCCCTGCTTGGCGTTCTAAGTCGGCAATGCGAAAACGCGGAATGCCCGATTGAGCTGTGCCAATTACATCGCCTGCACCGCGCATCGCCAGATCTTCTTCAGAAATACGAAAGCCATCTTCGGTCTCGCGCAATATCTCTAGCCGCCGTCGACCTGTTTCGCTCAAAGGGGCCTGATAGATTAACAAGCAGGTCGAGGCAGCAGAACCGCGTCCCACCCTGCCCCGCAATTGATGAAGCTGGGCCAGGCCAAAGCGTTCCGCATGTTCGATCATCATGATAGAGGCGTTGGGCACATTGACGCCCACCTCAATCACAGTCGTCGCGACAAGGACCTTCGTTTGTCCGGCAACAAACCGCGCCATGGCTGCATCTTTTTCTGCGGGGGGCATCTGCCCGTGCACCAGACCAACGACACCTTCACCAAAAGTTGCGCGCAGACGCTTAAAGCGTTCTTCGGCGGCGGTCATATCCACCACTTCGCTTTCTTCGACCAAGGGACAAACCCAATAGGCCTGCCTGCCGTCGGCAACAGCCTTGCGCAGTTTTTCCACCACCTCGTCCATACGCGACGACGATACCAATGCGGTTTTCACAGGGGTCCGACCGGGTGGCTTTTCATCAAGGATCGACACATCCATGTCGCCATATTGGGCCAGCGCCAATGAGCGTGGGATCGGCGTTGCGGTCATAACCAACACATCCACGGCCTGACCTTTGGACCCCAGTTCCATCCGTTGCGACACACCAAATCGGTGTTGTTCATCAATAACGGCAAGCCGTAGATCATTGAATACAATGTCCTTTTGGAAAACCGCGTGGGTGCCGACGAGGATGTCAATCTGACCATCTGCCAGCGCCTTGAGCTTTGCTGCGCGTGCAGCACCCTTATCGCGGCCCGTTAGAATTTCGAGTACGACGTCGGCACTTTGTGCCAAAGGCTGCAAACCTTCCATATGCTGACGCGCCAATATCTCTGTTGGGGCCATCATCACGCCCTGCCCGCCTGCCTCGACCACAGCCAGCAACGCCATCAGCGCCACGAGGGTTTTGCCAGAACCTACATCTCCTTGCAGTAGCCGGTTCATGCGCAAAGCTGTGGCGAGGTCTGCTGTGATCTCGGCAAACGCGCGTTCCTGCGCGGCAGTCGGCACATAGGGTAAAGATGCCAGAACCTTGGACGACAGCTTGCCCGTTGCGACCGATGCAACACCCTTGGCCTTGCGCGTGGCCGCGCGCGCCAAGGCCAAGGTAAGCTGATGGGCCAGCAGTTCGTCATACGCCAACCGTTCGCGCGCGGGCGCATGCGGCGACAAATCCGACGTCGCCTGTGGATTGTGTACAATGCGCATCGCCTCGGCCCAATCAGGCCATTCTTCATGGGCTTTAAGAGGCGGGTCGATCCATTCGGCAAGATCAGGCATGAGCGACAAAGCCGAACGCGTCGCCTTCCACATCGCCTTTTGTGTAATCCCCGCATGCAATGGATAGACAGGTTCAAACGCCGGTATATCGTCGGCCTCGGCTATTGGTAGCACATGATCAGGATGCACGATTTGGGCGATTCCATCGAAAATCTCGACCTTGCCTGATACGATCCGTTTTTGCCCAGTTGGCAAAAGCCGCTGCAAATAATCCCCGCGAGCATGGAAGAACACCAACTGAAATGAAGTTTGCGCATCTTCGACATGCACGCGGTAAGGGCGGCCTTTGGTCCGGGGTGGATGATGCTCTCCGACAGTCACTTCAACGGTCGCGACACTTGGCGCAACAACCTCGCGAATACTGGCGCGCCGATGCCGGTCCACGCCTGACAACGGCAAAGCCATCAGCACATCCAACGGCTTAAGTACCCCAACCGATTCAAGCGTTTGCGCCGATTTCGGCCCAATACCCTCTAGCTTGGTCAGCGCCCCGAAAAGAGGGAACAGAGTTTCCGGACGCCCGCTCATGCGTCGCCGATCAGGGCAAGCCAGGTGTCTTCGTCCATTGTCTCGACCCCCAAGTCGGCGGCTTTCTTGGCTTTTGATCCAGCACCCGGACCGGCAATCAGAATGTCAGTCTTAGCACTGACCGACCCCGAAACCTTGGCGCCCAAGCTTTCCGCTCGCGCCTTTGCTTCTGCACGCGTCATCCGCTCAAGCGTGCCAGTGAACACGACGGTTTTCCCCGCAACAGGGCTGTCAGTTGCCCGCGCTTCAGTGTCTTGCACGTTAAGCTCTGCGACTAACCGGTCAATTGACGCGCGCTCCGCCTCCTGTTGAAAAGTCGTGACAAGTGACGTGGCCATGACAGCACCAACCCCGTCAATGCTGTTCAGTTCGTCCCAAGCCGCACCGTCACCGATCTGTGCCGCGGTCATTGCCCGTTCAAACGCATCCCATGATATATAGTGGTTGGCCAGCAATGCCGCGCTGTTTTCGCCAACATGGCGTATACCTAAGGAAAAAATGAGCCGAGCCAGCGGAATTCGCCGCTTCTCGTCGATGGCATCAAAGAGGTTTGCCGCGCTTTTCTCGCCCCAGCCTTCGCGGTTCTTAAGCTGTTGCAGCCCTTCGCCAAATCGACGGCGCAGGGTGAAAATATCGGCAGGTGTCGCGATCCAGCCGTCCGTATAGAATTGCTCGACTTGCTTGGCACCTAGACCTTCGATATCGAAAGCAGCGCGTGATACAAAATGCTTTAACTTTTCAACGGCTTGAGCGGGGCAGATGATACCGCCTGTGCAGCGCCGGACGGCGTCCCCCTCTTCGCGAATGGCGTCCGAACCGCATTCGGGGCAAATATTGGGCAAGACATAGGGTGCGGCATCTTTGGGCCGCCTAGCCAAATCAACATCCTTGATCTTCGGAATCACATCGCCGGCGCGGTAAACCTGCACCCAATCGCCAACGCGGATGTCGCGCCCATCACGGATCGGGTTTCCGTTGCCATCGCGGCCTGCGATATAGTCTTCGTTATGCAGCGTCGCGTTTGAGACGACGACACCACCAACCGTGACCGGACGCAGGCGCGCGACGGGCGACAAAGCACCAGTGCGCCCAACCTGAATATCGATCGCCTCCAGCACGGTCCACGCCAGTTCAGCGGGGAATTTGTGGGCGATTGCCCAACGGGGTGTTGTGGATCGAAAGCCCAATCTGCGTTGCAATGCCAAATCATCAACTTTGTAAACAACACCATCAATGTCATAGCCAAGGTTGGCGCGCTGTGCTTCGATACTCTTGTAATGCGCGATCATTTCGCCAGGCGTTTGACAGATATTGGTCAATGGATTGGTGGCAAAGCCGAGTGCGTGCAATCTGCTAATTGCCTCAGATTGCGTCTCTGCCAAAGGCGCCGATAGCTCGCCCCAGGCATAGGCAAAGAACCGCAGTGGGCGGGACTGAGTGATCTCTGCATCCAACTGTCTTAACGATCCTGCCGCAGCATTGCGCGGGTTCGCAAACGTCTTCCCTCCGATCGCGGATTGACGGTCATTCAGTGCCATAAAGTCCGCGTGGCTCATATAAACCTCGCCGCGCACCTCGAGTACATCAGGTGCGCCAGAGATTTCATGTGGGATATCAGCGATTGTCCGGGCATTTGGGGTGACATTCTCACCGGTTTCACCGTCGCCTCGCGTTGCGGCCTGTATCAGTTCTCCATTCTCGTAGCGCAGCGAAAGTGAGAGCCCGTCAATCTTGGGCTCTGCTGTGTAAGCCAAGGCCGCATCAGTCGCGAGGCCAAGGTATTTGCGGATGCGCTGGTCAAAATCAAAGACATCTTCATAATCGAAGGCATTCCCGAGTGATAGCATCCGCACGGCATGTCGCACCTTGCCAAATCCATCAGCCACGGCACCGCCTACTACCTCAGTCGGGCTGTCACCGCGTTTGAGATCGGGAAACTGCACTTCAATTGCGGTGTTTCGCTTTTTGAGAGCGTCATAGTCAGCGTCACTCATTTCGGGCGCATCGTCCCGGTGGTAGGCAGTATTGGCCGCAGCTAACTGCGCGGCCAACCATGCCAACTCGACCTTTGCTTGCGCGGCACTTAGGTCTTCCACCGCGATGTTACCGGTTTGCGGATGATCCGCTTTGTTGAATTGAACCACACTGGCCTCCCGCATTCCGACGCCCCGACAAGGGAGTTACCGTCATAATTAGGCGGGCTGTCCCATGGCGTCCAGCGTCGAGTTTGGCAGAGGTCCAGAGTATCGGGTTCTGGAGAGCTAGGCCCCGATGGCCATCGCCTCATGCGCCGAAGCTGGCTCCGGATCGCGCAACACGTAGCCACGCCCCCAAACCGTTTCGATGTGGTTGTCGCCCATCGTAGCCTCGCTTAGCTTTTTGCGCAGCTTGCAGATGAACACGTCAATAATTTTCAATTCGGGTTCATCCATGCCGCCATAGAGATGATTAAGGAACATCTCTTTCGTTAGGGTTGTACCTTTACGCAAGCTTAGCAGTTCAAGCATCTGGTATTCTTTGCCTGTTAAATGGACTGTACTGCCATCTACTTCGACAGTTTTTGCGTCAAGGTTAACTGCAATCTGTCCGGTCTGAATGATCGACTGCGCATGGCCTTTGGATCGACGGATGATGGCATGGATACGCGCCACGAGTTCTTCGCGGTGGAAGGGTTTTGTCAGATAGTCATCTGCCCCAAAACCAAAGCCTTTTAGCTTGCTCTCTGTCCCATCGTCCCCTGAAAGGATCAATATAGGCGTATCAATTCGACTCAGGCGCAACTGTCGCAGCACCTCGTGCCCGTTCATGTCAGGCAGATTAATATCGAGCAGGATCAGGTCGTAATCATACAGTTTTGCCAGATCGATCCCTTCCTCGCCCATGTCTGTTGCATAGACGTTAAGGTTGGCATGAGTCAGCATCAGTTCAATGCTTTTGGATGTTGTTGGATCGTCTTCGACAAGTAGGACGCGCATTAAAGTACTCCGCTTTGCGTTCGGTCGTGTTAACCTAAACCAAGAAAGGTTAATTAGCCGTTACCCCCATCGTTTCGATAGCTGACTCGACCTAGGGTTGTCTATAACGTTGTAGCGTCGTAGCTTTGAGCGCCGCCTCCCCGTAAAGATCCACGGCTGTTTCCCATTCGGAAAACTCTTCATCAGACAGTGCATACCGTTCGAGCGCTTCTTTACGCAAAATCAGCCCTGCGGTAACGGCGCGCACCACGGCGGCTTTGCGCGACGCGACCCAGCGTCGGGTTTTTTTACTCGGCAGGTCAGCCCTGGTCATTATTGTTCCATCTGACAAGGTCACCGATCTTGGTCCTTCGACTTTGCGTAAGTACATTTCGCACCCCTTTTCTTTCACTCCGGGTGTAAATATGGGGAGAAGGACTTAACGATAGGTATAAGGACCCCTTGAGAATATATCGTATTTTCCTATATTTCACGATGTATGACGCTTCCGGGAAATGACCATGTCACTTGATTCGCCGCTGAACTCGCTCGGCTTTGCCAAACCGCCTGCGCAAACGCGCGTTGTTGTCGCCATGTCGGGTGGTGTCGATAGCTCTGTTGTGGCTGCAAAATTGGCTGAGGAAGGCTATGATGTGGTTGGCGTGACCTTGCAGCTTTATGATCATGGCGCGGCCTTAGCAAAAAAAGGCGCCTGCTGTGCGGGGCGTGACATTCACGATGCGCGTCGCGTGGCCGAGGAAATGGGCTTTCCTCACTACGTTCTGGATTATGAGAATACTTTTCGTGAAGCCGTCATGGACGAGTTCGCAGACAGCTACTTGGGTGGTGCAACGCCTGTGCCGTGCATCCGCTGCAATGAACGTGTAAAATTCAAAGACCTGCTTGAAACAGCCAAAGACCTTGATGCCGACTGCATGGCGACCGGGCACTATATCCAGCGCAAGATGGGGGCTGAAGGTGCAGAGCTGCATTCTGCTGCTGATCCGACCAAGGACCAAAGCTATTTCCTATTCTCGACTACGCAAGAGCAGTTGGATTACCTGCGCTTTCCTTTGGGGCACCATGCCTCCAAGGACGAGACACGCGCACTTGCGGGCAAATACGGGTTGAGTGTTGCGGACAAGCCCGACAGTCAGGATATCTGCTTTGTGCCCAATGGCGATTATGCCGCCGTGATCGAAAAGCTGCGCCCTGGTGCTGCGGCCCCCGGTGATATTGTCGATACGAATGGCAACGTGCTGGGTACGCATAAGGGCGTGATCCACTACACCATTGGTCAGCGCCGCGGTCTTGGGATCGGCGGTCTTGCCGATCCGCTTTATGTTGTGAAGCTGGATGTGAATACCAAGCAGGTGATCGTGGGTCCGAAAGAGCTGCTGGCAACGCGCCGTGTGCCAATCCGTGAAATCAACTGGATTGGTGGCGGTAATCTGATGGATCAGGGCGAGCGGCAGATTGCTGTACGTGTGCGGTCTACCCGGCCACCGACCGATGCGGTGTTGCGCCCGATCTCCGACACAGAGGCCGAGGTTGAACTGCTGGTTGCCGAACAGGGTGTGTCCCCGGGGCAAGCTTGCGTGTTTTATGATCCTGATACTTCACGTGTGTTAGGTGGCGGCTGGATTTGGCGCGGGGCATGAGCCGGGCCATATTCCTTTAGTACAGCTAGATCACGCCAAAGTTTTGTTTTAGGAGTTTTCCCGAACGGGGCAATGGCCGGGTTCGGTGTGATGAATATTAGGGGGCGCTATGCCTGAAGAATTTAAAGTTTTCAGCTTAGGTCAATTGGACCTCATCGACCCGACTGAGGGCAATAATACTGCTGAAGACGCAGATTTGCTGGAAGGGCTGACCTTTGGCGGAATTGGGGACGCACTACTAAATTCCGCCCAAGACTTTTCGGCGGGTAGTACAGGTTTTGGGGCCGGAAGCAGCACATCCTACGATCAGGATAACGCAGGTGACACCTTTTCCATCAATGGTGGGCCGGACCAAATTTTTGACGCTGCAGTCGCTTATCGGGCAACGATCACCTACATTGACGGCACGACTGAAGACATTACAGCGGTCGTGTTTCAAGATACCGCAGGAAACACCTATCTCGCGCCCGAGTTTTCAGGGAACCAGGACCAAACAGATCTTGAGTTTGCGGCAATCCGTTCATTGACGCTGAATTCCTTGCAAACCGGCACAGCAACAGGACTAAGAGCTGACAGACAAGCATGGGCTTACGTGACGTGCTACGTTAGCGGCACCTTGGTTGCCACCGACACAGGGGATCGCCCCATCGATGATCTCTGCGTTGGGGATATGGTGGAAACGCGCGACAACGGGCTGCAAGCCATCCGTTGGATCGGCAAGAGCACCGTTTCTGCCACTGGCAATCTTGCTCCCGTACGTATCTCTTCAGGTGCTTTAGGCCAAAATGCACCGAACCGTGATTTGCTGGTGTCTCGGCAGCACCGGATGCTCATTTCATCCCCCATTTGTCAGCGCATGTTCGACAGCGCTGAAATCCTTGTGCCCGCGATCAAGTTGACAGAGTTGCCGGGTGTCTTCGTCGAAGAACGTGAGACACCTGTCACCTATTACCACCTGATGACGGACCAACACGATATCATCTATGCCGAAAGCGTCCCGAGCGAGACATTGCTAACGGGACCGCAGGCCATAGAGGCACTTCCAGAAGAAGCACTTGACGAGTTGTTGGCCATTTTTCCCGACATTCTCAAAGAGACGCCGGAACCTGCACGCCCAATTGAACACAGCAAACGGATCAGTCGCATGATCATGCGTCACAAGCAGAATGCAATTCCGTTGACAGGCGCACGCGACTAAGGCCCCAAACACATCCTTCACTTTGCAATGAAAGGTCACATGTCTGTGTGGGCTCTAGCTTTTTTGGGCCCATTTGCCCCATTTGGGATGCAAGTAGACTGTAAACCCGAACTTGGAGGCCTGAAATGAACCTGACACGCCGTAGCCTATTCACCCTTGCACTTGCGGTTCCCGCCGCTGCAGCTTTTGCCCCGCGCGCCATGGCTGCAACGCCTGAAGTTTATGCCGAAGACGGCATTGCAGTAGATGGCTCGGATGTGGTGGCCTATTTCACCGAAGGAGCACCTGTGGCTGGCGATCCGGCCATTACCTTTGAGTATATGGGTGCCACATGGCGATTCTCGTCCGAGGCAAACCGCGATCTCTTTGCTGCCGACCCTGCTGCATACGCCCCGCAATACGGTGGCTATTGCGCCTATGCCGTCAGCCAAGGTTACACAGCATCGACCGTACCCGAGGCATGGTCGATCGTTGATGACAAACTTTACCTCAACTATTCAACCGGTGTGCGCCGCCGCTGGTCTCGCGATATTCCGGGCAATATCGCTGCAGCAAACGCCAACTGGCCAAGCGTTCTCGCATAAGTGCGCAAAAAAAGAACTGGCGATTCTTGTGGTCGCCAGTTACCCAAAGCGCCATGATATATGCATCCGCATCTGATTGGCGCAACGCCCCGCAAAAACGTGTCTTGCTCTTTGCCATGTCCGGTTTGGGCAAGACCTATCTGTCGAACATGTTGCGCAGCACGGGTGACTGGTTCCATTATTCCATCGATTACCGGATCGGCACCCGCTATATGGGCGAGCTGATCGCTGACAATGCCAAACGTGAAGCAATGAAGGTGCCATTCTTGCGCGATCTTTTGCGTTCGGACAGCATCTATATCGGCTCGAACATCTCGTTTAACGATCTGCGCCCAATGTCATCCTATTTGGGAAAACCGGGGGATGAGGCGCTGGGTGGTTTGCCGTGGGATGAGTATACCCGCCGTCAGGATCAGTTCCAGCAGGCCGAAATTGCAGCACTGCATGACACGAGCCATTTCATCGAAAGGTCTAGCCGGCTTTATCAATACCCACACTTCGTCTGCGACACCGGCGGGTCGATTTGTGAATGGGTGAATGCGGATGATCCAAATGACCCTATATTGACGGATCTATCATCCAAGAACTTGATGGTATGGATCGAAGGTACTGACGCGCACACCGCAGAACTTATTCGCCGGTTCGACAAAGAACCCAAGCCGATGTCCTATGATCCAGTGTTCCTGCTGAAGACTTGGCACGCCTATCTGGCCGAATTCAACGTCGCCCCTGATAAGGTGAACCCGGATGATTTCATCCGCTGGGCCTTTGCTAAGGCTTTGGCCCATCGTCAGCCGCGCTATAAGGCAATGGCTGAAAAATGGGGGATCACAGTGCCGCAACAAGCTGTTGAAAATGTCAAAGATACGGAGGGCTTTGTTGGCATGATCGCTGACGCCCTTGAGATGCGCAGCTAGTCCGCCTATCTCTGCTCTCTTATCTTGGATGTGAACAATGCCCATTAAACTGCCCATCGCCCTACCCGCCTATGACGTTCTGTCGAACGAAGGCGTTATGGTGCTTGATGAAGACACTGCCGCCCGCCAAGACATCCGTCCGCTGCGGATTGCATTGTTGAATTTGATGCCCAAGAAAATCCAGACCGAGAACCAATTTGCGCGTCTCATCGGAGCGACGCCATTGCAGATTGAATTGTCGCTGGTACGGATGTCCGAGCACCAGACCCGGAATACTGCCGCCGAGCATATGGAAGAGTTCTATCGCCCGTTTTCAGAGGTGAAGGACGAAAAGTTCGACGGGCTGATCATCACAGGAGCTCCGATCGAGCATCTGCCTTTTGATAATGTCACCTATTGGGAAGAACTGACCGAAGTTTTTGCATGGACCCAAACGAACGTTCATTCCACCTTTGGCGTTTGCTGGGGCGGCATGGCTATGATCAACCACTTCCACGGCGTCCAGAAACACATGCTCGACCATAAGGCCTTTGGCTGCTTTCGGCACCATATCACTGACGATGCATCGCCATACTTGCGCGGGTTCTCTGATGATTGCGTGATCCCTGTGAGCCGTTGGACAGAGATGCGGCAAGCAGAGATCGATGCAGCTGAAGGTCTGACAACACTTATTACCAGTGATGACGCCGGACCTGCGCTGGTTGAGGATAAGGCGCACCGCGCGCTCTATATTTTCAACCACTTCGAATATGACAGTGGCACGCTTAAGCAGGAATATGACCGCGATATCAGCAATGGGACGCCGATTAACGTCCCCATGAACTATTATCCGGGCGATGACCCAACGAAACAACCTCTCAACAGGTGGAGAAGTCACGCGCATCTCCTATATGGAAACTGGATAAACGAGATTTACCAGACCACCCATTTTGAGTTGGATAAAATTGGCAGTTAAGACACTCACCGCGGTTATAGCACTCAGCGCGTTGGCGACTGGGATGCTTGCGCAGTATCGCGCGTCCGAAGCGGAAACCGCTTTTCCGCCGGTTGGCCAGTTTGTCGCCGTGACCGGCGGGCAAGTTCACTATGTGCAACAGGGCAGCGGCCCCCATGTGATCCTGTTGCATGGCGCGGGGGGAAACCTACGCGAGTTCACTTTTGATCTGATGAGCCGGTTGACCGATCGCTACACTGTCACCGCCTTTGACAGGCCTGGTTTAGGCTATACTGACAGGGTTCCCGGTATCGCAAAGGGGCTGACAGCAACCGAGGGTGACAGCCCGCAAGCCCAAGCGGCCATGTTGCGCGAGGCTGCAGTAAAAATCGGGATCACCGATCCGATTGTGGCCGGACACAGCTTTGGGGGGATCGTTTCTTATGCTTGGGCTGTTGCCGGATTGGATGAAGACAGCCCTGTCAACGCCAAGGGGGTCGTCTCTTTTGCTGGGGTGACGATGCCGTGGCCCGGTGGTTTGGACCGATACTATACCGTGAACGGCAGCGCCTTTGGTGGTGTCGTTACGATTCCGGCGATTTCGGCCTTTGTGCCATCTTCTGTTATCAGCAGCAGTATCGACGCGACTTTTGCACCGCAAGATGCACCAGAGGGCTATGCAGAACATATTGGCGCGGGCCTCACTTTGCGGCCTGCTAGCATGCGTGCCAACGCCCGACAGGTGAACACTTCCCGCCCGCATGTGGTGACGTTGTCCAAGCGGTATCCGGAACTGACGTTGCCGATTGAAATTGTGCACGGCGAAGAAGACACAACAGTTCCAATCCATATCCATGCAGAAGAAATCGAAAAGATTGTCCCCCAAGTGAACACAACCCGATTGCCCGGCATTGGTCACATGCCGCATCACGCTGATCCGCAGTCTGCGGTGGACGCGATCAATCGGGTTGCTGCACGCGCATCTTAGCGCCAGACGCGCCATATGAATTGCGCTTCGCGGCAATAGCCCCCATATATCTAAGCAAGACATTCGGGAGAGTTTTCATGGATTTACCATTTGATGGTGGGATCAGCCGCTATTTTACGCAAGACGCCCCCGAGGACGTGCGTGCCGCCGTAAAGGCTGCTGGCAAGAAAGACATCATCAACCCCCACTTTCCTTATGACCGTCGTTGGAGACGCTCTGAATACGAAGACGCGCTTGCAGCGCTACAGATCGAACTGGTGCGGATGCAGGCATGGGCACGAGAAACAGGACAACGCATTGCAATCGTCTTTGAAGGCCGTGATGCGGCCGGAAAAGGTGGTACAATCAAACGGTTGCGCGAAAACCTTAATCCACGTGGTGCCAAGCTGGTGGCGCTCTCAAAACCTACTGATGTCGAAGCGGCGCAGTGGTATTTTCAACGCTATATTGCGCATCTGCCCGCGAAAGGTGAGATCACGATCTTTGACCGCAGTTGGTATAATCGCGGCGTTGTTGAACATGTCTTTGGGTTTTGCACCCCTGAACAGCGCGAACGCTGGTTTGCCCAGACCCCTGAATTTGAGGATATGTTGGCCAACGAGGGTATCAAACTGGTCAAGATTTGGCTCAATGTCGGTCGTGCGACCCAGCTCAAGCGATTTCTGGACCGCGAAAAAGATCCATTGAAGCAGTGGAAGTTAAGCTGGATTGATGTTGAAGGCCTAGGGAAATGGGATGAATACACCGCAGCAATCGGCGAAACGCTGGATCGGACCCACACAGATGCAGCGCCATGGACCGTTGTGCGATCTGACGACAAACGACGCGCCCGCGTACAAGTGATCCGGCATATCCTCAACCAGCTGGACTACGACCGCAAGGACACTCAGGCCGTAACCCCCCTTGATGACAAGATCCTCGGGGGGCCTGACATCTGGCATGCCTAAACGCGGTTATCATCACGGCAATCTGCGCGAAGCGCTGATCAACGGCTGTCTGTCGCTGATCGAAAAGCGTGGCCCGACAGGATTTACCTTATCCGAGGCCGCAAGAGAGGCAGGCGTGACCCCTGCCGCAGTTTATCGTCACTTTGAAGGTCGCGAAGACCTGATCGCAGCGGCCGCCCTGCAAGGGTATGAGATATTCGGTGATTTGATGGAACATGCCTACGGCGACGGGCAACCATCCGCGCTTGCAGCCTTTGAGGCGACGGGCCGCGCCTATTTGGCCTTTGCACGTAAGTATCCCGGCCATTACATCGCGATGTTTGAGTCCGGCATCTCCATCAACCGCACACCTGAACTCCACGCTGTGGCCACCCGCGCAATGGGTGTTCTTGAAAAGGCGGCAGAGGAGTTGTCACAGCATATCCCTGCCGACAAACGCCCCCCACCGCAGATGTTCAGCGCGCATATCTGGGCCATGTCGCACGGCGTGGTCGAACTATTTGCACGATCCAACCCCGGCACGAAAAGTCCGTTCCCACCCGAGGATTTACTTGAATCAGGGATTGGGATTTACCTGCGCGGACTAGGGCTTATCGCCCCCGACAACTAAGAGAGACGACATGGACAGCAGATTTGCGGTTTTCCTGATGATCATTGGTGGCACGGACACCTACCTTAATGATTGCCCGACCGAGTGCTTTCAGCAAACCGAAGCCACTGAACGGGTTCACCTGCAATATGGTGATACGTTTTTTCAGGAAGACGACATCGGCGAGGAAATCTACGCCATCTACGATATGCCTAAACGCTATGGCGCGTTTCAGCCCACGGTGGGTGCCAGCCTGACCACAGATAACGATTTCTGGATGGGTGCTGGCGTCAAATGGTCAACGGAGCGGATCAGCGACAGTCCGATTTTTATCGAGCTGTCCCTCATGCCGGGCCTTTACGTCAGTGGGGATGGGCCTGATTTGGGGTTCCCCGTTCAATGGCGCGGCTCGCTTGGCGCGGGTGTAAATTTTGGTGACACAGGCAGCCTGTCGGTTGTCTTTGACCACCGATCAAACGCGAATGCCTCCGCGACAAACCCCGGGATCGAAACGTTGGGAATTAGGCTGTCGTATCAGTTGGACTGAGCGCCTGACCTATCCGAACTTCGCAAACCAAAAGGTCAAGTAGGTTTGCATCGGATAGAATGATCAAGCCGCGAAGTGGGTATTGACTGACTAAACTGATCGGTCTTGAAGGTGTAGCTTATTAAAAGCTTCACGGCCCATCATTTGATCCGCTCAATAGGTCAAATCTGTTCCCGAAGTTCGTTTCACCGCTTCGGCTAAAGTGGCTTTCATCGAACCACAAAAGATCATCGCACCCCCCGAAATCTTCTGGATAAGAAAAGTTCATCGCGTTTATTTGCGAGACATACCGCAGATTGCCACCTTGTTTCACGAGGCCTTCAATGGCGCTATCTAGCTTTGCATATGTTTCAACATGCGAGTCTTTGATGGAAAAGTCGCCATCGCACCCGCGTTCATAAAACTCGTTGTGTGAGATCAGAGGCGATAGTCTAGGTCCATACCAGATGATTGGAGAAAACTCAGCCAGACCGTTCAGCCATGTAACTACACCAGAAATGCGCTCCTCATCCACAATGGCACTTCCACCATTACGGATATATGCTCTGACGTCTCTGTTCTCCGGTGGTATGAACATGAGATACCCCGCTTTTTCGTATAATATGCGTGCGAAGGTGAACTGGTTGTTCTCTACAAAATGATAGATTTCGTTGTATGGGCAGCCTTTTCGGATCTCAGGCAGATGACAGCCATTAGTGGTAATGCCGATTAAGAATGATGTTGAAACGTTTCTCTCACTGCGAACTATCGAATGGAACAGATTTGTGGCATGACTATCCCCGATCACCAAAATTCCTGGACCATGCATTGTGGCACATTCACCAATCCTATTCGCGATCTCTTCACTTAAGTGAGGCGCGCTAAAGACACATTGGCCGTCATCAACCCTGTTCTCCAGGTCGACCACTGGGCTTCCGGATTCCGCATCTCGCAGTGAACTTACAATACGTGGATCATAACGAAAGAAATTCCCCTGACTGGTGTGCCCAACTATACCAATCGCAACAATGAAGGCGCCAAACGCGCCGCTCGCTACAAACACTGCGCGGCGTGTTGCGAGCATAGGGGATGTGGGTCTTCTGAACGGCTGTTCAACCCAGCGCCATGTGCCCCAAGCAAGAACTAATGCAGCGATAGCCAACGCCCCCATCAAGTAATGGTCTGGTTCGGACGAACTGCGCAATCGAGCAAATGCAAACACGGGTTGATGCCATAGATATGCGCTGTAAGAAATCAGCCCAATGCCGACAAGAACGCGCATGGATAATAGCCTTGCCACCCAGGTCCCTTGCGTTGCAAACAGAATGATCAATGCTGTCCCGACGACGGGAAAAAGGGCATAAATACTTGGAAAGGGCGTGTTTTCGTCAAAGGAAAATACTGAAAATACGATCGCAGCCAAACCGATCACGCTCAATATACCATTTGATTTGACGGCTCGCCCAACGGTTAAGAATGCGCATATTGAACCAGCGAGCAGTTCCCATGCGCGTGTTGGTGCCAGATAAAAGTTGGCATCTGGATCGTTCCGCCAACCCCACTCAGCGAGCAGCAGGCTCATAGCCGATATGACCACCACGCTCCAGAACACCCTGTTGCGCCCGTAGCGCCAAGCAATCAGCAAAAACATCGGAAAAATTAAGTAATACTGCTCTTCAACAGCCAGGCTCCATGTGTGTAGGAGTGGTTTCAGTTCAGCAGCAGACTCAAAATAGCCACTTTCGATCCAAAAGAGTACGTTGGAGCCGAAAAACACAACCGAGACAAGACTTTGTGCAAAGTCTTTTAGTTGCGGCGGCAGCAACCACATGTAAGCAAAAGGTAGGCAAGCCAGCAGTACGAAAAACAAGGCCGGCAAGATGCGCCGCACCCTACGTTCGTAGAAACGAATTATTGAAAATCTTCCTTGCTCAAGCTCGGCGATAAGGATGCTTGTGATTAGATAGCCACTTATTACAAAGAATACGTCCACACCTACGTAGCCGCCGCTAAAAACGCTAAAGCCGGCATGAAACAGGATGACGGGCATAACCGCAACTGCGCGAAGCCCATCAATCTCTCGCCGGTACTTCATAGGAACACAGTCTCACAGATAACCAAAAACGGGCAACTTACAGATTCTAAGGATAACCATGCTTCTTAGAAAGCCCAAACCCCAAACTTAGCGCCTGCCCTATTTTCCATGTCGCGTGGCTATTCCACCTTGGAACTACATAAAATCGCCGAAAGAGTGACGGCCGCCCGTAGGCCTTTCGTGCAACAAAAAAAGGAAGTGCAACTTTCGCCGCACTTCCCATCAAATACCATCTGCAGTAATGGTTTAACGCTTAGAGAACTGGAAGCTCTTACGCGCTTTGGCCTTACCGTACTTTTTACGCTCAACCACACGGCTGTCACGCGTCAGGAAGCCAGCGGCCTTCAGTGCGGCGCGCAGCGTCGGATCATAAAGCTGAAGCGCCTTGGAAACACCGTGCTTGACCGCACCGGCCTGACCAGACAGGCCACCGCCAGCAACAGTTGCCATGACATCGAACTGATCAACGACACCAGCAACCTGAAACGGCTGACGCAGGATCATCTGCAGAACGGGACGCGCGAAATACGTGTCCATGTCCTTGCCGTTCACAACAACTTTGCCGGAACCTGGCTTGATCCAAACGCGGGCAACTGCGTCTTTACGCTTACCAGTCGCGTAAGCACGACCCAGCGCATCACGCACTGGCTCGCGTGTGATCGCAGTTTCAACCACAGCTTCAGGTGCTTCAACACCTTCAGCAACTTGGCCCAGCTCTTCGAGCGAGTTTACTTGATCGGCCATTATGAGGTCCTCGTATTCTTTTTGTTCATGGATGCAACATCCAGAACTTCAGGCTTCTGTGCTTCCATGCCATGCTCTGTGCCTGCGAAAACGCGCAGGTGAGTCATTTGCTGGCGGGACAGCTTGCCACCGGGCAGCATGCGCTGAACGGCTTTCATGATGATCCGCTCTGGGTGCTTGCCATCAAGAATGTCCGCTTTGGACTTTTCTTTGATCCCGCCGGGGTGACCAGTGTGCCAGTAATACTTCTCGTCACGCTTGTTGCCGGTCATCTGGATTTTCTCGCAGTTGATGACAATCACGTTGTCGCCCATATCCATGTGCGGCGTGAAAGAAGGTTTGTGCTTGCCGCGCAAGCGCATCGCGATGATCGAAGCAAGACGACCAAGAACAACGCCTTCAGCGTCAATCAGGATCCATTTCTTGTCGATATCCGCAGGAGTTGCGGTAAAGGTTTTCATATTACACCAAAAGTTTGGGGTGGTTTTCACCACGTGTCATTCGATTGGGGCGGTATAAAGGATGAATGGACGCAGTCAAGTGTTGTCGTTCTCGATAAACATAGCAAAAACAGTGCTTTACAATTTAGGTATTAATATACCCCACTAACTTTCCATGGTTCTGTTTGGATTTGCCAGCAATGTGTTCATATCATCCAGCGCCTGTAAATAACGGGACTCTGACACACATGTTGTCGCCGCCAGTCGCACCGCATTGGGTGCGCGCTGGTCCGAGAGCGCAAATTCATCAGCTGGCCGCACAGAAATCCCCTTGCGCTCACAAGCCAAGGCAAAACTTGAAGACCGCCAACCCTGCGGCAGTTGCAGCCACAAAAACGGGGCGTCCTCGCGCCAGCGTAGATCCCAGCCGCCTAATCGGTTGACCGCCAGTCGCACGCGTTCTGCGGTATGAGCTACGACCTTGTCCTTCACGCGGCCAGCATCGCCCGACGTCAACAGATCAGTACAGACATCCAAAATCGGCTGAGCGATGCCATGAAAGGAACTTTGGGCGACCTGCCGTAAGTCACTGACCCGATCGACTGGGGCCACCGCATAACCAAAGCGCAAAGCGCCACTGACGCCTTTTGTGAGCGAAGAGATGAAATACGATTGTTTCGGCAAGATCGCCCGATATGCGGGCACATCTGTCGGCGCAATGCTATGGCAGTCATCCTCAATGATCGTCAGACCGAACCGTTCGGCCAAGGCAGCGATTTCCTTCTTGCGGGCATAGCTGGTCTGCGTTGTTGTGGGGCTGTGGACCTCGGCTGACGTCAGCAGGACCTGCCCGCCGTGGGTGCGGTAAGCCTCTGCCAGTGCTTCGGGGATAAGCCCGTCCTCATCCATAGCAACACCGACCACTTGTGCGCGCAACAGGCGCGCGGCATGGCGAACACCGGGATAAGCCAGCTCATCTGTCAGGATGACTGGATGCGCACCATGCAATTCCGCCTGCAAAGCAAGAATCACACAATTCTGCGCCCCGTTGCCCAAGACCACTTGATGCGCATCAAGGTGCCCTGCGCGAACGGGTCCGATCCAGTCCACGACAGCTTTGCGGGCCTCAATATCCGTAATTGACGTCGGGTAATTGATGTGACGCCGCCTGTGCGAATGGCCCAGCCGTATGAACGCGTCGTCAATCAACAGCCCCTGCCCCACATCTGGCACGCGGCTGCTGCGGAAGTCCGCTGTGCTTTCATCCACAAGATGGAGCAACGGCGGCTCAGGTTTTCGGCCTTTGCGTGTCACATCTGCGACATAGGTCCCGCGCCCCACCGCGGCGCTCAATCGCCCCTCGTCAGTCAGCAGGGTATAGGCACGCGCGACCGTACCCGGTGTCACACCAACGCGAAAAGCAAGGTCGCGCACCGGCGGCAGCTTTGACCCCGCTGCCAAGTCGCCCGAGGCAATGCCGTCACGTATCGTTTGTGCAAGCGCCTTGTACTTCGACTTGCCGGCGTACGATAGGTTTGGCGGCCAAATTGTATCCGGTACAATCATTTCCTAGACCTTATCAAAAACACTTTGTATCCATACGACATAGCATTTCGCTATATTGTGTCAATACAATTTAAGGAGTTGTCCCATGTCACACGCGCTCCGCACCGCGCACCTCAATGAACTCAACGCACAAGCGAACCTGCCCTTGGTCGCTAGTCTTGCCGTCAAGTTCGCAGTCGCTGTGACACTCTGGGACACGCGCCGTAAATCACGACACACGCTCAGGCATCTTGAACCGCATTTGTTACGCGACATCGGAGTAGACGTCCTCTCTGCCCAAGCTGAGGCGTCTAAGCCGTTCTGGCAGGATTAACCCCTCCTGCCTCTTCCTGACTGGGCCGGACATGCTCCGGCCCATTTTTTATGTTGGCGGGATCGAGTAGGTCAGTGATGCACGTGCAACCGGTGCCGCCTGCCCCGCACTAAATATCATCGCATCGCCCACGGCCAAGATGCGGCCAAGCTTGAGCAGGCGGGTTTCACAGACCAGATCGGTGCCCGCCGCAGGTTTGCGCATGAAATCGATACTGCAATTCGTTGTCACAGCCAGAGCCACGGGTCCAATCCGCGCGAGAATGGCGAGATACATGCTCACATCAGCCAAGCTGAACATCGATGGTCCCGATACCGTGCCTCCGGGGCGCAAATGATGATCGGCCACCTTAAGGCGTACTGCGACGCCATCCTTGGTCAGCCTTTCAATCAAGAAATCATCGCCCAATTGAGGAAACTCGCGGGCGACAAAGGCTTGTAGCGCCGGGATGTCCATCTTCGGTTCCATATTCGTCAACTCCCGCTTAGTCTGGTGACAGATCAACACGAGAGCTAGCCCATGACAATCCTTCTTCGAGACGACGCGGCGTCGATTGCGACACTGACGATGAATGCCCCCGAACGGCTGAATGCCCTGTCAGATGCGATGCTGGCGGCGCTGCACGGCGCATTCGATGACATCGCAGCAGACGACACAGTGCGTGCTGTCATCTTGCGCGGGTCTGGGAAGGCGTTTTGCGCCGGACACGATCTCAAGGAAATGCAGGCCGGGCGGCAATCACAAGACGGTGGTGCGGCATATTTTAAAGACCTTTTTGATCGTTGCGCAGCAATGATGCAGCGTATCCAAACCATGCCTCAACCAGTGATCGCCCAAGTTCACGGGATCGCGACGGCCGCCGGATGCCAATTGGTGGCCACCTGCGATCTGGCCGTTGCCGACGACCAAACACGCTTTGGCGTCAATGGCGTGAACATCGGCCTGTTTTGTTCCACCCCGATGGTGGCCCTGACCCGCAACATCCACCGCAAGGCAGCTTTCGAGATGCTGACCACAGGCCGGTTTATCAACGCACGCGAGGCGCAAGAGCTGGGGTTGATCAACCGTGCTGTTCACTCAGACGCCCTGCCCCGCGACACTGCCGAACTTGCACAAAGCATTGCGGGCAAATTGCCCTCTGCAGTCAAGATCGGCAAACAGGCCTTCTACGCGCAAGCGCAGATGAGCACGGCCGAGGCTTATGCCTATACAGGCGACGTCATGGTGCAAAACATGCTGGTGGAGGACACCAATGAAGGTATCAACGCCTTCTTGGAAAAACGTGACCCGGACTGGTCATGATCATTCGCTATTATTGGCCCAAAAATATCCCCGCCGGAGGCTCCGACGCCTACAATCCGTAAATACCTTTGAATTTTTGCTCCAGATAATCCAGCAGTGGGGCCTCGCTTGGGGCGGCACCCGTTGCATGGGTAATCGTTTCCAAAGGGGTGCGCAAACCGCCATATTGTTGAACATTCTCACGCAGCCAACCTGTCGCCTTTGATGTATTGCCGCGCGCCAGATCATCATCAAGTCCCGGCACGGCCTCGCGCAAGGCCACATGCAGACAGCCTGCGTAGACATTGCCCAATGTGTAGGTCGGGAAATATCCAAACAGCCCTTCTGACCAATGCACGTCCTGCAAGACCCCGTTTGACGGTGTGTCCACCGCAAAGCCAAAGTCCGCCGCAAAGCGGTCGTTCCAAGCAGCCTCCAAGTCATTCACAGCCAGATCGCCCGACATCAACGCCCGCTCAAGATCAAACCGCAAAAGCACATGCAGGTTGTACTGGACCTCATCCGCTTCGGTGCGGATGAACCCGTCACTCACGCGGTTGACGGTCGCAAAGAACGCTTCCTCATTGGCAATGCCGAAATCACCAAAGTGATCGCGCATTTGACCATAGAGCCACCCTGTAAAGGCGCGGCTGCGTCCTAGCTGGTTTTCGTAAATCCGGCTTTGGCTTTCATGCACGCCCATGGACACTCCTGCGCCAAGTGGCGTCAGCAAGTGTTGTGCATCGATGCCTTGCTCGTATGCGGCATGGCCCACTTCGTGGATTGTCGAGTAAAAGCAATTGAAGGGGTCGGTTGGGTTCGTCCGTGTCGTAATCCGCACATCCAGCCCGGACCCCGACGAAAACGGATGTACAGCCTTATCGATACGTCCGTTTTCTAAGCTATAGCCAAAGGCGAGCGCCAGCTTTTGCGACAAGGCCAGCTGTGCGGCATCATCAAATGACCCTGACAAAGCCATTGGTGCAGGTTGATCGAGGATCGCGGCCCGCAGATCAACAAGTCGGGGCCGCAATGCAGCAAACATCGCACTCAGGCTTTCGCCTGTCGCCCCCGGTTCATAGTCATCAAGCAGGGCGTCATAGGGGTCGGCATTCCCAGCAATGGCGGCAGCTTCCTCGCGCCGTAGATCAACGACCTTTTGCAGAATCGGCAAAAACCCGGCCACATCCTCGTCGGCGCGTGCCTGCGCCCACACGCGGTGCGCAAGCGACGTGGTTTTCGCCAGCTCAGCAGCAAGAGCAGCCGGAACCTTGGCTGTGCGCTCATAGGTCCGCTTTATGTGCCGTAGATTGGCCTCGGCAACGTCATCCATGGCCTCTGCTGTCTCAAGCCACGCACCAACACGTGGATCAATCCGTCGCGCATGCAGGATATTCGCCATCGCACCATGCTCTTCGGCGCGCTGCGGAGTGGCCCCTTCCGGCATCATGGTTTCCTGATCCCACCCAAGCCGGCCGGCGATCTGACCAAGCGCTTCGGTGTCGCGCTGATACGCCATGAGTTCTTGATAGTCCGACATGGCGCTAGGCTCCTTTGATTGTTTGGGCAATGGGGTATTGCGCCAGGAAACGTCCGTGCAGGATCACCGCCCAAAGGATGACAGCAATAAGCTGATGTAGAATCGCGATCTGCCACGGGGCCGAATACATCACTGTTACAATGCCTACGACGACCTGCAATGACATCAAAGCCATCATCGCATTGAAGGCAAAGCGGGTTTTATCATTGGCCGATCGCCGCGCGCGGTGCCAGACAAAAAGAGCAAAAGCGAACAGGGTATAACCCGCCATCCGGTGCATGAATTGCACCAAACCCGCATCCTCAAAGAAATTGCGCCACACCGGCGAGAGTGACAACGGCTCGGGGGGCAGGAACCCGCCTGCCATCAACGGCCAGTCGGGGAAGGCGCGGCCTGCATCAATACCTGCAACCAATGCGCCAAGGATAATTTGAAAAAAGGCGAATCCCACAAGCAGCGTCGCGAGGCGCGAAAGCCCTGCGTCACCGCCGCGACGCGCCTGTAACAGCTCTGCCTGACTGCGACCCAGTTGATAGATGTACCACGCAATGAAGCCAAAAATGACAAATGCCAGTCCCAGATGTGTGGCAAGCCGATAAGAGGCGACATCCAACATCCCCTCTTCTAAGCCGGATGAAACCATCCACCAGCCGATGAACCCTTGTAGGCCACCTAAAGCACCAATGAACAAAAGTTTTGGCGTCCATCCTGTAGGGATTTTGCGTGTTGCAGCAAAAGCGACAAAGCCAATCACCCAGACCAGACCAATGACCCGGCCTAGCTGGCGATGTCCCCACTCCCACCAATAGATGACCTTGAACTCTGCCAAGCTCATACCCTTGTTTTGCAATTGGTACTCGGGGATCGCACGGTATTTGTCGAATTCTTCGGTCCACGCGGCCTCTGACATCGGTGGCATCGCTCCGGTCACCGGCTTCCACTCTGTGATCGAAAGCCCGCTGTCGGTCAGGCGTGTCAAACCACCCACAACAATCATCAAGACCACTAAAGCAAATAGCGCCATCAGCCAGCCACGGATCAGGCCGCGCGCGCCTGTTCCCGCGCGGTCAATGCCCCCGGGGGTCGCTACTTGTTTCGGGGTGTCGCCGACGTCTTCGAAAATACTGCGTTTGGTCGCCATCTTTGGTCTCCGCTTGGTCTTAGCAGATACCTAGAACTCAAGGCTGCAATCCGCAAGCGTCACCGTGCCACAGGTAAGGTGGATCATGATCCACCTTACGCCATCACTCGCCGCGTTCTTTCCAGCGCACCATCTGACGCATCATTCCATGGAGCATTTGCACATCCGCGCGGGTCATCGGCATCCGCGACCACATATTGCGCAAGTTCAGCTTCATGTTCTCTGCCTTGTGCTCTGGGTAAAAGAACCCGGCCGTTTCCAACCGTTCCTCGTAATGATCGCTAAGCTTTTCAATTTCGATCTGTTCGGCCCAATCGCCGACTGCATCGACGCGGGATGGGTCAACCTCGACCGCCTCGCGCCGCCATTCATACCCTGTCAGCAGCACACATTGTGCGAGGTTCAATGACGGAAAATCCGGATTTACAGGAACTGAGATAATCGCATTGGCCCTTGCAATATCATCATTCTCCATGCCCGAGCGCTCTGGTCCGAACATTACCGCAACCTTCTGACCCTCGCCAATCCGCTTGCGCGCATCCTGCATTGCGGCCTCAGGCGTCAAAACCAACTTGGTCAAACCGCGTGGACGTGCGGTTGTGGCATAGACGTAGTCGCAATCGGCGAGTGCACCTTGGGTATCCTCAAAGATCTGCGCTTCGTCCAACAGCCGTCCAGCCCCGCTGGCCATGGCGACGGCCTTTTGGTTCGGCCAGCCGTCGCGGGGGGCGATAATGCGCATCCGGTCCAGTCCAAAATTCCACATGCCGCGGGCTGCGGCACCGATATTTTCACCCATCTGTGGGCGGATCAGGACGAAAGCGGGCTGAAGATTGGCGCTTGGCATGACAGTTCCTTTGCAAGATCGCCGCCTGATACGCCCGCACGTTTGTCAAAGCAAGAAGCGCAACCCCATAGCCAAGCTGCATTTTCCCAGCTAAAAGCGCCGGAACATCAATGCAGAGCGGAACGCCAACATGTCGGACGCCCAAGACCACCCACAAATCTATCTGATTACCCCGTCGGAATTCGACCTTTCGACCTATCCGGCGCAAATGGCCGCTTGCCTTGATAGCACAGAAGTTGGCTGTGTGCGTCTGGCCCTTGGATCAACCGATGAGGCCCGCATCGCAAAGACAGCCGATGCCTTGCGTGAAGTAACCCATGAACGCGATGTGGCCTTGGTGATCGATAGCCATATTCAGTTGGTTGAACGTCTGGGTCTGGACGGTGTGCATCTGCAAGACGGCGCGCGATCGGTGCGTCAGGTCCGCAAGGATCTTGGCGACGACGCCATCGTTGGCGCTTATTGCACGAACTCGCGCCATGACGGGATGACAGCGGGCGAGCTTGGGGCGGATTATGTCAGTTTTGGCCCTGTTGGTGCCACACCGCTGGGAGACGGCCGTCAAGCCGAGTTGGAGCTTTTCGAGTGGTGGTCAATGATGATCGAAGTGCCTGTTGTGGCTGAAGGTGCTTTGAACGCAGACCTGATCCGCGCCTTGTCGCCACACACCGATTTCTTCGGGATCGGGGACGAAATTTGGTCAGCGGAAAATCCGGCAATTGCACTGTCTGAGTTACGTCAGGCCATGCTGGGTTAGGCCCGCGCGCACTTCATCCTCCATGGCTTTTGCCAATGTTTTGCGATCAGGAAAATCTGCTACTTTCACAGGTGGGTGGTAAATGACGTGGACCGCTCCGGGTGCGCGCGCGGCAAGAGTTGATAGCAGATGTGAGCCAAACTCCATATCGCCCCACCAGCCATAAAATCGCGGATCCGCCCCCGCTGGGGCTGTGTAAATGACCGAAACGGCCTGCATTTGAAGTGTTTCGCGCAGATCAGGGTCAAAAAAAGCTGCAAAGAGAGCGGGTTTGAATGGCAAGACCTGCAATCCATCTGACGATGTTCCCTCTGGGAAAAATAGAAGTTTATGTCCTGCCCCAAGCCGGTCGCGAAACAATGCAATCTGGCTGCGCACTTCACTGCGATCACGCCGGATAAAGACGGTTCCTGTAGCCCGGGCCAGCCACCCGATACCCGGCCAACCAGCGACCTCGGACTTTGATACGAAGTAGATACGCTTGCGCGCATTCAGTGCAAAAATATCAAGCCACGACGCATGATTTGAAACCACAGCGCCCGCGCCCTTCATCGGTGCACCCTTACTTGTATAACGCATGCCAAGCAAAACGAAGGCTGCCCGACAGACAAACTGGGTAATGAACGGAGTGACCGGGCGGCGCAGCCCATACACGGGGCGTTCCACCAGTCGGATCAATATCAAAACAGCCAGTCCGCCAAAGACCAGAACCCCCAACGGGATCGCACGTATAATCACGCGGAGCCACCCCGCGGCACTTGGGCCGTTTGTAGGCGGTGTCGTTTCGCTGTGCCAAGTATCAGCCACGGCGTACTCCTTTGGTGAGCATTGTCTTTTGAAGCGTTTTGACCGCTTCGCTTTCAAGGATCAGGCAGACATCGACCGTGTTGAAAGCGTAGTCAACAAAGGCCCCCTCGCCCACCGTGCCACCCAACCGCAGATATGCTTTGATCAAGGCTGGCATTTGGCGCACGGCAGACACGCGATCTAATGTCTCGGCAGGTTCAATGTCCATCGACAAGGCAGTCGGCCCGATGGCCTTGACCCGTAATGGTTCACGCGCGAGGTGACGGTGGTGAAGCAGGCTCAAGGGTCCCGATAAACCCGCAACATCTGTTCCGTGAAAAGAGGCGACACCGAACAAAACTTCGATTTGGTGGACTGCTACATAATCTGCCAAGGCCTGCCATAGATGAAGCATCGCCGGACCGCCGCGATAATCTGCATGCAGGCAAGATCGACCCAGTTCCAATAACCGCTTGCCGCTTTGATGCAAAGGGGCGAGGTCGTATTCCTTAGCACAATAAAAACGACCTGCCGTTTCCGCCATCTGGGCGGTCATGACGCGGTAAACACCGATTACCTGGTCATCATCGGGCCGCGTTTCGTCACAAAGCAGGATATGGTCGGCATGGGCGTCAAAGAGATCACACTCAAGCCGGGCTGCATGATCAACCAATGGCCCATCGCCGCCCATCTCTTGAATGAACACGGCATAACGCAAGGACTGGGCCGCACGGATATCCGCAGAGCTTTGCGCGACGCGGGTCACGAATATGGGGTTTGCCGTCTCAGTCTGTTCTATCATCGCGGGGACTTCCAAGACGTTTCACGATTTGGCAAGAAATTCGCGGGACGAAAGTACCGCAAGGTAAATTAATCGGCTTGCTTAATTCGCCTTTAGGTTGCAAGCTATCCATTGACCAGTACAAGAAGAACGCGCTTCCCATCAATGACGACTTTGCCCATTTCCCTGAAATTCACCGTGATCTTATCACCAATATTGGACTGGACCTGTCCGATTCCCCAATCAGGTTTGTCAGGGTGGCGCACGAGCACACCTGGCTCAAAAATGGCATTAATATCGGACATCTCTCATCTCTCAAAACGGAGGCTGCTATATGCAACCTGATCTCGCAGCATTGGTCGGATCGCGTATCTGTCACGACCTTATTAGCCCAATTGGCGCCATCGGCAATGGAGTCGAGCTCTTAGCCCTGACCGACGGGGATACTGGTGCTGAGATGGAACTGATAAATGAAAGCGTTCAAAATGCGAGCGCGCGCATCAGGTATTTCCGGATCGCCTACGGCGCCGCAAGCGAAAATCAATTGGTTGGTCGTGCCGAAGTGTTGTCAATCCTTGCCGCGATAGCGCGCGGCGGGCGCATCAATTATATATGGAAGATTGATGGTGATCGGCCCCGCCGTCTTGTCCGCTGTGCGTTGTTGATGTTGCAAGCCGTTGAATCGGCCCTGCCCTTGGGTGGCGATGTTCAGATCACTCTAGATGGCGACAGCTGGGTTATCCGTGGCGAAGGCCCGAGACTGGCGGTCGATCAAGAGCTGTGGAACAATCTTTTGTCACCCCAAGTGGGCTTTCAGTATACTGCAGCACATGTTCAGTTTGCGCTACTCCCCGGCGTGCTGGCCGAGGCTGGTCGGCGGATGCAGTTCAAACATGGCTCTGATCATTTGGTTGTGCGGTTCTAAGACCGGACTGCGCCGTCGGCGGTGACCAGATACTTGAAACTGGTCAATTGCGCCGCACCGACCGGCCCGCGTGCGTGCAGTTTGCCGGTGGCGATCCCAATCTCTGCGCCCATGCCAAACTCTCCGCCATCAGCAAACTGTGTTGAGGCATTGCGCATTAGGATCGCACTGTCGAGCTGTTTGAAGAAATGGGCTGCCGCCTGATCGTCTGCCGTCACAATCGCGTCGGTATGGTTCGAGCCATAGGTGCGAATATGGTCGATGGCCGCATCAACACCATCAACCAGTTTGGCGGCACAGATCATATCAAGGAATTCTTTTCCGAAGTCATCGGCCTGCGCCGGTGTCGTGCCCTCAATCTTGGACAGTTCACCATCGGCACGCACTTCAACGCCAGCTTTAAGCAGAGCATCAATCAACATTGATCCATGCTGCGTAAAGAAACGCCAATCAATCAGCAGACATTCCATTGCACCGCAAATTCCTGTGCGTCGTGTCTTGGCGTTTAGCACAATCTCCAACGCCATTGCCGGATCAGCCGTGGCCCCCACGTAGATGTGGCAAATGCCCTCTAGGTGGGCAAAGACAGGCACCCGTGCCTCGCGCTGGACAAGCCCGACAAGGCCTTTGCCGCCACGCGGGACGATCACATCAATATGGTCCGTCGCAGTCAGCATGGCAGAAACCGCCGCGCGGTCACGTGTTGGGACCAGTTGGATAGCGGCCGCAGGCAGGCCTGCTTGCTTCAGACCGGTTTGCAGACAGGCATGGATCGCGGCGGAAGAGTGAAAACTCTCTGATCCGCCACGCAAAATAACGGCATTGCCGGATTGCAGACACAAGGCACCCGCGTCAGCGGTTACATTGGGGCGGCTTTCATAAATCACGCCGATCACGCCCAAAGGAGTACGAACGCGCTGAATATGCAGGCCAGTAGGCATATCCCATTCGGTGATGACTTCGCCAACGGGGTCTTTCTGGGCGGCCACATTGCGCAAGCCTTCGGCCATTGCGCGGATGCGGGGCTCATCCAGCATCAACCGGTCCATCATCGCGGGGCTCAGGCCTTTTTCTTCGCCGTAGACCTGATCTTCGGCATTGGCGTCCATGATTGCCATCCGGTTTTCCCAGATCGCGTCTGCCGCACCAATCAAAGCCGCATATTTGCGCTCTGATCCAGTGGTTGCCAAAACAGCGGACGCCGCGCGTGCATCTGCCCCGATTTGTGCCATCATGGGCCCGATTGCGTCGTGATCGTTCATGTTATGCCCTCTTACAGCACCATATCATCGCGGTGCACCAGCGCCGCGCGGCCTTCATAGCCCAAGATTGTTACAATGTCAGCCGACCGGCGGCCCATTATCTGGCGTGCCTCGGCGCTCGTATAACGGACTAATCCCTGACCCAATTGCGTACCTTCAGAATCCGCGATGCCCACCACTTCACCCCTGCCAAAGCTACCCTGGACCTGAGTTACGCCGGCAGGCAGCAGGCTTTTGCCGCTTTCAAGCGCGGACCTCGCACCGGCATCAACGGTCACAGTGCCACGTGGTTTCATGGCAGATATCCAGCGCTTGCGCGCTGCTTGTGGGTCCGTTTGGGCTGCAAACCATGTGGCGGGTGCACCGGCCTCAAGCGCGCTCAATGGGTTCAATTCTGTGCCTAGCGCGATTGCCATCGTGCAGCCTGCTTCGGTCGCAATCCGCGCTGCAATGATCTTTGTGATCATCCCGCCCTTGGATAGGCCAGATCCCACATCCCCTGCCATGCCTTCGATTTCCGGCGTAATCTTTTCAACAATATCAATGTGTTTTGCATCGGAATTAATGCGAGGGTTGTCGGTATAAAGCCCGTCCACATCCGACAATAGAATCAACTGATCAGCACCGACAGTGACTGCAACCTGTGCCGCCAAGCGATCATTATCACCATACCGGATTTCATCGGTGGCGATCGTATCATTTTCATTCACGATCGGAGTAACACCCAGACCAAGCATGGTTTCCATCGTCGCGCGGCTGTTGAGATAACGTCGCCTGTCTTGAGAATCTTCAAGTGTGACAAGCACTTGGCCAGTGATTATACCATGTGGCGTCAACGCTTCTTCGTAAGCGCGCGCCAGTCGGATCTGGCCAACAGCCGCCGCAGCTTGTGATTGCTCTAGCGCCAATGAAGTCAGTGGTAGACCCAGAATGCCCCGACCAAGTGAGATAGAACCGGATGAAACAATAATCACATCCGTACCGCGCGCTCTGATCTTTGCGACGTCAGCAACAAGAGATGTCAGCCACTCTTGGCGCAAAGCACCGGTTGCGACATCGACCAGCAAGGCCGACCCGATCTTGACGACAAGGCGTTTGGCGTCAGTTAGGGCTGCCATGGCGTCTCCTCGCCCTCTTGCTCCTCCGCTTTGCGGTGGCGGAGCCGGTTGTCGTCAATCTCGGATCGCAAGGCGCGCAGAACATCTGGAATGCCTTCACGGCTGACACCGGACATCAACATAACGGGGCCTTTGGCGACTGCGGCAATTTCGTCGTGCAAAAATGCCCGTTCTTCATCGTCGAGCGTATCAATCTTGTTGAGGACAGTGATGCGCGGTTTATCTGCCAATTCACCGCCATAAGCCTCAAGCTCGCCAATAATAGTGGTCAGATCGCCCGCGGGGTCACCGGATGTACCGTCAATCAAGTGCAAGAGCACCGCACAGCGTTCAACGTGCCCCAGAAACATATCGCCAAGGCCGCGGCCTTCGCTGGCCCCAGCAATCAGGCCCGGAATATCTGCAACGACGAATTCAACTTCATCAATGCCCACAACACCCAAATTAGGGATGAGCGTCGTAAACGGGTAGTCGGCTACCTTGGGGCGCGCGTTCGATGTTGCCGCCAAGAAGGTCGATTTACCTGCATTCGGCATTCCCAACAGGCCAACATCAGCAATCAGTTTCAATCGCAGCCAGATCGTGCGTTCAATCGCTTCTTGGCCTGGGTTCGACCGCCGTGGCGCCTGATTGGTCGCTGTTTTGAACCGCAGGTTGCCCCAACCGCCATTACCGCCCTTGGCAATGACAATTTTCTGGCCGACTTCGGTCAGATCCGCGATAACGGTTTCTTCATCTTCGTCAATGATTTCAGTACCTACAGGCACGCGCAGCAGCTTGGCATCGCCATCTTTACCAGTCCGCTGACTGCCCATGCCGTGCTGGCCGTTGCCCGCGAAGAAGTGCTGCTGATAGCGAAAATCAATCAGCGTGTTCAGGCCTTCAACGGCCTCGATGATTACATCACCGCCCTTGCCGCCGTCGCCCCCGTCGGGGCCACCATATTCCATAAACTTCTCGCGCCGGAACGAGATGCAGCCACCGCCACCGGCACCTGACCGGATATAGACCTTTGCAAGATCGAGGAATTTCATGTTTTTGGCTTTCTGCGGCTGTTTAACAGCGCGATAAACTACTGTGACGCAGTTCTCAAGCGGTCCCATGCTTCGCGTGTCATCAGCACCCTACGGGTGGGCACGGCTTCTTGGCGCGCTTGTGAAAATTCAGTGTGACGACCGACGTCTTTGAAACCCAATTTCGTCAAAACATGCCGCGATGCTACGTTTTCTTCAAAATGGCCCGATCGCAAACTGTCTTCCTTGGACGTCTGAAAATGATAATCCACGACAGCGCGGGCTGCCTCGGTGGCGTAGCCCTGCCCCCACGCATCTTGAGCTATCCAATAGCCTAGTTCATCATCAAGCCCGATTGTGCCAACGAAGCATTCGTCCGCCCAAATGAACCACGCGAGGAACGCCCCGCGCAAATTTTCATTGATGAACCATTCCGCGTCGGTGACGCCATACGGGAATGGCACCACCGTCAACCAGCGACTGACAGCAAAATCGTTGAGCGCCTTCGCGACAATGCGGACATCACGCGATCTTGGCGCCTTCAGCTCCAATCGCTCTGTCCGCAATGTTGGGACGGTCACGACCCCAGTTTGAGCGTATATGTCCACGTCGGCACAGTCGCTTTGCGCGACACTGAGAACGCCTCGGCATCGCCGAGATAGTCGAAACCACAGTTTGTCAGCACCCGTGCAGAGCCCGGGTTATCCTGAAAAACCTCTGCAAAGATGCGGTCCGACTGATGCGGGTTCGCAGTAATCAATGTGCGCACCGCCTCTGTCGCAAAGCCTGTGTTCCAGAACGCAGGTGCGATCCAATAGAAAATCTCAGATTGCGCGCGGTCCATACGTTCAAGACTAATCAATCCCAATGCTTCTGCATGGCCATGGGCGGACCCGTCGATTACCCAGACATCCTCTGACCGCTGGTTCTGACTTGCGCGTTCAATCATCGCCTCAACTGAACCGGGAGGCAGCGGGTGTGGCATCGCGCGGGTACCGCGGGCCACACGGTCATCGCTGGCGTACATCGCGATCAATCCGGCGTCAGACTTGCGGCAAGGACGCAGGACAAAGCGGTCGGCTTCGATGGTGTCTTGTACTATGATTTCTTCATATCTCATTGTTTCCCTCCCCGAAAACAATTCCTCCGCGCCATGTCTTAGACCGACATGGTGGCAAAACTATGAATAAAAAAGGGGACCGGTGAACACCGATCCCCCAAATTTTCGTTACCTTGGAATTATCGGCTTATTCAGCGGCCTCCGCCACTGGAAGAACCGAAATAAAGGTGCGGCCTTTCAGGCCTTTATGGAATTTGACGTTACCATCGATGGTCGCAAAGATTGTGTGATCCTTGCCCATGCCAACGCCCATGCCTGGCCACATCTTAGTGCCACGCTGGCGCATGATGATGTTACCGGGGACGACGACTTCGCCGCCATATTTTTTAACGCCAAGACGACGACCAGCTGAGTCGCGTCCGTTACGGGATGAACCGCCTGCTTTTTTGTGTGCCATTTGGTCTCTCCTTAGCCTTTAGCCAGTTCTTTGGCCTGTGCGATCCAGTCTTCACGACCGACACGACCTTTGAACGACAGTTTCTCTTCAATAGCTTCTACGTCCGCATCTGTCCATGCAGCGATCTGGGCAAATGTTGTCACGCCTTCTGCATGCAGTTTGCCTACGATCACAGGACCAACGCCCGAGATTGTTGAAAGATCGTCACCATCGGTGTCGGCCTTTTTCGCTTTGGGTGCAGCTTTCTTTTTCGCAGCAGGCTTTTCAGCTTCTGCTTCGACCTTTGGCGCTGCGATTTTTTCGGCGCGTGTTGGCTTGGACGGCTTTGCAGCAACGGCCTTGCCTGTGATGGCAGCAACAGCAGCGGCAGAAACGGAGCCTGTGCCAACAGCAGCAGCAACACCGGATTTGCCTGCGCCAGACGCCATGATCTCACCGATCTTGACGAGGGTCAGCTTTTGACGGTGACCTTTGGTGCGCTTGGAAGAGTGCTTCCGGCGGCGCTTGACGAAGTTGATGACCTTGTCGCCTTTGATCTGATCGACGACTTCGGCCTGAACGGCGGCATCTTCGATCATTGGGGCGCCAACCTGAACGGTATCGCCGCCCAGCATCAGAACTTCGTTGAATTGTACAGTTTCGCCGGCATTTGCCGCAATACGTTCTACCCGGAGCATATCGCCCGAGGCTACTTTGTATTGCTTACCGCCAGTCTTGATGACCGCAAACATTGCGTCTTCCTTCGTGTATATCGCGTCCTTTGGTCCCCGATTTTCGGGAGTTCTGAGAATGGCTCTTGCCACTCAACCGCAAACAGCGCGCCTTTGAGGCGTCATTAAAAATAGTCCCGCGCAGGAAAGCCCGCCGGGATGGGGGCTTATCAGGGGATCAGCGGTCTAAGTCAAGCAGGTTTTGGGCTGAGTGCCTTGTGGGTGCGCGCGTGCGGCGAAACCAGATTGATCTTGCGCTTTTCAAAGCTCTTGCGCGGTCATGTTCAGGGCAACAGCGCGACCCAAAGCATATGAAATACCGTCATAGGACGTACCGAACCCGTCAAACAACGCGCGGTTCAGTGCCTGCCCTGCGGCGGTTTGCGAGAACGTGATATAGCTGTCCAGCTCTGCATCCGTGAGCGGATGGTAGGCCAGCAGCAAAAAGCCGAAGAGCCAAGATTTCGTATCGTCCTGTGTCGCCTCCAGATCGCCCGACACATCGGCAAGGATGTCTTCTTCGCTCATCTCTATCGCGTCACCGTCAGCTAACCCGCGCAGGAATTGAACATTGGAATTCAGCGCCGAGGCGACGTTGCGGTTCAGCATATCGCCCGTCTCAATATAACGTTCGATCCGCGCAAGCCGCGCATCATCAGTGCCGTCCAGCGCCAGATAGCGCGCACGCGCCGCTTCTTCGACGTCGGGATCCTGAATCGCCTGTCGGGCGGAATTTTCCAACCCGATGATCTTTGCACCCAGACCGGATGCATAAAATGCGATGACATCTTCGCGGGCTTCGGCATCCAACTGTTGTTCAATCTCGGAACGCAGAATTTCGACCATGCGGGCTGGGTCATAGATGGCCGCGACCTGCACCTGCCAACCCGCGCCGCCCTGCCCGTTCAGCATCTCGGTGTTGAGCGTATCGGCGTAGCCCAGTCCTTCGGCGGCCAATATTTGCGCAGCCTCCGGCAACCGCAGCACATCAATCAAAACACTCATGCGCGCATCAGCGGCGGCTTGGACCGCACTTAATACAAACAGCAGAGGCCATAGAATGCGGCGCAAGTGCATCATAGGTCCTGACTGGGCTGCATGCCGGACAGACGCTCCGCGACGGCCTCATAGCGGTTAGCCATGATTTCATATTGCACGGCGTTCATCAGGGCATACACCTCTTGCATCTTTGGGTTCTCAAGTGCGGCGGCATAAATCGTCATCTCGTCATCAGAAAACGCCTGATAGGTGAACGCCGCGTTGGCCAGTGCGTTCGCCTTGATCGAGGTGCGCATGTCGCCCTCTTGGCTGCGCAGGGCCTCGCGCAGGTCGGGTTCTTCCATTTGCAGCTCAATCACCCCTGCCCCCGCAGCGGCCATCAAAAACCGCACCTGCACCTCCTGGATGGCGCGGATGGCCTGATCTTCTGACCCGCTGGCCGCGTTCAGGCGTTTGAGGATTTCGACACGCGGACTGCCGATGCGCACCAGTCCGTCGATGATCTGTTCACCGGTTTCGGATTTAAGGTCGTCGTTCTCCTCCATATGAGAAGAGTTTTCGACCGTCACCAGCCGTTGCCCCAGTTCGGAGGCATAGAAATCAGCGGCATGGGTCAGCAGATCGTCGTTCAGTGTCTCGGCCAAGATATCGCGGGCCATGTCATGCATGATTTCAGTGGCGAACACCTCGCGCACCAGCCGTTGCCATTCGGAGCCGAAATCCCGCGCTTCCAACCCCAACATCTGCGGTGCAGAATCTGCGCCCAGACGGATGCTTTCGAGCGCCACGTCAAAGCCCGTTACTTCCAAAAATGCATCAAGGCGTTCGGTGTCTGCCGCGCGGGCGGGCGTCGTCCACACGGTCGCTGTGATCAGCAAAGCTGCGATCAGCAGGGTAAACTGGGTCGAAAGCAGGTGGCGCATGGCGGTGTCCTTCATAAGGTTCGACGAAGTGTAGGCCATTCAGACTTGGGGGCAATGGCTTTGGTGTTCAAGCGCATCGCCCCTATCTGAGTGCGTCAAAGTGATCTGCCGATCTTAGGTGACGTTATAAGCTGCATCCCCACCATCAATTGTAAGGGTTAAAAAGACATTCATGTCAGAGCCATAAGTCGCTGCCTGGGTTCCGTCACTTTCATATGTTATTACATCGGGATTGCCGACTGTTCCCGGTGTCACGAACGCCTCCCAACCGGGGCCAACTTGATCGGTCAATACGGTGTCGTAGCTATCCCCTTCGATGGTGACCTGACGTGCGCCAGCAGCAGGGAGACCATCGAAGAACGTTAGCAATTCGGCGGTATCAATGAGCATTTGGTTTTCCTGATCATTTTCGATGTCCAGAATATCCGTTGTTTCAAGTACCGATGGTGCAAATGCCGCTATGCCAGTCAGATCAACAAGTTCGCCATCGCCAGCGACGTCACCAGCGCCAATCAAAGGGTTGTCATCGAACGCAATCTCAAGAACACCATTCGATGAGCCCGCCGAGCGCGTAAAGACGAACCGCAAGTCACCTGTTGAATCGACCGAATAGCCAAATATCTCGACCGCACTTTGACCGTCCGCCTCGTATGAGTTCAGGATTAGCGTTTCAACATAAGACACTGTCGCCGCAGCGGTGACGGTAAATGAGTTTGTGCCGGTGTCAAAAGTAAAACCGGTCGGCAACGCTGCATTGGGTGCGGCAAGCGACTGCACAACATACTGCATTCCGGTCATTTCATCAGCGTCTGAATACCTGGAAAAATCAAAATCGTAGCGCGAGGAGTTCTGAGCAGAAAACCCGTCGAGGGACGTCAGATTCAACACAGGTGGCGCGTCCGTGTCGGTGACTCCGTTTACATTGACGGTCACTGTCGCGGTTGATGTGTTTCCACCACCGTCGGTGATTGTATCCGTGAAAGTATCCACCCCGACCTCACCAAAATCAAGCTCGTCCAGAGCGCGTGAAGTCACCGGCAAGTAGTTTACATTACCACCGATCAAAGACACCGTCGCGCCAAGGGCGCTAAGCGGGCTGACAGCTGTAATCGTGGCGCCAGCGGCATTTGTGTCATTGGCCAGCAGGCTTGTTGCGCTGTGCAAGAACGGCACATTCTCGTTCACGCCGGCAGCCCAAGCAATCGCTTGTTCCAAAAGCAAGTCCGGCGTGCCACTGCGAAGTGACACACTCGCACCAGCCGCGTTGTTGAGACCATCCAGATACGGAAGACCCAGAAACACCGCATTTCCGGGCGTACCAGCTTGCATTTCGCCCGGTTTGACCACGATGGCCTGTAAAGCCGGAGCGCCGCCAGCACTGGCAAGGTTTGTAACGCCTGAACCATCAATTTGCTGTGTGGTGTAGCTGAATGAGGGCGTCAAAGTGAAATCGGTAATGCCGTCCAGGATCGGATGGGCCAAGTTCGCCGTGTTCAGCACGAATCTGCTTGTTGTGTTTGTCCCGCCCGCAGCACTTTGATCCCCAACCGGAGAAACCGCGTTTATTTTGTCTTCAGTCGCTTGAGCAACTGAAAAGTACTGGGTCAGAATTCCGCCGGTCGTGACGACGTTGCCGCCTGCAAGATAGTATTGTTCAATAAAGCCATACGAAGGCCGACCATCAAGACTAGCCGACGAGATTGAGCCCCCCAATACGACAACGTCGATGCCAACAAGTGTGGTGGGATTCCAAAGTGTATCGGCAGAAATCGCCCTGGTCTGAACAGTGAAGTTATAATTATCAGTACCGGGGCCTATCCCCGTCAACTGTTCCCGCGTCGCCGTTATTTCGCTGGATAGTTCACCAACCACCATAACATTGATCGTCTCTACCAGCCCGACATCATTTACAGCAACAGCAGCAGGCGTGTCCGTCGTGCCGTTAATGGTGACATTCACCACTTGCGGCGTGCCGCCATTGGTCGTGACGGTAAAGCTGTCGATGATCGCCTCGGCGTCGTTCAGATCATCGACTGCCGTGTTGCCATTATCCAGCGTGTAGGTCCAATTACCGGCCGTATCGACATCGTAGGTGCCAAAGCCTGCCGCAGCGCCTGTGACCGCGTTGAACACCTGATCGACATTATCCACGTCCACGTGGTTCAGATCACCCGTGGCAATGGCCGTCACGTCTTCGATGACGGTGCCGACAATATCGCCGGTAATAGTGGCCGGATCGTCAACACCTTGGATTGTTACCGTGATCGGCGTGACGTTGTTAAAGTCGACGGTGGTGATGTTGAAGGCATCTGTCAGCGTGTCGCCAACGTTCAAAGCTTGGACAGCGCCACTGCCATTAAACAGCGTATAGCTCCAAACCCCGGCACCGTTGATTGTAAAATTACCGTAGGTCGCCGAAAAATTGCCCCCATTGATGGCGATGTTAGGGCCGTCTACATCCGTATATTGAACTGTACCATCGACCGTGTTCGGGACATCGTCTTCAAGGATGGTCGCCGTGAGATCACCGCCAATAGCACCGGGATCATCCTCGCCCTGAATGGTGATGGTAATCGTCTGTTCCGTGCCATCCTCGGTCTGGACAGTGAAGCTGTCGGTCGGATTGTCCCCGACGTTCAGGCTATTTACCGCTGAATTGTTATTCAGCGTATACGTCCATTCACCCGCAGCGTTCATGCTGAATTCGCCATACCCGCCTTCGGCAGGTTCGGAGAGCGCGATCCAAACGTCGTTGGCGTTGTTCAAATCTACATCGGTGTGGCCCAAGTTGCCGGTCAGTGTCCCACCAGCGACATTTTCCAATATCGTGCCGCTCGTATCGCCCGTGATCACAGCTGCATCGTTGATGCCGGTGAAATCAAAGCGCAACGTGCCTATGGTTGTCGATGTGCCGTCCGTCACCTCGTAGGAATAGTTCTGTTGCACCGTGACACCGTCGCTGACCTGGGTCACCAGTGTTTGCGTCTGATCGAACACCCACGTGCCGTCGGGATTGATCGTCAGCGGGTTTGGCACTGCTACAAGGGACGTGAAGGTCAGCCCGTCGCCTTCGGCATCGGAAACACTGCCGGCCAGCGTGCCTCGGAATGCAGGTGGGCCGCTGTATTCAAGGAAGTAGTCCAGGATCTGCGCCGGACTATCAACCAAATTGTTCCAAGTGCCATCGCCTGTGAATTGCAGAGCGTTTTCAATACCTTCATTCGGCTCAACCAATGGTGACTGTCGCCAGTTCGTATAGAACCCTCCAACGCCGGTGCCGCCATCGCCTACGGCAGCACCCTGAAAGAATTGCTGACCTGCTTCGGGGCCTTGGCTCCAAATCCATACATCTTCGACGTCTGCATCGGTTCCGCCGATCCAGCCGGTTAGGCCACTGGAAAGTCCTAAGAGGAAAGCATTCTCAGCCGAAGATGTTACGTTCGCAAGATAGCCACCGGTAGCGTTTGCAGCGATCTGCGCATCGCCCCAAGTAAGGCCGGTGGGCAGGTCAACGAACTGATAGAAATGACCGTTAAATTCGGTCCAAGCCGGTTGTGTGGTATC
>ENA-OQVM01000955-OQVM01000955.1-marine-metagenome-genome-assembly--contig:-NODE-955-length-41174-cov-13.663138_pt1 | contig 41174 bp, 38 predicted proteins | sample MGYA00237776_ERZ505498 | MGnify/ENA primary metagenome ERZ505498 (study PRJEB26159, sample SAMN06265151) | marine metagenome | isolation source: Helgoland LTER site | place: Germany:Helgoland, sampling...
CGCTGTTCGACCACTGGGTTGTTCAGGGCAACATTAAAAGGAGACTGGCTCGTGGGTAATGACAGTATTTCTAAAACATTTGGCGTAGCACTCGCCCTCTGTGTAATCTGCGCTGTGGTGGTTTCCAGTGCCGCGGTTATCTTGCGACCCACTCAGGAAGTGAACAAGCTGCTGGACCTGAAAACCAATATTCTCGCCTCTGCAGGTCTACTGCAAGAGGGCGTGTCTATTGAGACTCAGTTTGCGCAGATCAGCACCCGTGTGGTGGATCTTCAGACCGGTGAGTTTACCGAAGCGGTTGATGCGGCAACCTATGATCAGCGCAAGGCGTCTAAAGACCCGGCCCTGTCGATAGCTCTGGATCCCAAGCAGGATCCGGCCAAGATCAAGCGCCGCGCCAATTATGCCACGGTGTATATGGTTGAAGGCGAGCAGGGCATTGAGAAAATTATCCTACCGATCAAAGGCTATGGCCTGTGGTCGACTCTGTACGGATTTTTGGCCCTCGAAGCTGACCTTGAGACTGTTGCCGGCATTGGTTTCTACGAGCATACCGAGACCCCGGGTCTGGGTGGCGAAGTGGATAACCCGAGATGGAAAGCCAGCTGGGTGGGCAAGCAGGCCTACAACCAGGGTGAGCTGACCATTACCGTATTGAAAGGCAAAGCTGATATGAGCCGCGCTGGTTCTGAGTCACAGATCGATGGCCTGGCCGGTGCCACATTGACCACCAGAGGCGTGGATAATTTGGTGCGCTACTGGCTGGGTGATCAGGGCTTTAGACCGCTGATCAATTCTTTAAAATCTGGGGAGGCCTAAATAATGTCCAACGTTAAAGACACCTTATTGGAACCTATTGTCGCCAATAACCCGGTGGCACTGCAGATTCTGGGAATCTGTTCAGCGCTGGCGGTAACCTCAAGCATGAAAGTGGCCTTTGTAATGTGCCTGGCACTGACCACAGTAGCCGCCTTTGCCAATTTGTTTGTTTCTATTATTCGCAACCATATCCCCAGCAGTATTCGCATTATTGTGCAGATGACCATTATTGCCTCGCTGGTGATTGTGGTGGATCAGGTGCTTAAAGCAGTGGCCTACGACATCAGCAAGCAGTTATCGGTATTTGTGGGACTGATTATCACCAACTGTATTGTCATGGGCCGCGCTGAAGCCTTCGCCATGAAGAACCCGCCAATGGCCAGTTTCTACGATGGCATAGGTAATGGCCTGGGTTACAGCATGATACTGATGGTGGTGGCGTTTTTCCGCGAGCTATTTGGTGCGGGCAAACTGTGGGGCTATGAAGTCCTTAGCCTGACTACCGATGGTGGCTGGTATGTGGCTAACGGAATGATGTTAATGGCACCCAGTGCGTTCTTCCTGATCGGTTTGTTGATCTGGGTGATCCGTATTTACGATAAAAAGCAGGTGGAAGAGCCTGACTTTAAAATCACTGCCAATAGTCGTCCGAGCGAGGTGGCCTAATGGAACATTATCTGAGTATTTTGGTTCGCTCGATCTTTATTGATAATATTGCCCTGAGCATGTTTCTGGGCATGTGTACCTTTCTGGCTCTGTCGAAGAAAATTAATGCTGCTATTGGCCTGGGTATTGCGGTTATTGTGGTACAGACCATTACGGTGCCGGTCAACAACCTGCTGCTGAACTATCTGCTGGCCGATGGCGCACTGGCCTGGGCTGGTCTGCCGGATGTGGATCTGAGCTTTTTGATGTATCTGTGTTTTATCGGCGTTATTGCGGCGATGGTGCAGATACTGGAGATGGTGCTGGATAAATATGTGCCAGCTCTGTACAACGCGCTCGGTGTGTTCCTGCCATTGATTACGGTGAACTGTGCAATTCTGGGTGGCTCTCTGCTGATGGCGGAGCGGGGCTTTGATTTTGCAGAATCCGTGGTTTATGGCCTTGGCTCTGGTACTTCCTGGGCACTGGCTATTGCGGTACTGGCAGGCATTCGTGAAAAATTAAAATATAGTGATATTCCAGAAGGCCTACAGGGGCTGGGTATCGTATTTATTACTGTGGGTCTTATATCGCTGGGCTTTATGTCCTTCGGCGGCATTGATATCTAAGCAATATCTGTAATAACGGAGACGTAATAAAAGTATGAATACAGAAATTATTCTTGGCGTAGGCATGTTTACCACAGTGATTCTGGCGCTGGTGGCCTTTATTCTGGCTGCACGCAGTAAGTTGGTGTCCTCTGGTGATGTAAATATTGTCATTAATGGTGAGAAAACCATCACTGTACCTGCGGGCGATAAGCTGCTGCAGACATTGTCCAATGCGGGGCTGTTTTTGCCCTCGGCCTGTGGTGGCGGCGGTAGCTGCGCTCAGTGCAAATGTGTGATTACCGAAGGTGGTGGCTCTATGCTGCCCACCGAAGAGAGTCACTTTAATCGTCGTGAAGCTGCTGAAGGCTGGAGACTGTCCTGTCAGGCTCCGGTTAAGCAGGATATGCATGTTGAAGTGCCTGAAGAAGTGTTTGGTGTTAAGCGCTGGGAATGTGAAGTCGAGTCCAACCCCAATGTGGCCACCTTTATTAAAGAGCTGACTCTCAAGCTGCCCGAGGGCGAAGATGTAAACTTCCGCGCCGGTGGTTATGTGCAGTTGGAATGTCCTCCCCACCACATTAAGTACTCTGACTTTGATATCGAAGAAGAGTACCGCGGTGACTGGGAGCGCTTTGACTTCTTTAAGCATGAATCGATTGTTGATGAGACGGTGATTCGCGCCTATTCCATGGCTAACTACCCGGATGAGAAAGGTGTGGTTAAGTTTAATATTCGCATCGCTACACCGCCTCCCGGCTCAACCGGTATTCCGGCTGGCCAGATGTCATCCTATGTCTTTAGCCTCAAACCAGGGGATAAGATTCCGGTCTACGGGCCCTTCGGTGAATTCTTTGCCAAAGACACTGATAACGAGATGGTGTTTGTTGGTGGTGGTGCCGGTATGGCGCCCATGCGCTCTCATATCTTCGATCAGCTCAAGCGTATCAAGTCAGATCGCAAGATCAGCTTCTGGTACGGTGCCCGCTCATTGCGCGAATGCTTCTACGATGACGAGTACGATATGCTCGCCGCAGAGAATGATAACTTTGACTGGCATCTGGCCCTGTCAGATCCCCAGCCTGAAGATAACTGGGATGGCTTGACCGGTTTTATTCACAATGTTCTCTTTGAGCAGTACCTCAAGGATCACGAAGCGCCAGAGGACTGTGAGTTCTATATGTGTGGGCCGCCAATGATGAATGCGGCTGTGGTTAAGTTGCTGGAAGATCTGGGTGTTGAGCAGGAGAATATCTTCCTCGATGACTTCGGTGGATAAGAGCATTTTAGCGTTAACATTAACGGGGCTTGGTCAAAGAGCCTCGTTTTTGCTTTATGCACTCGCATTATTTTGCCTGCTGGGTCTGACCGGCTGCGATTCAGGGCCAGAGATCATCAAGATTTCCGGCAGCAAAATGGGTACCACTTACCATATTACCGTAGTGGCGGATCAGCCTGCTCCCGATGATCTGGCAGAGCGGATTGATGCGGCCCTGGATGTGGTTGATCTGTCCATGTCGACCTATAAAGCCGAGTCGGAAATCAGCAAGTTTAATGCACTGCCCATAGATACCAGCCAGCAGATCAGTACAGATTTTGCCCATGTGCTTAAGGTTAGTGAAACCGTCTGGCGGCAGAGCAATGGTGCCTTTGATCCCACCGTTGGCCCATTGGTTGACCTCTGGGGTTTTGGTCCGGTGCCCGGTGATGACGTGGTTCCCGCCGATGATCAGATAGACAGGGCGCTGGCATCCACAGGCTTCCAGCATATGCAGCTCTCCGAGGGCCAGATTAGCAAAACCAGCCCGGTGCGCCTGGATTTGTCCGCCGTGGCCAAAGGCTATGCCGTAGATCTGGTTGCCGATCTGCTGGAGATGCTGGCACTGCCAGATTATCTGGTGGAAGTGGGCGGCGAGATGCGCCTTGGGGGCTCCAATACCCAGGGTAAGCCCTGGCGAATTGCGGTGGAGCAACCCTCAGTGATACCCCAGGTGCAGCGCATTATTGAGCTGGGGGATGTGGCTATGGCCACCTCTGGTGATTACCGCAACTATTTTAAAGTTGATGGGGTGCGCTATTCCCATACCATTGACCCGCGCACTGGCCGTCCCATTACCCACAGCCTGGCCTCAGTCACTGTGTTGGCGCCAACCTGTGCCGAAGCTGATGCCTGGGCAACTGCACTCTCCGTGTTGGGGGCAGAGCAGGGCCTGGCGGTGGCGGAACAATTAAATCTGCCAGTGTATATGCTGGTGAACGTTGAAAGCGGGTTTAAGGCGGTCAGCAGTTCAGCCTTTGACCCATATCTTAACGATCAATAACGAGGTGTAACTCCATGGCAGAAATGCTGTTGGCAATTGTCATATTCGGGCTGTTAATTGCAGCCATGGCCATTGGTGTGCTGATGGGCGGCAAGCCTATATCTGGCTCCTGTGGGGGCGTGGGTGCAGCTCTGGGCGAAGCCAATTACAACTGCGATATCTGCGGTGGCGACCCCAATAAATGTGATGAGCAGTCAGCTTCCGAACTTGGTTTTGATATCGCCTCTGATACCACTTCAGTCAAACAGGACCAGCAATAATAATGTCAGATTTTTCCTATGATCTAGTGGTCATTGGCAGCGGCCCTGCGGGTGAAGGCGCCGCCATGAATGCGGTTAAACAGGGTTGGCGCGTGGCAGTAATTGATGCCCGCCATCAGGCCGGGGGCAGCTGTACCCATCTGGGTACTATTCCGTCCAAGGCATTGCGTCAGTCAGTGCGACGCATGATGCAGTACAACACCATGCCCATGTTCCGCGCTGTGGGGGATCCCAAATGGTTCTCCTTTCCCGAGGTGATGAAAGCCGCAGAGAATGTGATTACCAAGCAGGTTGAGGGTCGCACCAAAGGCTATGCCCGCAATCGGGTGCAGACTCATATTGGTTATGCCAGCTTTATTAATCCCCATGAAGTAGCAGTGACCAGCGATGATGGCAAAGTGATTTCAGTAAAAGGTAAAAATTTCCTGCTGGCCACAGGCTCAAGTCCCTATCGCCCGGATGATATTGATTTTAATCATCCAGCTATTTTTGACAGCGATAGTATTCTTGGGCTGGACAGCACTCCGCGCAATATTATTATTTATGGTGCCGGTGTCATTGGCTGTGAATATGCATCGATCTTTTCAGGCTTAGACACCAGAGTGGATCTGGTGAATACCAGAGAATGGTTGATGAATTTCCTCGACGATGAAATCTCTGATGCCCTGAGCTATCACCTGCGCGATCTTAATGTGATGGTACGCCACAACGAAGAGTACGAGCGCGTAACCACCAATGGCAATGGCGTCACTCTGGAGCTTAAGTCAGGCAAGCGCATTCACGGTGAAGCGCTGCTCTGGTGCAATGGCCGTGCTGGTAATACCAAAGGTCTGGGTCTGGAGAATGCCGGGCTGGAAGCTGACGGGCGCGGGCAGCTTCAGGTCAATAAAGATTATCAAACCGCAGTGCCCCATATTTATGCCGCCGGTGATTTGATTGGCTGGCCATCTCTGGCCGGTGCCGCCTATGATCAGGGGCGCTTTGCCGCGTCCCATATGTGCGGTATGGAAGACCAGTACCGTGTGGAGGATGTAGCCACTGGCATCTGGACCATTCCAGAGATAAGTTTTGTCGGCCAGAATGAATCTGAACTCACCGAGCAGAAGATTCCCTATGAGATTGGCCGCGCGTACTTTAAAGATACCGCCCGGGCTCATATCTCCGGTGAAGAAGTGGGCATGTTAAAAATACTGTTCCACCAAGATACCCTTGAGATATTGGGCATTCATTGTTTCGGTGCCGAGGCGGCGGAGATTATTCATATTGGTCAGGCGATTATGAGTCAGAAGGGTGAAGCCAATAGTATCAAGTACTTCCTGCGCACCACCTTTAACTACCCGACCATGGCCGAAGCCTATCGCATTGCATCGATGAATGGTTTAAATCGGGTGAGCCGAGATCGCCGCTCCTTTGAGGGCAAGCAAGCCTAACGACTATTTATTTAGACTCTGATAGATCCGGGTGCTTTACCACAGCGTGAAGCACCCATTTTTTTTCAAAGTACACTACAAAATCCTCGTACTGCCATGCACTGATCGGTGGCTCGCCCACCTCTGGTTCAATGGCAATAGGTTCACCAAAGGTCTGCCGCACCATTTCTTTAGTCATACTGCGGTCCGGTAGCTGCAATTCGTAAGTGCGGGTTTGCTCGCCAATGGGGACTGTGACTTGCTCAGCGGCCAATGCCAGACTAAAGCATATTGTGATTATCCCTAATATTGATTTCATCATCGCCAAAATCCTGTTTGGTTGTCGATTGATTGGGCCAGTAATGGCTGGACTGATGGGGTAATTGTAGGCAATAGGCCCGGAGAAAACCTGAATTGGTTAGCATTACTGATATCGACTCAATGTTGTGTGTCGACTGGCTTTCGGGTTTAATTCCTGCATGTTTAAAAACCTCCCTCTATTTATAGGATTGCGCTATACCCGCAGCAAGCGCCGGGAGGGGTTTGTCTCGTTTATTTCTGGCTTCTCTGTGTTTGCCATGGCCCTTGGGGTGATTGCATTAATTGTGGTGCTGTCGGTGATGAATGGCTTTGATGGTGAGATCAAACAGCGGCTGCTGCGGGTGGTGCCCCATATAACCGGGGTTGGGCCTGAGCCCCTGTCTCCGGCACAGATCGCTGAGCTTGAGCAGCGCCTGCTGGGTGATGAATCCACAGTTACTGCGGTGATCCCTATGGTGCAGACCTATGCCATGCTGTCCTATGAGTCGGAGCAGGCTGGGGTAATGGTGCAGGGCATTGACAGCAGCTGGGCCAATGCTGAGCTGGTTAGTGATCATATGATTGCCGGGCATCTGCAGCAGTTGCAGCCCGGTGAGTTTGGCATTGTGCTGGGCAGTCAACTGGCTCGGCAACTCAACACCTTTGTCGGTGACCGGTTGCAGTTGACATTGCCTGAGGTCAGTATCAGTCCGGCGGGTATCTTCCCCCGACTGAAGCGCTTTGTAGTGATGGGTGTGTTTACGGTTGGCGCTCAGGTGGATGCTTCGGTGGCCTTTATTCATCAGCAGGATGCGCGCAAGCTGCTGCGCCTTGGGGACCATTATCAGGGTGTGCAGTTACAGATGCACAATGCCTATGATGCGGATCAATGGCTGCTGACTCAGGATCTGCCGGAGTGGCGCTGGCGCTCCTGGACCGAGCAGATGGGCACGTTGTTTCAAGCCATGCGTATGGAAAAGATGGTGGTCAGTCTGCTGCTGTCGGTCATTATCGCCGTGGCGGCATTTAATATTATTGCCAGTTTGGTGTTGATGGTGGCGGACAAGCGCAGAGATATTGCTGTGGTGCGGGCAATGGGGGCATCTTCGGGGCTGGTGGTAAAGGTCTTTGTGGTTCAGGGTATGGCGGTGGGGTTTATGGGTATTATTGTTGGCACGGCGCTGGGTTCGCTGCTGGCCTATTTTATAGGGGATATTGTGGCATTGATGGAAGCTCTCACCGGGGTCTATTTGTTTGACCCATCTGTGTATCTGATTAGCGCATTGCCCTCGAGGCTTTTATGGTCTGATGTGGCCATTGTCATTTCCTGCGCCGGGCTGATCAGTTTTCTGGCTACCTTGTATCCAGCCTGGCGGGCCGGTCAGGTACTGCCTGCTGAGGCACTGCGCTATGAGCAATAATATTGTCTTGCAAGCAAATGATCTGTGCCGCAGCTATCAGCAGGCGGGGGAGGATCTCGAGGTATTGCAGGGAGCTAATCTGCGCATTGAACGGGGTGAAAAGCTGGCCATTATCGGTGTATCCGGGTCTGGCAAAACCACTTTGCTCAATGTGCTGGGTGGGCTGGATGATCCTGATGCTGGAGAGGTAAATGTCTGCGGCCAGGACTGGCGTAATTTAAATACCACCGAGCGAGCCAGTTGGCGCAATCAGCATGTCGGCTTTGTCTATCAGTTCCATCATTTGTTAGGAGAGTTTTCGGCTCTGGAAAATGTGGCGCTGCCATTGTTAATTGGCAATGCCTCGGTGACAGAAGCCCGCCAGCGGGCTACTGAACTGCTCATCAGAGTAGGACTGGGTGAGCGACTGGAGCATCAGCCAGCACAGCTGTCTGGCGGTGAGCGTCAGCGGGTGGCTATTGCCCGGGCGCTAGTGACAAAACCCTCTGTGGTATTGATGGATGAGCCCACGGGCAACCTTGACCCAGTGACCGCGGGCTCGATGCTGGAGCTGTTGCTGGAGCTTAATCAGGGGTTAAATATCAGCTTTGTGGTGGTGACCCACGACTCTGCAATTGCGGCGCGTATGGATCGCACGCTGTCACTGGTGGATGGGCGTTTGCTCGAAAATCAGTTGGAGCCTGGTATTGCTTAGGTCAGTGCCTCTATTTGTTGGCCTGCGCTACTTTACTGCTGGGGGCCGCAGCAATCTTTTAGTTTCGTTTATCTCAATGTTGGCGATTGCCGGTATGGCCCTAGGTGTAGCTCTGCTGGTAGTTGTGCTGTCGGTCATGAATGGCTTTGACCGGGAGCTGCGCGAGCGCATTCTGTCGGTGGTGCCCCATATAGAGTTGCTGCATAACAATGGTATCAGTGACTGGCAGGGCCAGCGCCAGCTGATTGCCGGGCTCAACCATGTCAGTGAAGTCAGTCCCTACAATCAGGTCGAGGGGTTGCTCTACAGCCGCCAGCAGAGCAAGCCATTGCGTCTGTTGGGGCTGACTGGGGAGGCTATGCCCGCTGGACTGCAGGCGCTATTGCTGGAAGCTGACCTAAGTCTTCCAGGTGCCGATGAAATGCTTCTATCCCAGTCCCTTGCGGAGGATTTAAATGTGGTGGTGGGGCAGCGGTTAACGGTTATTATTCCCGCGGCCAGTGGCGGTCAGACCAGCGCCTACTCACTGCGCCTGACCGGTATTTTTGCCAGCCACACAGAGCTGGATCAGATGCTGGGGCTGGCATCTCTGCAGCAAGTGGCAGAGATTGCCGGTGTGCCCGGGCTGGTGCAGGGCTTTCGTCTGCAGGTGGACAAACAGTTTGATGCTCGCTCCATAGGCTATGGGCTTTTGGAACAGCTGCCCTATGGCTATGGTTTTCGCGACTGGTTTCAAACCCATGGCAATCTGTACCAGGCGATTCAGCTGTCGCGCAATATGGTGGGCCTGTTAATCTTTTTGATTGTCGCCATTGCGGCGTTCAATGTGGTGTCTATGCTGATGATGTCGGTGGTCAGCAAGCGCAAAGATATTGCTGTGCTGCAGACCCTGGGGCTGAGCTCCGACGGTATTTTGCGCTTGTTTTTAATTCAGGGCGCGATGATTGGTCTGTTTGGTATTGCTCTGGGTGTGGCTCTGGGGGTTGCGGGTTGCTACTGGGTGGCAGATTTTGTCGGCTGGCTTGAGCTGTTACTGAACACTAACTTTCTCAATACAGCGGTGTATCCCATCGATTATATTCCCGTGGATCTGCGCTGGTCTGATGTGGCTGCTATTGTTGCGGTGGCGGTGGTGTTGAATATTTTGGCGACGATTTATCCAGCCCTGCGCGCCAGTCGCGTTGCTCCGGCAGATGAGCTGCGTTACGACGGCTAGGGCTTTTGCCGGGACTGCTCTGCCAGTCTGGCGTCTTTGCGCGCTTCCCAGTTCTTGATTACTTTCCAGCGCCAAAGGGCGCGCACGGCAAAATATCCTGCCGAGGCGAGAATAATACCGCTGAGCAAACTGCCAGCCAGCAGTGGCAGCAAAATGGCTGATCCAATATTGGAAAACCAGTCCCAGCTGAGGGTGACAGTAAACTCAATTGGGTCACTGTCGAGCAGAAAACTGCCCAGCTGATGGGTCAGATAAAACATTGGCGGAATAGTCAGCGGATTACTTATCCATATCAGAATAATACCTATGGGTAGATTGGCGCCGAGCCTGAAACACATAAATGCGGCCAGCAATGTCTGCCCAGGCACTGGCATAAAGGCACAAAAAATACCCACAAATACAGCTAGGGAAACCGAGTGGCGGTTGAGGTGGAGAAAGTTGGGATCATGGGACAGGGAGTTAATCCAGCGCAGTGAAGGTCGCTGTAGGAGTTTACCTATATCTGGTAAAAAGCGATGGATGATTTTGCGCGGCATGGGTTCTCTTTAATAACCTGTCGTCCCGGCATTATGCCTTTAAGCGCAGCAGGTAACTAGTGAAAATAGCGTCTAAAACCAGACATCTTGCGTACTGAGAGCTACAATATATTTTCTTGTCACCATCACCAATATGGATAGCATCAGTTGAACGATTCCACACAGCCAGCACTGGCCATAAAGCAGCTCAGCAAGACCTACGACGATAAGTTTGAGGCCCTCAAGGGTATTGACCTCAATGTGGCGCCCGGGGACTTTTTTGCTCTGCTCGGCCCCAATGGTGCGGGCAAGTCCACCACTATTGGCATTATCTGTTCTCTGGTGCGCAAGACAGCTGGTACGGTCAAAATCTTTGGCCATGATATTGATCAGGACTTTAGTCTGGCCAAACAATATGTGGGTGTGGTGCCCCAGGAATTTAATTTTAATCAGTTTGAAAAGCCGATCGATATTCTGATCAACCAGGCGGGTTACTATGGTATTCCCGCCAAACTGGCCCGTGAGCGTGCAGAGAAATATCTCAAGCAGCTGGCGCTGTGGGACAAGCGGGACACCCCGTCGAGAACATTGTCCGGTGGCATGAAGCGGCGCCTGATGATTGCCCGAGCCCTGATCCATGAGCCTAAACTACTGGTGCTGGACGAACCCACCGCCGGTGTGGATATTGAACTGCGTCGCTCCATGTGGGCGTTTTTGCAGGAGATCAATCGCCAGGGCACCACCATTATTTTGACCACCCATTATCTGGAAGAGGCCGAGAGCCTGTGCCGCAATGTGGCCATTATCGACCATGGTGAAATTGTTAAAAATACTAGCATTCGTGAACTGCTGACCCAGCTCAATACCGAGACCTTTGTGCTGGATACCAAAGAACAGTTGGACCATTGTCCGCAAGTTGCTGGCTACCCGCTAAAACAGGTGGATGGTCATAGTCTGGAAGTGGCGGTGGAGAAGTCCCAGTCGATTAATGAACTGTTTGCCGCGCTCACAGAGCAGGGTATTCACGTGGTTAGCATGCGCAATAAAACCAATCGCCTGGAAGAGTTGTTTTTTGATCTGGTGGAAAAGAATCTGCAGGAGAAGGCCAATGGATAATACACAAAAATGGATTGCCTTTAGCACTATTGTGCGCCGCGAGATTCACCGCTTTATGCGTATCTGGCCGCAAACTCTGGTACCGCCGATTATTACCATTGTGCTGTACTTTGTCATTTTTGGTCGCCTGATTGGCTCGCGCATTGGTGAAATGGCAGAGCTGCCCTACATCCAGTTTGTGGCCCCTGGCTTGATAATGATGTCGGTGATTACCAACTCCTACTCCAATGTGGTGTCGTCGTTTTATGGCTCCAAGTTCCAACGCAATATTGAAGAACTGCTGGTTTCCCCAACCCCCAACTGGATTATTCTGCTGGGCTATGTGGTGGGAGGTATGGCTCGGGGGCTGGGCGTGGGTGCCATGGTGACATTGCTGTCCCTGTACTTTGCCGACTTTAGTTTGCACAGCCTGCCGATCACCATTGGTATTGTGTTGATGACCAGCCTGATGTTTTCTCTGGCCGGATTAATCAATGCTATTTTTGCCGGCAGCTTTGATGATATTTCGATTATCCCCACCTTTGTGTTAACCCCGTTAATCTATCTGGGCGGAGTGTTTTATTCCATCGATCTGCTGGGTGATTTCTGGGGTTCTGTATCATTGATTAACCCGATACTCTATATGGTCAATGCGTTTCGCTACGGCATGGTTGGCATTACTGATATCGATATCACCTATTCCTTTGCCATGGTGGGGCTGTTCTCGGTGGTGCTGTTTGCTGCAGCTCTGCAAATGCTTGAAAAAGGCTCAAGGTTGCGCAGCTAATGGTTGATCACTCTGATACAGGACTGGGCAAGCAGACGGTCTATGCGGATCAGTACGATGCCTCGCTATTGTTTCCCATTGCCCGAGCCAAGGCTCGGCAATCTGAAGCGGAGCTGGGTTTTGTCGGTATGGATCTGTGGACTGCCTTTGAAATCTCCTGGCTAAATGCCGATGGTTTGCCTCAGTTGGCGATTGGTGAGTTTCTGTTTCCCTGTACCAGTGAGTCTATTGTTGAGTCCAAGTCATTTAAGCTGTATCTCAATTCCTTTATCCAGACTAGTTTTGAATCCAGACAGCAGGTGCTGGATTGTCTGGTTACTGACTTGTCGGCGGCGGTGGCAGCTAATGTGGATGTGACTCTTTATGAACTGGGTGAGTACAATGGCTTTAATCCGATCTCGGAGCCCAATGGTATCTGTGTCGACCAGCAGGCTGTAGTGATTGATAGCTATCAGCCAGATGCGGGCCTGTTGTTTTCTGGTTTAGAGTCAGAGTCGGAAGTTAGCGAAATTCTCTATTCCCATCTCCTTAAAACCAACTGCCCGGTAACCGATCAGCCGGATTGGGCCTCTGTGTACATTGAGTACCGCGGAGCACCAATCGACAGGGCAGGGCTGCTAAAATATATTGTCTCCTTTCGCCAGCATCAGGATTTTCATGAGCAGTGCGTAGAGAAGATTTTTAGCGATATTATGCAGCGCTGCAAGCCCGCAGAGCTAAGTGTCTATGCCCGCTATATGCGTCGTGGTGGATTGGATATTAACCCCTACCGCAGTACTCAGCAGAGCATGCCACCTAGCTATCGTCAGGTACGACAGTAAGGTTTTTTAGTTTAAGCCAGACTGGTTTTAAGAAATTCCGCCAGCAGGTGCACAGCTTCATTTTTCCTGTTGCGGCTGGATGCCACCAAGGTAATACCCACCTTGCCCAGATCCGGGAAGCGTGCCGAAGGCGGCAGTATCCTTAGATTTTCCGGCACTGTGCTCTTGGCCAATACTGTGACCCCAAGCCCCTCCTGAATTGCCTGCTGAATGCCACTTAAGTCTGGAATGGTGTAGACAATCTGCCAGGGTTGCTTGATCTGATCCAGCAATGCTGTGGCCCGCTGGCGATAGATGCAGCCCTCGGCTGCCGCGATAAGAGGCACCACCGGGGATTTGTGGATACTGTGCTCGGCGCTAGCCACCCACACCAACTCATCAGTTTTGACCAGATCGGACCAGGTTTTGGAGGGATTGTCCTCCAGGGCCAGAATCAAATCATGGCTGTCCTTGCCGGCTTTGGAGAGTAGCTTTTTGCTTAGCTCACAATTTACCTCGAGGGTGATATTGGGGTAGGCCTTGGCAAAGCGGCTGACGATTTTAGGCAGCAAGATAGTGGCAAATTCACTGGGAATACCCAGACGGATTTTTCCCGAGACTACGTTTTTCGATAACTCGCTAAGAGCCAGATCATTGAGGTTAAGAATCTGATTGGCGTAGGCGTAAAGGTTTTGGCCTGCATCGGTCAATTCCAGACTCTTGCCATTGCGCGCTAGCAGTGACTCATCAACCAGCTCTTCCAGCCGCTGAATTTGCAGGCTCACGGCGGGCTGGGATCGGCCCAGTATTTCCCCGGCTTTGGTAAAACTGCCCAGTTGGGCCACAGAGACAAAGGCGCGCAATAAATCCATTGGCAGGTTTTTCATGATCCAGCCCTTTAAGTATTTATAATATTAATGCATGCATTATATCTATTAATTTAACAAATTATAGCCAAAGTCCTATTATTACCATTTCATAGCCTTAAAAGACTTTGCTATGCCAGACGATGCTGCACTTTATCAAACCTGCTTCTACAACCAACATATTGCCGCCCAGGGCAAGATGGTGCCTTTTGCCGGCTACCTGATGCCAGTGCAATATGCCGACGGCATTATGCAGGAGCACCTCCATTGCAGAGACAATGCCGGCCTGTTTGATGTATCCCATATGGGGCAGGTGGTGGTGAGTGGTGAAGGGGTGGCCAAAGCCCTTGAGAAGCTAATGCCGGTGGACCTTGAGGCTCTGGGGATCAATCAGCAAACCTATGCCACCTTTACCACTGAGTCTGGCGGTATTAGTGATGATCTGATTGTTACCCGCTGGGCTGAGGATACTTTTTTTCTGGTGGTTAATGCCGCCTGCAAGCATCAGGATATTGCCCACCTGCAAAGCCATCTCGAGGGTTTTGAAGTTCGCTATTTGGGCGAGCGAGGCCTGCTGGCCCTGCAGGGTTTGCGTGCTAAAGAGCTAATCGCCGAGTTGGCACCAGAGGCTAATAAACTGGTGTTTATGCAGGGCTGTCATGCAGCCATTAACGGGGTGGAATGCTATATCACCCGCTCTGGTTATACCGGCGAAGATGGCTTTGAAATCTCAGTGGCCGCCGAGGATGGCCCTGGACTGGCGGATCTGTTGCTGGGCTATGACTCAGTGCGCTGGATTGGTCTGGGCGCCCGGGACTCATTGCGCCTCGAGGCAGGCCTGTGCCTCTATGGCCATGATATGGACCTTGAAACTTCCCCAGTGGAGGCTGGCATTGCCTGGAGCATCAGCAAATCACGACGCACCGGTGGTGCCAAGCAGGGCGGTTTTCTAGGTGCCCACATTATTCTCGATCACCTGGCCAATGGGGCTGATAAAAAGCGTGTTGGCTTTGTGGTGGATGGCCGTGCCCCGGTTCGCGAAGGCGCAGAGATTGTCGATGATCATGGCAAGATTATTGGTGTGATTACCAGCGGTGGCTTTGGCCCCACATTGCAAGCACCTATCGCCATGGGCTATGTGCCCACAGAATATGCCGCCATTGGCACCCAGCTGCAGGCGCTGGTGCGGGGTAAACAACGATCTATCACCGTGGCAAAAATGCCTTTGGTAGCCCAGCGCTACCACCGCGGCTAATCCTAATTGATGACTGGAGAACAGTTGATGTTACAAAAGAAACGCAGTCTTGCCGATCTACAAAACGCCTCAGAGTTTGTTGCCCGCCATATAGGCCCGGCCGCAGCAGATGAGCAAGCCATGCTCGCCAGTCTGGGCTGCAATAATCTGCAGCAGCTGACCGGGCAGGTGGTGCCAGAGGCCATTGCCATGACCGAGTCACTGGCAATTGTAGATGGCTGTACAGAGGCACAGGCCCTGGCGGAACTGCGTGAGATGGCCAGTCTTAATCAGGTGCATAAATCGTTTATTGGCCAGGGCTATTACGGCACCATCACACCCAATGTGATTCAGCGCAATATTCTTGAAAATCCGGCCTGGTACACAGCCTACACACCTTATCAGCCAGAGATATCCCAGGGCCGTCTGGAAGCGCTGATAAACTTTCAGACCATGATTACCGACCTCACTGGTATGGAGATGTCCAATGCCTCCATGCTGGATGAGGGCACTGCAGCGGCAGAGGCAATGGCTCTGTGTCAGCGTATGTCCAAATCCAAATCAGTACGTTTTTTGGTGGACAGCGACTGCCTGCCCCAGACCATAGAGATTATAAAAACCCGCGCCGAGCCCATGGGCATCGCAGTGGTTGTTGAGGATCCGGATAATTTTTCCGGCGATGCCTTTGGCGCATTGCTCCAGTACCCGGGTGCCAGTGGTGAGGTGCGAGATTACCGTGAAGTGATTGCCAATATTCAGGCGCAAAAAGGCCTGGTGGTAATGGCCGCCGATATTCTTAGTCTCGTGCTGCTGGAGTCTCCGGGGGCACTGGGAGCCGATGTTGCCATAGGCACCACCCAGCGCTTTGGTGTGCCCCTTGGTTTTGGTGGTCCCCACGCTGGCTATATGGCTACCAGAGAGGCTTACAAGCGTAACTTGCCCGGTCGACTGGTGGGTCTGTCTCAGGACTCCAATGGCGAGCCCGCGTACCGGCTGGCTCTGCAAACCCGGGAGCAACATATCCGCCGCGAGAAAGCGACATCTAATATCTGCACAGCTCAGGTTCTGTTGGCGGTAATTGCCAGCATGTATGCGGTGTACCATGGCCCAGGCGGTCTCAAACGTATTGCCCAGCGCGTGCATCTGCTGACTAATGTGCTGGCGGCAGGCTTAAAGCAGCACAATGTAACGCCGGTTAACAGCAGCTGGTTTGATACGCTGACGTTAAACACCGGTGATAAAACTGCAGCTATTATTGCTGCTGCGCAGAGTCGTCGGATAAATCTTCGACAGCTCGATGGGGGCAGTATTGGTATCTCATTGGATGAAACCACAGGTGCCGAGGATATTGTGGCGTTGTGGGATATTGTGCTGGATCAGCACAGCTTGAATGTTGAAGCCCTGGCGGGCGAGGTAACAGATGCAGTGCCGGGCAACCTGATGCGCACCCAGAACTTCCTCAGCCACCCAACCTTTAGTCGCTACCATTCCGAAACTGAAATGCTGCGCTATTTACGCCGACTGTCAGACAAGGATATAGCCCTCGATCGCGCAATGATCCCGCTGGGCTCCTGCACCATGAAGCTCAATGCCACCGCCGAGATGCTGCCCATCAGCTGGCCTGAATTTGCCAATATGCACCCCTTTGCGCCAGTGGAGCAGACAGCTGGCTACAGAGCCATGATCGATGATCTGGAATCCATGCTCTGTGCGGCCACTGGCTATGATGCCATGTCATTGCAGCCCAATGCCGGTTCCCAGGGTGAGTATGCGGGCCTGTTGGCGATTCGTGGCTATCATGAGAGTCGCGGTGATACCCAGCGCAATATCTGTCTAATTCCCAGCTCTGCCCATGGCACCAACCCAGCTTCGGCACAGATGTGCGGCATGGTTGTGGTGGTAGTGAAATGTGATGATCAGGGTAATGTAGATATTGACGATCTGCAGTCTAAAGCCGAGGCCCATAAAGAGGATCTGGCGGCGATTATGGTCACTTATCCCTCCACTCATGGTGTGTTTGAAGAACGTATCACCGAGATCTGTCAAATTGTTCATGACCATGGCGGGCAGGTTTATATCGACGGCGCCAACCTCAATGCCATGGTCGGTGTGTGCCAGCCCGGTAAATTTGGTGGCGATGTTTCCCACCTCAATCTGCACAAGACCTTCTGTATTCCCCATGGCGGTGGCGGGCCGGGAGTAGGGCCCATTGGCGTGGGTGAGCATCTGGCGCCTTTCTTGCCGCGGGAATCGGTCAGTGGCGACCGTCAGGGCGCACAAGTATCTGCGGCACCCTATGGCAGCGCCAGTATTTTGCCTATTACCTGGATGTATATTCGTATGATGGGCCATGCCGGCTTAAAGCAGGCTACAGAGATTGCGATACTCAATGCCAACTATATGGCCAATCGTCTGCAGGACCATTATCAGGTACTCTACACTGGCGCCAATGGACGCGTAGCTCACGAATGTATTCTTGATGTGCGCCCGATTAAAGATGAGGTGGGTATCAGTGTCGATGATATTGCCAAGCGTCTGATCGACTATGGTTTTCATGCGCCCACCATGTCGTTCCCGGTGGCTGGCACATTGATGATCGAGCCAACAGAGAGTGAGTCAAAAGCCGAACTGGATCGTTTCTGTGACGCCATGATAGCCATCAAGCAGGAAATAGATCTGGTGGCTAAAGGTGAGTACCAACTCGATGACAACCCCTTGGTGGGAGCACCCCATACCGCGGCGATGGTCAGTGGTGATGAATGGACACGGGGCTACAGTCGCAGTCAGGCAGCCTATCCCCTGGAGTCATTGAGGGAGAATAAATACTGGCCGCCAGTAGGGCGCCTCGATCATGTGTACGGAGATCGCAATCTGATGTGCTCATGCCCAGCTATTGCGGACTATGAATAAAAAGGGAATAAACAACCTCAGGCGATGGCCTGTTTCTCCGCCACCGGCGGATAGTCTGCTTTAAGGTGCTTATGCAGGTCGATGGCACTGTAGACATTGACCGCCTCGGAGAAGCCTTTGATCGAGATCTGCCCTTTGTCGATACAGTGAATCGTATCCTTAACCAGCCCATAGGTATCCTCAGAGAGCAGTATTTCATTGCTCTCTGCGGATGACTCAAGGCGACTCGCCAGATTCACCGCACGGCCAAGCAAGGTGTAGTCGAGTCGGTTCTCAGTACCAAAATTTCCCACCTTGCACAGCCCGCTGTTAATACCCATGCGCAGCGCAGGTGGCCGCTCAATGCCCTCCTTGTGCCAGCGCAGTTGCAGATCTTCCATGGCCTTGCGCATGGCAATGGCCATAGATACGCAGGTCACCGCATCAGAGCGCACACCGCGGCTTTCCGGGTCACCGAAGAACACCATAATGGAATCCCCAATCACCTTGTCGATGGTGCCACCAAAGCGAAATGCGATCTCAGACATCTCAGTGAGATAGGTATTTAACAGAGAGGTGAGTTGCTCAGGATCAAGCTCCTCCGCCAGTTTGGTAAAGCCCGCCATATCTGAAAAGAAGATGGTCAGGGTTTTTTCCTGGGTTTCCGCGCGCACATCCTTGCCCGTCAAAATAGCTTTGCGCAGGGGCGGTGACAGATACTTCGACAACCTGAAGGTGCGTAGCGTCAGCCATTCATTCTGCCGCCGCACCGAATCATGCTGCTCCGCCAGCATAAAATGAGAATGGCGAGCCATATTTACCAGCAGTAGGGCAAAACCCATAGCCAACGCTAGAATCATTAATTGCGCCAACGCCCCAGGTGCAACCGCCACCGGGCTGAGCCACACCGTCAGCACAGCCCCTGTAAGCAGGCCAAATAAATCCAGCGGCGCTGTGGGTTTCATCGCGCTGATAATCGTCATCAAAAAAGCCATGCCAAGAGCCATCACCACAATAGGCTCAAAACCCACAAAAGCCAATAGCACACCAGTCAGCACGCCATCACTAAATTCCAGCGCCATCGCCAACCGTTGCCGCTTGCCAGCAGCACTGGTGTCGGCTTTGGTAAAGTAACTGCTAAATTGATACAAAAACAGCGCGGGCAACAGTGCCAACAGAGCGGGATGGTAGTTAATAACCCGCCAGGCCCCCAGCAATGTAATCGCCCAGCAAATGCAGAGAGCCAGCCTGTAAAGCTCCTGCAACTTCGGCGACGGGTATATGATCTCTTTCCATGTCATGACTTTAGTCTAGCACCCAGTTTGCCCCACCGCCGGATTTGCGCATATGTGCCCATATGGATTGCTTTTAAATCCCTGTTTGTGTACAGTTGCCGCGCCTTAAAAGGCCGATAGGCCCCGAAGTTGTTGATGCCAGAGCAAGTCGTGCTCCTGACTACTTAATAGAACAGAAATCGGCAGAAGTTTATGGAGAGGTGTCCGAGTGGCTGAAGGAGCACGCCTGGAAAGTGTGTAAGCGTTTATAGCGTTTCGAGGGTTCGAATCCCTCTCTCTCCGCCAAATAAAACAGCCCCCGAAAGGGGGCTTTTTATTTGTAGTAACAAAGAGGGATGAGGCCCCTAACAAGCACTAAATGTGAAGACATTTTGGCCGCCATAATAATATAACAAAGCTTAAATCTAAGGCATTTAGAGGTCGCCGGACACTAATGCAGGGGATGGTGCCTGCCCCTCAGTATCTGTGTATCATGCTACTTAGCTAGTGTATTTTTTATGGAGACAGTCAATGCGGTACACGCTTTTTTCGACGCCTATTCTCAGCTCTGTGCTGCGTGTTATATCCAGACTCATGCTAAAGATTATTCGCTGGCGGGTGATTGGGGCATTGCCGGAAGGGCAGCGCAAGTATGTGCTTATTGTGGCACCCCACACCTCTAACTGGGATTTTATACTGTTTATTTTTGCGGTCTCTGTACTGCGCCTGCAACCCAGTGTGCTGATCAAGAGCACTTTGTTTGTTGGCCCTCTGGGCTGGTTTTTGCGTTATTGCGGGGCTATTCCAGTCAACCGTACTCAGGCCAATTCACTGGTGGATTATATTGCTGGTATCTATGCAGAGCGTGAAGAGTTTGTGCTGATTATTACCCCTGAGGGCACTCGCAGCGCTAACCCTAACTGGAAGCGCGGCTTTCACCATGTGGCCCGCAAAGCTGAGGTACCTGTGTTGGTTGTCTATGTGGACAGTGCTATCAGGACCATTGGTATAGAGGGGTTGATGGAGCCCTCTGATGATGCGGATGCAGATATCCGCAAGCTAAAGCAGTTCTATGACAGCAAGAGCGGGTTAAAGCCGAAAAACTATGGGTCTTAAAAGGCTGGTCGGCCTCTAACTATCTGTTGGCAGGTTTTTATCGAGTCTATTTTGCCGCTCTGGCCACTCTTGCGCATTTGTTGGAACTTTGCTGGTAATAATCAGCTTCACCCAGGTAGGCGTTCTTACGTTTTTCTTCTTTCATGCATTTTTCGTACGGGTCGGAACAACCAGTTATTGACAGCATGGCGGTAATAGAAATTATTGTTACTAATGTCCGCATAGCTACAGTCCTTTTTTGTTTAAATCCCTGTTGATACTCAGTCATGGTTGGCTCGCTTTGTTATTGGCTTTACCCAGCCGTAGACACAAAAGTTGGATGGTATCCACCCTTGTATATAGTATCGTTGCTAAAGGTGTTAGGCTACTAGCAAAACAATAATTGACAGCTATCTGCAACAAGAATACAACCAGTCCGTTGTAGTTCTTCAGCAGAACCAAGGGGGAAAAATGCGTTATGTTGAAAAATTAATCAGGACACTGGTTGCGACTTTATTGGTATTGGCCGTGCCATCTTTGGCAGGTGCGGTACAGGACAATCAGGCCAGATCAATTCTGGTCACTGGTGCAACCACTGGTATTGGTCGCAATCTGGCTGAGACTCTCGCCGGTGAGGGTTACCATGTTTATGCCGGGGCTAGAACTGACAGTGAAATGGCTGAACTCAATGCCATTAAAAATATGACTGCAGTGCGCCTAGACGTGACTAAACAGGATCAGATCGATGCCGCTGTTGCTATGATCCGCAACAAGGATACTGGCCTTTACGGGTTGGTGAACAATGCTGGTATAGGGGGCGGTGGCCCTGTGCTAGAGACTACTATTGAAGACCAGACCAGGGTGTATCAGGTTAATGTGGAAGGGGTTTATCGCATCACCAAGGCATTTGCACCGTTGATTATTGAATCAAAAGGACGGATTACCACTACAGGTTCTGTTGCCGGCACTATCAGCAATGCTGGGTTTAATGCCTATAGCGGAAGCAAGCACTGGATTGAAGCTTTTACCGATGCGCTGGCAGACGAAATGAGCTCTAAAGGTGTTGCGGTCAGTGTCATTGAGCCGGGCAACTATCAGACTCATATTCGCCGCAATACTGTGCTTGCTGCTTTTGCCAAGGTGACAGCAGCTGGTGGTGAAATCAATGATGACATGCAGAAGATGTATGATCGCACTGAGGCCTATGAATTATCATTCAAGAAGCCGGACGAGGTGACTGAGGCCTTTATGCATGCCTTATTCGATGATGAGCCCCTGCGCCGTTATATGGTCACTCCCAGTCAACGGGAGCGTGACTATGCTATTGGGATTAAGGTTCAACAGCTGGTTGAATTAAATCACTGGGGACCCCACCGTTATAGCCGTGATCAGCTGGTTGAGATGCTGGATAAAACGCTGGCTGCATCAGCCAAATAAATAGGGCTCTCCACCCCATTTAGGGGTGGGGATCTGTCTATAAAGCTCATATGACAATGCTTCAGAACTCTTCGCCTGACCAAGCCATGCAATTTGATCATCTGGTGATTTTTGTTGCGGATCTCGACAGCGCAATCAATGATTTCACTGATCTTGGTTTTAATGTCACCAGAGGTGGCAGCCATGGGTTGACTGAGAACGCCCTGATTATCTTTGCCAATCAAAGCTATATTGAGCTGTTGGCGCTCAAACCTTTTTACACTAACCCACTAATGGCCATTGCCAACCGTCTGGGCATTTTGCAATGGCAGTCTGAGAGGAAGGGAAGCCTGTATTGCAGACTTTTACGCTGGGTCAATGGGGATGTTGGGCCGGTTGACTGCTGTGTTCGGGTCACAGATCTGGAGGCTACCTTAGAGCGCTGGAAAGAGGGCGGGCTGGATATTCTCAATAGTGAAACCTTTGCCCGGGAACGGACTGATGGCGAGATTGTGCGCTGGCATTTAGGTGGCGTTAAAAACCATCGCCTGCCTATTTTACTGCAGGATATTACAGCCCTTGATCAGCGTGTGCCACTGGCGGACGCGGTGCATGCAAATCAAGGGGCAGAGTTGCGGGAGGTTCAGTTTGCATTGGCGGACAGCGGTGTTGCCCGGGATATGGCCAGCAGGTTCCTTGGCGCTAAATCTGGTGCAGACAACCCTTTAATGGTTGGTGATGTGAAGATCAGCTTTGCGGAGCAGTCTGTGCAGGGCAAGCTTTGCCTTAGCATTGCCTATCCGGGCAAGCAGGTTAAGCAGTTGGATATTGGCAAAGCCTATGGTCTGAGCATTAAGCTAGTGCCGGCCTTAAGCTAGTTATGAGCCAAAGCCACCAGCATTAAAAATTAAACCATCCCAGTTGATCATAGCTAATGCCGGTAGACGTAAAGCCCTGAATCGCAAACAGGCAGCCGGTTATAACCAGACCCATTACCGAGCCTATAATGCCATTATTAGCGGCATATCCGAGAATGGTTGTGGGCTTGTATATCAGCTCCTTGTAATGGATAGATTCATCCACCTGTTCCAGCAATGCCTTTGCGCTTTGCAGGTCAATAATGCGCGCATTGTCAGCGCCACTAAGCTTTAGCTCCCAGATCTCTTCCTCTAGAATAAACAGCTGGTTTCTGACAAAGTCTCTATGCTCTTCGCTCAAGGATTGCAACTTGATGGCTTTGTAAATAGCAAACAGGCTGATGCCGGAAATAATGGTGATAATCATGGCGATCACATAGATGGTGGAAATATGATGGCGCATCTCCGTCCACACAATCAGATTTAAAATACCAATACAAAACAGGGAATAAAAAATCAGGATTGAGGTATAGGCCTGTATACGGAGATAAAACGCATCGCCAAATGAGCGCAGTACTTTCCGTGCATTCATCCAGCCAAACACATTGGCGCGGCGCTGCAAGTCAATAAAGATATGGCGGTTGTTAGCCACAGCTGCTTTGCTGTCGGCAAATATCGACGATACAAGAATGCCGGGGTACTTCACCATGTCGCCAAGCTTCTTGCCAGTTTGATAGCGCCGTTCAAAATCGATGGCACATATCAGACCAAAGAAAAGCAACTGAAAGCCCAGCATAAAGCCCAAAATAGAAGCCGCGGTCACCAGCTGCTCGGCCGGGGTGACGCCAAATAGATTGACATCATAATAGGATCTCACCAGCAATGGTGTTGCAGGTATAGCGAGCATACAGGGATAAATAATCGCTCGGTAGCGGGCGACAAAATAGGTTTGATAGACAGAATTAATAATATTAAACAGAAAGAACCCGGATGAGATTTCGTCTTCTCTGGTGCTGCTGGTTTTGGCCGGGAACAATGGGCTGCTGTCGTGCTGGGACAGATCTTGCACCAACTGTGGGTCCATGGTCACTGGTATACCCTGCAGGCAGATATCATTTTCATCCATGGCGCAGGTGATTTCATCTTCTATCAGGCCGGGGAACTGGGCGGGGTTGGCCCAGCCTTGACCTACCAGCCTGCGCTGGGTTTTTCGGTCATCCCAGTCCGGCGCTGGCAGACACAGCCGCTCTAAATCCTCTTCTCTAAAATAGGCATATTTCACTGAGATAATCAGCCGCCGCATAAACAACAGCAGGTAGGCGAGAACAATTTGGAAGGTATCAATATTCTGCAATGTTGCAGGCTCGGAAAATAACACCAGCAGCAATGCTGTGGTTAATAGCCAGGACGCAGGATAGACAATCAACCATGATGAAATAATAGTACCGATAGAATGATGCTTGGTTGATATTGAGCACAGGCCTCTATTTTGAATAACATGCCAGGCTCTTGATTTTGAGCCCTCCAGAACCAGCGCCGCCAGTGGTGACAAGAACACCGGGGGCAGGTTCTCGTAGATGAATGTTTTCCAGAAAGCCCTCCAGGAAAAGGTCACAGGTGAATGATAGGATTCTGCCGATCTGCTGTGGGAGGCACTTCTTAGCTTTGCGGCCTCATAGGGCGAGCTGATGCCTGCGATAAACTTTTCATCGTCTTCATTGGACGGCTGTCTTAAGCTTAAAAATGATTCCGAGTTATTGGGTTCTATTGATTCAGCCACATTGCTACCCCTTTAATAAACGACCGGTTCGCCCCGGCTCTTGTACGATCAGCGCTGACTGGAAATTGCACTGATGCTGTTTTGTTAGCAGACTATATCCAGTTGCGCCTTATATCTCAATTCTGCGAATGGTTCAGGCTTTATGCTAGCTAGGAAGCATAAAAGGGCGAAAAGAGGTTACTATAGCCCTCTAGTCGGCACTACTTTTTCTGCCGCACCAGTCTGGCGGGGGGAGCCGGAATGTATACCATACTGTCTTTTGCGATTGCGATTACTCTGGCTACATCGGCCTTTATATGCATCAAGTGGCGGGATCTTACCTGTACTGGTCCGACACCTTTGTCGCTGTTGGCTTTCTCGGCGATTCTGTTTACCTCTGGTCTGGATGTCGGGCTGATTATGTTCCCGCTGGTGGAATTCCCCGTCTACGCCGCCGAGGCGCAATATAGCTTTACCAACCCGCTGGCTATTGAGTTTGGCTTCTGGGGCTTTCTGGTCTGGGCTTTTTACTTTTTGACCACCTTCTATTTTTGTATTGTTGAACCCAGGGTAAAACTGTTTGAGCACCGGCCAATCCGCTGGGCTAACAATGCAATTATTATTGCCACCTGTGCCTTTACCGCCTATCTGTTTTTAAGCTACGCCCCCAGCTATATAGAAGGCATTAGCCAATCCCAGCAGTATCTGCTGGTGGGGCTGATTATTCTTTTGGCAGTGTTCTCGAGCACAGATATCGCCTATGTCAAAATACTTAGCCTGAGCTCCAGCCTGTTATTTTTGCTACTGATACTGGTAATGTTTAGCGCCTCTGGTGCTTCCGCCGAAGAGTATCTGGCATCTATGGCCAATATTGGTGGTTACTTTGATAATATCCATCGCTTTGTCAGCCCCATCAGTGACTACCATGGCTGGTATCTGTTCTGGTGGTTTGCCTGGAGTATTATGATCGGTCAGTTTGTGGCCAGATTTGTTAGTGGGCTTAAGACCTGGCAGCTGTTGCTTGCGTTGCTGGTGATTCCATCGGTGGCCATCGCCCTGTGGTTTTCGGTGCTGTATTACTATTTCTCCAATGATATTGCGGTGACAGGCATACTGCGGGGCGCCATGGTGGTGCTGGGGATTATCTTTGTGATTAATTCCCTAGACTCATTGATACGACTGTATACAGACAACCTGGGTATGGGTGTCAACCGACTGGGGCGCAATAAATATATGGTTGGTAACTGGTTATTGATTGTCATATTGGTGCTGTTATATCAGCTGACACCTCTCAAAATTGAATGGGTTGGACTATTGGTGATCGGTTTGTACGGGGTGATCTATGTGCTGCTTTATCGGCGTAGAAGCGAGCTTAGTGGAAGTTTTAAGTTGTAGAAAAAGGGTTTGGGAATAATGCAGGAAAAAAATAGTTACGATTATATTGTCGTGGGCGCTGGTTCCGCTGGTGCCATTGTGGCTTCGCGATTGAGTGAAGATAGAGACTGCTCTGTATTATTGCTTGAGTACGGTGGCTCTGATGCCAGTGTATTTATACGTATGCCCTCGGCTCTGGGTATTCCTATGAACACCAAAAAATATAACTGGGGCTTTGAGTCTGCCCCGGAGCCTTTCTTAAATAATCGCGCCATGAATTGCCCCCGGGGCAAAGTGATGGGTGGGACTTCTTCTATTAATGGCATGGTCTATGTTCGCGGCAATGCCATGGATTATGACGAGTGGGAGTCGGTTGGTGCTGAGGGCTGGAATTACCAAAACTGCCTGCCGTACTTTAAGAAGCTTGAGACCCATCGCTGCCGAACCAGCGAATACACAGGCACTGATGGACCTGTGGCAATCAGCGGCGGCAATAATATGGCCAACCCCCTGTACCGCGCCTTTATCGATGCCGGTGTTGAAGCCGGGTATACAGAGACTGAAGACTACAATGGCTACCGCCAGGAAGGTTTTGGCCAGAAGTTTATGAATGTGGATGCCGGTGTGAGAGCGTCCACCAGTCATGCCTATCTGAAGTCTGCCAGAAAGCGGGCTAACCTGACTGTATTCAAGCGTGCGCTGGTCACAGGCATTACCTTTGACGGCAAGACCGCGACCGGCATTAAATGCCAGATGAAAGGGCGGGAAAAAACCTTTGTGGCAAAGCGCGAGGTGATTCTCTGCGCCGGTGCCATCGGTTCGCCTCAGCTATTGCAAGTGTCCGGGGTTGGATCAAAAGCGGTGCTAAACAAAGCCGGTATTGAGATGGTGCACGAACTGCCAGGGGTAGGTGAGAATCTGCAGGATCATCTAGAATTTAATTTTCAATATAACTGCAAACAGCCGATCAGCTTAAATGGCAGTCTGGGCCTGTTTAGCAAAGCATTGATTGGTCTGCGCTGGCTATTATTTAAAACCGGGTTGGGGCGCAGCAATCATTTTGAATCCTGTGCTTTTATTCGTTCCAGAGCCGGGGTCAAGTGGCCGGATATCCAGTATCATTTTTTGCCCGGGGCCGTGACCTATGATGGCTCTGTGGCTTTTAAAGGTCATGGCTTTCAGGTCCATGTTGGCCACAATAAACCCACCAGCCGCGGCCATGTGCATGCGCTGTCCGGGGATATTAAACAGCATCCGGAGATACTGTTTAACTATCTGCAGACTGAGCATGACAGACAGGGTTTCCGCGACTGTGTGCATCTGACCAGAGAGATTATGTGTCAGCCTGCTATGGATGAATTTCGTGGCGACGTTATTCAGCCTGACCCGCAAGTGCAGACTGATGAACAGATTGATGCCTTTGTCCGTGAATCTGTGGACAGCGCCTACCACCCTGCGGGCACCTGTAAAATAGGTGCGGACAATATGGCAGTGGTGGATAAGGATCTGCGTGTCCATGGTATTGCCAATCTGCGGGTGATTGATTCATCGGTATTTCCAACCGTGCCCAATGGCAACCTTAATGCGCCAACCATGATGCTGGCGGAACGGGGGTCGGATCTGATTAAAGGCTGTGATATCAAGCCGTCTTCTCCAGCTGACAACTATATTGATAAACAATGGCAAGAGCGGCAAAAAGAGGGCGTGCCATTAAGACCTGCTTAGAACCAATAGCAACAACATTAACTAATACAGAGCAATTGCAAAGGGGCAGCATATGAAACCAGTCTGTTTAATTATAGGAGCCGGAGCAGGTATCGGCGGCAATGTGGGCAAGCGTTTTGCCGCAGAGGGTTTTCACTCTGTTCTATGCCGCCGCCGTGATCAGCAGGGTCTTGATCAGCTGGTCGAAGGTATCAGGGCAGATGGCAATGATGCCTCAGGATTTTTGCTCAATGTGGTAGAACCTGATGCCATTGAAAATATGGTGGCTTTGGTAGAAAAGGATATTGGCCCCATTGAGGTGGTGGTCTATAACCTTGGCGCCCAGATCGGTGATCGGGCATTGGCAGACACATCCTACAAAGCCTTTGAGATGGGCTGGCGCATCGGGACTCTGGGTTTATTCCGCGTTGCTTCATGCCTGTGTCCATTAATGGAAAAGCGCGGCACTGGCACAATATTGGTGACATCTGCCACTGCTGCGATGCGGGGCAATGGTGGCCAGCACTCCCATGCTGCGGCGATGGGCGGACGGCGTATGCTGTGTCAGTCCCTCAATGCCGAGTTTGGCCCCAAGGGCATTCATGTGGCTCATATTCTGATTGATGGTGCTGTCGATGCCCCCGATACCCTGGGCAAGATGCTTGGCGCGGAACAGTTTCAGGCCCTGCGTGAAAGCCGTGGTATGGAACATGACGGCCTGATGTTACCGGCCAGAATTGCCGATACCTATTTGCATCTGGCCCAGCAGCATAGATCCACCTGGACCCATGAGATGGATCTGCGTTCGTTTGGTGATTTGCCTTGGTGGAACCATTAGAGAGTGGAACCATTAGAGAGTGGAGCCACTAGCGCTAATACAGGCGGTTGTCCCCAAGGGGCACTTCCAAAGTATTGGGGTCAGTCTTGTCAGGGCCGCCAATCATTTCATCGTAGGGGCTGCTATGCCTGAGTACTGTCTCTGTGGCTGACACAGCGTGCAGTAGCTTTTGCAGTTCGATCAGGTTGTGGGATTTGAGGAAGGCACCTTTGCTGTCGGTGATGTAATGTTCTTCCCCATCAATGATTGCGGACACCATATAAAGGCTTAAATCAATCGACTGATAGATTAGCTTATCGATAACGAAGTACTTTTTGAGCTTGGTAATGGGCATGGACATATGGGGTACCTGCTGGCGATCACAATTTGGTTGTAACTGTCGACGTTTCCCAGATGATACGCCTGTAGATAGAATCCAGATGATTTTTCCCCGCGGCTAACCTTGCAGGCTGATTTAACAATGCCACCGACATATATGTATAATAATGAAAATTATGATCGGCACAGGTCTTTAGGGGGGCTACTATGAACACTTTCAAAGGGTTAAAGCTACTGCTGTTGGGCAGCTTAATAACGCTGACGTCGATGACTGTTGCCGTTGCTGAGGACGGTGCAGATAGCAAAACAACGACAATTTCATTTATCCGTTTAACAGATGTGATGACCATTACGCAAAAAGTGAAGCTTTCAGTTGACGGCAAAGAGATTGCCAAGCTGGGTCACAACAAAGTGGCTGTTTATCAAGTGGAAAAAGGCAAGCATAAGCTTGAGACTAAAGCAGGCCTCCATCTCGCCCTCCCTGTTACTGGTTTTACTGGTACCAAGAAATTTAAGTCTAAGGTTAAACTGAACAAGGATCAGCATTTTTTTAAAATTGTTTATAAGGCTGCAATAATGGGTGGTAAGCACCGTATTATTGAAATTGATGAGGCTGAATATAACGAGTTATTCGCCAAGATTTAATTAGTACAAAGCAAGCCTCCGACAAATGAGGGTTTGTTCAACCCAATAAATAAACCTGATAATAAAAATCAAAACTATGCCAATCCAATCATTTAAATACCTGCCGGTATGGGCCACCCTCTGCCTCGGCCTTTCGTCACAGACCTTTGCCGGGATCAAGATTGATGGTGTTCTGGATGAGCCTGAATGGGCTGAGGCAAAGGTCTATGGTGACTTTGTTACTGTAGAGCCACTGACCGGTGATCCGGCAAAATATGCCACCGAAGTGCGCATGATCACCAATGGGGATGGCATCTTTGTTGGTTTTAAGAATTATCAGCCTGCATCGGTAAAGCGGGTTAATCGACAGTTTCCCCGGGATGCCCAGATTGAGGCTGACCGCAATGTGGTGAGCATTGATTTTGATGGCACTGCGCTGGCCGGTTATGACTTTACCGTGGGCTCATTGAATTCCCAGCAGGATGGCATAGTAACCCCTGGCGACTATTCCGGGGACTGGGATGGTACCTGGTATTCCCAGACCTCTGCGCAAGGGGATTACTGGTATAGCGAAATCCAGATTCCCTGGACCGTGGCGCCAATGAATAATGCCGGTGAGGGGCGCAAGGAAATTGCGGTGTGGTTTGCCCGGGTGGTGTTCAATGAGTCCCTGCGTTTTGCCTATCCCAATGCCTATTACAGCCGCAGCACCTTTATGGAGGACTGGCACCGTCTCGAGGTGGATCAGGTGAGTGCCTCAACCCTGGATTGGTTCCCCTTTGTCAGTTACAGCAATGATCTGCAAAACACACCTGGCACAGATACAGAGCAGTTTAATGTGGGCCTTGATTTTGTCTGGCGACCCAACAGCAGCACCCAGTTAACCGGTGCGCTAAAACCTGATTTTGGTCAGGTGGAGAGTGATGACCTGGTGGTTAATTTTTCCGCGTTTGAAACCTATGTCAGTGAGAAGCGGCCTTTCTTCACGGAAAACCAGTCTCTGTTTGATGCCGCTGTGCCCAATGATGACCGCATGCTCTATACCAGGCGTATTGGCTCCGGCCCCTCGGGCAGCAACGGTGGGCTGGTGGATATTGATATTGCGGCCAAGGTGACCCATTTTGGCGAGAACACTGATCTGGGTTTGTTTGTGGTCCGTGAAGATAGCGCCAACCAGAGCTTTGGCGGCGACTTTTTATCCAGCCGTATTCAGCATAAAAGCGGCGGCCTGACGCTGGGTCACCGACTGACCTATGTGGAGCGGGATCTATTGCAGCGGGATGCCACTGTGCAGCAGCTGGATATGCTGTGGCAGAAAAATGATCAGGTACAGGTGCGTGGGCAAATGCTGCACAGTGATATCCAGCAGCAGGGCAATAACTACAATGACCAGCAGACTGTTGATAGTCAGGATATTGCCGGCTGGGCCAGCTGGTCCTATGCCCCCAGCGATATTTGGTCCCAGAAGCTCTATGCCTCCTATTATGGCGACCGGTTCGATATGAATGATATGGGCTATATGAAGCGCAATGGCTACACCGAGCTGTTTGGTCGCACACGCCATGACCGCCTGCAATATGGCGATGATTCAAATCTGCTGTCGGGTTTTACTGTTGTTGAATATGGCTATACCGAAAATACCGATGGCAACAAACTGTCCCTGTGGGCAGAGTGGCAGCAGAACTGGATCTTTAAATCGACCCGCAGTCTGTATCTGGAGGCTGGGGTGTCCGGGGCTAGTTGGGATGACCGAATTACCCGCGGCAATGGGCTCTATGCCAAGGATGCACGCTATTGGCTGGAGTCAAAGTATGAGAGCGCCAGAGGTGATAGCTTTGGCTACAGCACCAAGATCAATGTCAGCTATGGCGGCGCGGATAAACGCAAACTGAAAATTGATTTTAAGCCTGTGTACTATCTCAGTGATCAGATTACATTGGGTGCTGCCCTCAAATATAGCAATACCCAGGCCTGGTTATTATGGGACTTTGACCAGCAGCAGCTGGCCCGCTATCAGACTGAGCGCTACGGCGCCGATCTGCGCTTTGACTGGTATCCGTCGAGCCGTCAGGAAGTGCGTCTTAAATTTCAGTGGGTGGGCATAGATGCCCAGGTTATTTCCGGATATGGGCTGGATAATAACGGTGGACTGATCGCGTCCAGTCAGGCTTCATCTGATTTTAGTCTCAGCGATACCGCATTGCAGATTCGCTATCGCTACCAGTTAGCGCCGCTGTCTGATGTGTTTTTAGTCTACAGCCGCGGTGGAAACTTTGGCAGTGATGATGGTGATGAGGGGGCAGGGTCCCTGCTCCAAGATGGCTGGAGTCAGGTGCAGGTTGAGTCTGTGATTGCCAAGATTCGCTATCGGTTTTAGGTCAATCTGGTATTCCTTCAGAAAATAAAAAGCCCTCATTAAGAGGGCTTTTTATTTTGTCCAGACACTTGTTGTGGCCTGCTTATACCAGCTGCATGGCCATATAAATCAGGCAGGCAGTTGAGGCTACCCAGACCACCGAGCGCACGACATTAGTGCCAGCCATATACAGAGGCAGATAGATTACTCGCAGGCCGAGCCAGTAGATTGCGGTGGCACTGATATCCACGTCAATCTGCATAGACAGCAGGCACAGAGCCAGAAATGGCACCAGGCCGACTTGCAGATTGGCCCCGGCGCGGTCAACGCGCTGTTGTAAAATGTTGGTATCAATTGGCTCATCGCGGCTCGACAGCAGCCAGGCCATGTTCTTCAGGTTGAGGGACATGGGCAGAAGCCACAGCTGAACCATTGCAAGAGCGAGACTGTAAATAATGATATCGACCATTGGGTATTTTCCTTTTTGTTATGGGGTGATGGATTGGGTAATTTTATAGAGTAGGGCTTGGTTGTTATAGGTTGTTCCACTGGTCAAGCCTGCACCAGCTGGTAATGTACTGACGAAGGAAGAACCCAGTGTGTCCGCCAGGCTGACATTGATTATGCGCTGATCGTTCTGATCGAGCGCTGGATAATAGAGGCTATTGCGCACTACCAGCATATTTTTCTCAAAGTCGATCATAATATATTGACCATCAAAACCATTGGCGGCATAGATGGCATTGGCTGGTGGGAAGAAGCTGCCATCAGACTGGGCGCTGGGAATGATGGTCCAGAATTTAAGGCCATAACTAAATGGAGCATTGAGTTGTGCAGTCAGAGTAGAGTCCACGATTATATTTTTTATCTGCTCTATATAAGATGCCGGTACCACCTGCTCACCGTCCCAAACTCCGTTGTTAAGCAAAAGCTGACCAAATTTGGCAAAGTCTCTGGGGGTTGCATCCAGACAGCAATAGGTCAGGTAGTTTCCGTCCACCTGGGCGCTGGGAGCATTATCTCGCCACCAGTGGGCATCTATCCCGATTTTTGAAAACAGGTGGGTGTCTGCATAGGTCTGCAAGTCTTGCCCTGTGGCCCGGAAGAGAATCTCGCCCAGTACCATGGTGTCGCAATTGGAGTAGAGCCAGTAACCGGATTCATAAGTTGCTCCGTAGGTATACCAGGGCTGGCCGACACCAGTCTCGGCCATCTGCCGGGCGATACAGGCATCCATCTGGTTATCAGAAAAAACCAGATCACCGCCACTGCCACCGCTGCCATCAGCGCATTCGCCCAAAGCGCCGGTATTGGCATTCATGCATATCAATGGCATGCCTGAACGCATATCCAATAGATTGCGAATGGTGACCTGAGCGCGCTCATCATTAGCCCATTCGCCGATATAGTCCGAGGCACTCTGTTCGATAGAATCGATAAACCCCTGTTCAACGGCAATTGCCACAATCACGCTGGTAAAGGATTTAGCCATGGACCATGAGCTAGCGAGGCTATCTTTGTCTGTGCTGCCGTAGCGGTTTTGCAGGATCTGGCTATCTACCCCCAGACCGCTGGCCACTGTCGCTTCTTCACCGGGCAAAATACCTCGGTAACGCTCATAGACCAAAGTATTATCTTTAATGACCAGAGCGGCTCCGGTGTAGGTGCCATCGGCAAAGGCCTCATCAAAGGCAGCGGACAATAGTGCTGAATCCATGCCCACAGACTCCGGGCTGGCTTCTTCCCAGATATAGCTGTTAACCGAGGTATCTGGCGTATACGGAGTCGTATCTATTAGGGTCTGATCGGAGGGTGAAGAGCTGCCACCACCGCCACAGGAGGTGATAAGGAAGCTGGTAAGAATAAGAGTAAAAAGGCTGATTTTCATGGTATCTTCTTCTTCTTATTATTTTTTGCTTAGCTTACCAACAAAATGCTGCTGCTGCCTAGTCTGCTCTGGTGATGGCTGGCTTCAAGTCAGTGTGGGATGCCCCTGCGAATTAGTACCCTTTTGGCGTATGATCCCAGTATTCTGACCAGTGATAGACTGGGGAAAATGACAGCAGAGCAGAGATGTTTTTATGACAGATACAACCAAGAATCCCTTCAACCAACCCCTGGGCGGCAATGAAATGCCAAGATTTGCCGGACCGGCGAGCTTCTTTAGGTTGCCGGTTCAGCAAGATGCTGAGGGCATTGATGTGGCGCTGTTGGGTATGCCTGTGGATATAGGCACCAGCAATCGCGCTGGCACCAGATTTGGTCCCAGGGAGATCAGAACAGAGTCTGTACTGGTGCGTCCCTATGGCATGGCCACCCGGGCCGCGCCCTTTGACTCCTTTCAGGTGGCGGATATTGGTGATGTGGCGGTCAATCCCTATAACCTGTTAAAAACCGTGGATGCTATCGAGGCGGCGGTGGATGGGGTTTTAGCCGCCGGGGCCATACCTGTATCTGTGGGCGGTGACCATACCTGCACCTTGCCGGTGCTGCGATCCATTGCCAAAGTCCATGGCCCGGTGGCACTGATTCATATTGATGCCCATGCCGATATCAATGACGAGATGTTTGGTGAAAAGATTGCTCACGGCACAGTGTTTCGCCGCGCTATAGAAGAAGGCCTGATTGAAACGAGCAAGATGTTTCAGATTGGTCTCAGGGCTACCGGCTATGCGGCAGACGATTTTGACTGGTCGAGGGCGCAGGGCGCTACAGTGATTACCGCAGAAGAATGCTGGTATAAATCCCTGGCGCCACTAATGGGTCAGATTCGCGAAACCATAGGCCCTGATATACCAGCTTATTTAACCTTTGATATTGATGGCCTGGACCCCTCAGTGGCGCCCGGAACCGGCACTCCAGAGCCGGGTGGGTTATCGGCTTCGCAGGGGCTGGAGGTTATCCGCGGTTGCTACGGCCTCAATCTAGTGGGCTGTGATTTGATGGAGGTGTCGCCACCTTACGACACCACAGGTAATACCTCATTGCTGGCTGCCAATCTGCTCTTTGAAATGCTCTGCAGCCTGCCGGGCTGTATTCGCCGCAGCTAGTGTTGTTGTCCATTTGGCTTAAGGGCTGAGAGGAGCTGGGGTTCCTTCAAACACAGTGCCCCAGATCTTAATATCTTTTAAGCGCTTGGGGCTGACTTTATAGGGGTCGGCCTCAAGAATGGTAAAGTCGGCTTTTTTACCGGCTCGTATCGAGCCAATCTCATCTTCATAGCCCATCACCCAGGCGGCATTAATGGTAATAGCCCGCAGCCCTGCATCCAGGCTAACCCGCTCTTGCTCGCCAGTTAGATTGCCGTTAATAGTCACACGATTAACCGCTGCAGAGACCAATGTCAGAGGTTCCAATGGCGCCATCGGGCTATCGGAATGAAAGGCAAAGGGCACGCCCAGTCGCTCCAGAGAGCCGAGGCGCACCATCTGATTACCGCGGTCGGCACCCAGCCATTGCTCGCTGTAAATATCACTGAGAATAAAATGGTAATAGGGGTTGGCAGACACTACAGCGCCAAGCTCTTTTAGCTGACGGTTTTGGTCCTCGGTGGTGTAGGCAAAATGCTCCAGTGCCAGACGATGGTCGGGCTTGGGGCTGTTGGCTTGCAATGTTTTAATCAGCTTTATCAGTCGCGCGGCACTGCCATCGCCATTGGTATGGGCATGGAGCTGATAGCCGGCATCCCAAAATGCCTGGGCCCATTGGGTGGTCACATCCTCGGGTACCATCCAAACACCTTCGTGGCCATCGATATAGCCCGGGTAGTCAAACTGGGCCAGCCCACTATAGATGGCACCATCCATCATCAGCTTAAAGCGCCGGTCGAGTTTTACCCGGTGGCTGTTTTGCGAGCGCCATTGGTCAATCTCTCTAAAGGCGTCTTCTATAGAGACTCCGCGGCCAAGAAAGTCGGTAATAATCGGGGTGAGAATAAATCTTGCCGGTGCTTTGGCCGCTTCAACAGTGTGGCGGATCATGGCAATCTCGCCAGCTGGATCACCAAAGACACCAGTGCCCATATCCAGCGCCGTGGTGACACCGCCCTGATGCACCATACGGATAAAGTTTTGCATGCCCTGGCCAAAGCGCCCAGGCTCAAATAGAAAGGGCATTTTTGGTATCAGTGCATACATACCATTTTCAAAGAAGTGGCCGCGCTCCCAGCTGGTGAGTGGATTGCTTGCCAATTCGGCTTCTGTAATGCCAAGTAAATCCATGGCTGCATCATTGCCAATCAGTTCGTGGAATGAACGATGCCACAGCATCACCGCCTGATCCGGAAACAGCTCGCTGAGCTGTTGACGAAATAGCGTACCGTGCCAGAGCGGGTGATAGCCCCAGGTGATAAATGGGATATTTGGATTATTGTGCTGGGCAACCAGTTCTTTTAATCGTGCAATATAGGCTTTAGGCGATGTGGCCCCGGGAAATTCACCTACAGGTAAAGACCAGTCATCCGGGGCAATAAATGGAAATTGGGTCAGCACCGCAGGCAGCGAGGGGTGTACATGGGGTTCAATAAAGCCGGGCATTATAATTTTGCCCTCAAAGCGCCGGTCGATACGGGAGTTTTTTTGCTCCATCCAGCTACCGAGAGAGTCCAGAGAGCCCACAGCTACAATTCGACCATCGGCGACGGCCACAGCAGTTGCCTCGGGCAGCGCAGGCTCCATGGTGATGATCTTTTTAGCGGTATAGATCACCAGATCATCTACCGGCTTAGAATTCGGGGAGATTTCAGCGGCCCAGGATAAAGAGACAGATAAAAGCCACAGCACAGCAAGATTAAGGATAGATTTCATGGGCTCCACCGTTTGATTATTTTTGTAATTAGACGCCGTATTCTGATAGCCAAAATAGCCTGTTTTGACCTAGTATGGCAAGTAAGCAACATAATAATAGAAGGTTATTCTTAATAACCGCAGTGACCAAGTTTTAAGCGAGGAATCTAAAATGAAGACCAAAGCCGCCGTTGCATTTGGAGCAGGAAAGCCCCTAGAAATTGTCGAAGTCGATCTTGACGGCCCCAGAGCGGGTGAAGTACTTGTAGAAATTAAAGCCACCGGGGTGTGCCATACCGACGCATTCACCCTGTCTGGCGATGATCCGGAGGGTGCTTTTCCGGCAATTTTAGGTCACGAGGGTGCAGGCGTGGTGGTTGATGTGGGCCCAGGCGTAAAAAATCTAAAGCCCGGCGACCATGTGATTCCTCTATACACCGCCGAGTGTCGGGAATGTGATTTCTGCCTCAACCCAAAAACCAATCTCTGTCAGGCGGTGCGTGCCACCCAGGGACAGGGCGTCATGCCCGATGGCACCAGCAGATTCTCCTTCGAAGGCAAGCCAATCCTCCATTATATGGGCTGCTCCACCTTCTCTAATTACACCGTGTTGCCAGAAATCTCTCTGGCCAAGGTGCGGGAAGATGCTCCCTTTGACAAGATTTGTTATATCGGCTGCGGTGTTACCACAGGTATTGGCGCAGTGGCCTTTACTATGAAAGTTGAAGCTGGCTCCACAGTGGCTGTCTTTGGTCTGGGTGGTATTGGCCTCAATGTGATTCAGGGGGCCAAAATGGTCGGCGCCACCAGAATTATTGGTATTGATTTAAACCCGGCCCGCGCCGCTCTGGGTAAGCAGTTTGGTATGACTGATTTTATTAACCCCCGCGAGGTCGAGAATGTGGTCGACCATATTATTGATATGACCGGCGGCGGTGTCGATTACAGCTTTGAGTGCATAGGCAATGTAGAAGTGATGCGTCAGGCACTGGAATGCTGCCATAAAGGCTGGGGCGAGAGCTGTATTGTGGGTGTGGCCGGCGCTGGCAAAGAGATTGCCACCAGACCATTCCAGCTGGTGACCGGTCGCTCCTGGCGAGGCACAGCCTTTGGTGGCGCTCGCGGTCGAACCGATGTGCCCAAGATTGTGGACTGGTATATGGATGGCAAGATTAATATTGATGATCTGATTACCCATAAGATGCCACTGGAAGATATTAATAAGGCCTTTGACTTAATGCATGCGGGCGAGAGTATTAGATCAGTTGTTGAGTTTTAAGGCGGAGTTTTAGATGACACTTGAACAGATTGGCTCAAACCAGAGCTTTGGTGGCCAGCAACTGCGCTACAAGCATCAGTCCACTGTGCTTAATTGTGAGATGACATTCTCCATTTATCTGCCACCTCAGGCCGAGCAGGGGCCAGTACCTGTGCTGTATTGGTTATCTGGCTTGACCTGCACTGATGAGAACTTTGTGCAAAAGGCCGGAGCCCAACAGCATGCAGCAGAGCATGGTATTGCCATTGTCTGCCCTGATACCAGCCCCAGAGGTGAGGGCGTGGCTGATGATCCTGAAGGCGCCTATGATATGGGCCTGGGTGCGGGGTTTTATGTGAATGCCACCGAAGAGCCCTGGGCTAAGCATTACCAGATGTACAGCTATATAGTCGAAGAGCTGCCGACATTGATTAATGCCGAGTTTCCAGTGGACAGCGCAAGGGCATCAATTTCAGGGCATTCCATGGGTGGCCATGGTGCACTGACCATAGGGTTAAAGAACCCGGGCCAGTTTAAATCGGTCTCAGCGTTTTCACCGATCTGTTCGCCCTTAAATTGCCCCTGGGGTGATAAGACATTAACTCACTATCTTGGCAGCAACCGGGATAGCTGGGCCCAGTACGATACTGTCGCTCTGGTAGGCCAGGCCACAGAGTATTTGCCGGTGCTGGTGGATCAGGGCGAGGGGGATAACTTTCTTGAGGAGCAGCTAAAGACGCCACTGCTAATTGAGGCCGCAAAACAGGCTGGCTTCCCTATGGATATTCGCCTGCAACCGGAATACGATCATAGCTACTTTTTTATTGCTACGTTTATAGGGCAGCATATGGCTTTTCACGCCCGTGCACTGGGAGCTGGCAAGGCTTAGAGTAGCGGTCCTTATTAGATAAATAAGAGTCGCTTAGGGCCCGAAACCAGTGGGGTTATGGTGGTAGACTGCGCCCGAAATAGGGTTGGCTTTATGCACTTATTGTTAGAGCTTTGGCGCAACGCAGCAACAGGAGTCGTTTAGACGTGGAAATAGGCGCACAAAATACCGCTGATATCAGTCATCTTGTGACTCAATACAGGGCCGTGCCCGGCGGCCTGCTGCCGCTTTTGCACGCCATTCAGGCGGAGCTGGGCTATGTCCCGGATGCCACAGTGCCCGCGATTGCCACTGGCCTGAATCTCTCCCGCGCCGAAGTTCACGGCGTGATCAGTTTCTACCATGATTTTAAAACCCACCCAGTGGGCCAGCATACAGTGCAGATCTGTCGCGCCGAGGCCTGCCAGTCCATGGGTTCGCGCCAGCTAGAGGCCCATGCCAAAGCATTGCTGGGGGTGGACTACCATGAGACTACCGAAGATGGCGCTATTACATTAGAGCCAGTGTATTGCCTGGGCAACTGTGCCTGCTCGCCCTCAGTGCGCATTAACAATGATATTTATGCCCGTGTGGATGCCGAGCGGTTTGATGATCTGATGGCTGATATAAGCGCGCCTGCGGGAGAGCCCAAATGAGTATTTATATTCCCCAGGATACCACTGCTCTGGCCCTTGGTGCGGACGCTGTGGCCCGCGCATTGCAGGCCGCGGGTGTCGAGCCAGTGCGCAATGGTTCCCGCGGTATGTTCTGGTTAGAGCCGCTGCTTGAAGTTGATACCGAGGATGGCCGTATTGGTTTTGGTCCGGTAACCAATAAAGATATCCCCGGTATTCTCGATGCCCTTGAAACCGATGTCAGCAGTCATCATCTGTACCTGGGCCAGGTTGAGAGCATTGACTATCTGTCCAGCCAGCAGCGCCTGACCTATGCTCGCGCCGGACTGGGTGATCCGGTTTGTCTGTATAATTATCAAGCCTTGAATGGTTTTGTGGGCCTGAGTAACGCATTGCAAATGGATGGTCAGCAGATTGTTGACCAGGTAAAAGACTCCGGCCTCCGTGGTCGCGGTGGCGCAGCCTTTCCCGCTGGTATTAAATGGCAGACAGTTCTTGATTGCGCGTCAGAGCAAAAATATATTGTCTGTAATGCGGATGAGGGGGATTCCGGCACCTTTGCCGATCGTCTGGTAATGGAAGCCGACCCCTATCAACTTATCGAAGGTATGTGCATCGCCGGTCTGGCGGTAGGTGCTACCCAGGGCTATATCTACCTGCGCTCGGAATATCCGGTGGCCCACAGGCTATTAAATATTGCGATTGAAAGGGCAGTCGCTGCCAACTTCCTCGGCGACAATATTCAGGGCTCTGGCAAAAGCTTCCATCTGGAAGTGCGTCTGGGTGCTGGTGCCTATATCTGTGGTGAAGAGACCTCATTGCTGGAGAGCCTTGAGGGCAAGCGTGGCATGGTTCGCGCCAAGCCGCCGCTGCCGGCAATTGAAGGTCTGTTTGGCAAGCCCACAGTAGTGAACAATGTATTAACTCTGGCTGCTATCTCCACTATTCTGGAGCAGGGGGCAGAGGCTTATCAGAACTTTGGTATGGGCCGTTCAAGAGGCACATTAGCTATTCAACTGGCGGGTAATATTAAGCGCGGCGGCCTGATTGAGCTGGCCTTTGGTGTTACTCTGCGTGAAGTAGTTGAAGACTATGGGCAGGGCACCCACAGCGGTCGTCCTATCCGCGCTATTCAGGTGGGTGGCCCTCTGGGGGCATTTTTGCCTGAGTCCCAATGGGATACGCCCATGGACTATGAAGCCTTTGCCGCGATTAAAGCCATGATTGGCCATGGTGGTATTGTGGTGTTTGATGACAGTGCCGATATGGCAGCGCAGGCGAGGTTTGCCATGGAATTCTGTGTGGTGGAATCCTGCGGTAAGTGCACACCTTGCAGGATTGGTTCGGTACGCGGCGTGGAAGTGATCGACCGTATAGTGGCCAATGAAAACCGCGATGATAATCTAATTTTGTTGCATGAACTGTGCGACACCATGGAGCTGGGCTCCCTCTGTGCCATGGGTGGTATGACACCGTTTCCCGTGCGCAGTGCGTTAACCCACTTCCAGGAAGATTTTTTTGCACAAGACGCCGCGGGCGCTAGCCCGGGAGGTAAATAGTATGTTGGAATTCTACGAACCCCAAGCAGATTACGGTACCCCAGAAAGCACGAGCATCGAGCTAGTGACATTGAGTATTGATGGCGTTGAAGTCACAGTGCCAGAAGGCACCTCTGTAATGCGGGCCGCCGCCGAGAGCGGTGTAAAAGTCCCACGTCTCTGTGCCACCGACCAACTAAAATCCTTTGGCTCCTGCCGCGTGTGCCTGGTAGAAATCGAAGGCCGCCGTGGTTTTCCGGCCTCCTGCACCACCACCGTAGAAGCGGGCATGGAAGTCAAAACCCAGTCTGATGAAATTGCCAAGCTGCGCCGCAATGTGATGGAACTGTATATTTCCGATCATCCGCTGGACTGTCTGACCTGCCCAACCAATGGCGACTGCGAATTGCAGGACACCGCCGGTGAGCTGGGTCTGCGCTCTGTGCGCTACGGCTTTGAAGGCGAGAACCATCTGGTGGCCGAGAAAGACGAGTCCAACCCCTATTTCACTTTCGATCCATCCAAGTGCATTGTTTGCTCACGCTGCGTGCGCGCCTGTGAAGAAGTGCAGGGCACCTTTGCCCTGACCATTGATGG